>Ga0307372_10000371_pt1 | contig 80624 bp, 61 predicted proteins | sample OX1MG_FD_202533 | JGI IMG/M metagenome (GOLD analysis project Ga0307372, IMG submission 202533) | Soil microbial communities from Risofladan, Vaasa, Finland - OX-1 | ecosystem: Environmental > Terrestrial > Soil > Coastal area > Acid sulfate soil | place: Finland: Risofladan, Vaasa | collected... | reverse complement strand
TCCCGGGCCCGCGCGCGGGCCCGGGGGAAGATCGCGATCGCGCCGGCGGCGGCCAGGGGGGCGAGCGCAAACCAGAAGAACGCGGAACGCAGGTCGCCGTGGCTGGCGGTGAGGATGAGACCTTCCGCGAACGGACCCACCGCGAGGCTGGCGCTGAGGGCCACGGTGAGCAGCGCGATCGGGCGATCTCGCATCCCCGGTGCGGTCCCCCCCTCACCGGCGCCGACCTGGCTGATCAGGGTGGGGAAGGCGAGGCCGCCCGCGACCCCGAGCACGAGCACCCCCAGGGTGAGGGAGGCGCTCCCGCGGGCGGTGCCGATCAACGGGAACGCGGCGGCGAGCAGGACCAGGGATCCGGCCATCGCGATCGGAGCGCGCTCGGGCGGGATCCGGGTCGCCCCCAGGCTCATGGCCCCGATCGACACCAGGCTGCCGGCGGCCGCGACCACCCCGACGGTGCCGGCGGACAGGTGGAGCAGGACGCCGGCCAGCAGCGGGAAGGTGGTCTGGGCCATGTTCTGGCTGGCCCGCAACAGCATCGCCACCACCAGCCACAGGGCCAGCGCCCCAGGGAGCAGCCAGCGAGCCGGCCGGCGCCTCGCCGCTGGTGCCGGGAGCGGATCAGTCGTCGCCGAGGCGTCCTCCGAGGTAGTCGGCGTAGGCCTGGAGGTCGAGCAGCCCGTGGCCCGAGTACCCGAAGAGGATCACCCGCTCTCGGCCCGCCTGCTTGGCCTCCAGCGCGGCGTCGATGGTGGCCCGGATCGCGTGGGCGGTCTCCGGGGCGGGGATCGTCCCCTGGGTGCGGGCGAACTGCACCGCCGCCTCGAAGACGACGGTCTGGGGGTGGGCCACCGCCCGCATCCGGCCGCTGCGCACCAAAGACGAGATGATCGGCGCGTCGCCGTGGTAGCGCAGCCCGCCGGCGTGGATCGAGGGTGGGACGAAGTCGTGCCCCAGCGTATACATCGACAGCAGGGGCGTCATCCCCGCGCTGTCCCCGAAATCGTACTCATAGTGCCCGCGGGTGAGGGTGGGGCAGCTGCTGGGCTCCACCGCGAGCAGCTCGACCGCCGGGTCGGGGACGAAGGGGAGCGCCAGGCCGCCCAGGTTCGAGCCGCCGCCGCAGCATCCGATCACGAGGTCAGGACGCTCCTCGCCCGCCAGTCGCAGCTGCGCTTTCGCCTCCTGTCCGATCACGGTCTGGTGGAGCAGGACATGGTTGAGCACCGAGCCCAGCGCGTAGTGGGTGTCCTCGCGCCCCACCGCGTCGCGTACCGCATCGCTGATCGCGGTGCCCAGCGATCCGGGGTGGTCGGGCTGGTCCACCGGGGAGGCCACCACCTCGCTCCCCCAGGTCTGCATCATCACCTGCCGATACGGCTTTTGCAGGTAGGACGCCCGCACCATGTAGACCTTGCACTCGATCCCGAAGAGGGCGCACGCGAACGCGAGCGCGCTGCCCCACTGTCCGGCGCCGGTCTCGGTGGCGAGCCGCTTCACCCCCGCCTCGCGGTTGTAGTACGCCTGCGGGACCGCGGTGTTGGGCTTGTGGGAGCCGGCCGGGGAGACCGACTCGTCCTTGAAGTAGATCCGCGCCGGGGTGTCCAACGCCTGCTCCAGCCGGCGGGCCCGCACCAGCGGGGTCGGCCGCCAGAGCCGCAGCACGTCGAGCACCGGGCCCGGGATGTCGATCCAGGGCTCGGACGAGACCTCCTGGCCGATCAGCGCCATCGGGAAGAGAGGCGCGAGGTCCTGCGGTCCGACCGGCTCGCGGGTGGCCGGGTGGAGCGGCGGCGGCGGCGGCTCGAGGAGATGGGGGACCACGTTGAACCAGGCCTCGGGGACCTCGGTGGTCGGCAGCATCCAGCGCATCCCTCTCCCCCCGTCGCAGCGGACGATCTGGGGACTATAGCAAGGGCGCTTTGAGCGGCACCGGGCCGCGGGGGCGGCGCGGCTCGCCGGGGACCAGGCCCCGCACCACCGGCCACGCCGCCAGCGTCACCGCCGCCGCGAGCACCAGCGCGACCGGTGCCGACGCGGCCACTAGCGGTCCCCCGAGGGCCGCTCCGATCGGGGTCCCGATGTAGTTGAGGCTCATCGAGATGGCGAAGGCACGGCCGAACCAGGTGCGCTCGGTACGGCGCTGGCGCAGGGAGAAAAGGGCCACGTCGAAGGGGCCGCCGCCGGCGCCGATGACGAGCATTCCGACCGCTGCCATCCCCAGCGACGAGCTCAGCGCGACCACCAAGGTGCCCCCGGCCACCACCCCGATGCCCAAGCTGAGCACCAGCCGCTCGCGCCCGTCGGTCCCGAGCCGGCCCACCAGCAGCCCGGCGACCAGCCCGGTCGCCCCCGAGAGCCCCCAGAGCCATCCGACCGCGGCCGGCCCAGCGCGCAGGTGATGGAGGACCAGCACCGGCAGGCCGATGGTGAGCACGCCCCACCCGATCGAGGTGAGGGACATGCCCACCGCGAGCCCGCGCAGGGTGGGATGGTGGAGGACGTACCCGAGGCCGGCGCGCGCGTCACGGAACAGACCGCGGCGCGGCTCGGTCGGGGGAGCGGCGACCCGGACCATCACCACCGATCCGATCGCGGCCGCATAGACAACAGCGTTCGCGACCATCGCCCAGCTCTCGCCCAGCAGCGCCACCAAGATCCCGGCCAGCCCCGGCCCGAGGATCGTCGCCACCACGTAGGCGGCGCTGTCGAGGCCGTTGGCCCGGTCCCACAGCCGCTTGGGGACGACGGTCGGGAAGAGCGACTTCGTCCCCGCCCAGCTGAGCGGGCTGGTCAGCCCGGCCACGCTGAAGATGGCGACCAGCGCCAGCGCCGGCAGAGCCCCCCGCAGCGCCAGAACCCCGATCAGCGCCAGCGAACCGCCCGCGATCAGGTAGTCGAGCGTGATCAGGCGGATCCGGTGGTGGCGGTCGAGGAGTGCGCCGCTGACCGGACTCAGCACGATACCGGGGAGCTGGGCCAGGACGGTGAGTCCCGCCAGCTCGGGGGAGTGGAACCGTCGCAGGGCGAAGAGCACCACCACCACCGTCTGCATCTGGCCACCGGTGCGGGCGAGCACGGTGGCGGCGTACAGGGGACGGAAGGCGGCGAGGCGCAGCACCGCGCCGTAGCCGACCTGGTTGGGGGACGGGAGCCGGCCTCGTCCCGCGGGTGCCATCCCTAGTCGCCCCGGTCGCGCTCGGGCGCGGCCGGGATCGGGGTGCCGGTGGCTGGAGGTCGGCGGCGCCGCACCCAGCTGGGAAGGCCGAGCCGAAGTGGGACGAACTCGCGCAGCACCCTGCGCTCGGGTGAGCTGAGCTCGACCGGCGCGCCGCGCGCCTTGAACAGGTCGGGCCGGTTGTAGCGCCAGTCGAGCGCGGCGGCCCGGATGAACACGGCCGCGAGGCTCGCCACCGGAATCGCGAACAGGGCGCCGAGGAAGCCGGCCACCTCGATCCCGGCGAAGAGCGCCAGCAGGGCGAGCAGGGGATGGAGGCGGACGAACCGAGCCTGGATCCGGGGAGCCAGCAGATACCCCTCGATGACGTGGATGGCGAGGAACAGGATCAGGGTGAAGACGACCAGCAGCGGGCTCTTGGTGAGGGCGAGCAGCAGCGCGACCGCACCCCCGGCGAAAGGCCCCACCAGAGGGATCAGCTCGAACACGAAGGTGGCGACCCCGACCACCAGCGGGAAGGGCACCCCGAGCAGGGCACTTCCGCCTCCCGCCAGCAGGCCGACGATCAGAGCCAAGAGCAGCTGGGCCCGAACGTACCCGCCGATGACGGCGGCGAAGGCGTCGAGCCCGAAGGCGACCTCGCTGCGCGCGCGGGCCGGGAGCAGGTCGAGCAGCTGGCGACGCAGCATCCGGCCATCCTTGAGCAGCCAGAAGGCGATCACCAGCGCAACCACCACGTCCACCAGCGCCGATGCGGTGCTGGTGATGCCGTGGAGGAGGACCCCGGTCGCCTGGGGGATGAGGCTGGTGATGTTGCTGGGGATCACCCCGCCTCCGCCGATATGGATCCCGTGGGAGCGCAGCTGCCCGCGCAGGGAGCCGATGATCCGATTGGCGTCGCGCACCAGGTGGGGAACCTGGCCGGCGAGCCCGCGCGCCTCGCCGACCAGGGGGCCCCCCACCAGGTAGAGCACCGCCCCGACGACCACCAGGCCACCGATGAGTGCAACCAGGATCGCGGGCACCTCCGGGACCCGGGCGCGGCGGCGCAGGCGGAGCACCACGGGGTCGGCGAGGAACGTGACGACGATCGCGAGTGCGATCGCCAGGATCAACCCCAGCACCGAGGCCAGCCACCCGGTCACGACCAGGAGCAGCTGGAAACCCACGAAGACGCTGAGGAGGACGGCGGCGACCTCGATCCATCTCCAGGCCGCCGCGCGATGGTCGGTGGAACCGGGAGCGCCCCCGGGGGGTCGGGTCGGGCCCGGGGCCGCATCGGTCACCAGCGCCGGCGTGTCAGCCTGGGGACGGGAGCGGGACGGGGCGGCCACCATCTCCGAGTGTATGACCCCGCCCGCGCGCGGTCACGCCGTGGTCAGTCCACCAGCACGGTCACGGTATCGTAGCCGGTGGCGCCGTTGGGGAAGGACGGCTGGACGGATACCGCCTGGGTCGCACCGGTGCCGTCCACCGCGCGGACCTGGAGGACGTAGGTGCCGGGCGCCGGTCGCCACACCGCCGTCCAGAGCCGCCAGGCATAGGGGGACAGCTCCGGCTGGAGCGCGGTCGCGGTCCAGGTGCGCCCGCCGTCCAAGCTGAGCTCGACCCGGCGGATGCCACGGGTTCCCGCGAAGGCGATCCCGCGGACCGGAATCGGGGCACCGCCGCCGATCCGGCTGTTCCCGCGCGGGTGGTCGATCCGCGAGGTCGTGCGCACGACCGCGCCGGGATTCCATCCGCGCAGCTCCCAGTATCCGGTGATGGGTGCGGCCGAGGGTGTGATGGCGCTCAGCCACTTGGGGCTCTTCATGCCGTAGCGGTCGACCACCAGGATCCGGGCCGGGAATCCGTGGGCGGCGGTGAGGCGGCGCCCGTTGAGCCGATCGACCACCAGGGTGGTGGGGGCGAGCGCGTCCGCGAGCCGCAGGCTCTCGGTGTACCCATCGACGCAGGTGAAGGCGATCGTCGCCGTCGCCGCGGGCACGCCCGACCGCGCGAGCAGGTCGCGGAGCGGGACACCCTCAAAGACCCCGGTGCTGATCAGGGGCCCCCCAACGTCGTTGGAGATGCACTCCAGGGTCTGCACCTGACGGACGTGGGGGAGGGCTGCCAGCTCGGTGGCGGAGAGCTGGTAGGGCTGGCGGCCACCCACCTGCAGCCGCCAGCGCGAGGGATCCACCTGGGGGGGACCGAAGAGCTCGATGTCGACGACGTAGAAGTCGCGCACCGGGGTGATCCCGCTGAGGTCACCGAAAGCGACCGACCCGGGCGCCTGCCCAGCACCGGCGGCGCCCCCGCCGCCGCCGGTGCTGGAACCAATCGCGGGAGCAGCCGCGGTCGCGGCCCGGAGGGCGAGGCTCCCCACCGCGATCCCGGCGGCGCCCAGGCCGGCGGTCCGCAGCACGGTGCGGCGCGACCACTGGGGCTCGGGGCTGCGGCCGAGCGAGCGGCCGGGCCGCGTCCGCCGGGCATTCGCGCCGGCGAGGAGCCACTCCAGGGGGGCGGTGACCAGAAGCCATCCGAGAAAGCAGGAGCCGGTGGCCGAGGTGAGCACCCCCCCCTGGCCTGCCGCCAGCAGCGGCAGGGTGATGGTGAAGAGGAGCAGCGCCTCGATCAGCGCCGCCGCCGCGTGCTGGACGCCGGCTCCGGCTCCGGTGGCGCGGAGCGGGCCCCGACCGACCAGCTGGCGGGCGCGCACGCTCCCCACGCCGGCGCCGGCGGCGAGCACCACCACCGCGAGGCCGAGCAGCAGCAGGGGACGACCATGCTCCTGGAGGGCATCGATCATGGCTCCGAAGACGGGACCGGGCAGCAGCAGTGTGACCCCGTCGCCCGCCACCTGCGGGAGCGCCGGCCAGCCCAGGACGGCCTGCAGCAGCAGGCTGATCGCGAGCCCCAGCCCCCCGGCAGCGATCCCGGCGAGGGCGCCACGCCCAGCCGGGCCGCTGAACCGGTGGCCGCCCGGGCCTCGACGCGCTCCCAGGGCGACCGATTCGGACGGGTCGACCTGGGCGGGAGGGCTCATCCACCCCCTATAACGCAGGGGCAGCCCGCACGGATGCCGAACGACTCAGGCGCGGGGGGGGGCCGGGAGCCGGCCCAGGTAGGGGAGCTCGCGGTAGCGACCGTCCAGGTCGAGCCCATAGCCCACGACGAAGTCGTCGGTGTCCAGAGTGAACCCAACGTGGTGCGGCCCGATCGGCACCTCGCGCAGGTGGGGCCGGTCCAGGAGGGCGCACACCCGCAGCCGCTCACAGTGGCTGCTGAGGGCCCGCTCGATCGCCTCCAGGGTGTGGCCCCGGTCGATGATGTCCTCGACCACGAGCACGTCCCGACCCTCCCCGGGGAAGATGCCGTTGACGTAGTGGACATCGGGGCGGGTACGGTCGCTGGCCATTCCTCGATAGCTCGCCACCGACAAGAACTCCACGGTGAGGTCGCGCACCCCGATCTCAATCAGCGCGCGGATCAGATCCGCGGCGAACACGAAGGCCCCCCGCAGCACCACCGCGAGCGTGAGCGGGCGATCGCTGCGCGCGGCGGCGATCTCGCGGGCGAGCGTCCGCACCCGCCGACTGACCTCCTCGGCGGAGAAGAGGACGGGCGGAGCGTCGCGCCAGGACTCCAGTCCGGTGGGGCGCTCGACGGTCAGCTGCTCCTGGCTCATCGCCATCGGTGCACCTCCGGCCTCTCGGTCCAGGCGGCCGGGGGCCGCTCGCCCGCGTGCCGCAGCCTCATTGTCCCACGGGAGCCGGCCGTCCCGGTGGGTCCTCGCGGGTTCTCGCCTCCTGGACCTCGGGCGCCGTCCTCGCCCCCACCCCCAGCAGAGCCGGCACGTCGGCGAGGCAGGTCACCTGGGGGCCGTCCCACAGGGTGTCGTGGTCGTAGTGGACCAGGGCGGTCGCGACCGGGTCGTCGGCGGCGAGGCGCACCGCCGCCATCCCCATCCGGGCGGCGCCGGTGAGCTCGTGGCTGTCGCCGTCGCCGACGTAGAGGCACTCCTCGGGCTCCACTCCCACCGCGCTGCAGACCCGTCGGTAGAGGATGGGGTGAGGCTTGCGCCGGCCGACATCGGCGGAGAAGGTGGTCGCGTCGATCAACCGAGCGAGTGGCAGGCTCGGCCAGATCGCGGGGACCTCGGGTCCACAGTCGCTCAGCAGACCGAGGCGGTAGCCCGCGCCGCGCAGGCGCACCAGGGTCGCCAGCGCGTCCGCCCGTGGCTGCATGTCCCGGCGCAGCTGGGCCCGCCGCAGCCGGGCCGCCTGCTCGAGAGCGGCCGGGGTCGGGTTAGCGCCGAGACGCCGAGCGAGCAGCCGCAGGGTCGTGACCCCATCGCCCATGGCTCCGGTGGCGCGCTCGGTGAAGGTGGCGTGCAAGAGCGCGTGGAACGCCGCGGGGTCGACGTCGAGGTGCGCCGCGGTGGCGGCGGCGTCGCTGGCCCGCCGGGCGATCGGAGTCCCCGGCACCAGCGTGCCGAAGCAGTCGAAGATGACCGCCCGAACCCGTGAGGGGTCGAGCGCCACCCGCTCGGGTCGACCATCACCAGGCTCCACCAGAGGAGGCTATCAGGCACTCCCGCTGCCGATCGACCGCCGCCGGCGGCGTCCCCGCGCTCCCGGCCTCAGGCGCCTGGCGGGATGTCGACGGGAACCATCACCCGGACCGGCACCCTCACCAGCAGCACCAGCTGGGGGCAGGCCTGGCCGGCTGAGCAGACCGGCTGCCAGGTCGCCGACACGGTGGAGGAGCCGATCGTCTCCGCGAGGAAGGCGGTCAGGTCGGGCGGGCCGACTGGGTCGGGCGGGATCGGTGCGAGCACCGTGGGAGCGGATGATCGGTAGGGGCTGAGCCGCCCTCCGCGCGGCACCACCGGCGGCCCCAGCACCAGCAGCTGTCCCAGGACCAAGACGACTGCCTGCCCGGAGCGGGGGTGGCCGATGACCAGCGGAGGTGGCCACCCGTTCCGGGCCGGGTCCGGCGGGCCGTAGGCGACTCCCAGCCACCCCCCGGTGGCATCGGCGATCGAGACGGTGGCGGTCCGGTGCCACGATCCAAAGCACGGCGGCGGAGGTCGTGGCCAGCGCGGCAGGGCGGGGCAGGCGATCACTCCGGGGACCGCGGGCTCGGCGGCCCTGGTCGCGCAGAGCAGCCCCGGCCGGACGACCCCGGTGACCGGGCCCGCGACGCAGGGGTCGACGCGGAACCACCCGCGGAAGGTCACCCGCCAGACCAGAGCGGTCGCCTCCACCCCGATCGGGTAGGGCGGTCCCCACCCCCGTACGCTGCGGACCGACGCGCTCCGCAGCGCCAGTGCGCCCACCGCGCCCAGCCGCAGCGGCTGATCGGCAAGCCGGACCGCCTGCGCCCGGGTGTGGCGGGGGGAGAGGGGCGTGGCCGCCGGACCGGCCGCGGTCAAGGACACCCCGACGGCGGTTGCGGCCAGGAGCGCGACGAGGCGGGGGCGTCGCGCCAGCGCGGTGTTCCCGCTCCGGGCGGGCGGACCAGTCGGAGTGCGCTCCATGCCCCTAGGACGCCGGCGACCCGCCGCCAGGTTCCGACTGCGGCATGCCCGGCGGCGGCCGGGCATGCCGCAGTCGGGTCGAGCTCTCAGGCGGGAGAGCCACCCGCGATGCGGCAGGGGATGTCGGCGTCCTCGTCGAGGTGGTAGCTGGCGCAGATGCGGTGGTAGCCATCCGCCACCGTGAGAGCAACATCCGCCGTCAGAGATCCGCGGAGCAGCAGGACCGGGGAGAGCCGCTCACCCTTGCGAACCTTGCGCAGGTCGCGCTGGACCTCAGGATCGTCGGCGGCAAGCAGGGGGAGCCGGCTGGCGCGGAGCAGGTCCTTGGCCTTGCGCCGGACCAGGGGGGCGCGCCGCAGCCGGGTCACCGCTCCCGCGGCCGCGGGGCCGGGGAGAAGGAGGGACAGGTAGTCAGCCGCGGCCGGATAGTCGTGAGCGTCCGGCTCCGCCTTCCAGTGCTCCCTGCGGGTCATGGGGGACCTCCGTGGAGGGTGTCAGGGGCGGCGGGGGCGGGTGGCCCTGCGGCCGCGGCCAGGGTGCTGGCGGCGCGGCCCAGTGTCCCCGCCAGGGCGATCTCGTCAAGCGTGCCCTGGGCGGCGCGGGTCGCCGCGGCATCGCCGCCATGGCCGCGGAGCACGTAGGCGCCGCCCACCGCCACCAGCGCCCCCAGGACAGGGCCGACGACATACACCCAAAGGTGCCCGAAGTCGAGCAGTACCAGATCGGGCCCGAGCGACCGGGCCGGGTTCATCGATGCGCCGCTGATCGGGCTGGACCACAGTCCCGCCAGGGCGATGTAGCCGGCGACCGCGATCGCGGACATCGGACCCACGTTCTGCGCCCCCGATGCCGTCCCCAAGATGGTGCTGACCAGTCCGAGGGTCAGCAGCGCCTCGATGATCATCGCCTGGACATCGGTGATCCCGGCCCCGGGCACGGTCGCTCCCAGATGTCCCACCCGCCCGAACAGGGCCGCGAGCACGAGGCAGGCCAGGGCGGCGCCGGCGAGCTGCACCGCGACGTAGCCCGGCACCCGGCGCCAGGGGAACTCGCGGCGGAGCGCGAACGCGAGACTCACGACCGGGTTGAGATGGGCGCCCGACACGGTGCCCATGAAAAGGATCACCGCCATCACCACCAGAGCCGGGGCCGTCACCGCGGCCGCCCGCCCGATCTCCCCGTGGGAGACGGCGGCAACCACCCCGCCGCCGGCGCCGACCAGCACGAGCAGGAAGGTTCCGAAGGCCTCGCTGAAGAGCCGGCGCCATTCGCGGGACGCGTCATCGAACTCGCGAGCCCAGGGGGGCTCCAGGGCCAGCAGGGCTGCGCGGAGCGCGTGCCGCTCGCGTACCTCCCCCGGGCCAATTGGCACCCGCGGGCGCACGACGGGCGCCTCTGAGCCGGGGGCGGCGCCGGCTCGGTCGCTCATCGCGCGACCGTAGCACCGGAACTGTGTCCTGTCCACCGCTGCCGCCCGCTCCGGCGGGGGGCTCGGAAGGGTCAGCCGGTCCTCGGCGACCAGGTCGGTGACCGCTGCTCGTCCCCAGGGGCTGCACACGCGGGGCTGGCGCCGCAGGACCCAGGCGGAGGGGCCCACATCGACCCTGGCGTTGGGAAGGGGGATCGCCTCCAGGGTGCTGGCCACGCCGGGGGCGGTCGTGGCACCCGGCTCGGCCGCATGGCGGGCGTCGCGCTGGCCCGACTTGCCGGAGGCTGAGGAGCCGCTCCAGGCTGGCTCCCGAGCCCAGGCCGTGGGTGAGCTGGCCCGGGTGGAGATGGGCGACTGGGGTGGGGGTCCCTACCGCATGCGCACCCTGCCGCGACGGCCGACCAGCGCGGTCGGCAGGGGCCGTCGAACCGCCCACCATTGCGGGCGGTCAACGGATCGCCGGCGCTTGGGGCGCCGCACGACGCGGCGCCGGGTCCGACATCGATGTTCGCCTCACCTCGATCGTGAAGGAGGGAGACGGTCTCGCCAGGCATCAGCCTGTGGGAATGGATGGGACCGCAGAGCCACGTCGAAGACCGGGCCGCCCCGCCGTCCCATCGTCCGGGCCGGCCGTTGCGGACAAGCTGTCCGCCGGGTGAGGCGGACGTGACGGGGACCGGTGGCGGTCAGCCGCGCTCCGACGGCTCGGCCAGGGGGTGTCGCCACGAGCCGATCCACCGGTGACGGCGGGCGACCTCCAGCACCAAGGCCGTGGTCGTGCCGAGCAGGACCAGGAAGCCGAGGAAGCTGGCGAAGAGGAGACCGGGCGAGATCAAGGTGGGATCCATGGGGCTGCCTCGTGTCAGGGGGAGACGCCACTCCACAATCTCGCGGCGGCCTGCCTCGTTACGACCGTCCGCTTCGTGCCCCTCACCGTCCCGCGTGAAGGGGTCGCCGGGCCCGGAGTCCGGCGCCCCCTCGATCCGCACCCCGCCGAGGATCGGGAACTGACCCATCCGTAACTAAACCGCCTCCCGAGGTGTTCCAGTATGTGAGTGCATATCCGCAATCGCGAATGACAGGAGGGCCACATGGCTCTGTTCGAGACACGGCGAGCGCTGAAGAACATCGTCACCGACCTCGCGATCGTCGCCGTTCCCCTCAATCTCGGGCCCGATGAGGCGCGCACCACCCCCCAGCTTCGGGCGCACAGCCTGCGCCGAACCCCGCCCCCCGCGGTGGCGAGGCCCGAGTCGCATGTGGGACCGGACCTGGTGGCGCACCCGCACTGATGACCCCTGCCCAGGGGTGTGACCGAGTGCGCGTCGGGCGCCGGGGTACTCGCTGACATGGACGCGAGGTTCCTGCTTCGCCATCCGTTGACCGCCGTTGTGCTCGGGCTGGTGGTGCTCTTCGTCGTCTTCTTCCTCATCCTGCCTGCGCTGAGTGTGCTGCTCCACCTGGTGGTCGCGGTTGCGATCGTGTGGGCGGCGGTGTCCTTGTTTCGCGCCCATCGCCACCACCGGTCCCAGTCCCGGCCCTGAGGGGCTGGCGCGACCGGGTCGGCCGGCCCAGGTGGGTTGACAAAGTTCGGTCGCCGTACTATCGTAAAAACGCATGGTGTGGGAACCGAATGAGGTGCTGACCCGCTCCGACGCGCCGGTGGAGCACGGAGAGCGCCCCAAGTTGGTCGCCCGGTTGCTTCAGTTGCAGCCCCAGCTCCGCCGCCGGTTCGAGGCGGCCATGCCCTCCAAGGCCAGCTCGGTGCCTGCCACGCTTCGGGAGGCGATGGCGACCGCGACGCTTCGGCAGCTCGAGGCGGTGCGCACCCTGGCACTGTGCGGCCCCCTCGCCATGCACGAGCTGGCGGATCGCCAGGGCGTCACCCGCAGCACCGCGACCGAGGTGGTCGACCGGCTGGTCGACCATGGCCTGGTCGAGCGCCGCGACGATCCCGCCGATCGTCGCAGCGTCACGGTGGCGCTGACCGCGACCGCTGAGAGGATGGCTGTGCAGCTTAACCGGGCCCACGCGGCCAGCCTCGCCTCCCTGATCGAGGTTTTGGACGACCGTGAGCTCGCCACCCTCGTCCGCCTGCTGGAGAAGCTCGTCATCCCCGAGCCGCCGCGCCCCGACGCCGACGCGGCCGCCGGGGACGCGCCCTCACACGGGTCGGCCGGGCGATGACCTCGCTGTTCGCGGGCCTGGGCAGGGCGGCGGTCCGCTTTCGCTGGCCGGTCTTGGTCGGGTGGCTCGCGATCACGGTGGTCGCGGTCCACCTGCTGCCCACTCTCGCCAGCGTGAGCAAGGACAGCAACAGTGCCTTTCTGCCCAGCTCGGTGCCGAGCATGCGCGCGGCCGCGCTCGCGGCCCCGTTCCAGAACTCCAAGCTGGCGGCCGCGACGCTGGTCGCGGTGAGCGGCGACGGACGGCTCACCGCCCGGGATGATGCCGCGATCACCCGCTTTGAGGGTCGTCTCCGTCAGGTGGCGCACGTGCGGCTGGTGCGCGACCTCGGCGCCTCCCCCAACGGGGTGGCGCGCCAGGCGTTGATCGAGGCGGCGGTGCCCGCCTTCGGCGGGGGTGATGCCGCCCAGCTGGTGACCACGATCCGCGGCGACTTCGCCGCCAACCAGGTGGCGGGGCTGCGCTACCACCTGACCGGCGACCTCCCCACCGTCATCGACAGCCAGCAGGGCTCGAAGAGCTCACAGCACGCGACCCAGCTGCTCTCGCTCGTCTTCATCGTGGTGCTCCTGCTGGTTGCCTTCCGGGCGCTGCTCGCCCCCCTCGTGACGTTGCTGCCGGCCGCCTTGGTGCTGACCCTCTCCGGTCCGGTGGTGGCGGGTGCCACCCACCTCGGCGTGCAGGTGTCGGTGATCACTCAGGTGATCCTGATCGTGCTCATCCTCGGTGCCGGCACCGACTACGGGCTGTTCCTCGTGTTCCGGGTTCGCGAGGAGCTGCGCCGCGGCCTCGAGCCCCACGCCGCGGTCGTGCGCGCCGTCACGACCGTCGGGGAGTCGATCACCTTCTCGGCCCTCACCGTGATCGTGGCCCTGCTCAGCTTGGTCCTGGCCCAGTTCGGCATCTACCAGAGTCTCGGTCCCGCCCTCGCGATCGGGATCGCGCTCATGCTGATGGCCGGCCTCACTCTCCTGCCGGCCCTGCTCGCGATCTTCGGTCGGGCCGTCTTCTGGCCCACGGGGGCCACCCGGGAGACCGTGCCCCGGCGCAGCGTCTACGGCCGACTTGGCGCGATCGTCGTCCGCCGACCGGCTCAGGTGGCGATCCTCGGCGTGGTGGTGTTCGGGGGACTGGCGGTCGGTGCGCTCACCGGCACCACCTCTGGCTTCGCCAACAGCAGCCCCCCGAGCGGTACCGACTCGGCCGCGGGCGCCGCCGTGCTCGCTAAGGACTTCCCCGCCTCGGACGTGCAGGACGCGGCGGTGCTGTTCCGGCTGCCGCGCTCGGCGTGGGTCGACCCCTCGTTGGTGGCGCGGGCCGGCGCGGCGCTGATCGCGACCGGTCGCTTCCGCCGCGTGATCGGGGCACTCGAGGCGACCGGTCTGCGCGCCGATCAGCTGGCTCAGCTGCATCGCACCCTGGGGGCGCCAGATCAGCTGCCTCCGAACGAGCCCGCCGGGTCGGTGGTGGCCCCGGCCACCTACAACGCCTACCGCGCCACCGGCCAGTTCATCAGCTCGGACGGCCGCACCATCCAGTTCGCGTCCTTGGCCCGCAATCCCAGCTACACCAGCCCAGGAGCGATCGCGTCGGTTCCGGCGGTGCGGGCGGCGATCGCGCGGGTGGGCTCACGCGTGGGAGCCACCGCGACCGGACTCTTCGGGCTGCAGGCCTTCGCCTACGACGTCGAGCACATCTCCAATGACGACCTGCTCCGCATCATCCCGGTGGTGGCGGTGCTGATCGCGCTGCTGCTGGCGCTGGTGGTGAGGAGCCTGGTGGCACCGGTGTTCCTGGTGGTCAGCGTGGTCCTCTCTTACCTCGCAGCGCTCGGGCTCACCTCGGTGATCTTCATCCACGCCGCGGGCCAGAACGGGATCAACTTCCTGCTGCCCTTCCTCATGTTCGTCTTCCTGATGGCGCTGGGTTCGGATTACAACATCCTGATCATGACCCGGATCCGGGAGGAGGCCCACGACCTGCCGCTGCGCCGGGCGGTGCGCCAGGCGATCTCCATGACCGGCACCACGGTGAGCACCGCCGGCCTGATCCTGGGGGGGACCTTCGCAGTGCTCGGGTTCGCCGGTGGCGGGGGCTCGGGGGGCTCGCAGGTGCAGCAGATCGGATTCGGGATCGCCGCCGGGGTGTTCATGGACACCTTCGTGATCCGTCCGCTGGTGGTGCCCGCCTTCGTGGTCCTGCTGGGCCGCTGGACCTGGTGGCCGTCGCGCCTGGCGAGGCGCCCGGAGCCGGACGACGTCGAGGCGGCCCCGGCGGCCTAGCCGGCATCGGGTGGAGCGGGCGATCCTGGGTGGGCCGGCCCGGCGCGCCGCCGGAGCGCACCGACGTCCGCCCACCACGGCGGCCCAGCGGGAGGCGCCGCCGCCATCCGTGGCCGCGGGGCGAGGGGGCCGGACCCCGGCGGCAGTCCGTCTCACACAGGACGGATCCGACCCGCGGCGGACGGCGGTCGTCGCCTGCGTGCGGACCCGGCTCATCCTCGGGCGCGGCCGCCCGGCCGCCGGCGCGTGGGCGACCCTCGAGCGCGGCCCGGCCGAGCGGCGCTCCCGGACGGCCCCGGCGTGACGGTCCGCCCGACGCGCGACCTCCCCGGGGCGCCCGCCCTGCCCCGGACGCGGGACCAGCGACCTCCGCCGGTTGCCCGCAACTGGGTGGGGGCCATGCTTGGGGGATCGGTCGTCGCCACCGCCGTCCTGCGAGGTGGGACGTCCTCCTCGGTGCACGTGATCGCGGTTCGTCTCCCGGGGGGATCGACTGTGCGCGCCGTCATCCGCCGCTACGTGCAGCCCGCGCAGCTGGCAGACGAGCCTGACGTCGTCGCCCGCGAGGCGGCGGTGCTCCGCTGGATGGAGGGGCGCGGCGTGCCGACGCCGGAGCTGGTCGCGGCCGATCCCACCGGAGTCGAGGCCGGCGTGCCGAGCCTGCTCATGTCGGTGGTTCCAGGGCGGGTCGAGGAGCGCCCCGCCGACCGAGACGGCTGGCTGCGGCGACTGGCCGAGACCCTGCCCCTGATCCACGCGACCCCGGCCCCTCCCGCCGAGGTCGTGCTGCCGTACGCCGTCTATCGCCAGCGGTCGGACGAGCCGCCCCGGTGGACCCGTCGACCCGCCCTCTGGGTGCGGGCGGTGGCCGCAGCCCGCGGACCCGTTCCCGCGACGGCGGCCACCCTGCTCCACCGCGACTACCACCCTGGCAACGTCCTCTGGCGGCGCGGCCGAATCAGCGGCGTGGTCGACTGGCAGGCGGCCCAGCTCGGCCCGCCCGCCGCCGACGCCGGGCACTGTCGGATGAACCTGCTCGGCCGCGGGCTCGAGTGCGCGGACCGCTTCACGGCTCACTGGGAGGAGGTGAGCGGGGAGGTCTACGACCCCTTCTTCGATCTGGCCGCGATCGTCGGCCGGCTCGACGACCTTCGGGATCAGCGTCCGACTCATGCTCCCGCCATCGAGGAGGCTCTCTTTCGAGCGCTCGCGACCCGCCACGGTCGCCCTCGATGAGGCGGTCGAGACCGTGAGCGGAGGCACCGCCCGGCGTGCCAGCGATGGGTCGGCGACGGATGTGCGACGAAGCTGCAGGCCACCGCCGGCGGGCGCCCACCGCGCGAGACTATCCCGGACGCCCCGTCGCTCCCGAGTTGGCCGACGGTGGTCTGACGACCGACTGGAGGCCTGGGGTGCGCCGCTACGCCGGTTTCTGGGTTCGGACCCTCGCCTGGGTCATTGACAGCCTGATCCTCAGCGTCGTCTATCTCTTCGTCGCCTTCGTGAGCCACACCCCTGTCGCACAGCTCCCCAACGGGCTGACCGACCTGCTGGTCGCGCTGTACTTCGTCGTGCTCTGGGTGACCTGGGGCGGCACCATCGGGCAGCGGCTGCTGGGGCTGTGGGTGGCGCCCGCGAGCGGGTCATTCACCTCGATCTCCTACGGCACCGCGGTGATCCGCCTCTTCGGACTCGCGATCGCCTTCCTCGCCCTCGACCTTGGGGTGCTCTGGGTGGGGTGGGACGACCGCAAGCAGGGGTGGGCGGACAAGATCGCCGGCACCGTTGTCCTGCATGGCCGTCCCGACCCAGTCCTCGCCTCCTCCCGTCTCCCCCTGGGCGCCCCAGAGGACAACCCGTTCGTCCCCGGCGGCGGTCGCCGCCGTTCCTGAGATTTCCCCCCGCCGGGGGCCACCGGCCGGGTGGCGCTGGAGCTGCGGTGGGAGGTCAGCCGCCGGCGCCAAGACTCTACGATCGGGCACCGAGGGACTGGCCATTGGCCCCCAGGGGCGTGAGCACGACCCCCTGGGCGAGACCCGCACCAATGGCGACCAGCATTCCGATCGGAGGGCGCCCTGTGCCACCGCACCGCCGACGCGGTGACGGTGCTGACCCCGACCACAGGGGCGGCTGCGAGCGCGCCGGGGCCCTCACGGGACCGGCTCCGCGGCCTTGCCCGGACGACCCCCGGGTGGCGCGGCGCAGTCGGTGCCCCTCGGCCGATCCCAGGCCGTGGCAGATGTCGCCGGGGCCGAGAGCGGCCCGACGCGAGAGCAGAAGGGTGGCGACCCGCGGCGGCGGGACGAGACCGCGCTGGAGCATGGCCAGCATCCCCAGGACCGCCACCAGGCTCAGCGGGCCATCACGACCTCGTCCCGGCCGGCCGCCTTCAGCCGATCACGGGCCACCGTCGGCCGCCGCTGTGGGCAGCTTCTTGTGGGGCCGGCGTCGGGTGCTGTCGAAAGCAGGGGCCGGGTCCGACCAGCCGCGCCGCGGGGCGTCCGCCCGGCCCCGGGTCGGCGGCCGGGCCAGAGCAGTTCAGAGATTCGAACCGGATGACCGGGGTGACGGTGAGCGCGCGGCCCACTGGACTGAGCGGAACCCGGCCCCCGTGCGGGCCGTGATGGCTGAGGATGAGCCGCGGGCGTGTGTCCAGCCCGGGGAAGGTGCCGTGCTGGTCCACAAAGAGCTCACCCCGTCCGCATCCCGGTGACCTCGCTGGCGAGCGCCAGGCTGCCTGTGGACTGGGTGATCGGGAGGCCCACGCTCGCGGCCTCGCCACCGCGGGAGCGTCGGATCGGTCCCACCGCGGTGCCCTCCGGCACCGCGCCGCCCCGCCATCAGGGACGGATCTCCGCTCGCCCGTGCGAGGTCGGCGGCGGTGAGTTCACGGGTCCCGCCCGCGATCTCCGCCTCAGACACAGAGGTCACATCTAGGGGGTGCCTGCTCGCCGGCGCCGCGGAGCGGGTCGAGGCGGAGTCGCAGGGCAGGCAGGCCGCTTAGCTGGTGCGCTCGACCGCTGGGCACGACGGCGAGCAGCTCTCGCACCCGCGGTCCGAGCCACCCCGCCCCGGTCCCAGCAACCCGATGTCGACTCGCTTGCGGGTCCAGCCCGACCACCCAGCCACCCGCGGGCCAGGCGGCAGTCGGCGGTCGGGCCCACAGGGAGTTGTTGCCGGCCGACCATTGGGCCCGCCCGCGCGACGTCATCGTCCCCGCCGCCCGGAGTTGGTGTGCCACCTGGGAGGCACGACGATCGGGTCAATCGCGGCGGGTGCGGGTGCGGGTGCGGGTGCGGGTGCGGGTAGGGGTCGGGCCGTTCTCTGCCTCGATGGAGCAGGACTTGCGCGGGGGCCGAAACCCAGAGGGACCGGTTGGTGGATGAGCTGAGGCAGGCGATCTCCGATCTCCTCCAACCCTTCGCCCGTCTCGGCCACGTGGTCAAGGCGGACGTCCCCTTTGGCCAGGCTCACCGGTTCCGGGTCGAGCATCTGGAGACGACCGACGCTCTCACCCGGCGTTCGGCCTTCCGCGACTCTGCGCAGGGCCTTCGCGTCATCGTGCCGGTGATCCTGGCCGACGGGCGACCGGCGCCCAGTGGGGCGACGTCCGAGCCACCCTCCAGCCCGACCTGCTTGTCGCTCACCTCGGCGGGCTGCGTCGTCCTGGTGGGCGTGCGGGACGTGACCCCCAAGCCTGTGGCCGAGGCGGTGACCCCGATCGTGCGGCGGGGACTCATGCCCGGAGCCGAGCCGTCCCCGGCGGGGTCGCCGGCTCGGCTCGAGCACCCGCGGGCACCTCGGGAGGAGCGCCGCGGCGGCGGGCGCAGTTCGCCCCTGCGTCGGCCCCGACCGCCATCACGCTCGGGTCGAGCCGGTCCTCTCTCTGCGCCCCGGGTTGAGTCGATCGGCCGACTTCCCGCTCGCCGTCGGCAGCGCGCGGAGCCGGTCCCGCCTCGCGGAGGGAGGGCGGCTAGCATGACTCGCATGGTGCCCGGAGCGGTCTACCGTGTTCAACTGAACGCCGGGTTCACATTCACGGATGCTGCGCGGGTGGTCCCGTACCTGGCCCAGCTCGGCATCACCCACCTCTACTGCTCGCCGGCACTCCAGGCCGTGCCCGGAAGCACGCACGGGTACGATGTCGTCGATCACGCCCGCCTCAATCGCGAGCTTGGCGGCACGGTCGGGTACCGTGTACTGGTGCGGTCCCTGCACCGGGCCGGCCTCGGTCAGGTGCTCGACATCGTCCCCAACCACATGGCCACCGTCGCCGCCTCCAACTCGTGGTGGTGGGATGTGCTCGAGAGTGGGCCGGACAGCCCCTACGCGGCGCATTTCGACATCGAGTGGCGACGAGATCCGGAGGGAGACCAGGCTTGGGTGATGGTCCCGCTCCTGGACGACCACTACGGGCGAGTGCTGGAGGCGGGCGCCATTCGCCTCGCGCGCCGCGAGGGGAGGCTGACCGTCGTCTATCGCGAGCACGAGCTTCCGCTGGCGCCGCCGACCGTGGCCGAGCTCTTGGAGGCGGTCGCGCAACGGGTGCAGGACCGAGAGCTCCAGAGCCTGGCCCGGGCGTACCGTGCCCTTGCGGCGCCCTCGCCGCGGTCGACCGGGTCGGAGCGCGCGCTCGGTCGCCGCCAGCAGGCGGGGCGCCGTCGGCTGACCGCCCTGGTCCAGGGCGACCCTGCGACTGCCGCAGCTCTCGACGCCGTGATGGCAGCCATCAGCAGCGATCCGGATCGGCTCGACCCGCTCCTACGCCAGCAGCACTACCGGCTAGTGTTCTGGCGCACCGCGAGCCAAGAGCTCGGCTATCGACGCTTCTTCACAATCGACTCGCTGATCGGCCTGCGGGTTGAGGACGAGGATGTCTTCCGGGACACCCATCGGCTGGTGTTGAGCCTGGTCGGGACCGGTGCGGTCGATGGCCTGAGGATCGACCACATCGATGGACTGCGCGACCCCCACCAGTACCTGGACCGGCTGCGCCGAGAGTCTCACGGGGTCTACACGGTGGTCGAGAAGATCCTCCAACCGGAAGAGCAGCTGCCCGCGGAATGGCCAGTTGAGGGAACCTCCGGCTACGACTTCCTGGCCTGCGTCAGCAATCTCTTCGTGGCATCGGCGAACGAGGCCGCCATGACCACCTGCTATCAGGAATTCACCGGCGAGCTCGGATCCTACCGCGATGTCGTGTACGCCGCCAAGCAGCAGGTCATCGCCAACGACCTGGCGAGCGAGGTCAACCGCCTGACGCGATTGTTGGTGAGGATCTGCGACGGGCATCGACGCCACCGCGATCACACCCGGCGCGATCTCCAGCTCGCGCTGGCCGAGCTGCTGGCCGCCTACCCCGTCTATCGCACCTATCTCCAGCCGGGCGTCCCGCCATCAGCTGCGGATCGGCGCCACGTCGAGCAGGCGGTGCGGGAGGCGCATGTCCATCGCTCCGACCTCGACTCCGAACTGCTCTCCTTCCTCGGCGAGCTGGCGATGCTGGCCCATCCCGGCGCGGCCGAGATTGACTTCGGCCTGCGTCTGGCTCAGGTGACCGGGCCCGTGATGGCCAAGGCTGTCGAGGACACCGCCTTCTACCGCTACCACCGGCTGGTCTCTCTCAATGAGGTGGGCGGAGCCCCGGATGTGTTCGGTCGGCCCGTGCACGACTTTCACCTCCGAATGGAGCGGGCGGCACGGAACTGGCCCGCGAGTCTGATCACGCTCGCGACGCACGACACCAAGCGCAGCGCTGATGTCAGGGCGCGGATCCATCTGCTCTCTGAGATCCCCGAGACGTGGGCGACGGCGGTAGCCCGCTTCGCCGCCACCACCAAGCGCCACCGTCGGGGGGAATGGCCGGACCGCAACGCTGAGTACCTGTTCTACCAGACGCTGGTGGGCGGCTGGCCGATCAGCCCGGAGCGCGCCTGCGCGTACATGGCCAAGGCGACCAAGGAGGCCAAGCTTCACACGTCCTGGGTCGACCCCAACGCGGCCTACGACGACGCGCTCGCGGAATTCGTCCACAGGGTGCTGGCGGACCGAGGATTCGTGGCGGAGGTGGTGAGCTTCCTGCGAGCGAATCGAATCGTGGAGCTGGGGCAGGTGACCAGTCTGGTCCAGGTGGCGCTGCTGCTCACGTGCCCGGGAGTGCCCGACATCTACCAGGGCAGCGAGCTGTGGGACACGTCCCTGGTCGACCCCGACAACCGGCGGCCGGTCGACTACGCGCAGCGGGCGCGGCTGCTGCGCCAGCTGGCGTCGGACCCGCCGGTCGAGCCGCTTCGCGAGCGAACTCCCGGGCGTGCCAAGCTGTGGCTCACCGCGCAACTGCTGCGGCACCGCCGCACTCATCCCGACCTGCACCGATCGCACGAGTACGGGCGGCTGGCCGCCCAGGGTGCGTACGCGGCCCACGTGGTCGCCTTCTGTCGCGAGCCGCACGTGGTGATTGCCCCGCGCCTGCTGGTCGGTCTCAGGGTGGGATGGCAGGACACCTGCGTTCCCCTTCCCGCGGGGAGGTGGACCGACGTGGTGACCGGGGCGGCCCGGGCTGGCGGCTCGGCCCGGGTCGGCGAGCTCCTGGCGGGGTTCCCCGTCGCCGTGCTCTGCCGGGCGACCGCGTGACCCCTGCTGCCCCGCCCTTCGCCCCCCAGGAGAGGGCGCCGGGGCAGGACGGGAGGGCCGGCGTGACCCGCGATGGCTGCGTGGGGAGCGTCGCGGGGCAAGCGGACGTCGCGCCGGCGGGTACCCGGTCCGGCGCGAGCGTAGTCGGCGACGGTGGGCTGTGTCGTCCCGATCCTCGCGCCCGGTCCCGGCCGACGGGGCTCCCGGTGCAGGTCGATCCCCGCTCCGGCACGGGGACCGGCCTCCACCAGCGCGGCCTGCCCCCGGCGGGCGCGGTGCCGAGCCGCCTCCCGGTCGCGACCCTCACCCCCAGGGCCGCCATCGCGGCGGAGGGCCAGGCGCAGACCCTCCCGGTGGGGCTCGGGATCGGCGCCACCAGGTCGGGCGGATCGCCGAGCACGCAGGGGGTCGCGAGTGGGGATGCAAGGGGATCGACTCGCCCGGGCGTGATCGCGCCTGCGAAGGGACCGAGTGCCCTGATCGGCCGCCGGATCGATGGCGAGCGGTTGGGAGCGGCGCCACGCCGCCCCCACGCACCCGCCAGCTGGGATCGGCCGACAAGTGGCCGGGGACCCGTTCGGGCCGCGTCTCCTCCCGGACACTCGCCCTGCCAGGGTGCCACGGTGACCGTCCCTCGCCGGCGCTGCGCGGGCGGATTCCCCGCCGCGGAGGATCGCGGGATGGAGCGGGTCGAGGTCACCGTCCAGGACCGGAGGGGGCTGACGGCGCTGCCGCGCGGCCCGCTCGTCGGGGCGGTCATCCCGGCCACGGCACTGATCTGGGTGGGTGTGCCGGCGGCTGCCCGGAGCCGCGCCGAGGCCGAGCCAGTCCTCCCGACCGCCGGCACCCGGGGCTCGCTCGCGGCTCGGAGCTGGGCGATCTTCGAGGGGAGCACTTGATGGGGGAGGGGGGGGGCATTGATCTCACCTTCCGCGATGCTCGGGGACGGCAACGCACGCTGTCCCCGGAGACGGCGGCACGGCTCGCCGATCTGGTCGGTGAGCCGTGCGCGAACGCCGCCGCGGTGGTCACCCGGCCGGGGGAGCACCTCCAGCTGGGGAGAGGAACTCTGCACCTAGAGGATGGCGACGCGCTCACCGTCCGGGGTCGCTTGCCGGAGGGTGTTCCGCTTGGATACCACAGGTTCGAAACTCCCGGGGGCGTGTCGAGATCCGTGATCGTCAGCCCCGGTCGGTGTGCGTCCCGTCCCGGCTGGCCGGAGTGGGGGTGGGCGGTCCAGCTCTTCGCGCTACGGTCGCGACGGAGCTGGGGGATCGGGGACCTCGCCGATCTCCGCCGGCTCGGTAGCTGGTCGGCGCGCGAGTTCGGAGCGGGCTTCCTGCTGCTCAACCCCCTGGCGGCGGTGGCTCCCACCCTGCCCCAGCAGCCCAGCCCCTACTTTCCCGCGAGCCGGCGCTTTCGCAATCCGATCTACCTCGCGATCGAGGAGGTCCCCGGCGCCCTGCCGATCGACACCGACCTCGCGCGCCTGGCCGCGGCGGGCCGGGCGCTGAATGCCGCACGCGTGATCGACCGCGATGCCGTGTGGGCGCTGAAGCGCGCCGCCCTGGAGCGGATCTGGGCGGCCACCCGCGGCGGAGCGGAGTTCGACCGATGGATGCGCACGGCCCCGCTCGCCCTAGAACTGTTCGCGACCTGGTGCTCGCTCGCGGATCGCTTCGGGAGCGACTGGCGCAGCTGGCCACCCGCGTACCGCCTCGCGGGTACCCCCGCGGTGGGACGGTTCGCCCGCGACCACCGCGAGCGAGTCCGCTTCCACGCCTGGCTGCAATGGCTGATCGAGCGCCAGCTGGGCCGGGCCGCGGGCCGCCTGTCGCTGATCCACGACCTCCCCGTCGGGGTTGACCCGGCCGGGGCCGATGCCTGGGAATGGCAGGACGTCCTCGCCAAGGGGGTGACGATCGGGGCCCCGCCCGACGTGTTCAATGCCAAAGGTCAGGATTGGGGGATCCTTCCGTTCCATCCATTCCGGCTTCAGGCGAGGGGATACCAGCCGTTCATCGAGACGATCCGGGCGGCGATGCGGTTCGGCGGCGGCCTGCGCATCGACCATGTCATGGGACTGTTCCGGCTTTGGTGGATCCCCGCGCCCGCGGCGCCCGCGGCGGGCGGGTACGTGCGGTACCCTGCCCGTGATCTGCTTGACATCGTCGCCCTCGAGAGTCACCGGGCCGAGGCCGCGATCATCGGCGAGGACCTTGGCACCGTCGAGGAGCGCACGCGCGAGGAGATGGCAGCTCACAACCTCCTCTCCTATCGCCTGCTGTGGTTCGAGAAGCGATCTCCCTCCCGATGGCCGGTGGGGGCCCTCGCCGCCGTCAGCACACACGACCTGCCCACCGTGGCGGGGATGTGGACGGGGAGCGACCTGGAGGCGCAGCAGCGCCTCGGCCTTCACCCCAACCGGGCCAGCACCCTGGCGATCCGCCGCCGCCTGGCTCGCACGGGCGGCCTGGACCCCGGCGCCAGCGCACAGGCAGCGGTGCTGGCGGCGCATCGGCTGCTGGCGGCAGCCCCCTCGGTGATGCGTGCCGCGAGCCTGGACGATGCGATGGCGGTTGCCGACCGCCCCAACATGCCCGGATCCGGCGACGACCGCCCCAACTGGTCGCTGGCCCTGCCGCTTGGGCTGGATCAGCTGCGTCGCCACCCCCTCGCGCGCCGGCTCGCCAGCTTGCTCGCGGAGGCGGTCGGGGCGCCGATCCGTCCCCGGCCCGGGAGGATGCGGTGAGCATTCGCGGCGGTCCCGAGATCTGGCCGGGACGGGGGTTCCCGCTGGGGGCGGTCTATGACGGGGCAGGCACCAACTTCTCGATCTTCTCCGAGGTTGCGGAGCAGGTGGATCTGTGCTTGTTCGAGGGCCAGGGGGAGCGCCGGATCCCGCTGGAGGAGGTCGATGCCTTCTGCTGGCACGCGTACCTGCCCAACCTCGGCCCCGGCCAGCGCTACGGCTACCGGGTGCACGGGCCGTGGGCGCCGGAACGCGGCGTGCGTTGCAACCCCGCCAAGCTCCTGCTGGATCCCTACGCCAAGGCGATCGAGGGTCAGGTCGATTGGGATGAGGCCTGCTTCCTTTACCACTTCGCGGATGAGGCCTCGCGGAACGATCTCGACAGTGCGGCGCATGTTCCCCGGAGCGTGGTCGCCGATCCCCGCTTCGACTGGGGCAGCGACCGTCCGCCAGCGACTCCGCTGCACGACACCATCATCTACGAGGCCCATGTGAAGGGGTTCACCGCCCGCCATCCGGAGATTCCCGCGCCCCTGCGGGGCACCTATGCCGGGCTCGGACACCCCGCCGCAATTGCGCATCTGACCTCCCTCGGGATCACCGCGATCGAGCTGCTCCCGGTGCACCAGTTCGTGCATGACGCCCACCTGGTGGAGCGGGGCCTGCGCAACTACTGGGGCTACAACTCGATCGGGTTCTTCGCACCCCACAACCAGTACGCCGCCTCCACCCGCCGGGGTGAGCAGGTCCAGGAATTCAAAGCGATGGTCCGCTCCCTTCACGCCGCCGGCATCGAGGTCATCCTCGACGTGGTCTACAACCACACGGCGGAGGGCAACCACCTCGGCCCGGTGCTCTCCTTTAGGGGCATCGACAACTCCGCCTATTACCGGCTGGTGCCGGACGACCCCCGCTTCTACTACGACACCACCGGCACCGGCAACAGCTTCAACGTGCGCCATCCTCGCAGCCTGCAGCTGATCATGGACTCGCTGCGGTACTGGGTCACGGAGATGCATGTGGACGGGTTTCGCTTTGATCTTGCCGCCGCGCTGGCTCGGCAGTTCCACGAGGTGGACCGGCTCTCCGCGTTCTTCGACCTGGTCCAGCAGGATCCGGTGGTGAGTCGGGTGAAGCTGATCGCCGAACCCTGGGACGTCGGGGAGGGAGGATATCAGGTCGGCAACTTTCCGCCGCTCTGGTCGGAGTGGAACGGCAAGTACCGCGATACCGTCCGTGACTTCTGGCGCGGTGAGCACGAGACCGTGGCGGAACTCGCCTACCGACTCACCGGGAGCTCCGACCTCTACCAGTCCGACAGCCGCCGCCCCGTCGCCAGCATCAACTTCGTGACCGCGCACGACGGCTTCACCCTGGCCGATCTGGTCGCCTACAACGACAAGCACAACCAGGCCAACGGGGAGGCCGGCCGTGACGGCGAGGCCCATAACCGCTCCTGGAACTGTGGCGCGGAGGGACCGTCCGATGATCCCGCGATCACGCGCCTGCGGGGGCAGCAGCGGCGCAACCTGATGGCCACGCTGCTGCTCTCGCAAGGGGTCCCGATGCTGCTCGGGGGCGACGAGATGGGCCGCACGCAGCAGGGCAACAACAACGCCTACTGTCAGGACAACGAGGTCTCATGGCATGACTGGTCTCGCGCCGATCTGGAGCTCCTCGCCTTCACCCGACGGGTGATCGCGCTGCGCCGCGACCATGCGCTCTTCCGGCTGCGCCGGTGGTTCAGCGGGCGTCCGATTCGGGGAGTTCCCGACATCGGCTGGGTGAGGCCGGACGGCAGCGAGATGGGCGACGAGGACTGGGAGGCCGGGTTCGCCCGCTCGGTGGGCATGTTCCTCAACGGCGAGGCGATCCGAGCCCCCGACGAACGGGGCCAGCGGGTGTCCGACGACTCATTTGTAGTCCTGCTAAACGCTCACGATGCACCGGTGGAGTGGAGGCTGCCGCTGGCATGGGGAAGCGGGTGGCAGCTGGTGCTGGATACCGCCGATCCGGGGGGGGGGGCCAGCCAGCGTCCTGAAGCCACGACCACAGTTCCCGGGCGGTCGCTGCTGCTGTTCCGCCGGCGACGGCAGCTCCGCCCCCAGTAGGGGATCGGCTCGAACCCTGTGGCTGCGCCAGCAGGGAGCCGGGGAGCCCGGCGCGTCCCGCGGCGGGGGGAGGGCCGCTGTCCGACCGGTGACCGCGACGCGCGGCGCCGCCAGCGCCGACCCAGCGGGTCGGCGGGAGCATGGCCACCTCCCGGCGGGACGGGTGGTGTCGATCAGATCCGGACTCATCGGCGCGTGTCCGATGGTGCCCACGACGGGGTCGCGCGATGGGTCCGCACGATCAGGGGCGTCCCGATCGTCTAAGGGGCCTGTGGGAGGATCAGTTGCCGCATGCTGTCATCCGAGCGGTCATCCACCGCCAGGGCGGGGCGAGCGGTGTCCGGCCCGCTCGGCGACGGGCGACGGTCCGCGCGGCGGGAGCGCCCGGGTCACGTCTGGGGGCGGGACCGGTGGGAGCGCACATCTCGCCTGGCGAGGCTCTGCCGGTCGCCGCACTAGCGGGCGGTCCGGAGCTCAGCCGGACCCGCCCCGACCGCAGGGGGGCGGCGGGGCTCCCGATCAACCGTCCCAGTTCGGGCCACTCAGGTGGAGAGCGGTCACCCAGCGCGGGGCGAGTGAACCGGCCCTGGGTCTCGCGGCGGAGCGTGGATGAGTTGGCCGAGGCGACTCCGGGCGGTCGCGCGTCCAAGACGGATCCGTGCGGTCTCCCGTGGAGCTCCTGACTGGAGCACCCCCGGCAGCACGGTCGGTTGCCATCGCGGCGGCGGTGTTCGCGCCCGGTAGGCTCAGTCCGGCGCGATCGGACTCGGACCGGTGGTGGTCTGGATGGTGGATACCATCCAGCCCAGGTGATTGAAGTACCAGCGTGACGCCATCAGGGTCATCTGGTGGTCGATCGACGAGGAGTCTACCGACGGGTCGCGCGCGAAGGTCCACACCTCCTCCCACTGGAGAACGGCATCCGTACCCGTGAGCACCGAAAGCGTGCGGGCATCCCGCTCCATCTCCTCACCCTTGACCACGTAGTGGGTTGAGATGATCTCCTTGCCTCCGTCCACCTTGGCGGCCGCGATCTTCGCATCCTCGATCTCGATCCCGGGGAAGAGGTGCAGCCGGTTGTGCGCCTGATCCTGCGCGATCGCAGCCTTGAGGGCGGCATCCACCTCGGGGGTGAGTTCCTGCGCGCTCACGCCGGCGTCGCGCTTGGCTCGGGCCGCGTGCACAATCTCGAAGACCTCTCGGGAGATGGAGATGAATTGGTGTTCGTCAAACTGTGGGTCGATCCCCTTGATGGCGGAGAGGTCGACTCCGGCCTGAACCGCGTCGGGTCGCTTGAGGAACTCCTCCTGCATGGTCTGGTCCGCGGCTGCTTCCGCGTCCATCGCCGCGATGACGTTGCCAAAGTCCTGCTGGATCTTTCCCCAGAAGGGAACCATGTGCTCGACGACGTGCTCGACGACTGGCTCTCCGCTCGTGAGATCCTGCTCAGCCGGCTGCGTGCGGCCCGGATCGGATGGCGGCTCGGCCGGTTTCGAAGTCGGATCTGTCGACATCGCACAACTCTCCTGTGGTCGCCAGCGGATGGGCGCGCCTGCGGGAGGAGTATAGGCGCGGATGCCGTCCAGAACGCCCCTGTGACATGGGCTTGACCGACTCGGCGCCGGCCGCGCTCTCCCACTCGGGGCGGTCGATCATCGCCCCACGCCTGGGGCTTGCGGCCAGGCGGTGGCGTCGCCGCCGCCCTCTCACCGAGGACTCTCATCGGCCCCAGCGTCCGGTCGGGACGCTCGCCCGAGGAGGATCGCTCACGGGCAGCACGGGGCGCGCCGACCCTGGCGCTGGCGGCCCTCATCGTGGCGGGGCCGGCCTCGGGGAGGACTCGGCTGGACCGATGTCCGGCTGATGTGGCGGCGTGCCCCGCAGGCGCAGGCTCGCCTGTGCCTGCCGCGCAGAGAGCGGACGGACCGAGGGCCCCCAACCGGATGCGGCCGAGCGGCAGCTCGGTGCCCCAGGCGCGCTGGCGACCGGGGCTCCTCGACGCGCACGTCCGGTGAGCGGGTCGTCGCGCTGGGCCGATGGAGAGCCAGATGGCCCTGCGGCCGCATCCCCCCGGGAGACACCCCTCGTCGGCCCGGACCTCGGCATTGAGATGCTGCACACTCCGCCTCGGGGGGTCGCGGGCTGAGGAGCGGCGGCCGACCCCGATAGCGGGGGGGGTCCGGGGGAGATCGGCGGCCTCCGTCCGGACGGTCCGACGGGAGCTCATCATCCGCGCCGTCGGGGTGCTCGGTCTCACCGGCAGGGGCGGTTGCTAGCTCGCCCGGTCGTTCATCGCTCCCTGTGAGTCACCCCACCGGATCGTGCCGCCCCGCTTCGTCGTTGGCTGCTGGGGTCGAACCGGCAGGAGGCTTCCCGTCGGCCGACCTGGACCGCCGGGGTCCCGGCAATGAGGGCTCGGCACCGGGCGGGCGCCGCCTCGATGAGCCGGTCCAGAGCGGGCGGAATTGGGGGACGAGCGCCCGGCCGATCTCAGCACGGAGCCGTCCGCAGCCAACGGCCGAGAGGTCGAGGCTGACGGCTGCGCCATCCGTCGCGGACCGAGGTCCGGCTTCGCGGCCGGCGGCCACGCCGGCGTCCCGTGCCCGGACTCGGGCCGGGCACCCGTGATCCTGTAGCGACGCCAGGAGCTGAGCTGGTGAGTCGGCGCGCTGCTCCGCCCAGGCCCAGTCGGTCACAATCCTCGGCCTCCCAGGCCCTCGTGGCGGCTCTGACTCGCTTGAGCGTCGCGCCTCGCCATCGGTCAGGTGGGGAGCTGCCCTCGGACCGCGGCCGCCGCCGATCGCGTGCTGCCACCGCTGCCTCGGGCTGGAGCGAGCCGACGGCCGCAGTCCCCCTCGAAGGGGGTGTCCCGATCCGAGGGAAGTCCCGGTCGTCCACTCCACTCGGGCGTCACGGCGTGGACCCGGAGGATCCCACAGGATCCCGGCGCGACCACGCGGATCGGCGCCGGAGGCCGCGTCCACAATCGCAATTGAGCGGGACCACCCGCGGTGTCGGCCAGGGAGCCTGGAGGCGGCAATCCGCGCGCCATAACCCCCGGTCGCGGCCGGAGCGAGGCGGAGCGTGCCTCCCGACCGTCCGCCGGCGTCCGCCGGGTCCCCTCGATCGGGGTACCTGCACGACCTACCCGCCTCGCCAAATCCCTGAGCTGGAGCCGACGACCCGGGCCACCACCCAGGGTCCGAACGCCGTTGGCAGCGCAGGACGGAATCGGAGATCGACGACATCGAGCTGATGCGGTCGACCCGGGTGGCCGGGCCGGCGGATCCTGGTTCACACGGCACCGATGCGTGGCGATCGGCGGCAAGGCTCTTTCCCCCCGGCCATCCGGTGGCAGGCAGCTGACTGGGGAGGGGATAGGCTGCCCGCGACCACCCCAACCTGAGCCGATGCGGTGGATGACTTGAGCCGCTACTGCGGACGCGACGAGGACGGAGGCGACCCCTGAGCTGGCGAGCGGAGCGCGTCGTCATGACAGGCCCTCCGCCGATGATTCTACGTGGGAGCTGCGACCGGTCCGCGGCCTCCGCGACCGAGGCGATCTGTGCGGGCCTCGACTTGCGCACAGCGGCGGGGTTCTCGCGGTACGCTGGTCTCCGGCGCCTGGGTGGTGTCGACCACGGGAGGCATCGATCCATGAGCCCCGTCGACGACGTCAACCAGCGCGTCATCTCCGAGTTCCGAGCCAACCGCGGCCGGGTGGGTGGCTCCTTCGCTGGGGTACCCCTGCTCCTGCTCCATTCGGTGGGTGCTCGAAGCGGAGAGAGTCGGATCCACCCGATGATGTACCTGTGTGACGGTGAGCGCATCATCGTGTTTGCCTCCAAGGGCGGCGCGCCGACGAACCCCAGCTGGTATCACAACCTGCGGGTCCACCCCAACGCCACGATCGAAGTCGGGTCGGACCGGGTGGAGGTAACCGCCACCGAGATCACCGGCGCGGAACGCGAGATCCTCTTCCGTCGCCAGGCCGCTCGATACCCGCGGTTCGACGAGTACCAGGCCGGGACGCCCCGGCTCATACCCGTCATCGCGCTCACTTCCGCCGCGCAGCGGTAGATGGGGGTGCTCCCCGGTACCGGGTGACTGCGGCCACAGCCCGGAGCGGGCCGCTCGCAGCACCTGCTCCCGACGATCCATCGTCGTTGCCAAGGGGGGCGCCTTAGCGAATCAGAACGATGAGGTCCGCGCCCTCTGTGAGCAATACCTATGGGCCGGACCTCATCTCGCCTCGCCCGCCAGCTGCATGCGGCGCGGCCGAGACGCATCCACGGTGGAGCCAGCGCGTGGGACGAGACCGCGCGTGGCCCGGCCGGCCGCCCGCGGGTGCGACGGGAGCGCCGGAGGATCACGCGAGGTACTTCGCGCTGTCGTCCGGCTTCGTTCAGGCCCCGCTTGCCCCGAGGTCGCCAGTTGACCCGTCCAAGAGCCGCGCGGGCCGCAATCCGATCGTCCTTCCCGAGTCGGCCCCATCCCGAAGCCGCCGCGTCTGGCGATGATTCGGCGGGTCATCACGCGGGCGACCGACCCGGCGACGCGCCCACGATGGGCTGGCTCGGCCCAAAAGGGGGCTCATCCGGGAATTGAGTGGGTAGTAGGGTAGAGATTGAGGCCGCCGCAGTGGAAGAAGATGGCGGTCTTGAGATGCTGGCGGTTGCGGTAGCCGCGGGCGGCGGTGCGGACAGCTTGGATGCGCGAGTTCAGGCTCTCGCTGCCGGCGTTGGTGAGTCGGTGGCGAAAGTAGGACAGGATCCCGGGCAGGCGGCGCTGGAGCATGCGGGCCACCGCGATGACGGGGACGAGGCGGGAGTGCGTGGCCCAGAAGTACCAGGCCTTCCAGTGGCGCAGGCCGGCGGCGGGGCGGTGGTAGCTCCAGAGTCGACGGAGGTCCTCCTTGATCGCCCACGCTCGGGCGGTCTTCAGCTCGGCGTCGCGCAGAGCCGCAAAGCGGTGGCGGTGGCGGCGCGGAAGGTTCTCGCGGGAGTAGAGCCAGAGATACTTGGACCCCACCAGGCTGTCGTCGCCCTCCGCGCGCAGGGCCCGGTTCTCCTGCTTGCGGACCGTGTCGACGGCGGTGCCCATGTGGCCCATGATGTGGAAGCGGTCGAAGACGATCTTCTGGTCCGCGTCGGCGAGATGGGCGCGAACCGAAGCGGCGAACGGGTCCCACATGTCCATCGCCACTGCTTGGATGGCGTCGCGCTGCTCGGGGCTGAGGGTGGCAAAGTAGCCGTCCAGACTGCTCTGCTTCCGCTCGTCGGCGATGTACTCGACCGTGCCGCGCTGGAGGTCCGTGACCACGGTGATGTATGCCTGACCCCGGGCAACCGCCTTCTCGTCGACCCCGATCTGCGGGGTGATCTGAGCCGGCTTGGCCCGCTGGCCCCGCGCCACCGCCCGCTCCATCAGGTGCCAGGCCTCGTCCCAACTCAGCCGCAGCAGCCGAGCCGCGCCCTGGACATCGCACTCACGCAGCACGTCCACCGCCAGCCGCTCGAACAGGGTCGTGAAGCGGGCCATCGGCTCCGCCCACGGCAGCCGGATCTGGCGCACGCCGTGCTCGGGGCAGGCGACCCGAGGCGGTTCGGCGTGGAGGTAGGTCACGAACTGGCAGCTGTCGAGGTGACGCCAGGCCCGCTCGGGGGTGTGGTCATGGGCAGGCAGCTCCCGCCCGCACTCCGGGCAGGGCCACCGCACCCCGCGCGGGTGGCCCGCCCACACGTCGACCCGGCCCGCTTCCACGGCGAGTTCGACCCGCGTCACCGTCCACGGTGACTCCAGGCCCAGCAGGTGTCGATACAGCTCAAGGTCTCGCATGAGCCCCATCTTGGGTCCCGGCCCGGGTCCGTCAACCCCTCAAACCCACTGAAAACCCGGAAGACCCCAAAAGGGGAGGTGCGCAAGGTGCGGGCGATCACTTCGCTCGGTCCCTCGGGTACCATTCCGGCAGGCTCGCGGCGGCAGTTCCAGCCGGCAGCCCCCACGTCCGGATAAATCCATGGCCGTCGATCGACGAAATCCCTGAGAGCGTGATCGAGATCCAGTCTTCGTCGGCGGTCTGCCCACGCTCGATGAGCGGAAGATGGCGCGAGGCGTCGCACCATGAGACCGCCGATCGTCCGCTCTCCCATCGCTTGCTCGTGCGCGCTCGTGGTCGCGGTCGGGTCGTCGGCCGCGCATGATGCAGGAGAAGGTGCGCTCCACGACCCAGCGCCGCTGGATGAGCGTGACGCCGTGCTGCCCCGGCCGCTCGGGCACGATGTCGGGCGGGATCTGCCAGGCTCGGGCAGGCCACGCGACCAACGGGCCCGCGTATCCGCGGACGGCGGGGACCCGGCGTGCCCCGACACGGGAGCGGCGCAGCACGCCGCCTCCCCTTCGCGGTCTGGGACCCTGGCGGCGGAGACCCTCACGATGAGCAGCACGCCGACGGTGTCAACGATGCTGTGGCGCGCGCGTCCGTTGATCTTCCTGCTCGCGGCACACCCGCGTGAGGAGGCCTCGACCGATTCAGTTCTGCCCAGCGATGGGGCGTCCAGCACGACCGCACTCGGGCTCGGCTCGCGACCTGCCCGGCTCCGAACTCGGGCCCGCAGCGCGTCATGGACGTGGTCCAGGGTGCCATCTTGATTCCAAGCGGAGACGCACCAGGAGACGGTCGGCCACGGCGGCAGATACTTTGGCAAGACCCGCCAGCCACAGCCAGTGCCGACCAGGTACAGGATCGCGCTGGTGACCTCTCTCCCGCCTCGTGTGCCATGGGAGTCGGCCCTCCGCCGGTCCGGTCTCGGGTGGGGGCAGCCAGGGCAGGGTCAAGTCCTACGGCGCATGAGTCAGGTCGGTCGGATAGCGAGCAGGACGTGGCGAGGACCGCATCCCCTCACGCTGCTCTATCCGGGCCGGTCCGGGCAGGCCCCAAGCCGATCCGGCTCTCGAACACGCTCTGAGAGAGCCAGGGACCGCCCTCGGATGTGGCCCCGCGCCGGGCAGATGCTCTGGGACGACCACCTGCAGCTCCGACTTAGGATCTGAGTGTAGACTGCCAACGCGTGCAGCAGCGCTGCGGAGGTGTCCGGCAAGGTGGAAGTGCGGCCTCTGGCAGGGGGAGGCGGCTCGTGGTCGCTGCCGCGGTGGCTCGGGTCCACGGCTGGCGGAGAGAGTGCGCGTGAGGTGTAGAAATGTCCACGCCAACTGTGACTCAGTCGCCCACGCGCAGGCCTGTCTGCCCATGACGGTGGCCCGGCCCGTCGTGTCCCCGGAGGATACGGTCACCCTCTCCCGTCCCCCGTCTCCAAGAATTGGTGGGCATGAGTGCCAGCAGCTTGTCCCCCCACCTGCGCAAGCTCGGGAGAGCTGGCTACATCACGGGCCCCAAGGCCGATCTGCGTCGCATCGCGGTCGCGCACGTGACGCAGACGAAGGCCGGACGCCGGGCGCTCGCAGCCTACACCGCAGCCCTGCGCGAGCTACGTGGCGGACCCGCTCACAGTCCGCGCGACGAGGTCCTGTGACGGGTCGGCCAGGCCCATCGACCCTTCGGCCAGCCGAAAGGCGCCCGCTCGACCTCCACCTCAGCAGGGCCACGCAGATGCCACAGCCGGGCTGCAGCTCACCACCATCCATCGCAGGCTTCGCAGCCATGGCGGCGCGATCCAATTGGACGAGGACTCGAGGGTCACAAAGCTGCTGGCGAGCATCCAGGCCGCTGACGGCAGCACGGGCACCATCAAACGTCGCGAGGATCTCACCTTGGCAACGCTGCTCGGAGCCGGGGCCACCCCCGACGTCACCTCCACCTGCCTACAGTGCTCTCCCTCAAGCGAGGGCTGAGCGATGAAGGCAGTCGTGAACTGTCACGGGGCCCCGGAGACCGTCGAGGTCAGCGCCAGTTGCACCAGCCTTGAGGGCAGTGTCACCCCGTTCCATCTAATCGCCCGGCTCGAGCGCAGCCGCTCGAGAGTCACCAGGAGGAGGCAGTTGACCGGTCCCGCACTCAAGCTCGATATCAATTCTCTTGCCGTCCCGGCATGACCACGGCCTCCGCCTCGGCCGGAGACGCAGTGCAGCTCGTGGACGTCTCCAAGTACTACGGTCGCGTCGAGGCCTTGCGCGGAGTGAGCGTCACCATTAAGCCGGGTGAGGTGGTGGCCATGCTGGGCCCAAATGGCGCCGGCAAGACCACGGCGATCAGCTTGATGCTGGGCATGCGTCGCCCGACTGCCGGCCGAGTACGGCTGTTCGACTTGGACCCGGGCGACCGGGCCGCCCGCAGCCGCTGCGGCGTCATGCTCCAGGAGTCGGGGGTGAACGATGTGCTTCGAGTGGGTGAGACGGTGGCTATCTTTCGCGCCTACTACCCACATCCGCTGGCCACGGCACGAGTCCTAGAGCTGGCGGGACTGGAGGCGGTCGCCAACCGCAAGATCACCACCCTCTCGGGTGGGCAGCGTCAGCGCCTCTACTACGCACTGGCCATCTGTGGCAATCCGGAGGCCTTGTTCCTGGATGAGCCTACGGCGGGGATGGACGTCGAGTCTCGTCGTGCGTTTCTCGGAGACATCAGGAGGTGCGCGTCTGAGGGGCGCACCGTCGTCCTCAGCACCCACTACCTGGAGGAAGTGGACCAGGTCGCCGACCGAGTAGTCGTCATCGATCGGGGAGTGATCATCGCTGACGACAGTCCGGCAGCTATCAAGTCCAAGGTGGCGGGTAGGCGCGTCACATTTACCGTGACTCCGTCTCCAACCCCAGCCGACTTCGCGGGCCTACCGATCTCGGGGCTGGAGCTCCGCGACAAGTGGGTGCGTTTCCACAGCAGTCAACCTGAGCAAGCCCTGGCAGCCAGTTTTCGCCGCGGATGGGACATCCAGAATCTGGAGGTCGTGGGCGCCGACCTGGAAGAAGCCTTCGTCAACCTCACCGGCAACCGGGGGGCTGACCTTGCTCGAAGCCAGGAGACACCATGAGAGTCGCTGCCGGCGCCCGGCCCGTGTCACTGCCTCGACTCCTGGCGGTGCAGATCAGGGCGGTACTGCTGGGGTACTGGCGCATCCCCTTGTTCGCGATCTTCACTATCGGACTTCCTGTGATGTTCTTTGCTCTCTTCGGCTTACCCCGCCTGCATCAGGAGATCAGCCATCACGTGTCTGTGGGAGCCTACATCCTTGCCTCGCTGGGAGCGTATGCGGTCAGTAATGTGCTGGTCTACAACGTGGGCATCGGCCAGGCACAGACGCGGGCGCGCAAGCTTGACCTCCTGCAGCGGGCCAGTCCACTGCCGGGTTGGGTGGCGATCGCCGCGACGATGGTGGGTGGTCTGGTGCTCGCCACCGTCGCCTTGCTGGTGCTACTCTTTGTCGGAGCCATCGCCGGAGTGAGCCTGCCCCTGACGCATTGGCTGCTGCTCATCTTGGCTCTCCTCTATGGCGCCATCCCGATGCTGGGGCTGGGGCTGACCATCGGCTACCTGGGAAGCTCCGGCAACCTCGCGCCCGCGCTGGCAAGCTTGATCTATCTGCCGATGGCGTTCGCCTCCGGAATTCTGGTACCCCTCAGCCAGTTGCCATCACTGGTGCGAGCAATTGCGCCCTATCTACCTCTCTACCAGGTCGGGCAACTGGGCTGGAACGCGGTGGGCGGTGCGAACGAATCGGCCGGCGAGGCCGCGCTCTGGACTGCGGTCTGGGGCGTGGTCCTGGGCGGCCTCGCGGTGTGGGCGTACAGGCGGGACCAGAATCGCAAGTTCGCGTGAGCGCGTGCGGAGTCAGCTGCGAGACTGAGCCGCGGCCGGGGCCGCTCCCGGCAGCCGGGTCGGTGCCCCGGCTGCCGGGAGCTTTTACTCACCTGCTCAGAGTCCAATCCTGCGGTGTGATCTCGTAGCGCACTGCTGGCTGTGGGATCGCCCCGTGCAGCCGGTTGCTGATTTCAGACAGCTGAATGGACTCGGTCGGGGACCAGAGGGCGGGCACCTGGGTCGCGAGCCAGTTCTCGTAGGTCGCCATTGGCTGGTCACCGAGCCCGACATGAGTCTGCTGAATGTAGCGGTCGGTGATGTGGCTGCAGTAGTTGCCGGGATTAGACCCCGCCCCGCAGGCGAAGATCTCACCTCCGGAGGGGTAGTAGTCAATAGAGTAACCCCAGCCCCCGCCCCAGTTGAGGAAGTCCCAGTGACAGCCGCTGCCGGTCTTGGGGCTGCACGGGGTAGCGTCGGCGATGACCGTGCTAGCGGGCGCGGTGCTGAGGGCGATGGAGATGCCTGCGGCCGAGAAGGCTGACTTCAGGGCCTGCATCTCTTCGGCCACCGTCACCACCCCAGCCGCGTACAGGAGCGTGAAGCTGAGAGCTGTCCCCTTGTGAATTCCGGCTCCGCAGGCGTGCGGGCCAATCCCGGCATCGATGCAGACGGAGGACCCGTTCGGCACGACCTTCCAGCCGTGGGCGCGCAGAATGGTGCGGGCCGTCGCAACACTGTACGGGAGAGGATTGTCCTTCTCGAAGGGCGTGACGAATGGATTTGTCGGCCTAATCGGAACGGGACCGTAGGTTGGCACCGCGTAGCCTTTGAAGATGTCCCGGACGTACTGGGGCTGGTTGATGAGGTGCTGCATCGCTTGGCGGATGTAGAGCTGGCGGAAGATGGGACCGGTCGTGGGGTTGGTGAAGTTCATGGGGAAGTAGCTGATGCCCCAGAGAATCCAGGGGGAGAGATGGTAGCCCCTCGCGGCCATCAACTTGCGTTGGGGAAGGTCCTGGACCGGCAGGTAGCCATAGTCGAGCTCGCCCGCCCTCAGCGCATTGAACTCGGCGGTGTCGTTGGTGAAGGGAACCTCGATGAACTTCGCGAGGTGGGGTCGGTCCGGACCGTCGTAGCTGGTGTTGGGGACGAAGACCGTATAGCCAGTCGCGGGCTCGAATGCCGACAGGTGAAAAGGCCCGTCGACGACTTTCCAGAGCGGGTTGGTGCTGTAGGTGCTGAGGTTCTTCGCCTGCCCGTAGAGGTACTCATAGACCGCCACCGCCCCGCGGTGAGTCAGGTCATAGTTGCCGATCGGCCCGCTGCCCGTGGTCTTGTCCCAGGCCTGCTGAGGGATGGGAGTGATCTGGCTCAACTCGTTGTAGAGTAGCCAACCGCGGTTGTAGGCACGGTTGAAGGTGATCGTGAACGTTGTGGCAGACGGGTACCTGATTCGCGACACGTTGTCGGGGAAGGCGCCCGGGACGTAGGCACCCCAGTTGACTTTGTTGGCGACGAGGAGGTTCATCCAGAACTCGATGTCGCGGGTTGTGATCGGGTGCCCGTTCGACCAGTCCTGGTGCTTGAGGGTGATCGTGACGGTGCGATTGTGATTCGAGTAGGCGGGTGGCCCGGCCAAGCTCCGCCGGTAGTTGATCACTGGCTGACCCTGCTTCCCGAACCAGTAGAGCGGTGGGTACATCAATTGTTGGAACATGTGGATGTTGGTGCCGGAGTAGTAGGCGAGGGGGTAGAGCGGGAAGATAAAGTTGGGCGCCCCGCCGGGGGGCTGGGCGTAGGTGACCGCTCCACGATAGGCGAGGGCGCCGGACGTCTGAACGCCCGTCGCGCCGCCGCCGGCGACCAGCGTCGTCAGCACCACGGCGGCCGCTAGGCCCGACAGGCGTCGCAATCCAGTCACACTTCCTCCCTCCGGTTGGGCCATGTGATGGCCGGGTTCAGGTTCCGTGTCGTCAGGTCAGTGGCTTCCGCACAGGTCATTGATCCCGGTCCCGGCGCGGCTGAGAATGGTGCGATCCGTGCAGCAGAATCCGCCCGAGGTCGGTGGCAGAGGCGCCGTTGCCAGACGGCGGCGGGCCGCCCGGGGCGCAGGAAGCGGCCCGGGCGGCCCGCTATGCACGCTTGGGCGGTGAGGACGACACGAGGGCCGCTTCCTGGCCCTCGCGCACCAGCTTGGGGCTGAGCACCTCCTCGATCGCGTGCATCGCCCGTCTGCCGAATCCGTTGGAGATTGTGTCCACGCACTGCACAGCGTCGCCGCGACGCAGGCGCAGCCAATCGGGACGCCGTGCGCAGACTTGACCAGCTCCAACCGAGGGAAGCCGGTGGTGGGCCGGCCCGGCTACGCTAGCCGCCTGGCTTACCGCCGCGGCGACATTCACGACGAGTGTTGACCCCGCATCCAAGCGGGAGCATAGCATGAGTGCCTGGCAGTTTCCTACCCGAATCTTCTGGATTCTCCCATGCCTCTGTTCAGTAGTGTGGGGCGCCAGGTTTCCTGAGGATGTCGAGCCCAGGGAGCGCCAGCCAGGCTGAGGACGGTGGGGTGCCGGCCTTGCTCCGCCGGGCCCGGCGGCGGGCGGCGCCGATCCGCGACCACTGGACCCGGCTCGGCGACGACCGCTTTGGCTGCGACCTCCGGCTGATGCCGTTGCCCTCGACGCTGGCCGACGCGCTCAACGTCATCGGCGTCGGGGCCCGAGCGTCGGGGCCCGAGCGGCGGGGCACTAGCTCGGACCGACGCCGACGGGGAACTTCGTGGCGGGCGCCACCCACGGGGACCCGCTCTGCGACACGTCCGCCCTCTTCCCGGCGGCGGCCGCGAGCCCGCAAGCTGCCGCGAGGGCCGCCGCGTCGACGGCCCCGCCGGGACGCACGGAGGAGGACGCGGCCGATGAGCGACCGCCGCCATCACATCGGTCTGTGTCGCTGGGTCTTCCGGGTTTTCAGTGAGTTTGAGGGGTTGAGGGAACCGGGCCGGGACCCAAGATGGGGCTCATGCGAGACCGTGAACCGTATCAACCCCTGCTGGGCTTGGAGTCACCGTGGACGGGGACGCGGGTCGAACGCGCGGGGGAAGCGGGCGGGCCGACGCGGGGGGCCGGCCACCCGCGGGGGGTGCGGTGGCCGTGCCCGGAGTGTGGGCGGGAGCTGCCCGCCCGTGACCACGCCCCCGAGCGGGGCGGGCGTCACCTCGACAGCCGCGAGGTCGTGACCGACCTCCCCGCCGAACCGCCTCGGGTCGCCGGCCCCGAGCGCGGCAGGCGCCAGATCCGGCTGCCGTGGGCGGAGCCGATGGCCCGCTTCGCGACCCTGTTCGAGCGGCTGGCGGGGGACGTGCTGCGCGCGGGCGCGGCTGCGGCGGCTGAGTTGGAACGAGGCCGGGCAGCTGATGGAGCGGGCGGTGGCGCGGGGCCAGCGGGCCCAGCAGGCTCGGATCACCCCACAGATCGGGGTCGACGAGATGGCGGTGGCCCGGGGTCAGGCGTACATCACCGTGGTCACGGACCTCCCGCGCGGCACGGTCGAGCACCTCGCCGACGAGCGGAAGCAGAGCAGGCTGGACGGCTACTTTGCCACCCGCAGCCCCGAGCAGCGCGACGCCATCCAGGCAGTGGCGAGGGACCTGTGGGCCCCGTTCGCCGCCTCGGTTCGTGCCCGTCGAGCCGACGCGGACCAGAAGATCGTCTTCGACCGCTTCGACATCATGGGCCACTGGGCCCCGCCGTCGACACAGTCCGCACGCAGGAAACCCGGCCCTGCGCGCGGAGGGCGATGACTGCCTGGTGGGGTCCCAGTCGCTCTGGCGCTACTCCCGCGAGACCCTTCCGCGCCGCCCCCGCCACCGCTGGGCGGCTCTGCGCGACCCCGAGCTGAAGACCGCCCGAGCGTGGGCGATCCAGGAGGACCTCCGGCGACTCTGGAGCTACCCCCGCCCCGCCGCCGGCCGGCGCCACGGGACGGCCTGGTCCGTCTGGGCCGCGCACGCCCGCCTCGTTCCCGTCATCGCGGTGGCCCGCATGCTCCCGCGCCGCCTACCCGGAATCCGGTCCGGCTTTCGCCACCGACTCACCAACGCCGGCAGCGAGAGCCTGACCTCGCGCATCCAAGCTGTCCGCACCGCCGCCCGCGGCTCCCCAACCGCCAGCATCTCAGGACTGCCATCTCCTTCCACAGCGGCGGTCTCAACCGCTCCCCCGCGACCCACTCAATTCCCGGATGAGCCCGCAAATGTGGCCCGAGGGGCGCACGCCAGCACCTCGCCCTCGTGAACGCTACGGGATGAGTCCACCGTCGCCTAGAGAGGGCATAGTGCGATTGCAAAGCGGCCGCGGCCGGTCGAGGAAATCCTGGCCAGTTACCGGAAAGGATCCGGGTCATCGGCCGTCTGAAGGCCATCCGCTGACCGCCGCTCCTCGTCGTGAGTCACGCGGCTCGACCACCGCGAGGGTATCGCTGCGACCGCGCCGATCAGTCGACATGGCGTGCATCCCATCCGGGCGGGGGCCGCGGAGGCCGTAGGCCGTGTCCCGACTACGGCCGGTGTTCCCGGCCGGCGTCCCGATCACCCGCAGCCCCATCCGGGGCCGCTCGCGTCCGCAGCGGTCCCCCTCGCCGTGACCCGGACGAGAAGCCGAGCCAGGGGGATAGACGCAACCCGCAAACTTGCCCCGACGGCCAGCCTCGGATGCCACCGCAGCCCGGCCGCCGCCGCTCGATCGGGGGATGCGGGTCGTGGGCGCTGTCGGCGACGGGGAGGGCCCACCTCGGCTGGCGCAGAGTTGGCGCGGCCGGTTCGGGGCCCGACGGCGGTATGGTGGACGGGCTCGGGGCGCGCTGTGCCACCGTCCCCTGTCATGTGACGACCACGCCCACTGGAGCATCCCCATGACCCAGCGCCACCCCAGGCCGCATGCCCGACTCGTCCGCAAGGCCATGGTCCTCCTCGGCGTGGCGATCGGCCTCGCCGGCGCCGGCTCGGGCGCGCTCGCGCAGGGCACCCCGCTGCTTACCTCGTCCCAGGCGCTCCAGGTGGTTCAGGCCTACAACGTGGCCAATGGACAGGCGAACTACTCCCTCAACACGACCGTCCAGAATCAGAGCGAGGAGGGCTCGGCGGCCCAGGTTGACGACGCCACGTATGCGATGCTGCGGCTCCAGAACAAGCTGCACGAGGGCACATCCGCGGCGCCCGCCCCGTGGATCCCAGCTGTGGAGGTCCCCCAGCAGACGGGCACGCCCGCCAACTTCCTGGCCACGGTGGCCCTTCGCCACGCGGGCAAGGTGTACACCACCGTCTTCCTGTTCCAGAAGGATGCACCGAGCCGGCCGTGGCGGGTGTTGTATGAGCCGGCCCTTGGGATCGACCAGCACCTCGCCCTCGCGAGCGGCTCTGCCGCCCAGATGGCTACTCCTAACTCCGAGATCGTCAAGGCGCTCGCCGGCTACTGGCTCGCCTACGCCCACCGACCGACTCTTCCGCCGTCGTTGGCCGCGGGACCGCAGACCACCGGACTGGTTGCGAGCCTGGAGCAGGTGACCGCAGCGGCCGCGAGCCATGGCCTCGCCGAACTCTTCACCGTGCGCAGCGGACCGTGGCCGGCCCGCACCATCGTGGTTGGGGGTGGAGCGCGGCTCACCTTCGGGACGATCACGCTCGCGACTAGCCTCCGATCGAGCAAGGCCGGCACTCTACTGGTCCAGGACTCTGGTCGGACCCACTTCCCTGCCTTCGTGAGCCCGGGCCACTACGCGAGGGTCACCATCACCAATCAGATCGAGGTCGCGATTCTCACTCCGAGTGGGGGTGGGGCGTCCCGGGTCGTAGGCATCGGGGGCGGTTCAGTGGCGGCTGCCGGGTCCTAAGCCCGGCTTCCTCGGCGACCCCGTATGGCCCTACCCGCGTCCGACCAGGCTGGCGGGGCGGCGGGCTCTCGTCTTTGCCCGCACCCCCAAGGGATCGTCCAGGGGGACCACCAGGCGGTGGAGACGCTGCCGGCCGACACGACGGTGGTAAACCCCCACCGACGGGTAGGCCGTCCGATGGGGAACAGTCCGGCAGGCCAATCGCGGCCAGCCGCAAGCTGGCCGCACGGTCGGTGAATCTGTCAGATGGTGCGTCGCCCCCCGGCAGTGGTCCCCAGGAGAACCCGGTCGGTCCGGAACCTCGGTGGGATGGTGGTGGCCAGCGCCCTCGGGCCCACTGGCCACCCTGAACCGCGGACTGCCACTCCGAGGTGGCCCCCGCCAACTGCCGCCGACCGCGCGACGAGGTCAATGAATCGGATCATGCGTCGACCCAGTCCCGCGTCACCGTCAGCCAGAACGCCAGCCCGGCAAAGTCGCCGTACTTGGCGAAGCGGCGTCGCAGGGCCGCATCGGAGGTGCGTCGGCCGGTGAGCTTGGCGTACGCGGGACGCGTCCACGAGTCAAGGATGAGGGGGCGGTAGCGTCCCAGGGACGTGAGCATGATGTGGGCAGCGGCGTACGGGCCGACTCCGGGGAGGTCGAGGAGCGTGCGCTCAACCTCAGCGTCGGAGAGCTCCGGTCTGCGTAGCTCCTCCAGCCGAAGCCGCCCGGCGGCCACCTCCGTCGCCAGTCCTTGGAGATAGCTCGCGCGATAGCCGCAGCGCGCGACGCCGCGCAGGAAGTCGTCGGGAGCGGCCGCCAGCGCCGCCGCAGTGGGAAAGGCCCGCCCGCCCCCCGGCGCCGTCTCTCCGAGACACTGCACCAGTGCCCCGACCATGCGTTCGGTCGCCGACCATGAACAGTTGGTGGTGCAGATGGTCTTCACCACGTCGTCGAACACCGCGGGGCTGTGCATCATCCGTCCCGCGCCAGACGTGATCCAGGCAAGCGGTGGGTCCCGGGCGGCGCGGGCGTAGAAGCCGCTGAGGTCGACGTCCAGCCCGAGTATGCGCCGGGCCACCGCGAGCAGGTCGCGCCGGTCGACCTCGCTGGCGGGGCCATCCAGCAGGAGCACGCGCACGGTTCCCGGATCGCCGGAGGCGAGGCGGAGCGACCGGGCCTGTCCCCCGCAGGAGAGGACGGTGGTCTCGAGGATCCCACGGTCCTGGTCGACCCGATTGGGGAGCAGGCTCGCCACCCCGTGAGAGCACAGAGTGCGGCGGAGGTCGACTGGTTCACCGCCCCGCCCGCGGAGCGGGAGATCAGCCAACACGACCGCCGACGCAGGTGACACCTCCCCTCGCTCAGGCGGAGGTGGGTGGCCGGATCACGGCGGCCACGCGGTCCACCCGAGCAGGGTCGGGCTGATCGCCTCCTCCTCCAGCTCGAGGTGGGCGATCAGGGTCCCCCCTAGCGATCGCAGGGCGCGGATCAAGCGCGCCCGCGCCCGACTCGGATCGTCCCCGTCGAGCCCTCCGACGGCGTCCTCGGTCTCCTCCAGCAGGCGAGACACTTCCCGGTGATCCGCTTCAAGACGATCCAGTACGGGTGCCATCGTCGGACTCGCCCGCCGCAGCAAGGGAAATAGGAGGTGGTCCTCGTGGCCATGGTGCTCATGGACGAACCGACACGTGTGCAGACAGGTGGTGCGCAGCTGCCAGAGCGTTCCGGTGGTACGGAGAGCCGCCACCCGTGCACGCACCTGCACAGTGGAGACCCCGGCGCTGGCATCTGCGGCCAGCTCCTGACAGACGGCGAGGTCATTCCGGATCGCCGCATGCACCAACCGCAGAGCTCGCACCATCTGCGCTCCGACCGTGTCGCCCAGCTCCTGCGTGTGCGGCATCGTCGCGTATCATTCCACATCATCGCCCGGCCAGCAGGGCCCGGGTTCGGCACCCGACCGGGTCCGGCCGATTGCTAGGATCGGGCCATGCTCGATCCTATGCTACCTGCGCGCGACCCCTCGGCTCCTGCTCCGTCCCTTCCGCGGGGACGACATCGATGGCCTCCACTCGATCCAACGACGGGCGGACGTCGCGCGGGTCCAGTACTGGCTCCACGCTCCCGCGAGGAGGTGCGCGCGCCCCTGGAGCAGCGGGTCCACATGATTCGGCTCACGGGGGAGGGCGATACGCTCCATCTGGCCGAGGTCCGTCCCGACGGCGGTGTTCCGATCGGCGAGGTCAATCTCTGCTGGCGGAGCCAGGTCCACCGGCGGGGCGAGATCGGCTTCGTCCTCCACCCGGACCACCAGGGGCAGGGGTACGCCACCGAGGCAGTCCATCCGCTGCTCCGCCTCGGCCTCGAGGACCTCGGGCTGCACCGCATCGCCGGGCGCGCGGATGAGCGCAATTCCACGTCCGCCGCCGTCCTCGACCGGTTGGAAATGCGCCAGGAGGCTCACCTGCGACAGAACGAGACCGTCGCGGGAGAGTGGTGCGACGAGGGTGTGTATGCCATGCTGGCCTCCGAGTCGACTGGGCCGATCGCGACCAGCGGATCTGCCGCACCGTGAAATGGCAGCGGGCGGGACCAGCCCGATCGGGCATGGTCGCGCTCGCCCTCGCCAGTGGCCACTTCGGAGTTGCCGGGGTGCCCCACGGCGAGCCGATGCAGAATATCTGTGACGTCGCCGGTGTCGGGCTGCGGGTGGATGCCAGGACGGCAGCCACCACCCGTGTCACCCTCTTCGGGTTCGCCCGATGCTCGGGCCGCCAGCCCACCTTCGCCTTCTGGCTGGCCCCAGCCAGCTGGGGACAGTATCACCGGGTACGGGGCTGGAGCAGGTCTCCCTTGGTTGCACTCACCATCCGCCATCAGCCCGACGTGCGGGTCCTGGTCTGGGTCTCGGACGTGCTGTCGGGCGCTCCCAACAACTGGGCCGTCGGGCGCTACCGGCTCGACCGGATCGCGCCCGGGCGCACGTAGGGGCGCGGGAGTGGGGCCCCGCGGCCGCGACGCCGGGGCCGAGCCCGCGGCGGGGACCGCGAGAGGGGCTCAGGCTGACGCCGCCCGACTGCCGACCTGGTGTCGGGCTCCCCCAGGCCGGGCCCTAGGCCCGGATGGCGCGCCCGCCTCGTCGGCGCTGAACCTGCCCACCTCGAGACCACCGCGGGGACAGCCTGCGCGAGCGCCCCGGACCTTGTGGGGCGGGATCTGCCCGCCCACCGGGCGGTGGTCCTGTCCGACTTCCGCCTCCGGCTCACCGTCCGGCGCCCGCGGTCACGGTGCCCCACGTCTGTGACCCTCCTCCTCCCATCGCCCTGGGTCGTCGCTCACCCGCCGCCGCCGGGGGTGCGGCCCGTGCAGGCGCCGCCGCGCCCGCTGCCGAGCTGAAGGATGCCGCGACCCCGGAGCGGTGGGGCATCCCGGTGAGCGAGGTGGCCCCCGGGAGGAGGAGCCGGCGCCCGGCAGGGTGCCCGGCCAGCTCGACCGGCCTGACTGCTCGGCTCCGGCCTCGGTTGACAGGCCACCCGGTACTCCGCACACTGGCCCACGATGGACTCACCCGCCCCAGCAGGGGCGCGCTCACCGAGGTCCCAAGCGATGCGCCTTTCCATTCCTGCCGGCCGTCTGGCCGCCGGAACCGCCCTGGCAGCTTTGGCTCTCGCCGCCTGCGGCCAGGTGGTCGGCCCCTCCGCTCGCCAGGTTCGCCTGTCGAGCTCCCAGACGGTCACCTTCGCGGGGTACCCCGGCGAGGGACCAAGCTACCTCTTCCCCCTCTACTCCAGCGCGTACTGGGACGTGGGGTACATCCCCTGGTACAGCTCGATTCTCTGGCGACCCCTCTATCTATGGGGTCAGAACGGCAAGGCTGAGTTCAGCGCCCAGCACTCGCTGGCGGCGGCACCGGTATTCAGCACCAACGCGGCCGGAGACACTGTGGCCACCATCACACTTAAGAACTGGCGCTGGTCGGACGGGCAGCCGCTGACGAGCCGCGATGTCGAGTTCTGGATGAACCTGATCAAGGCGGAGAAGGCCAACTGGGCACCCTACGTGCCGGGCAAGTTCCCTGACAACGTCACCAAGGTGGCCTACCCCTCCGCCCGCACGTTTGTTGTCACGTTCAATCGTCAATACAACACGCTCTGGCTCCTGGGCAACGAACTCACTCAGATCACCCCGATCCCCCAGCACGCGTGGGACAAGGAGTCAGCTTCGGGATCGGTCGGCAACTATGACCGCACCCCGGCTGGGGCCCGCAAGGTCTACACCTACCTCATCGGCCAGGCCAAGCAGCCCAGCACCTTCGCCAGCAACCCGCTCTGGAAGGTGGTCAGTGGAGCCTGGGAGATCAGCTCTTTCAGTCCCGCCACCGACTACGTGACGTTCCGACCCAATCCCCACTACTCGGGCACCCACAAGCCGCGCTACAAGCAATTTGTCGAGGTGCCGTTCACCAGCGACGCCGCCGAATTCAATGCCCTCGAGGCGGGCCAGCTCGACTACGGCTACGTGCCCCTCAACGACCTCAGCACCATCCCCGCCCTGAAGCGCAAGGGATACAAGATCGAGTACTGGGCACAGGACACCATGGGAGGCCTCTTGCTCAACTACGCGCCCAAGAATGTTGGCCTGCCGATCGTGCGCCAGCTCTACGTGCGCCAGGCGCTCACGCACCTTGTCGACATGTCCGCAATCGAGCGCGTCTTCGAGCACGGCACCGGCAGCTATGCCGCCGGACCCATCCCCAACCCGGGCGGGACCAATCCCGAGGTGACCGCCTACGCCCGCCACGACCCTTACCCCTTCAGCGTGAAGGCGGCGAAGTCGCTGCTCAGCTCCCATGGCTGGAAGGTGGTGCCGAATGGCACGACCACCTGCGCTCATCCCGGGACGACACCGACGACCTGTGGACTTGGGGTGCGCAAGGGGATGCCCCTCCAGCTGAGCTTCGTCACCAACGAGTCGACGGCGCTCAACTCCGGCGTGACCCAGTTGCTCAAGTCGGACTTCAGCCTGGCCGGCATCCAGCTGCTGATCAAGAGCGTTCCGGCCGCCCAGATCCAGGCGCAGACATCGAGCTGTGCCTGGCCCTCCAAGACCTGCAGCTGGCAGATGGAGTACTTCCTGGAGTTCTGGCCGCTGGGCTGGCCCGGATTCCTGGGCGCCTTCAGCGCCCCGTTCGGGTGTAATTCGAACATGTGGTGGTGCAATCCCGAAACCCAGAGGCTCATCAACGCGGTCCACGACAGTTCCAGCCCGTCCGCACTGGCCGCGTTCGAGAACTACATCGCCAAGGAGCAGCCGATGATCTTCCTGCCGATCCCGGTCTACCGGGTATCGGCGGTACGCAAGAACCTTCAGGGCACGGCACCGCAGGATCCATATCTGGACCTCTACCCGCAGGATTGGTACTACAGCAAGTAGGCAGGGCCGGGAGCCGCGGCCCGGGATCGTCCCGGGCCGCGGTGGGGCGGGTCCGGACCTCGTCGACCCGGCCCGTCAGCCAATTGCCGTGAGGGTCGCCCGCCTGCCGGGATGGCGGGCGGCTCGCTCCGCGGACCGCAGGATCGCAGTGCCCCAGCCGACGCCTGATGGAGCCGTAGCGGATCGGCTCCGCGTCGTCCATCGTGACCGCCAGCTGGCGCCGGGCGCCCGCCTCGCCGCCCGAACCTTGCAGCTCCGCTCGACGCGAGGCGCGTGCCCTGCGCGACGCGCCCCGGCACCTCCAGCACGACAGACCCGTCGCGCTCGCGCCGGCCGGAGCGACGCGACCGGTCGATCTCACCGAGGACGCCGCCTCGGCGACCATTCGTAGCGGCGAGGTGGACCACGGCCTGGTCGCCCGGCTCGGAGCTGAGTGCAGGCTGATCCTGGTGACCCGGCACCGACTGGTCACCACGCTACGGCAGATAGCAAGCGGCAATCGTGGTGATGGCGAGGGCGCCTGTGGGGACCTCCGCCCACCGCCCCGCCGCGGCATCCCAACGGGGTGCGCTCGGCACGCTGACTCAGAAAGAGGGTTCCTCGCGGGCCGATCGACCGCCCGCAGGGGGGCACGCAGAGGACCACGGCTGGCCCGACCCCGCCCGGGGATTGACAGGGGGGGACCCGAACCGCAGTGAGAGGCCGCCCGGGGTCAGGCGGAGGACATCGCCCAGATGAGGCGGTCCGGGTCCAGCGCGTGCGCGGTGATGCCATCGCGCCCGGTCATGGTGGCGGCGGCAAGGAGCGCCGACAAGATCGCCTCCTCGGTGGCCTCGACGACGGCGGCGAAGAGCTGATCGATGTGGCGCACGTCCAGCATGGCCACTGGCACCCGGAGCCGGTCGGGACCGTCCGGAGGGTCATCAGGAAGCTCTGCATTACCAGTGGCGAAGCAGAGCGCGAGGTCTCCACTCGAATGCTCACCGAGACCACCGGTGCGACCGATTCCGAGGGTCGCGCGCTGGGCCAGCCGCCGACACTGATCCGGCAGCAGGGGCGCGTCGGTGGCCACCACCACGATGATCGACCCCGATCCGGGCGGACGGCCCCTCGGGTCCCGCGGCACTGGCACCTCCGCCTCGGGGAGACGCAGTCCCACGGGTGCGCCGGCGACCGTGAGCCGCGATCGCCGTCCATGGTTGGCCTGCACCAGCACACCGATCGTGCAGCGCTCCCCGGCCGTCTCCACCACGCGGGAAGCGCTTCCGATACCGCCCTTGAATCCGTGACAGATCATGCCAGTGCCACCCCCGACCGCCCCCTGTGGGACCGCGCCCGCAGCGGCTGACTCAAGCGCGCGTGCCAGGTGGGCGGGTTGGACGTGCTGCCCGGCGATGTCGTTGAGGAGCCCATCCCAAGTCTCCCCCACCACTGGCAGCGACCAGTAGATTTCGTCACTCCGGCGGCGGCCGACCTCCCAGCCGATCAGTGCGTCCCGAACCGTGCCGACGCTGAGGGTGTTGGTGAGGGCGATTGGGGTGGTCAGTAGCCCCGATTCGCGGATCCACTCCAACCCGGTCAGCTCACCGTTCCCGTTGAGCCGATGGCAGCCCGCGAATAGGGGGCGCGTGAAGAGCGGCCCCGGGCGTGGCAGGATCACCGTGACGCCGGTGCGGATCGGGCCCCGCCCGACTCGCAGGGCACCCTCTCCCTCCACCAGGGTCGTGTGCCCGACGAGAACTCCGGGCACGTCGGTGATGGCGTTGTGGACACCCGGGGGCAGGCTCCCGATGACGATCCCCAGATCGCGTGGCTTCGTCATGCTCCTCCTTCGATCCTCGGTCCCCAACGTCGCGGCTCCCGGTCGGAGACGGCGGATCACATCGTGTCAGCCGGCCCGGTGTCCTCGCTCGGGGGGGGGGCCGTCACAGGTTGAGCCCGGCGCCGGGCGCCGGCGGCACCGGCCCGGATCGTTCCAGCACTGCCGTCCAGATTCGACCGCCACCCTTTGGTTGGCGCAAAGCGACTCTGGAGAGCAAGCCTACGAGGTGCGACCCCCGCGGTGGGCGGGGCGGCCAGGGGGATGGGCTGGAGGCATCGACGCTGCCCTGCCTGACCAGGTCCGCCCGCGGGTAGGGGAGGCGGGGCGAGGCGCTCGGGGGCGGGACCGCACTGACGCGCCGGAGGCAGCCGTCACCCGAGCGCGCGCGCGGCGATCACCGTCGCTCTGTCATCGGAGCTGGCGGAGGCGAGCGACGCGGGGGGTCCCGGATCACGGAGGGTCGTGCCCCGGTGGGGGACTCTGGCCCGTGGGCACGCGTCAAGCCGGGGATGAGGCCGTGCGCGGCGCGCGCGGCGCTTGCTCATGGACTGCCTTCCCCCCGCGGCTCATCCGTCGGGGCGGCTGGCGCGCCGAGTCTGTATCCTGAAACTTGGATTGTCGAGCAGCGGGCGCCCGCCGCGCCCCAGGGGCCCTTCTGCGGCGGGGCGCCGGCGGGCGTCGCGATGATCGCGGCGCCGAGGGAACCGGGAGGGCACCGAATGTCACTGCCACCGTTCGCCAACGAGCCGCTGTTGGATCTCGCCGACCCTACGGAGCGCGAGAGGATGAGGCGGGCCGTCGCCGCGGTCCGATCCCAGTTGGGCCAGTCGTATCCCCTCGCGGTCTCCGGTCACGCGCTGGGCGGCTCCCAGACCCTGGTGTCACGCTGCCCGGCGGATTCCGACTGCGTGGTCGGCGAGATCCCACTGGCCACGGCGGAGGATGCGGGTCGCGCGGTGGCAGCCGCGCGCGCCGCCTTCCCCGCCTGGGCTGCGGTACCCGGGTGGGAGCGGGCGGCGGTCCTGTTGCGCGCGGGCGACATCCTTCGCCAGCGCCGCCGCGAGCTCCTCGGGTGGCTGGCCTTCGAGGTCGGCAAGAACTTCAACCAGGGCGATGGCGAGGTGGCCGAGGCGATTGACCACTTCGAGTGGAACGCGCGCCAGCTGCTTGGGTGGGAACGGCGCGAGATCCAGCCGATCGCCACCGAGATCAACGACTACCGCTACCGACCACTGGGAGTGGGCGTGGTCATTTCACCCTGGAACTTTCCGACTACCTTGCCCCTGGGGATGACGGTGGCGGCAATCGCGGCCGGCAACTCGGTGATCCTCAAGCCCGCCGAGGCCGCCACCGTGATCGCCGTCCAGCTGATGCGCGTGCTGGAGGAGGCCGGGGTCCCCGAGGGCGTGGTGACGCTGGTGCCGGGGACCGGACCCGAGGCGGGCGCGGCGCTGGTGCGCCACCCCGACGTGCACTTCGTCGCATTCGTGGGGTCCAAGCCGGTGGGGACCGCGATCCATGCGGCCGCGAGCGGGTTGGTCCCCGGTCAGCGGCAGCTCAAGCGGGTGATGACTGAGATGGGGGGGAAGAACGCCACTATCGTCACCGCCCAGGCCGACCTCGAATGGGCCGTCGGCGAGATCACCCAGTCCGTGCTCGGGTACCAGGGCCAGAAGTGCTCGGCCACCTCGCGGCTGATCTGCACGGCGGACATCCACGATCGAGTCCTGGAGGCGCTGCTGCCCGCGCTCGACGCCTTCGCCGCCGACTGCGGGCCGGCGACTGACAACCATGCCTTTGGTCCGCTGATCAGCCGTGCGGCCCGGGAGAAGGTGCTCACCTACGCTGAGGCAGCCCGGTCGAGCGGCATGCTGCTCCGGACCGGCGCCGGCCGGGACCCCGGCCACACCGTCACACCCACGGTGGTGGCGGACGTTGACCTCGACGCCGACATCGCCCAGGAGGAGGTGTTCGGACCCTTCCTCACGGTCCACCGGGTGCGCGACCTCGAGGAGGCCGTCGCCGCCGCCAACCACGTCGGGTACGCCCTCACCGGCGCGCTCTTCAGTCGCGACCCCCGCGAGCTCGCGTACGCACAGGAAAATCTGGAGGTGGGCAACCTCTATCTGAACCGCAGCTCGACGGGGGCGATGGCAGGGGTGCACCCTTTCGGCGGTCACCGGTTGTCGGGGACCGGACCCAAGGTGGGCGGTCCTGACTACCTCAGCTTCTTCCTGCGCACCCAGGCGGTGACTCAGAAGGTCCGGTATCCCTGTGGTGGCTGAGGCAACAGAGCCAGAGGGTCTCCTGCCCGGGGCCTCAGCCACGGTGCAGACCGTGCGGGGCCCGGTCGACGCCGACCAGCTCGGCATCATCCTCCCCCACGAGCACGTGTTCATCAACCTCCTGCGCGAGTATCGCAGCGACGGGTTACTCGACGATGCCGACCTGATGGCGCGCGAGCTGGGCCGGTTCGCGGCCGTCGGCGGCCGCACCGTGGTCGACTGCACCACCAGAGAGCTGGGGCGGTCCCCGGCCCGCCTGGTGGCGATCAGCTCCCAGACCGGCATCCACATCGTGATGGGCTGCGGGCACTACCGCGACCCTTACATTGACGCGCATGCCGTCGACCGCCGCGACGTGGATCAGCTGGCGGCGGCCATCGTGGCTGAGGTCATGCACGGAGTCGACGACTCCGGTATCCGACCTGGCGTCATCGGCGAGGTCGGCTGCAATGGGCCCCACATCTCCGCCGTCGAGGAGCGCACCCTGCGGGCCGCCGCGCGAGCCCAGCGCACGACCGGACTCACTCTGACGACCCATGCCGCACGCTGGCCGGTGGGACTCGCCCAGCTCGACCTGTTCGAGGCCGAGAGGGTGCCGCCCGATCGGGTGGTGATCGGCCACTGCGACATGGTGCCTGATCCCGCCTATCACCTCGCGCTGGCACGCCGAGGCGCCTTCGTCCAGTTCGACACGATCAACAGCCAGGTGGAGTACGAGATCGAGCGCCGCGCGCGCGGGGTGCTCGCCCTGGCCGAGGCTGGCTTCCTCGGCCAGATCCTCCTCTCCCAAGATGTCTGCCTCACCAGCGACCTCTCCGCCGCCGGGGCGGGAGGGTATGCCTTCGTTGTGTCCACGTTCCTGCCCCGGCTGCGGGCGGCCGGGCTCAGCGAGGCGGAGTGCCACCAGCTGGTGGCGGACAACCCGCGCCGCGCGCTCACCGGCCGGGGCCGCTGACGGAGGCTACGGATCCGAGCGCGCTCCATCCCCGCCCTCCCGAGCAGGCCCGGTCGACCCCGCAGGCTCGACGGTGGCCTAAGCTAGCGGATCCAGCGGGAGGGTGAGGCAGGTCGGGCCGCCGTCACCCTTGCCGCTGAGATCCTCCCCAACATACGCACGGACCTCGACACCTGCCGCCTCCAGCCGTCGCCGGGTGACCGGGCTCCCCTCGCGGACCACTGCCACCCGAGGCCCGACGGCGAGCACGTTCGGGCCCATCGTGGCGAACTCCTCGGGAGGGACCTCGACTAGGCGCACGCCGCGCCGGGCCAGCAGCTGCATGCAGCGCACCGGCATGAGGGGAGGGTAGACCACTGCCAGGTCCACGTCCACGGGGCTGATCAGCGACATGAGATGGAGGACCTCGTCGGCTCCCTCCAGGTGGGGCAGGTCGAAGGCGATCAGCTCCACCCCGGGGAGGGTGGCGGCCAAGAATCGGACCCCCTCGTCATTAGTTCGGTAGCTGCGCCCCACCAGCAGGGTGGCGGCATCCAGGAAGAACATGTCACCTCCCTCGGCGGTGGCCGGTGGCGGCATGACAGAGAGAGACGGAACGCCGAGGCGTGCGATGTCGGCGCTAACCGCCGCGGGCTCCTCGCGCCGGCCCTCCTTGCCGGGCCGCAGGGCGATCACGCCCCCGGGGGCGATCAGGACCGGGTCGCGGACGTAGATCGCATCGGGGTCCCCGGGAACCGGAGTCCGCCCCACCGTAACGGTGGCGCCGGACTCCTCCAACACCCGGCAGAACGCCTCGTGCTCCCGATCAAGAGCGGCAGGATCGGGTGCCGCGCGCCACCCGTACTGCCGCCAGGCCGTGACGGCATCTGCCTGCGGAGCCCGGACGAGGATCCGGGGGGACGGGGTCGGCATCCGAGAACTCTCGCACACCATCGCTCCCGGCTGCAGCCCGGCCTGCCACCCCCGCCGAGCCACAGACCAGGCTCGGGCCGCACCAGGGGCACCCAGGCGCGGGCCCGTGACCACAGGCGGAGTCCTTCCCCCCAGGTCCGGCCGTGCACCCCCGGGGCGCCTCGGCGGTACCAGCGGGTCGACCCATGTGGTCCGGACCCGGGTGGGCCGGCCACGCCCGCGTGCGAATTGAGCGCTCGCAACGGATCTCGACAGCCGCGCCCGGGAGACGACGGCGCCCCAGGGGCAGCCGCAGGCCGGCCACCCCTGGGGTCCCCAGCTTAGCCGCGAGCGGCCCCCTCATCCCTGCCGCCGGGAACGAGGGCGAAGCGGAGTGGGCACGTACCCGCGGTCGAGCGAGGGTGGGCTGCGTTCGGACCGGGCGGCGCCGTGACTGGAACACCCGGAGCGGGGGATAACCGCCCTCAGGCGATCACGGCGGTGCAGAAGGCGCAGCGGCGGGCCGCGACAGCGATGGTGCTGCAGCATTCCGGGCAGAGCTTGGTGCTCGGGTCCGGAGGAGGGGCCTGGTGGCTCCGAGCCGTGAGCGCATTCATGGGAAGCACGACCAGGCAGTAGATGAGGGCTGCGAGGACGATGAACGCGAGCAGGGCGTCGACGAATGCCCCGTAGGCGAATCGAGAGTGATTGAGGGTGAAGCTTAGGTGGCCGAAGTTGGGGTTGCCCCCGATAGCGGCGAGCAGAGGCGTAAATAGGTCGCTCACCAGGGCAGTGACCACTGCGCCGAATGCGACGCCGATCACCACCGCGATGGCAAGGTCGACCACGTTGCCCCGCAGCAGAAAGGCCTTGAATCCTTGCATGACGATGAGTCCCTCCACCCAGCTTCAGCTCCGCACCCGATTGGTGCCCGGCGAGTCTGACGGGTCCGACCACTCTTGGCAAGGGCCGGGCCTGGCCCCGGCCGGCCTACGCCGAGGGATTGGCGATGTCGACCAGGGCCTCGCTCAGGATGCGCTCCTGCTCCAGCCGATGCGCGCTCGACGCACCCTCGGCGGGGCTGGCACTCTCGGCCCGGCCGACGTACCGGAGGCGCACGCCCTCGGGAAGCAACTCGGGAAGGCGCTCGGCGACGAACTGGAATGCCCCCATATTGCGGGGCTCCTCCTGCACCCACGCTACCTCCTGGACAGCCGGGTACGATGTCAGCAGTGCCCGCAGCGCCTCCATCGGGAAGGGATAAATCAGCTCAAGCCGGGCTAGCGCCACCGGCGGGCCGCTGTCGCGATGGGGGCCCGCGCGGGCCCCCAGCTCGTAGTGAATCTTGCCCGTGCTGAGAATGAGGCGGCGCACCTCCTGGCGCCGCTCGGCCGGCAGGTCGTCATCCAGCACCGGACGGAAGCGACCCGCACTACAGTCGCCAACCTCCGACTGGGCTTCGGACAGCCGGAGACCACTCTTGGGGGTGAAGCAGATCAGGGGACGACGTCTGGTGGTGAGCGCCTGCATTCGCAGAAGGTGGAAGTACTGGGCCGCGGTGGTGGGCACGGCGACGCGGATATTTCCCTCCGCCGCCAGCTGCAGAAAGCGCTCGAGTCGGCCGCTGGAGTGCTCCGGCCCGCTGCCCTCGTACCCGTGCGGCAGAAGCAGCACCAGCCGGGAGTCCTGGCCCCACTTGGCCTGGCCAGCGACGATGAACTGATCGACGATCACCTGGGCATTGTTGTAGAAGTCGCCGTACTGCGCCTCCCACACCACCAGCGCGTTGGGTGCAGTCACCGCGTAGCCATACTCAAAGCCGAGGGCTGCGATCTCCGACAGCGGGCTGTTACACAGCTCGAAGGGTGCTTTGGCCTGCACCAGATGTTGAATCGGGGCCCAGCGCTCGCCGGTGGTGGAGTCGTGCAGCACCAGGTGTCGCTGGCTGAACGTGCCTCGCTCCGTGTCCTGACCGGTGAGCCGGATCGGAATCCCATCAATCAGCAACGAGGCCCAGGCGAGAGCCTCGGCCTGAGCCCAAAGCAGCCGCCCGCCAGGCTGAAACGCCGCCGGGCGCTGGTCGAAGAACCGGCGCAGCTTCGGGTGGATGGTGAACCCGTCGGGGACCCGTACCAACTGGTCGTCGAGAGTTCGGAGCGTCGGCGCCGGCACACAGGTGTCGATTTCGGGGTCACCCACCGGGTCTACCTGTCGGACATGCTCCGACTCGGCAACGCCATCGGGCTGAGCGATCACCTCCCGGTGCACTCGGGCAATCTGCTCGTAGGCGGCGGTCATGCGCGCTTCCACCTCTCCAGAGGTCATAAGACGGCGTTCTGCCAGAGTGGCGCCGTAGAGGCGGACTACCGGGGGGTGGGCGCGGATCCGCTCCATCGCCAGCGGCTGGGTATAGGCGGGCTCGTCCCCCTCGTTGTGGCCGAGCCTGCGATAGCCGATCAGGTCGATCATGCTGTCATGCCCGAAGGTGCTGCGAAATGCCACCGCCAGCCGCACGGCGACCAGGCACGCCTCCACGTCGTCGGCATTGACGTGGATGATGGGTAGGTCATAGCCCTTGGCTATGTCACTCGCGTACCGCGTGGAGCGCCCCTCGCGGGGGTCGGTGGTGAACCCAATCTGATTGTCACCGATTATGTGAATGGTGCCACCGGTGGAGTAGCCGGCGAGTGCCTGCATGTTGAGCGTCTCGCTGACCACCCCCTGGCCGGTGAAGGCGGCGTCGCCATGGATCAGCAAAGGCACCACGATGCGGGTGTCCTGATGCACCTCGTGCGCGCGCCGACGCGTCTGCTTGGCCCGCGCTCTCCCCTCCACCACCGCATCCACCACCTCAAGGTGGCTTGGGTTGTGGCTCACCGCCACCGTCACCGGGCGCCCGCCGGTCGTGAGGTAGGTGCCCTCAGCGCCGAAGTGGTACTTGACATCCCCCGCAGTGGCGCCGCCCTCGACGTGACCGCTTTCGAACTCGGCCAACATCGAGGCGTAGGAACGTCCGACCACGTGGGCTAGCACGTTGAGGCGGCCCCGATGGGCCATTCCCAGCATGACCTCGCTGGCGCCATCCCGTGCCAGCAGTTCGATCGACTCGTCCAGCATCGGGATGAGGGCATCGAGTCCCTCGATGGAGAAGGTGTGGTGCCCGAGATACGTGCGTCGAAGAAACCGCTCGAAGGCGTCGACGGTGGCGAGACGGTCGAAGAGCTGGAGCTGGCGGTCGGGCGGGAGCGCGTGGCGGTGCGCCCCGGACTCGATCTGCTTGCGTAGCCACACCCGCTGCTCGTGGCTCGAGATGTGCTCAATCTCGTAGGCGATGGTGCCGCAGTAGGTTGCACGCAGGTGAGGCAGCGCCTCGGCCAGGGTGGCGCCGGGCACCTCCACCCGCATCATCCAGGCGGGAACCCGTGCCATTAGTTCGGGGGTGAGTCGGACCGTTTCTGGGTCCATGGCCGGGTCCCCTGGGGGTGCGCTTCCGAGCGGGTCAAGCTGAGCGGCGAGGTGGCCGTGGGTGCGGAATGCCTTGACCAACGACATCCCTGCCGCCACCGCGTACATCAGCTGCTCGCCGGCGTTGGAGCCGACCCCAATTTGGGGCGTGGCTGGCGCCGGGTCTCGCGCCAGCGGCGCCAAGATCGAGTCCAGCGAAGTCGCGGACAGGTGGAATGCGGAGAACACGCCCGCGTAGAAACCGTCCGCGCCCGCCAGGAGATGCTCCACCCGGCCCAGGAACTCCCCCGATTCGGCGCCCTGGATCAGGCGATGGTCGTAGGTGTTGCTCACTGTCATGACTCGGTGCATTCCGAGTGCGGCCGCCTCAGCCTCACTGAGGTGGGCGAGGCCCGCGGGATAGCCGATCGCTCCCACCGCGACGATCGCGGCCTGCCCGGCCAGCAGCCGAGGGACCGAGGCCACGGTGCCGATCCCACCCGGGTTGGTTAGGGTCAGGGTGGCACCTTGGAGGTCGTCCATCGTGAGCGTCCCGGCGCGCGCGCGTCGGACCAAATCCTCGTAGCGGTCGCGGAAGGTCGAGAAGTCGAGGCGGTGAGCGTCGCGCAGCACAGGGACGACAAGGAAGCGGCTCCCGTCGCGCCGCTCGACGTCAACGGCGAGTCCGAGCGCAACCGTGTCTCTCGCCTGCCGAACCGGCTGACCCTCCACCCTTTGGAACCGGGTCGAGAGACTCGGATGCTCGTGGGCTGCTCGTGACACCGCGAACGCGATCAGGTGCGTGAATGACACTTTGATGGTGGCGCGCCCCGCCTGCTGAAGCGCCACGTTGAGTTGACGCCGTCGCTGGTCGAGGACCTCGACGTCGAGGGTCCGGAAACTGGTGGCGGTGGGAACCGCCAGGCTTGCCTCCATCGCCTGCACTAGCGCCAGCTGTGGCCCCTTGATCGGAGCCGACCCCGACGTGGCGGGGCTGGGGGCGCCGGAGGGGGGGGTGGGGCGCCCGGCTGGGGCCGCAGCAGCTGCGCCGTCGGAGGGGCCGGCGGCGCCGTTGCCCGCCGCCGGAGCGCCGAGGTCACGCCGCCGGACCAGCCCCCCGCGTCCGGTTCCCCGTACGCGGTTGAGATCCACCCCAAGGCGCTCAGCGAGCCGCCGCGTGATTGGGGACGCCTCCAGCACCCCGGCCGGATGCGCCCGCGACCCATCTCCGTCGGTGGACGCGCCTGGCCCGGGCGATGCCGACTCCGCGGCCGTATCGGTAGTCGCGGGGGAGGCTCCCGCCGCCCCGGTGGCGAGCTCCGCGATGGGTGTGCCGACCGTCACCGTCGCGCCCTCGGCGACCAGCAGACGGCTTACCCGACCGCTCACAGGAGACGGGATCTCCGCATCGACCTTGTCGGTCTGGATCTCCACCAGAGTGTCGCCGGCCGCGAGTCTCTCGCCGACCTGGTGGTGCCACCTGCCGATGGTGCCTTCGGTCACCGACTCCCCCATCGCGGGGAGGGCAACCGTCACCAGCGTTTCGGCGTTCTCCTCGGTCGCCTCCCCCGGCGTCTCCGCGATCACCTCGCCGGAAGTGTGTCGCGCGGGAGCCTCGGGCTCCCGCGCTGCGGCCGTCTCCGAGTCCGCGGTGGGGGCCGGAGTGGCGACTTCGAGCTCCGCGATCGGGTCACCCACGGAGACGGTGGTCCCTTCCTCGACGAGAATCCGACTGAGACGGCCGGACTCCGGCGCCGGGATCTCCGCATCGACCTTGTCGGTCTGGACCTCGACTAGTGTCTCGCCGGCGGCCACCACGTCGCCCACCCGCTTGCGCCAGCTCCCGACCGTCCCCTCGGTCACCGACTCGCCCATCGCGGGCAGGGTGATCGGGAGCGTCCGATCCGGCACGAGGCCTCCTCAAGTGGCAACCGCCGACGGGTCCGGTCGCTGCGCTGCGGCCCGCGCCATCGGAGGGGGCGGCCGTCCCCTCCGATTCTAGATCGATTCGGCCCCTGGGGGACCATCGGCTTGACTCCGACCCCACAAAGGCGCAATATCTTGCGTCCGGGCACCCTGTCACCCCCTAGATGTAGTGGGGGAGACGACGGGGCCTCGGCAGCCTCATCCTGTCCTTCCGTCACCCTTCGGAGGAGTGCCTCGTGGACGATCCCCGCAACGACCCGACCCCCGCCCCCGAGACCGGCTCTGCTGCCAGCGCCTCATCGCCGCTCGAGGGGGAGCGAGCGACCGGAGCCGGAAAGCGGGCGGCCGCACCGGCCCGCGGGCGGGGGCTCAGGGTCGAGCGCCGGTACAGCCGCCCCGGTGTCCACCCCTTCGACGAGGTGGAGTGGGAGCAGCGCACCGCCAGCATCGCCAACGAGAAGGGGGAGGCGGTCTTCGTCCAGGAGGACATCGAGGTGCCGCGCAGCTGGTCACAGCTGGCCGCCAACGTGGTTGTGTCCAAGTACTTCCGGGGCCTGCTCGGGACTCCCGATCGGGAGCGCAGCGCCCGGCAGTTGATCGGCCGGGTCGCGGACACCATCCGCGACTGGGGCCGCCAGGGTGAGTACTTCGCCAGTGACGACGACCTTGACGCGTTCCACGCCGAACTCTGTGCCATCCTCGTGAACCAGATCGCCGCGTTCAACAGCCCGGTCTGGTTCAATCTCGGCGCCGAGCCTCGCCCCCAAGTCTCGGCGTGCCAACCCTACGACGCTCTGGTCTCGACTCCCTCCGGCATGGTCGCGATCGGGGAGTTGGTGAGCGGCCGAGCTGTCGGCCGCGAGGTCTACGATGCCGAGGGGGTGACCCGGATCGTGGCGGTCGCCAGCAATGGCGTGAAGCCGGTTCGGCGGGTCCGGCTTCGCAATGGCAGCTTTGTCGAGGCGACCCCCGACCACATGGTGCTCGCAGTCCGGGACCGCGGCACCGCGCCTGCGTGGATCCCGGTGGCCGACCTGCGCCCCGGCATGCGCCTGCGTCTCCACCCCCATCGAGCTCGTGTGGCTGCGCCCGCGCTGGTGGGCGTGAGCTCGGGAGGACACGGTCGCGACATCGTCAGGTGGCTCGACACCGCGGGGGAAGCGGCGGACTCCGACAATCGACAGGTCAGCGCGGCAGCCGTCGCCGGTTGGTTGCAGGCGGACGGCGTAGCGGACCTCTGCGAGCGCGCGACCGACCGGCTCCTCGCGATTGACCTGCACGTCGCCGATGCCAACGAATTCGACTGGGTCTCCCGTCATCTCGACACCGTGCTGCCAGGCGTCCACCGGAGCGTTCGCGCCGCACGGTCCAGTCGTCCGGCCGGGACAGTGGATGGCTCAGACCTGTGGATCCGTCTCGAGGGCGAGGGGCTGCGGGAATTCGTGGAAGGCTGGGACGTGCCCCGACCTGGGAGCGCGATCCGGGTCCCACACCGGCTCTGGACCGCGCCGCTGGACCAGGTCGTAGCGTACCTGCGGAGCGTATTCCAGGCGCATCGGGTCATTGAGCCGGGGCCGGACTGCTCCCCTGAGGTCGCCATCAACCTCACCCTCGGTGTTGGTGGAGAGGCCTGGGCGGAGGATCTCCAGATCCTGCTGGCATCGATCGGCATCTACTCCCGGCGGCCGAATCCCGTCGATCGGCGCAGCCCACAGCATGGCCTCCGGATCGCCATCGGCGCGGAGCGGGCCCGCTTTGCTGAACTGATCGGATTCATATCGGACGGCCGTCAGCGCCGCTTGCTGGGATCCCTCCGCCTGCAGCGCGCCACCGCATGCCCCGACCTCCGTGAAGAGGTGGTGACTGCGATCGATGACTGTGGTCACCAGCCGGTCTTCGACATCCAAACCGAGTCCGGCACCTATCTATCCAATCACGTGCTCGTGCACAACTGCTTCATCAACTCAGTGGACGACACCATGACGTCGATCCTGACCCTGGCACGAACCGAGGGGATGCTCTTCAAGTACGGATCCGGTACGGGATCCAATCTCTCCAGCATCCGCTCCTCCGAGGAGAAGCTGGCCGGTGGCGGCACCGCTAGTGGTCCAGTCTCCTTCATGAAGGGGTTCGACGCGTTTGCGGGGGTGATCAAGTCCGGTGGCACCACCCGGCGAGCGGCGAAGATGGTCATCCTCAACGCGGACCATCCTGACATCGTGGAGTTCATCAACTGCAAGGTCAGCGAGGAGCGCAAAGCCTGGGCGCTGATCGAGGCCGGCTACGACGGGTCCTTCACCGGCGAGGCTTACGGATCGGTCTTCTTTCAGAACTCCAATAACTCGGTGCGGGTGACAGATGACTTCATGCGCGCTGTGTTGGAGGACCGGGAATGGCACACGCATGCGGTCACCGATCCGTCCCGAATCATGCACACCTACCAAGCCCGCGATCTGATGCGACAGATCTCAGAAGCTGCCTGGGCCTGTGGCGATCCGGGGATGCAGTTCGACACCACTATCAATGAGTGGCACACATCCCCCAACAGCGGCCGGATCAACGCCAGCAATCCCTGTTCCGAGTACATGTACCTCGATGACAGTGCCTGCAATCTCGCCAGCCTGAACCTCATGAAGTTCTACGGAAGCGACGGTGAGTTCGACGTCGAAGCGTACCGGCACACGATCCGGATCATGATCACGGCCATGGAGGTGTTGGTCGGCTACGCCAGCTACCCAACCGAGATGATCGCCGAGAACAGCCGCCGATTCCGCCCGCTGGGACTGGGGTACGCTAACCTCGGTGCCCTTCTGATGGCCCGGGGCGCCCCCTACGATAGCCCCCAGGGCCGCGACTATGCCGCCTCTGTCACGGCCATCCTCTGTGGTGAGGCCTACGCCCAGTCGGCGCGCATCGCCAAGGAGGTGGGGCCGTTCGAGGGGTTCGCGGTCAACCGACAGCCGATGCTGCGGGTGATGGAGAAGCACCGCGCCGCGGCCTACCGGATTCCGGCCGACCACTTGCCTCCGAACCTGCTGGGCGCCGCCCGGACCACCTGGGACGATGCCCACGAACTAGGAGCGGTCCACGGGTACCGCAACGGACAGGCGACCGTGCTGGCTCCGACCGGGACGATCGGCTTTCTGATGGACTGCGACACGACCGGTGTCGAGCCGGACATCGCGCTGGTCAAGTACAAGAAGCTGGTCGGTGGCGGCCTACTCAAGATGGTCAACAACACCGTCCCGCTGGCGCTGCGCCGGCTCGGGTATGGAGAACAGGCGATCAGCGACATCGTCGCCCACATTGATGCCCACGACACGATCGAGGGAGCTCCGCACCTGCGCGCAGATGACCTGGCGGTCTTCGACTGTGCCTTCCAGCCGGCCAATGGCAGCCGCTCGATCGCCTGGCAGGGCCACGTGCGCATGATGGCAGCCACCCAGCCGTTCCTCTCTGGCGCCATCAGCAAGACGGTCAACCTACCGCAGGACGCCACGCCCGACGACATCGAGCACGCCTACATAGACGCCTGGCGGATGGGGCTGAAGGCGGTGGCGATCTACCGCGACGGCAGCAAGCGCAGCCAGCCCCTGTCCACCAGCCGCAGGCAGGCCACGTTCAACGGGCGAGAGGGCGACCTTGCCGCTGCCGCCGATCGCCCGGCTCGGAGGCGACTGCCCTCCGAGCGCCAGGCGATCACCCACAAGTTCGAGATCCAAGGCCACGAGGGCTACATCACAGTTGGCCTTTACGAGGACGGTCAGCCTGGAGAGATCTTCCTCAAGATGGCCAAGGAGGGAAGCACGCTGAGCGGTGTGATGGACGCCTTCGCCACCGCAGTGTCTGTGGCACTGCAGTACGGCGTTCCGCTCAAGCTCTTCTGCGACAAGTTTGCCCATATGCGGTTCGAGCCCTCCGGGTACACCGGTAACCGTGAGATCCCCATCGCCAAGTCCATCGTCGACTACATCTTCCGCTGGCTCGGGGCTCGCTTCCTGCCCCAGGAGGAGAGGGCCGAGCTCGGGGTGCTGGAGCGGGTTCCTCCCGCTCCACCGAGCGCCTCGCGAGAGACCGCAACCTCCGTCCCGATGGGGACCAACTCCACAGCTGCGGCTTCCTCCGCGACCGCCGGGCCTGAGCATGTTCCCGGCAAGCAATTGGTTGCGGGCCAAGCCTTCTGGAATCAGGAGGACGCGCCATCGTGCGCCGACTGCGGTGCTCTCATGGTGCGAAGCGGAGCCTGCTATAAGTGCATGAACTGCGGCGCCACCTCGGGCTGCTCGTAGTGGAAAGTGACGCCGAAATGTCAGTCGGCTCGATCGGGGGCCGGACATCAAATGTCAGAAGGCGGACGCCAAAGTGTCAGCGTTCGGACATCAAAGTGTCAGTAAAAGGACATCCAAAGTGTCAGTGACCGGATGGTCACCCGTGCCGGCGCGAGGGGAGCACGGCCTACGTCGCGACCAGCGCGAAGTCGGCGCGCCAGAGCATTCGCAGCCACTCGATCAGCAGGGCCGCTTGGGCGCGTACCCCTGCCGTGGGGCTTACCGCACACCAAGCCAGGGACCGATTGCGTACAACGGCACATTCACCAGATCCTCTTGCTGGCGAAAGTCCGCCAGCGAGAAGCGCCAAGCCTCTGCTGGGCGGAATCGGTTGATGTAGCTGCGGAGACTCTTGGCCTTCACGTTCACCTCAGCCTTGACCTCGACCGGGATCAACTCGTAGGCGCGTTCTACTGCAAAATCGACTTCAGCGTGAGCATTCTCTGGACTCCAGTACATCGGGGTAGTATTTTGCGCTGCAACGATCTGTTGCAATACATATTGCTCCGTGAGTGAACCTTTGAATTCCTCGAAAATGCCCGCGCCCTCCAGGAGGACTGATGCCTGGAGACCCGACAGCGCACCGAGCAAACCGACATCGTGCAGAAACAACTTGAAGATCTTCGGATCTTCGTAGGCACGGGCAGGCTGAGCGGGCTTGGTGTAGCGATTCACCTTGTGAACCAAGCCCGCATCGTTCAACCATTGAATCGCATCTTCGTAATCGCGTGCTCGCGCATCTTCGCGCACCCGCCCCAGGATGAAGCGCTTATTTTCCCGCGCGAGCTGGGCTGGCAAAGCGGTCCAGACCTGGCTGATGCGCCGGCTCACGACGGGGCTCGCGTGCTTGGCGAAGTCGCTCTCGTACCCACGAAGGATGTCGAGTTGTAAGGAGCGCACGAGTTCGTATGACTCACCGGCAGCGAAACGTGCCACGACCTCTGGCATGCCGCCCACAAACATGTACTGGCGGAGCATCTCGATGAGGCGGTCGCGGAAGGAGTGGATCTGGCCCCAGTCTTGGCTCAGCACTAGGTCACCGAGCTGATCTTCACCTCGGCCCCGGAGAAATTCATCGAAGTCGAGTGGATGCAGGTCCAAGAAGTTGACCTTGCCCACCGGGAAGGCCGTGCTTGCACGAATGGCCAGGCCGACGAGTGAGCCTGCAACGGCTAAATGGATATCTGGACGGTCTTCCGCGAAGTATTTCAGAGACGTCAGCGCCTCGGGCACTTCCTGAATTTCGTCGATGACCAGCAGGGTCGTCGCCGGATCAATCGGGGTTCGCGTCGCAACGGCCAGACCCCGGAGAAGGTGATCCGGGTCGAGGTCGCCTGCGAACACAGAAGCTACCGACTTCTCCCGCTGGCAGTCGACGTAAGCCACTCGTTGATAGCGCGTCCGCCCAAACTCGTTGAGCAGCCATGTCTTGCCCACCTGGCGAGCCCCGCGCACGACCAAAGGTTTGCGAGTCGGGTTGCGTTTCCAGGCGTCCAGGGAGCGGAAGGCATGTCGGTCCACAGGGCCATGCTAGCACAGGAGACACCTTGTCGGTACCAATCCGGTGGTTGAGCGCCACCTTTTCAGAGTGAATGTGGTGCCGGGGTGCCACCTGTTCAGAGGCAATAGGGACCGCCCGGAGCGGCCTTCCGTTAGGGTACAGGGGCTGGGGGCTTCCACCAGTCAGTGGGTCCCCGGGTCCGCCAGGGATGGGACCCACCCCCCGGCGGGGACCCGCACCGGACCGGGGGCAGAGACCCTCACCGACAGGGATCCACGAACCGGGAGGGTGACGCTGAGATGCTGGGGGTTCCGATGACGGAGGGGCGTGCACACCCTGCTAACGGTGAACTGGACATCCTTGGGGCTGATCTCGGACTGAACTCGGAGCCGGATCAAGTGGACCGCTCGCGACCATCGTCCGCGCCGCGTTGGCCTCGATCCTCGGAACGGGAATCCCCTTGAGGTTTGGAGGAGCGGAAGAACTCGGCCCGGCCGTCCCGAGGTTCGGCCGCCAGGTGGTGCATTGTCGCGGGGACGTACCCGAAGCGCTCCCTGATCGCGGCCGCGGAGGCCTCCTCCACGAAGTCGAACCGCAGCGCCTCATATCGGCGCTTGGCCGGCTGACTCGGCTGGAGGAAGTACTCTGCCCCACCCCTCATGTCCAGAGCTCGGGAGGCGGGCGCCTGGTCATGCGGATCGGCCGCGGCATCTGGATAGAGTCCCTGCAGGCGTGACTTAGCCCACTCAAGTCCACGAGCTGAAGTCCCTGGTCCGTGGCGGCGGCGTCCCCGACTCGGCCGGACGGTCCGGCGTCGACTTCATCGCTGGGGCCGGCTCGCACCGGCCAATTGCTGAAATCCTGAGATCAGTATCTCGACTTTACTGACACTTTGCCTGCCACTTTGATGTCACTTTCCACGTAGTTGGAAAGTGACGCCGAAATGTCAGTCGGCCCGATCGGGGGCCGGACATCAAATGTCAGAAGTCGGACGCCAAAGTGTCAGCGTTCGGACATCAAAGTGTCAGTAAAAGGGGATCTTGTGACGGATCCGTGGGTCATGCGCGGCCCGGTAGAGGCGCGCACCGGCCCCCGAGGCTGAGCATGGCCAGGGCGATCAGGGCGTCTGCAGAGCTGAAGCCGAAGGCGAGGCGAGTCAGCAAGCGCAGCTTGGTGTTGACCGACTCGATGCGGGCGTTGGAGAGCTCGTGGGGGAGAGTGGCGGCGATGGCGTCGCGGTGGGCCGTGATGGATCGTGCCCGTTTCACGAACGGGAGGATGCGGCAGCGACTGGCCCAGATCAGCCAATCGTCGAGGAGCGCCAAGCCGCGGTGCCCGCGCGGCTGGAACACCTGCCGGAGCTGCTCCTTCAACAAATAGGCGCGATAGAGCCGGTCGTTGGTGCGGGCGATGTGGCTGAGCGTGGCGTCCTGCCGCGCTGTCAGATTCTCGGGGTTCGTCCACAGCGCGAACCGGGCGCGCTTGAGCTCGCGGGCGAGCGCCGTCTGGCCGCCGCGCCGCGCCGCGTTCCAGACCTGCCGACGCATCTCGTCGAGCGCAGCGGTGGCCCACGGCACGACAGGGAACGGGTCGAGGCACCGGGTCGCCGGGGGACACCGCTCGCGCACGACGGCAGCGATCGACGCGGCCGCATCGGCGCTGACCAGGGTGAGGGCGGCACCCCGCTCGGGACCCAGGGCGTCGCAGAACGGGCGCAGCGTCGCCGCGTCCCGTCCCGCCGCCGCCCACACCAGGCGCCCGCTGTCGTGGTCCCCCACGACCGTGAGATACCGGTACCCGCGCGTGTCGCGGATCTCGTCGATCCCGATCCGCCGCAGGTGGGCGAAGCGGGCCTGCTTTGCCGGGGCGTCCGTGCTCACCCGGGTGACGATCGCGCCCACCGTCCGCCACGCCACCCGCCGCCGCGCCACGGCGGTGCTCTGGGCGGTGGGGGTGACCAGCCAGGCCACGGTGTCGTCGACGGCGCGCGTGTGTCCGGCGCCGTGGCGGGCCCAGGGCCCCGCCACCACCACCCCGTGGGCAGCGCAGCGGACGCGCGGGGCGGCGGCCTCCAGGTCGGTCGGGCACGTCCCCAGGGCCAGGGCCTGCCCGCGGCGCCGGCCCTCCCCCAGGTCATAGCCCGGCCCGCGCTGCTGGCACACCCCGCACCGCCCCGTCTCCCGTCGCGGCACTCGGACCGCCACCACGATCGCCGCCACCTCCCCCGTCGCCCCGATCTCGGCGTCGACGTCCTCCACGATCAGACCCCCCACGCCGAGCAGCCGAGCCCATAGGGTTGTCTGGCGCACGCCGTCCGCCTCCCTTCCGCTCTTTGCCTTCAGCAGCGAGAACGGTAGATGCTGGCGGCGTGCGTCGGCTCGGGGACCCCTCACACTACCCACGGATGGGGGCGAAGAGCCCACAAAGGCCAGACGGCGGCCGATGTCTTGAACTTCTTCAAGCTCATCGGTCGCACCGTGCCGCGGACCCTCGAGGTCCTCGTCGTGCTCGACAATCTCTCCGCAGACAAGGGGCCCGATATTCGGGCCTGGCTCGCCAACTCCCGGCAGCGGCGCTGGCATCTGCACTTCACGCCGACGTCGAGCTTCTGGGTGAATCTCGTGGAGCGATGGTTCAAAGAGCTCACCGATAAGCGGTTGCGTCGGGGCCGCTTTACCGGTGTGGCCGGCTTGGTCGACGCGATCCTCCTGTGGGCCGAGCGTTGGAACGACGATCCGCAGCCTTTCGTGTGGCACAAGCCCGCCGCGGAGATCATGGAGAAGGTGCAACGCGGTCGTGCCACACTACACCAGAGCAAATCCGAGACGGACCACTGGGGCTGCCTGCCCCACCGATAGTGTGGCTTGGGCTCAGGAGCTCTCAAGATAGGAGCCTGAGCGGTCGAGGCCGGCGAACGTATGATCGATAGACAGGGTCTCGACGAACCCATGCCGCCGGGTAAGTGGGGGGGTTGCGATGCCTAGGGTCCCGGTCTACATCGGCTTTGACGATGACCACGACGATGACTTGAAGGTTACGCTGGCCGGTGACGGCAAGCATAAAGACTCTCCCTTAGAGATCATCGATCACTCCATCAAGGAGCCATCTGCGGACCGGAAAGAGTAGGCGCAGACTCGGATCAGGCGCAGCCGACGGGTCACCGTGATCTGTGGCGACCCCACGGACACGGCCACGGTACCAACGTCGAGAGCAACATAGCCACGAAGAGTGGAAGCGCCCACGGAAACACCTTCCAGAAACAAGAGGAGATCCACAATGGCCGCAACGCTGAAGCTGACGCATAAAGCAATCGGAGTCGAGGTCCGACGTGGCACTTACGACATCGTGGTTGACGGTCAGCGTGCCGGTTCGCTCGAAATGAACGACACGATCGAGTTGCCAATCGAACCTGGACGTCACACCCTGCAAGTTCGCGGTGGCCGAAATTCCAGCCGAACTCAGACCTTCGACGCCGCCGAGAGCCAAACGGTCGCCTTCCGATGCACCGGAAAGAGTTTTCTGCCAATCTTCCTGGCGTCCTTCGTCGTCCCCAGCCTGGCGCTCCAGCTCCGCCGTACTGTTGAGTAGACCATCCCTGATATCAGAAAGTGGTGCCCCCGGAAGGACTCGAACCTCCGACACGCGGTTTATGAAACCGCGAGAGTCCGCGTCGGGCCGTGTCGCGGTGGGTCGCGGTGGGTCGCGCACGATCGTAACCTAGCCGAATTCGGCGATGCGAGGGCCGCCGAGGGCCGCCAGAGGTCGTCCGACTGGGGGTAAGCGGCGGCGTCTCACGGGCCGCCGTCATGGGGTCGGCGACTCGGGCGCGGTGGGCATGGGGTGACGCGAACGGCGGCGACTCAGACGCGCCTTGGTTACGACCAGGTGAGGCGTCCGCCGTTTCAGGTCGGACGAGCCTACCCTTGGGGCGCGATGCAACACCGGCATTGGTGGGCTTTTTGGGAGGAGCGGGACGAGGACGACCCCCACCTCATCCGTGGGGGACTGATCACGCTCCTGCTCGGCCCGAGTGGGGCTGTGTGCGCAGCCGTCCACACTTGGCGCCGGGGCCAACACCGAATCGGCGGCGCATTCGGTGTCCTCGGGGCACTTTGGGTGGTCGTCGCTGCCCTGATCGTGGTCCCGCTCGTTGTGGGGAGCGCCGTTCCATCCTGCAGCGGCGTCTACGCCCTCCGTCGTGGGATCGCGCCAGCAGGAGACTCTGGTCAGTGGGTGAAGCTGAACCTGCATCTGCAGACGTCAATCACCGGCCTAGTACTACAACGCTGCTTGGTAAGGATGCTCACGCAGCCAGCGCCGGCGGTGGGAGGCGGTCGCCGCCGCCTTGCGGCGGTGCTGGTGGCGCAGCCAGGCGAGCGCCGTGCGGGCGTCCCAGGGGACGCGGGGAAGGACCACGTCCAGGAGCTGCCGGATCTCCGGCACGCTGAGACCGGCGGATTTTTTCCCCCCACCGTCCTTCATGAAGGCCAACGCCAGCAGCGAGAGCGTGATGTGGTGGTACCCCCCGCGCAGTTTGGTGACCTCATAGTGGGCGAGGCCAACCTCTCCTTTCCTCAGCTCGACGTCCTCCTCGATCGTCCAGCGCAGGCATCCGGTCCCGGCCATGTCCGCGAGCGTCATCGTCTCGGGCGCGTTGGCGAGGTGGTACGTGACTTCGCCACCCCCCACGGGTCGGCGCAGCATCAGCCAACTGGCGGGCCCGGGTGCTGAGGATCACGGGGCGCTGGCGGTGAGCGCGTGGTCGAGCGCGACCGCGACCGGGCAGGCGGCGGGCGTCCCCCACCGGCAGCTCGGGCAGCCGGCGCGGTGGGCGGCCAGCTCGGCGGCGAGCGCCCCGGGACCGGGCATGGTCACTCCCACGAGCTCATGCCGCCAGCGTCAGCCGGACCGGCGCCGATGAAGGTGGCGGCGGAGCCTCGATCGAGCCTCGATCGAGCGGCGGTGGGACGGTCGGCCCCGGCGTCGGCCGGGCTCGCGGGGGCGTCGCGGGTGGGGGCGACGCAGCTACGGGTTGGGCTGGCGGGGGAGGCGGTCCAGACAGCGGTCCTTGGAGGGAAGGTCCCGGCGGGTTGGCGTCAGCGTTGGCGTCAACAGCCCCACAACTCTAAGCGCCCGCCTAATGCCTCCTCGCATAATCCCCATCTTTTGACATCAAGACTGTGGTGCCCCCGGCAGGAATCGAACCTGCGGCCCACGGTTTAGGAAACCGTTGCTCTATCCACTGAGCTACGAGGGCGGGGGGATTTCGAACTAAGGGGAAGCGGACGGATCTTACCCGGTGTCCCCGCCTGACGGCATCGTGTCTGCGGCGGCAGCCTGGGACGACGGGCGAGGAGGTCGCCGAGGCGGTTGACAGCTGCGCGGCGCGGGCACGAAGGTCGTACCCGCACACGGTCGAGCCCGTGGGGGCGACGGGCGTTTCCCGAAAAGTGAGGGGGGAGCATCGCGGAGCGTGACGATGGCGGTCGGCGACCGGGGTGGGGTCGGCGTCTCCCTGGGAGTCCTTGTCCTCCACGAGGCTATGAAGGCGGCCACCGTCAGTGGGCGGGGATGTTGGACGCGGGCGTCTTCGCACCGCGACGGAGGACGTATCCGTGGCCCGTCGGCCCCCCCTTTGCCCGCCGGGTGGTCAAGGTCCGGTCAGCGGAGGCCGAACGGATCCCTCGCCGCGGTCGAGTGTGCGTGGCCACCGTCGGCAGCCGGCTGCGGGTCCTCTCCCGGCGATCGCAGCGAGCATAGCCCCCCTCGGCCGGGCGGACGACCTGCGGGGTGGACGCTGGCACCCGGGGTGCTGAGGAGCGAGCTCCAAGACGCCGGCCTGGTCGAGGGCCCGATCTCCACCGTATCCGACTCGGCGGCGCAGCTGCAGAAGGAGATCGTCGCTCGCCTCCCGCCCGTGCATCGGCCGCCGGACCGTCCGCGGCGTGTCGGCCAGCGAAAAGCTGGCCTTGGCGTCAGGCTCGACCTTCCCGGGGCACCGGGCCGGTGGCTTCGGGGGGATAACCAGCCCGGGGATCCGGGCCACCGGCACGCCCGGCGGCCCGACCACGGCGATCGTCGGATGGCTGAGGGAGGCGAGCTGATCGACGACGAGCGCGGGCCCTCCGTGGCCGACTGCCTCCGGCTGCCAATCCGTCAGACCACTCGGGTGATTGGCCGCAGGGTGCACCCGCGGCGTCTCCCCCGCGGCGGCCAGCGGGGTGGCGCAATGCTCCCCCTCACCCGCATCCCATCCACCCCTCCCATCGATGGCCGGAACGTCAGGAGCGGGGGCCGTCGCCAGACCTCCCGGCGACCCCGCTCCACGATCTAACTGGGATCCGGTCCGGCATCCCCTCCACGGCCGGTACCGGAGCATGTCCCTATCCGCGCTGCCGGCTCCCCTCCACGCCAAGGCCACTACCGCCCAGATCGCCCCCACTGGGGGAATGACCCAGGCCGGCGCTCCTGGGGCAACGATCTCGGTGGCGGTTCCCCCAGGCCGTTGTCGGCATCGACAAGCGGATGCGGCTGCCGACCCGTGCGCCGCCGGCACATCGGTTCGGGTTCTGGGTGCCGCCGACGAGGCTGCCGCCGGCGGCGGTAGCCTGGGCCGCATGAACCGGCGTCGGCATCCTGCTCGCTCGCTCTGGGGACTGCGCGGGTACGTGCGGCCTTACCGGACTCAGATGCTGACCATGGCGGTCGCGGCCGTGGCGGGGGTGGGGGCGAGCCTGCTGGTCCCCCTGCTCACGATGTCGGTGATCAATGGGCCGATCGCGCACCATCACAGCGCCGGACTGCTGCCGCTGGCACTGCTGGCAACCGCCTTCGGCGTCCTTCAGGCCGTGCTCATGTTTGCTCGTCGCTGGGTCCAGGCCACTGCCGTGCTGGGCCTGGAGACGGCGGTCCGCAACGACCTCTACGCCCATTTGCAGCGGCTCCACGTCGGCTTCCACGATCGTTGGCAGAGCGGGCAGCTCCTCTCTCGCGTCACGGTGGACCTCAGCACGATCCGCCGCTTCATCGGCTTTGGTCTCATCTATTTGGTGGTCAACAGCCTCCAGATCGCCGCGGTGGTCGTGCTGCTCATCCACCTCGACCCGGGCCTGGGGCTGCTGGTGGCCGCCAGCACGGTGCCGGTCGTGCTCCTGTCGCACCGCTTCGAGCGCACCTACATTCGCCTCTCCCGCCAGCTGCAGGACCAAGAGGGCGATCTCACCACGGTCGTGGAGGAGTCCGCCGAGGGGATCCGGGTGATCAAGGCGTTCGGTCGCCGCCGCCTGGTTGACGAGCGGTTCGACGGGGTCGCTCGCGACCTGCGCACCACCGCGATGGCCAAGGTCCGACTGAGCGCCAATTTCTGGACGGTGCTGGAGCTTGTCCCCAATCTCGTCATCGTCGTGGTCCTGCTCGTGGGAGCCCTCGCCGTCGGCGAACACAGCCTCACGCTGGGGGGGCTGGTGGCGTTCTTCACTCTCTTCATCCAGGTGCAGTGGCCGGTGCAGTCGCTGGGGTACATCCTCGCGAGCGGACAAGAGGCTCTCACCGCTGCGGATCGCATTCAGGAGGTATTCCGGGCCGTGCCGGAGATCGTCGGAGGCGACCAGGACCTGCGCGACCCGGTGGGGCGGCTCGCGTTCGAGGGGGTGGGCTTTCGGTATCCGGGCTCCGACCTCGACGTGCTCCACGACGTCTGGCTGACCGTCGACCCCGGTGAAACGCTGGCGCTGGTCGGGCCCACCGGCTGCGGCAAGACCACCCTGACCCAGCTGGTCTGCCGGCTCCAGGATGTCACCGCCGGCCAGATCACGCTCGACGGCGTGGACGTGCGCCGCCTCTCGCTGGAGTCCCTCAGGCGGACCGTCCAGATGGCCTTCGAGGATCCGCTGCTGTTCTCGGCCAGCGTCCGCGACAACATCACGTTGGGGTGGCCGGAGGCCGATGACCAGGCGATCGCACACGCCTGCCAGCTGGCCCAGGTGGACTTCGTGGCGGAGCTCCCTTTCGGGCTCGACACTCGCATCGGCGAGCAGGGCCAGAGCCTCTCGGGCGGTCAGCGCCAACGCCTTGCCCTGGCCCGCGCGGTTCTCGGAGATGCACCCGTGCTGGTTCTGGACGACACCCTGTCGGCGCTTGACGTCCATACCGAGGCGCGCGTCGAGGCCGGGCTTCGCCGCGCCCTGGCCGGTCGCACCGCCCTGGTCGTGGCCCACCGCCCGTCCACGGTGGCGCTGGCGGATCGGGTCGCGCTGCTGGAGGGCGGCACCATCACCCACGTCGGGACCCACCAAGAGCTGCTGGCCCAGGTTCCCAGCTATCGCGCGATCCTCTCCCAGGCCGCCGACTCCGACCTGTCGGAGTCCGGTCAGGCGGCCTCGTGACCGCTCTCGACAGCTGGCGCGGGGTCGCGGCCGAGCAGGCCGACGACCTCCCGCAGGCGGCCACGCTGTTCCTGCGTGCCCGCTCGCGTCGCCTGCTGGGCAGCCTGCTCCGGCCCCACCGACCCGCCGTGGTTGGTCTCCTCGCCCTGGTGGTGCTGGAGAATATCGCCCGGCTCGCGACTCCGCTGCTGGTCAAGGTGGGGATCGATGCGGCGATCCCGGCGGTGGTGCATGGCCGCGGGGGCGGGGTGCTGGTCCAGATCACGCTGGCGATGCTGGGCGCGGTCGCGATCCAGGCGGCCTGCCATCGGGCGTTCCTGCTGCTGTCAGGACGGATCGGGCAGGACGTGCTCCTGCAGCTGCGCCGGCGTGTGTTCGATCACCTCCAGCGGCTCTCGGTCAGCTTTCATGAACGCTACACGTCCGGACGGGTGATCTCGCGGCTCACCTCTGACATCGAGGCGATCGCCACCCTGCTCGAGAACGGGGTCGAGGATCTGATTTCGTCGGTCCTGCTGGTGGCAGGCACCGGGGTGCTCCTGCTGCTGCTCGACTGGCCTCTGGGGCTGGTCAGCCTGGCCGCCTTCCCGCTCCTCGTCGGCCTCGCTGGCTGGTTCCGCCGAGAGTCGACCCTCGCCTACCGGCGTACGCGCGAGGCAGTGGCGCTGCTGATCGTCCATTTCGTGGAGTCGATGCGGGGGATCCGCGCGGTCCAGGCCTTCCGCCGGGAGCCCCGCAATCAGGCGATCTTCGAGGCCATCAACGATCGCTATCGGCTCGCCAACCGCCGCTCGTTCCGGCTGGTCGCAGTCTTCAGCCCGGGGGTTCGCCTGGTTGGCAACGTGGTCATCGGTGTGGTGCTGCTGTACGGGGGCTATCGGGTGCTCCACGGTGAGATGACGGTGGGGGTGCTGGCGGCATTCCTGCTCTATCTCGGGCAGTTTTTCGAGCCGATGCAGGACATCAGCGACTTCTACAACACGTTCCAGGCGGCCAGCGCGGCGCTGGAGAAGCTGTCGGGCGTGCTGGAGGAGCCGCTGGTGGTGGCCCCACCGGCGACTCCCCGCTCGCCCGCCCTGGTCCACGGCGCGCTCGACTTCGAGGGGGTCCAGTTCGCCTACCGTGACCGCCCTGTGCTCGATCGCCTCGACCTGCTGATCCCGGCCGGGCAGACTCTCGCGGTGGTGGGCGCGACCGGAGCGGGCAAGACCACCCTGGCTCGCCTCGCCAGCCGTTTCTACGACCCGTCGGGCGGCGTGGTTCGCCTCGATGGCATCGACATGCGGGACTGGGACGAGGAGCGTCTGCGGGCGGCGGTCGTGATGGTCACCCAGGACGGCTACCTCTTCTCGGGCACGGTCGCTGACAACATCGCGTTCGGACGGCCCGCGGCGTCGCGCGCCGAGGTCGTCGAGGCGGCGCGGGCGGTTGGGGCCGACCGGTTCGTCGCCCGGCTGGGACAGGGCTACGACACCGACGTGGGTAAGCATGGTGGCCGGCTGTCGGCAGGCCAGCGCCAGCTGCTGGCGTTCGCCCGGGCCTTTCTCGCCGACCCCCGGGTGCTGATCCTGGACGAGGCGACAGCGTCGCTGGACGTGCCCAGCGAGCGCCTGGTTCAACGGGCGCTTCGGACCGTGCTCGCCCGCCGCACCGCCATGATCATCGCCCATCGCCTCACCACCGTCGAGATCGCGGACCGGGTCATCGTTCTCGAACGCGGCCGGGTGGTGGAGGACGGCCGCCCGGCCGACCTGATCAGCGGAGCCGGTCCCTACGCCGCCCTCCACCATGCCTGGAGGGCCTCCCTCGCGTGAGGGGCGGGCGTCCCCCCCGCCCCCAGTCCTCTCCTCGACCGCCGCCTATCATGCGTCGGTGGACCGTCCCGTCGGCGTGCGCGACCTGCTCGGCCAGGCCCGGGTTCGGGTCGGCTCCGAGACGACGCTGCAGCGCTCCCTCGCGGCATGGGCCGCGCTGGGGCTGGTCGCCGCGGTGGGGGGCTCGCTCGCGGTGGCGGCGCTGGCGGGACCCGCCGAACTGCGAGGGGTCGCGGGCAACGGTGCGTGGATCGGGCTCGGCTGGTGGGTGCTGGTCAGCCTGGGGGTCGCCGCCGGCAGCCCGCTCCTGGTCGACCCTGCCTCGGGGGAGCGGTTCCAGGGATTGGGGGCGCCCAACGGGTTGACCGCCCTGCGCGCCTACCTCTGCGCCCCGGTCGTCCTCTGCGCCCTCCTCCCCGACCGCACCCTGGGCCGAGAGCTGTTCTTGGCGGTGGCGTCCCCGGTGGCGCTGCTGGATGCCGCTGACGGCTTCGTCGCCCGCCGTGCCCAGCTGGTGACCGTGCTGGGCCGTGCCCTCGACCCGATCATGGACACCCTCTTCTTCTCCCTCTGCGCCGGGGCCACTCTCCTGCTCGGGCTGATCCCCGCCTGGCTGGCCCTGCTCGTCCTGGCCCGCTACGCCCTGCCGGGAGTCGCCTTCCTCGCGATCTATCCGGGGCTGCGCCGCCGTCCCACCATGGTGGCGACCTCGTTTGGCAAGGCCAGCACGCTGGTGGTGTCCGTGACCCTGCTGGTCAGCGCCCTGCTGGTTCTCGGGGGCGGGCCCTCAGGGGCGTTCCAAGTGGCCGCGGCGGTGCCGATCGCCGCGCTCGCGATGGCGCACTTCAGCGTGCTGGCCCGACGCGCCCGGGCCGCCGCCACCACCCTCTGACGGGCTGGCGCCCGGTCCGATCAGCTGCGCGCTGCCCGGCCGTCCTCGGCGACCACTGGCCGGAGCGCGGCGCCCCGGAGCCGAATGGCCTCCCGCTCGCGATCACGCCGGGGCCGGGACGCACCGCGGCTCTCCACCAGGTGGAGCAGGCCACCGACCATGGCGAAGGGGAGGAGCTGGAAGTCGACGAAGAGCGCAAGCGCGGCCGCGGTAGGCAGGGCGACGTGGAATTGGACCAGCAGGAAGACCAGCAAGCCCTCCCGGACCCCAAGCCCGTTGGCCGAGATGGGGATGAACGTGGCCAGCAGCGCGATCGGCAGGACCAGTGCGAACACCGTCCAGGGGACCGTGGCTCCGAGGGCCATCGCGAAGGCCTGCATCGCGAAGAGGTTGAGCCCCCACCCCAAGGTCCCCGCCAGGATGCTCTGGGCCACCGCCCAGGGGAATCGACGGTAGCGGTCGAGGGCGGCGGTGAAGGGCTGGATCGCGTGGATCACCCGGTGGAGCCGCAGGCGCCGGCCCCGGACCCGGGCCAGCTCGCGCACAGACTCGGCGCGCAGGGCGAAGCCCCAGGCGACCAGCATGGCCGCCGCGAAGATGGCGAAGCCGACCAGCCCCGGCACCCGCACCAGCGTCCGGAGCAGGACCGCTCCGCCCAGGCCCCAAACCGCCATCCCCAGGGTCCCCGCCATTCGGCTTCCCACCAGGGAGGCGAGCATCGGGCCGTGCCCGGTGACCCGGCCGATCCGGACCGCGCGGACCGCGTCCCCCCCGACTCCCGCGGGCAGCACCTGGTTCACGAACAGCCCGCGGCAGTACCAGCCGCCCAGAAAGCGCCAGCCGAGGCCGTGGCCGGTGCCGCGCAGGAGAGCCCCCCACTCGATGATGCTGGCGCCGACCGAGAGGCCGGTCAGCAGCAGGGCGAGCACCGCCCAGCCCCCGACCAGGTGGCCGAAGCGACCGACCGCCGAGGCTAGGTCGACGGAGCGGACGAACACCAGGCCGGCCAGCACGGTCCCTGCCAGGCGGGTCCACGGCGAACGGAGCACCGGACGCAGCGGTTGGAGCCAGCGACGGGGGCGGGACGCGATCACGAGGACGAGCGTCCCACAGCTTCGGAGGGCGCGGCGATGCTTGTGGGAGATCTGTGTCATGGCTGTGGCCCGATGCCATCCGGATTCCGCTGACTCGTGAGTCGATCGCGAGAATGGTAGCCTCTGGCACGACCGATGACCACGGCTGAAGTCCCGCCCTCGATCGGGGTGCTGCCCGAGGTGCGGAGCGGGGCCGCCGCCGGGGCCACGGGCGAGCCGTCGCTCGCGAACACCCGTGCGATGCAGGTCCGCGGCCGGCTGCTGGAGATGGCGCCGGGGGTGGTCGTGTGGGTGGTCCTGTTGGGCCCGGTGGGAATCGGGTTCGGGATCGCCGCTGCCAACTTCGAATACCTCTGGGTTCTGGGGCTGGGGGCGGTCGCTCTCGACTGCTACTGGTTGGTCCGCCTGGTGTATACGTTTCGGTACGTCAGTCGGGGCTGGCGCCTCCTCGAGGAGACCAGCGCGATCGACTGGCGCTCCCGGCTCGCCGAGCTGCCGGCTGTCCCCAGGTTGCCCGATCCGGGGCCGCTCACGCATGCGGTGCTGATCCCCACCTACACGGAGCGGTACGATGTCCTGCGGGCCACCGTGCGGTCCCTGGCCGAGGCGGACTACCCAGCCCAGGCCAAGATCGTGGCCATCATCACCCGCACCACCGATGTGGGCGGTCACCAGAACGTGGCCCGGCTGCAGGTGGAGTTCGGTGACCGCTTCCGAGCTTTCTGGCACATCCACGACCCGCTCCGGCCCGGCATCGTGGTGGGCAAGTCAGCCGCGATGGCGTACGGCGGGCCGGTGCTCAAGCAGGCCTGCGATGATCTCGGCCTCGACCCTGACCGCGTGATCGTCACCGACCTCGACTCCGACTACCGCGTCCACCCTCAGTACTTCGCCCACATCAGCCACGAATACGCGCGCGCCGACGACCGGGCGACCTCGATCTGGCAACCGGTGCCCGTGTTCCGCAACAACTTCTGGCGAGTCCCGGCCGCGGTCCGCTGCATGGCGACCCTCTCCACCCAGTGGCAGCTGTATCTCCATCTCCACCCGCGCCGGCTGGTGATGTTCTCCGCCTACTCGATGCCGCTGCGACTGCTGGACGAGGTCGGGTACTGGGACGACGACGCGATCCCCGAGGACTCCCGATTCTTCTGGAAGGCGTTCTTCCGCTACGGCGATCGCCTCCACGTGCGGGCTGTCTTCCTGCCCATGTTTGGGGACGCTCCCCGGGCCCGCGACTATGGCGGCACCCTGGTGAGTCAGTACAACCAGATCAAGCGCTGGGCCTGGGGTGTCACCGACATCCCCTATGTGGCGCGGCGGATGGTGGTGCACAAGGAGATCCCCCGACGGGTGCGGCTGGCGCGTTTCCAGATGCTGATCTTCAACCATCTGGGGTGGGCGACCCTGCCCATCCTGATCTTTATCGGCGGGGCCCTGCCCTCCTTGCTCAACTACGACTACAGCCTCTCCGACACCGGCACCATTTTGGAGACGGCGGCGACGGTGATCCTGCAGATGACGCTGCTCAACATCGTCGCCGTGGCGGTGCTCGACAACCGGATCCACCCCCGTCCCCGCATCTGGCCCTGGTGGCGCCGGCGCCTCGCCGATCTCCAGATGCTGCTGTATCCGGTAGTCTTCCTGGTGCTCAGCGCCCTGCCCGCCCTGGAGGCTCAGACCCGCCTCCTGTTCGGAGCCTACCTGGAGTACCGGGTGACCGAGAAGGAGTAGGCAGGGCGCCCCTACACTCCCACTCCATGCCCCCCCTCCCCGTCGTCTTCAGCGGCATCCAGCCGTCGGGAGCCCCCCACCTCGGCAACTACCTCGGCGCCATCCGGCCCTGGGTGCTGGAGCAGGCCCGCTCGCGCAACTATTTCTGCATCGTCGACCTGCACGCCCTCACCGTCCCCCGCGACCCCGCTCGCCTGGCTCAGCAGACGCGCGAGCTGGCCGCCGTCTACTGGGCCTGCGGCATCGACCCCCAGCACTCCACAGTCTTCGTCCAGTCGCACGTCGCCGCCCATGCCGAGCTGGGCTGGCTGCTCACCTGCCTCACCCCAATGGGGTGGCTGGAGCGGATGACCCAGTTCAAAGAGAAGGCGGGCGCGGAGCGGGCGGAGCGAGTGGGGGCGGGGCTGTTCACCTATCCCGCCCTGATGGCCGCCGACATCCTCCTCTACCAGACCGACCTCGTGCCGGTCGGCGAAGACCAGCGCCAGCACCTGGAGCTGGCCCGCGACCTCGCCCAGCGGTTCAACCACCACTATGGCGACACCTTCGTCGTGCCCCAGGCTCGGATCGGCCATCTCGGCGCCGGCAGCCGGGTGATGGCGCTGGACGACCCCCTCGTCAAGATGAGCAAGACCGGCAGCCAGCCGGCCGGGTGCGTGCTCGTGCTCGACTCGCCCGACGCGATTCGGCGCAAGGTGCTGCGCGCCACCACCGACAGCGGCCGCGCGGTGACGGTGGCCGACGCCCAGCCCGGCGTCGCCAACCTCATCGATATCTGGCGGGCGGTCACCGGGGCCTCCCCCGCCGCTGCCGCCGCCAGCTTCGAGGGCCAGGGGTATGGCGTTCTCAAGCGGGGCGTGGCGGACGCTCTGATCGAGGCGCTGGCACCGGTGCAGGCGCGGGTGCGGTCGCTGCTGGACGACCCGGCCGAGCTCGACCGTCGCCTGGCCGCGGGCGCCGCGGCGGCGGCGGCGGTGGCGGCGAGCACCCACGCCACCGTGCGCCGTCGCCTGGGGCTGCTGCCGGTCGCCGGGAGCTGAGCCCGAACCCGATGGCCCTCGCGCGGCGGACCATCCGCAACACCGCGATCCTCGTCAGCGCCCGGGTCGGGGCGCGGCTTTTGGTCTTCGTCGTGTTCTTGATCCAGCAGCGCCAGCTGGGAGCGACCGGCTACGGCGAGTTCGCCACCATCACCGTGCTCAGCAATCTCTCCAGCATCAGCGCTGACCTCGGGTTGCAGATCGTCTACCTGCGCGAGGGCAGTCGCCACCGCGATCAGCTGGAGCGCCTGCTGGCGACGGTGTTGGCCGCCAAGCTGCCCCTGGTCGCGCTCAGCCTGGCCGCGCTGGCGCTGATGGTGGAGATCGGCGGAGCGCCACTGCCGCAGCTGCTGTGGCCCGCCTTCCTGCTGCTGCTGGCCACCTCGTTCGCCAACGTTCTGCGGAGCACCTTCTACGCCACCGGCGAGATCCGCTACGAGGCGATCGCGACCGGCGCCGAGGCCGTCATCCTGCTCGGCGGCACCGCGCTGGTGGCCGCCCGCGGGCTGGGCCTGTCCGCCTACCTGCTGGTCTATGCCGCCAGCTATCTCTTCACCTGCGGCTTTGCGGCGATCGTCATCCGCCGCCGCTACTTCCCCATCCGCCTGCGGCCGGATCCCGCCGCCGCCCGCCGGCTGCTGCGTCTCGGCCTCCCCTTTGCGCTGGCGTTCGCCCTTAACACCATCTACTTCAAGATCGACGTCCTGATCCTGGATGGACTGCGGGGCTATCACCAGGTGGGGATCTACCAGGCCGCCTACAAGTTCTTGGAAGGACTCTCCTTCATCCCCCAGACGATCATGAACGCAATCTTCCCCGCGCTCGCGATCGTCCATCTGGAGGGTCGCGGGCGGCTCCGCGCGCTCTACACCTCAGCGTACCGGCTGCTGGCGACGATCGCGATGCCGCTGGCGGTCGCGTTCGGACTCGACGGCGCCGCCATCCTGCACGTGGTGGGCGTCTATGCGCAGTCGGCGACGGCGGCCCGCGTGCTGGCGCTGGCGCTGCTCTTCCTCTTCGTCAACAACTCGTTCATCTTCGGCCTGGGCGCGATGGATCGGCAGCTGGCCTCGGTGTGGCTGGCAGGCTTCAGCATCGTCGTCAACGTCGTCTGCAACCTCGTCTTGATCCCGCTCTTCCCCCATGCTCAGGGCTACCTCGCCAGCAGTTGGGCGACTGTCATCACCGAGGTCGCGCTGCTGGCCGCCGGCTATCTGATGGTCCGGCGCCATCTCGGCTCGCTGCCCTGGTTGCGTCCCAGCTGGCCGATCGCCGGTGCCGGGGTGGTGATGGCGGCGGTGGTGGTGGAGCTGGGCGGCCAGAGCGTGCTCTGGGTCCTGCCCCTGGGGGCGGTCGCCTA
>Ga0307372_10000369_pt1 | contig 81167 bp, 73 predicted proteins | sample OX1MG_FD_202533 | JGI IMG/M metagenome (GOLD analysis project Ga0307372, IMG submission 202533) | Soil microbial communities from Risofladan, Vaasa, Finland - OX-1 | ecosystem: Environmental > Terrestrial > Soil > Coastal area > Acid sulfate soil | place: Finland: Risofladan, Vaasa | collected... | reverse complement strand
TCCATTACCTTCAGCATCGGTGGCGTCTCCTTCCACCCGGCTCCCACCGGGGTTCGCGTGGTCTACGCGGAAGGGTACGCCGCCTTTTTCATGCCGTCACGATCCACAACTTTCGGTAATAACTCCGAAGTGACTATTTGGATCACTATACCACTATGGGTTTACGAACTGGTGTCAAAGCGGGGAGAGATCAAAGGGGACGACGATAGCGAACCTGGCGACCCTCGTCCCGAGTGCCGCTATCGAGGAGCCAGCCTGTTTTCTCATAGAAAACCCTTCCCCGTTCGTATCCTGCGAGGGTCCAAAGCACGGCCTCACGATATCCATCGCGGACAAGGTAGGTGACAGCGGTTGACATCAGTGCCCGGCCGACGCCGCGAACCCACATGCTCGGATCCACCGCGATCGTGTCGAGTTCGCCAAGTTCAGGATCAACCGGGTCGCGGCTAGGCCCGATTCCCGCGAAGCCAACGATCAATCCGGTGAATTCAGCCACCCACCATCGGTAGGGCAGAGGCGCGACAATATCCTTTTCCCAGAGAGCTATAAGTTCTGGATCGATTTGACGCTTGGGCATCAGACCAGAAAAGCCCAAGTTCCAGTAGTCAACATAGATTCTAGTTACTGCCGCGGCGTCGTTGCCTTCAGCCACCCGGATGCTCAGGTCTCGCGCTCTCATGTTCAGTTTCAACGGCAAGCTGCGCGACGAATACCTCAACCTCAACTGCTTGCGCAACCTCGACGACGCGCGTTAAAGGCCCCACTGGAAAATCGTACGGTTGCTGATTCATACTAAGGCCACGATGACGCAGCAAATTGATCTGACGGCAGAGTACGGAGCGGTCCGCGACGAGGAGCAGCTCGACTGGCCCGCGTTGGCGGGCTATCTGCGCGGGCGGCTGCCGGGGGCCGACGCGCCGATGAGCGTGATGCAGTTTCGCGGCGGATCGTCGAACCTGACCTACCTGCTCAATTTCGGCGAATCTCAGTGGGTCGTGCGCCGCCCTCCGTTCGGGCCGCTGCCGGTCGGCGGGCACGACATGGCGCGCGAGTTTCGGGTGCTCTCGTGCCTGTGGCAGGCGTTCGCGGCGGCGCCGCGCGCGATGCTGTTGTGCGAGGACGCGGGAATTATCGGCGCGCCGTTTTTCGTGATGGAGCGGCGCCACGGAATCGTCTGCAAGAATCGCCAGCCGGTCCCGGCCGAGTTGGGCGACGACCCCGAGACGTTCCGCAAAATCTCCGAGGGCTTTATCGACACGCTGGCCGATCTGCACGGCGTCGATTACGCGGCGATTGGACTTGGCGGCCTGGGCAAGCCCGACGGCTTTTTTAAGCGCCAGATTGTAGGATGGATGAAGCGCTGGGAGGCGGCCAAGACCCGCGAAGTGCCGTTGATGGAAAAACTCGGCGCGTGGTTTCTGGATCACATGCCGGCGCCGCAGCCGCCCGCGCTCCTGCACAACGATTTCTATCTGCACAACGTGATGCTCGACGCGCAAAGCCCGGGCCGGATCGCCGGAGTATTCGACTGGGAGATGTCCACGCTCGGCGATCCGATGATCGATCTCGGAGTCGCGCTCGGCTACTGGCGCGATCCTACCGACACGGAGCTGCTCGCGATCGCCGAGATCGAGCCGCACACGTTGAAGCGCGGGTTTCTGCGCCGCGAGGACCTGGCGCGCCGCTACGCCAGCCGGACCGGCCGCGACTTGACCCATCTTCCATTTTATCAGGCGTGGGCGCATTGGAAGAGCGCGACTGTCGGCGAGCAAATTTACGTGCGCTACGTCCGCAGGCAGACCACCGATCCGCGCTTCGCCTTGATGGGCAAAGGGGGGCCGGCGCTGGCCGCGGCGGCGGCCAGAATCCTGCGTCCGCTGGGATTCATCGGCTGAAGTCGGCGCGGCCGAAGGTCACACGAGAGAAAGATGGACCTGAAAACCATCAAGATGTACTCGGACTACAAAAGTCCGTTCGCGTATCTGGCGTTCGATCCGGCCTTTGCGCTCGAAGAAAAATACCGCGTGCGCGTCCGATGGGTTCCATTCCAGCTCCGGATCAAGGGCAAGGGCGAGCGCAGCGTCTATTCGGAATACAAGGCGCGCTACTCGTACCTGGACGCGCGCCGATGGGCGGCGCCGCGAGGACTCGTGATTCGCGGTCCGCTCAAAGTTTATGACACGCGCCCCGCGCTGATCGGCGGATTATTCGCCGAAAGCAAGGGCCGTCTGCTCGATTACAGCCGCGCGGCTTTCGAGCGTTTTTTCAAGCGCGACTTCGAGGCCGATCAGGCCGATGCCGTCGGCGCGCTGCTCGAAAGCCTGGGCATAGAGGCGCCGGAATATCGCGAGTATCTGGCAGGCGAGGGCGCCCGCGCCTACGACGCCGCGCAAGATGAGGCGGCCGAAGATCACATCTTCGGCGTGCCGGTATTCATCTTCGACGGCGAACCATTCTGGGGGCATGATCGAATTCCGGTGCTCGAAGCGCGGCTGCGATCGGCAGGGCTCGCTATCACAACCTGACCCTGCTATTGCTGCGCGGTGCTGAGCGGCTGCGTGACGGGCTGGACGCGTTCGCCGTCGCGCGCGGCCTGTCCGACGTTGAGCGCCACCACGGCGTCGGGGGCGATTCCGCTTCGGACCACGACCGCGATTCCGTTGTCGTAGCCGAGGCTTACCTGCGCAAGATGAAGCCGGTTGTCTTTGACGACGGGCACAAAGACTTTGCCGTCGCGGAATATCAGCGCGTCGTCGGGAACCAGCGGCGCGCCGGCGGGAACCGAGACCACGAATTCGCTGTTGCCGTACATCCCGGGATAAAGGGCCAGGTCGGTGTTGGGCAGATCGACTTCCACCAGCATCGTGCGCGAGTCGGGTGCGAGCGCCTCTGGATGGCGGGTGATAGTGCCAAGGAATTTTCGCTGCGGATATTCGTTGACGGTGATAGTGGCGTGGTCGCCATTGCGGATGAAGAGCGCGACGTTCTGCGGCACGTAGGTATAGACCCGCAGCGGTTTCATCCGCGCCACGCGCACGATCGCGTCCGAGAGGCTGGTCGAGCTGGTCGCTTGGGGGATCAGATGGCCGGGATCGACGTCGCGCGCGGTCACGATCGCGTCGAACGGCGCGGTGACGCGTTCGTACGCCTGGGTCGCGACGAACTGCGCCAGGGTCGCCTTGGCCTGCATCATCGTGGCGTGCGACTCGTCGGCGATCTGCTGCGAGATCACGTTCTGGCGCACCAGAGTCTGATTACGATCATCCGTGAGCTTCGCGATCTGATAGGCGGCCGCGGCGTTGCGGACCTGCTGATCGGTCTCGGGAGACTCGATTACCGCGAGCAGTTCGCCGGCTTTGACGCGGTCGCCCTTATCGACCCGGATCGATTTGATATAGCCGGGAACCTTGGCGTAGATTTCAGTTTCGTCGAAGCCGCGGGTGGTCGCCGGCAGCGTGACGACTCGCGTCGCGGGGGTGCGGCCGACGGTCGCCACCAGCACATGCGGTCCCCTCGCGGCCTGTTCGGTGAGCTCGCCGGTCTGGCGGCCGATCCAGAGTTCGCGCGCGAGGACCAGGCCGGCGGTGGCGACGAGCACGATCGCGACCGCGCCGATCCATCCAGCCACGAAGAATCGTCCCGACGGTTTGGCCGTGAATTGCCTGGGGTCGTCTTCCATCTAACTAATGCAATCGCTCACGCGCCGGGCAGCGTGAGTTCCTCGATCTCGGCGTCGCGTTGATGTTTACCGATCAGGTTGCGGCTGAAAATCGAATACACCGCGGGCACCACGAACAGGGTCGAGACCGTCGCGAAGAAAAGGCCGCCGATCACGGCGCGTCCGAGCGGCGCGTTTTGCTCGGAGCCGGAGCCGAGGCTCAGCGCCATCGGCAGCATCCCCAGGATCATCGCCAGCGCGGTCATGATGATCGGCCGAAAGCGGATGCGCCCCGCCTCGATCGCGGCGGCGACCGGACCGTAGCCGTCCTCGCGCAGCTCGTTGGCGAAGGTGATCAGCAGGTTGCCGTTGGCGACCCCGACCCCGACCGCCATGATCGCGCCCATCATCGACTCGACGTTGATCGTCGTCCCCGTCAGTACCAGCATCCAGAGCACGCCCGCCAGCGCGCCCGGCACCGCCATCATGATGATGAATGGTTCGAGCCACGACTGAAAGTTCGCGACCATCAGGAGATACACCAGGATGATCGCCAGAATCAGCCCTTCGCCAAGCGTGACGAACGAGGTGCGCATCGCCTGGCTCTGCCCGCGGATGACGACCTGGGTGCCGGCCGGAAGCTTACCCAGATGGCTGATTTCGCGCTGCACCGCGGTGGTCACCGCGCCGAGATCTCTGCCCGACACGTTGCAGTCCACGTCCACCACGCGCTGCACGGTGTAGTGCGCGATCACGGCGGGATCCCAGGCGTGGCGGATCGTCGCCAGGTTGCCGAGTAATTGTGGCTGCGCAGGCGCCGCCGCGGCGCTCGACGGCATCGAATCGACAGTGGCGTTGCTCGAGGAAGCGGGCGTCGTGCTGAGCGGGATATTTTCCAGCGCGCCGACCGAGTCGAACAGATGCTGCGGCGACTGCGCGATAACGTTGTAATTGACCCCGGTGATTGGGTCGAGCCAGAAGTTCGGCTGCAAAAGCTGCGCGCCGCTAAGCAAGGACAGCACGCTTGCGGCGACCTGCTGCTGCGTGACGCCAAACTGAAGCGCCTTGGCGCGATCGACGTCGAGTTTGAGGGTGGGATAATCCAGCGGCTCGGCGATTCGCATATCGACCACGCCCGGAATCCGCTGCATCCGGTCCCTGAGCCTCAGCGCGATATTGTAATCGCGCTCGAGGCTGTTGCCATTAATCTGCGCGTCGATCGCGGCGGGCAGGCCGAAGTTCAGCACCTGGCTTACAATATCAGCGGCCTGAAAATATGCCGTCACGTCCGGATATCTGACGGCCAGCGCGTCGCGAATCCGCTGCTTATACATCGCGGTCGGCTGATGCTTTGGCTTGAGCTGGATTAGCACGTCGGCGTCCTGGGGTCCGATGCTGTCGGTCTGATAGAATGCCAAGTCGTACGAGATCGGCAGGCCGATATTGTCGCTGATGCTCTCGAGGTCGGTGGCTGGAATTATCCCGCGGATGGTGCGCTCAATCTGGTCCACGATGTATTCGGTGCGCTCGATTCGGGTTCCGGTGGGAGCGCGCAGATGCAGCCGCATCATGCCGGCGTCCACGGCCGGGAAGAAATCCTCGCCGACGATCGGCAACAGGCCGAGCGAGAGCAGGATCACGATCGCGACGCAGGCGAGCGCGAAGCCGCGGCGTCCGATAAACACCGCGAGCGCCGAGCGGTAGCGCTCTTTGACGCGCTCGAAGGAGCGATCGAACGCGCGGATCATCCGCCCCCATCGGCCGTGGCCCAGATGCTCTTCGTGATTGTCGGGGAGCAGGTAGCGCGCCATCGACGGCACCAGGGTGCGCGACAGCAGGTACGAGGTGAGCATCGCGAACACCACCGCCAGCGCCAGCGGCGTGAACAGGAATTTCGCCACGCCGGTCAGCAGCACCACCGGAAAGAACACGATGCAGATCGAGAGCGTGCCGACAAACGTGGGCGTCGCGATCTGCGACGCGCCGTCTAAAATCGCGACCAGCAGCGGCTTGTCCAGCGCCTGGTTGCGATGGATATTCTCGATCTCGACCGTGGCGTCATCGACCAGCATCCCGACCGCCAGCGCGATTCCACCGAGCGTCATCGTGTTGATCGTCTGGCCGCACAGTTTGAGCGCGACGATCGAAGTCAGAATCGAAAGCGGAATCGAGGTGATAACGATCAGCATGCTGCGCGGCGAACCCAAAAACAGCAGCACCATCACCGCCACCAGCGCCGCCGCGGTGATCGCTTCCTGCACCACGTCCCACAACGCGGCGCGCACGAACTGGGATTGATCGAAGCTCAGCGAGACCTTCAGCCCCTTGGGCGCGGTCGCGCGGATCAGCGGAATCTTGGCCCGCACCGCGTCCACCACCTTGAGCGTCGAGGCGTCGGCGTGCTTGATCACCATCAGGTAAGTCGCCTGCTGGCCATCGACTCGCACCACGTTGGTTGGAGGCTGATGGGTGTCGGTGACGGGCGCGATATCGCCCAGGAAGACGGGAGCGCCGTTGACGTACTTGACCGGCAGGCGGTCGAAGTCCTTGACCGTGGGCACGCTCATGTTGAGATCGACGTTGTACTCGTAGTTGCCGATCTTCGCGGTGCCCGACGGGATGACGACGTTGGCCGCGGCCAGCGCATTGCCGATATCGTACGCGGACATCCCGTTGGCATAGAGCGCGGTCGGGTCGAGATTGACCATCACGTTGCGCGACACGCCGCCCAGCGGCGCGGGCGACGAGAAGCCCGGGATCGTGAAGAGCTGGATACGAATGAAGTTAAGCCCGTAATCGAACAGCCTGCTGGTCGAGATCGTGTCGCTATAGACGTTCAACTGCGCGACCGGAACGTTGGTCGCGTTGTAGGAGATAATCTGCGGCGGCTCGGTGCCGCGCGGCAGAATCGACAGGATCGTTTCCGAAACCGCGTTGATCTGCGCGATCGCGGCGCCCAGATCGGTGCCCGGCTGGAAATAGACGTGCATGATCCCCAGCCCGTTGATCGATTCCGACTCGAGATGCTCGATCCCGTTGACGGTGGTCGAGTACGCGCGCTCGCTGATAAACACCATCCGCCGCTCGACGTCGAATGCCGACAGGCCCGGATAGTTCCACACCACCAGCACGACGGGCAGGTCAATCGAGGGAAAGATATCGACGTTCATCAATTCGAACGACAGCGCTCCCAGCACCAGCATCAGGAGCGCCATCACCGCAACCGAGAGCGGGCGGCGTAGGGCAAGGCGAACAATCCACATAGTCGAACGCGAGCAGCCTTTATAGCCGCGCTAATGCGGCGGGTCCAGCAGGGTTAGCACTGCTTGCACATCGATCCGTGATTTTGGAGTCGGACTTTGAGTCAAGGATAGGTTAGCAATCACGGGCAGGCAAGGACACCTCGGGACGGCGGTCGTATGGCGCCGATTACGCCCCGGAATCCGGCGCGCGGCGTTAGGAGATTTTACCGGTCCCTCACCCGCGCCTTCGGCGCGACCTCTCCCGAGCGGGAGAGGATAAGATCTGCCGGTGTTCGGAGGAATAATCGAGCACGCAGCGGATTGCCGAAAGATCCCACAAGTTGCTCGGCGGCGCGAAAAATGTAACAAAGGATGGTTCAGGCGGGGTCGTAGTTCAGCCCGGTTAGAACGCCGGCCTGTCACGTCGGAAGTCGTGGGTTCAAATCCCATCGGCCCCGCCAAATTTTATTGCACGTCCGCGCGCACAGCGTCTGGACGATACGGATGGAAGAACTTGAAGCTGACCGAACAAACCAAAAGCGTGTCGCGCGAAAACGCGCTGCGAGATCGCCGCTGGCTGATCATCGATGCCGCCGACGGAGTGCTCGGCCGCGTGGCGAGCCGCGCCGCGAGTCTTTTGCGCGGCAAGCATCGCCCCGACTTCACGCCCAACGAGGACGCGGGCGATTTCGTGGTGGTGATCAACGCCGCGAAAGTCAGGCTGACCGGCTCGAAGGAAACCGACAAGATCTATTATCGCCATACCGAATGGCCCGGCGGCATCCGCTCGACCACTCCGGCCAAGGTCCGCCAGACGCGGCCCGAGCGCCTGATCGAGGGCGCGGTGCGCGGGATGCTGCCGCGCAACCGGCTTGGGCGGCGGCTGTTCACGAAGCTTAAGGTCTACGCCGGCGCGGAGCATCCGCATGCCGCGCAGAAACCCGAGACGGTCAAAGTCTGAACCGAGGCGCCGAGCGTTATCATGGCAGAGAAAAAGAACATCATCTGGACCACCGGGCGGCGCAAGACCGCGGTCGCACGCGTGCGGATGCTCTCCGGCGCGGGAACTATCACGATCAACGATCGCACGCTCGAGGATTATTTCCCGCGCGACACCTCGCGGATGCGCATTCTGGAGCCGTTCGAGTTGACGGAGACCAAGGGTCAGTTCGACATTATCGTCAAGGTCGAGGGTGGCGGAATCTCGGCGCAGGCCGACGCGGTCCGCCACGGCATCTCGCGCGCGCTGCTGGCGTCTTCCGAGACGCTGCGGCCGGCGCTGCGCAAGGCGGGGATGCTGACGCGCGACCCGCGTGAGGTCGAGCGCAAGAAGTACGGCCATCACAAGGCGCGCAAGCGTCCGCAGTACTCGAAGCGCTAATCCCAAGCCACAGTCGCGCCGCCGTGCGATAGAATCGCGCCCGCAATGCGGTCGAGTTGCGCACCTGATCGCGAGCGAGGGCGCCGGGGTCCCGATACGCGCCGCGAACCTATCTCCACCTTGAAAGGCTCACGAATCGGGGGGCCGGTTTGACACTATATTGTGCGCCGAATAGTAAGGATGCGGTGAGCGAAAAGGAAAACCACGCTATGCGCGCCTTTATAGTCCGCCGCTTGCGCCAAAACAACCTCGTACTCGCGCTTGGTTTCATCTTCGCCATGGCGCTCGCGCCGCGCGCCGCGTTCGCCCAGGCGGCGGTGGCGGGATCGATCACGACCTCCTCGGGACAGGTCTCGATCCAGCGCGGCGCCGCGACGATTGGGGGCGCGGTCGGAGTGGCGGTGGATGTCGGCGACAGAATCATCACGGGGACAAACGGCCACGTGATCGTGCGGTTATCCGATCAGAGCACGCTCGAACTTGGCGCATCGAGCAATATCGTCGTCGATCAGCAGACCGCATCGCCGGTGGCTACGCGGATCAGTCTGTTCGGCGGCGAGTTGCGCTCGTTGGTAAATCATACGATTGGCGCCGCCGCGCCGAATTTTGAAATCCATACGCCCAACGCGGTTGCTGCGGCGCGCGGCACGCGCTTCGATACCATCTATTCGTCCGGCGTTGCACGGCCGACCTTCGGCGATTGTCGTAACTTCACCGACGTTGCCGTGCAGGACGGCGTGGTCAATCTGACCAACGCCGCGAATCCGGGCGGCGGCATCAATATTGGCGCCGGATACGAGGCTACAGTGCCGTGCTTCCTTGCTCCAACCGGCGCGGGACCGCTCGGGATGACGGGCGCGTCGTCGTTTTCGGCGAGCGCGGGCGGTGGGACCGGCGCCCTCGGAGTGATTACGCCGGTGGCTCCGGTGCCGCCGCCAGCTTGTCCAATATGCGTGGGACCCGAGACGGGCGGTGGGCCAAAACCGCCGCCGGTGGTACCACCAGGTTGATGGCCGCGTAGCAGTATCTGGGGAGGAATCGAGTGGCGCCTAAACTGACCAGTCGCCTCATTGCGGGTCTGATCGCCACGGCCGCGATCGGCGTGATTCTCGCGGCGGTCCGTCCGGCCGCGGCCGAGGACTTTTTCGACAGCACCTACCCTGGATATTTCTCGCTGCAAGATCCCGGACGACTCGATATCGTCGGTTTCACCGGCGGCTACGCGAGCGACAAGTACGCCACCATCCAGGAGGGTTTTCAGCTCGAGCAAAGCGTGACGCCGTATATTTCCGCGGTCGGCCGGATGACCGGCTATCAGCTATTCGAAGGGCAGGGCTTCGACAACCCATTGGCGCCCGGCACGGGGCATCAGGCGCGGCTCAACTTCGGGCGCGCCCAAGGCGGCGCGGACTTCACGATTTATCCCGGCACTCACATCTATGTGCTGGGCGGCAAGGACTTCGGCGACAGCAACGCGACGGATATCGAAGGTGATATTTCGAGCTGGCTGTTCCTGCATTCGGAGCATCCGGTCAATCTCTCGACCTCGACGATCTACGACTTTGAAAACCACGTGACCAGCATGTCAGTCGACTTGCAAGCGATTGTGGCCTCGACCGAGAACTGGATCTTTCTGGCAGGCGGCGGCGGTGCATTCTATCTGGGCGGATTTCTGCCCAGCGCCGAGGGTGAGGGCGGACCGGACTTGGGGGTCTATTATCGGCCGTGGCAGATCGGAGTCAGCGCGCAGGCCGGCTACGGTTCGGCGCATCAGTACGGCCAGCTCAGCCTTTACAAGCAGTTGAGCTTTTTCGAGTAGGCCGCGGGTGGCGCGAATCTTCGCTGGACGGCGGCAATAGCCGCATCCGCCAAGGCGCGCTATCCTCGTTGCGGAAGAGCCGCATCTGATGGCGCCGCAAGCAATCAAGTCCCGCTTTCATCAGCGATTTTCGTGGCTCACGTTCGCGGTCGGACAGGTCGTGATGGCGTGGATGCTCGCGATACTGATCGCGTACCCCGGCGCGCTCACCTTTCTCGAACTCAAGATTTCCGACCTGCGGATGTACGCGGGGACACCGCATCCGCCGACCAACCAGGTCGTCGTGGTCGGCATCGATCAGAAGAGTATCGCCGTGCTCGGGCATTGGCCGTGGCCGCGGGACGTGATGGCGCAATTTCAGGACGCGCTCGCGTCATACCGGCCCAAAGTCATCGGATACGATCTGTTGTTCTCCGAAGCCGACTCGGACGTGGCCGAGCGCCGCGAAATAGCATCACGGCTCGGAGCGTTCGGCCTTGGCGACGCGCAAATCCAGCAGGCCCTGGGCCACGAACGCGATCAGAAGTTCGCCGACGCGGTCAAGGCGCAGGGTGATACCTATCTCGGCTACGGGTTCGCCCGTCACGAGCTGGGGCGCGGTGCCGGCGGCGCCGAAGCGGGCTACCTGCACGAGATGATCAGTCCGCCGCCGCTCGCCTATACGCTGGTGCATCGCGATCCCGGCGCGGCGCCCGAGCTGATCCACGCCGACGCCTATCTGCCGCCGACGCCGATTCTGAACAGCGCGGCGCGCGGGACCGGATTCTACGATATCGATGGCGACTATGACGGCGAGATCCGCACCGAGCTCACCGTGATCCAGTTCCACGACCGCATGTGCGTGCCGTTTTTTCTCGCGGTGGCGCAGGCCTATTACGGTGGCGCGACGCTGCGGCTCAACCTGGCAGGCGCGGGAGTGTCGAGCGTCGCGCTGGGCGATATGGTCATCCCGGTGGACGAGATCGGGCGGATGATGGTGACTTTCCGGAGCGGGGCCGCGAGCTTTCCGCACTATTCGGCGGTCGATGTGCTCGAGCATCGGATTGCGCCCGAGGCGCTGGCGGGGAAAGCGGTGCTGGTCGGCGCGATCGCCAAGGCGATCGGCGATCGTGCGGTGACTCCGGTCGGGGCCGAGTTTCCGCGCGTCGAGATTCACGCCAACGCAATCGACGACGTGATCGCGCACGATTTTATCGACGCGACCCGGACCGACACGGTCGTGATGGAGCGGAGTTGGGCGGTCGCGCTGGGCGTGGCGATCTCGCTGGCGGTCGCCTACCTGACCGCGTCGATCGCGTTTGCGGCCGTGCTGGCGCTGATGGCGGCCTATTTCGGGTTTGCGCAGTACCTGCTGATCGCGCATGGGATATTGCTCGGCGTGGTCTTCCCGCTGGCGGTGGCGTCCGCCACGGCCGCCGCGCTTGCCATTTATCGCTACTGGACAGAGGGCCGCGAAAAACGCCGCCTGCGCCACGCCTTCGAGCATTACCTGCATCCCGACGTTATCGCAGCCGTGGTGGATAATCCGGGCGGCCTCAAGCTCGGCGGCGAGCGCCGGATCATCACCATTCTGTTCGCCGATATCGTCAACTACACGGGATTATCCGAGCGTACCGATCCGGCGGCGCTGGTGGCATTGCTCAACGACTACATGACCAAGATGACCGATCTGATTCTCGAGAGCGGCGGTGTGGTGGACAAGATTCGCGGCGACGGGATCATGGCGTTCTGGGGCGCACCGCTCGAGGTTCCCAACCATCCGCGCGCCGCTATCGATTCGGGGCTCGCGATGCTGGCGGAACTCAAGTCGCTGCGCGAGCACGACCCGCGCTTCGCCGATATCGATATCGGGGTGGGAATTGCGACTGGAGAGGCGATCGCGGGAAATTTCGGTGGCGCGCGCCGCTTCGACTATTCCGTAATCGGCGACACGGTCAACCTGGCCTCGCGGCTCGAGACCCTGACGCGCCAGTTCAAGGTGCATCTGCTGGTCAGCAAGGAGACCTTCACGAGCGCCGCCGGCGCATACGTGGCGCGCGACATCGGACTGGTGCGGGTCAAAGGCAAGAACATCCCGGTGCCGATCGTGGAAGTGATCGCGGCCGCGGCCAACGGCGCCGATGGGGCCTACTACGCGCGATTTGCCGCGGCGCTCGAAGATCTGCGCATGGGAGCCAATGATGACGCGCGCCTGAGGCTCGAGGCGATGCGCGCGGATCGGCCTGACGACGGCGTGATCGCGATTTACCTGGAAAAGCTGGCCGACTCGGCGCCCAGGCCAGCGGGCGAGATGGTCTTCGAGTTCGATACCAAGTAACTGTCACGGGTTATCGATTCGTGATAAACGAGTTACGATCGCGTCAAATAACTCCGGAGGTTTGAGCAATCCCACCGATGGCACACGACAGGGTCAGAGTCGCGGTTCTGGGCGCGTCCGGCTATTCGGGAATCGAGGCCGTACGCATTCTTGCAACGCATCCGTTCGTGGAAATTTCGGCGCTCACCTCGGAACACTACGCGGGCCGCGAGGTCGCCGACGTCTATCGGCATATGGCGGGAACCGATCTGCCGCCTTTCGAGGAGTTGCGCCCGGAATTTCTGCGCGGACGCGCCGATGTAGCCATCTCGTGCCTGCCGGAAAAGATCGGAACCCCGGTCGTGGTCGAACTGGTCAAGGCGGGGGTCAAGGTGATCGACGTGTCGGCTGACTTTCGCTTGAAGGATCCCGCGGCGCATCGCGCGGCCTACGGCGTCGATCAGCTCGCCCCCGCGCTCTCGCGTGAGGCGGTCTATGGGCTGTCCGAGTTTCATCGCGCCGAGTTGCGCGAGGCGCGGCTGGTGGCGAATCCCGGATGCTATCCGACCGGCGCGCTGCTCGCGCTCATTCCGCTCATCAAGCGCGACCTGATCGATCCCGCGTCGATCGTGATCGACGCGAAGTCGGGGACCACCGGCGCGCGGCGCGCGGCCTCGGTCGAGTACCTGTTCGCCGAGGTCAACGAAAACTTTCGCGCGTACAAGGTCGGCAATCATCGCCACACCCCGGAAATCGAGCAGGAAATCGGCGCGGTGCTCGGGCGCGAGATCGCGCTGATGTTCGTGCCGCATCTGCTGCCGGTAACGCGCGGCATCCTGACCTCGATCTTCATGAAGCCGCGCGCCGGGACCACCGAGGACGACGTCCGCAACGCCTTCGAGGCGAGCTTCGCCAAGGCGCGATTCGTGCGGATGCTGAAGCCGGGCGATCTTCCCGAGCTGCGCAACGTGCGCGCGACGAACTTCTGCGAGATCGCGACCGTGCTCGACCGGCGCTCGAACACGCTGGTGGTGATCACCGCGATCGACAATCTCGGCAAGGGCGCCGCCGGCCAGGCGATTCAGAACATGAATCTGATGCTCGGCTTCGACGAGGCCGCCGGCCTGCTCAACGTGGCCCCGGTGCCGTGAACCGTGATGGTTGGTGCGCGGGACGGCTCCAGCACGTCAGTTCGCGCCCATCCGCACCATCGCGTTGCGGGCTTCCTGCTCGGCCGCCGAATTGGCGGGGTCGGTGCTGGCGGCCGCGGCTCTGAAGTGTGCGAGCGCCGAGCTGCGATTTCCGGCGGCTTCATATGCGCGAGCCACGTTGAGCTCGGCGCGGGGATTTCCCGGGCACGCAGTTAGCGCATCCTGGTAGTAGCCGAGCGCGTGGGCGAAGTCGCCCGAGGCCATCTTATTGCCGCCGTGGCGAGTCGCGGTCGCCATGACCGATTTGTCGCATCGTGTACCCGCCGGCGGCGATGTGGCGCCGGCGCCGCCGCCGCCAGAACCCTGCTGCGCCATCAGTTTCTGTATCTCCATCTGATTTTGCTCGATTTGTTGCTGCTGCTGCTGGACCTGTTGCGCGTTGGCGTCGATCGCGGCCTGTCCACAAGCCGAGAGCATCGCGGCGAATCCCAAGGCGGTTGCGGCGGCGAGACATGGATATATCGAGATGCGCGAAGTCATGGTGTCTCCAAATTGTGGGAAGTGGAGGCCCGCTGTCAATCGCGACCGTGCGATGCGACAGGCGATGCGCTCGCGCGGCGAGTCTGGTATTTTTTGCTTGCGCATCAGGAGCGCAAATCCAGTGAAGAGAATCAAGCTTATGACGACCTTCGCCATTGCGGGAGCAACCCTGGCCTCGATATTGATCATCGCCGGCCGCACCTCGTTCGCGGCCGGCAAACCCGCCTCGAGCGTGAGCGCCGCGGCCGCGCTGGGGCGCTTGCTCGACGGGAACCATCGATTCGCCGCCGGTGCGATGGAGCATCCCCGCCAGACCCCCGCGCGCCGCGGCGAAATCGCGGCCGGGCAGTATCCGTTCGCGGCGGTGCTGGCGTGTTCGGACTCGCGCACGCCTCCCGAGGTGATTTTCGATCAAGGCCTTGGCGATCTTTTCGTAGTGCGCGTGGCCGGCAACGTGGCCGATAAGGTCGTGATCGAAAGCCTGGATTTCGCGGTCACAAATCTGCACACCCGCTTGCTGATCGTGCTGGGACATCGGCGATGCGGCGCCGTGCAGGCCGCCGTCGAGGGTCATAGCCAGCCCAACGAGGACGTGGGTCCGATGCTGCGCGAGCTGCGCCCCGCCGTCGAAGCGGCCAAGTCGATGCCGGGCGATCTGGTTGAAAACGCCGTACGTGAGAACGTGGCGCTAATCGTAAAGAAACTCGCAGATGAAGGACCGCTCGCGTCGATGGTCAAGAGCGGCGATCTGAAAATCGTCGGCGCGGTGTACGACCTCGAGACCGGAAAGGTCACGATGCTCGATCAGTAACGCGCGCCGCCGAGCATCCGCGCCGTTCTTGGGCGATCAATTCGCGGCGTGGGTCACCGTGACTCCCGCGAACCCGGTCGCGTTCTGGCCGTCGGCGGTGGTGGCGGTCACCGTCACGGTGTAGGTGCCAGGAATGGTGTAGATGTGAAAGAGAGCCGAGGGCGGTAAGGTCGAGACCTTGCCATCGCCGAAATTCCACCGGTAGGCCACCAATGGCGCCGACTCGGGATTGCCGTTCATCACGAGAAATCCTACCGTCAGCGGCGAGGGTCCGTAACCCGGCAGTGCCTGCAAGGCGATGCGGGGGATATTCGGAAACTGGATCGGTTCGGAAGGCGCAGGCGCCGCGCCACTGTCCTGCGCGCCCTGGTCCTGAGCGCGGGCGGACGATGGAGCCGCCCCGAGCGCGAGCGCCAGTATCGCGATCGCGATTGCCGATCGCCATAGGCTTGAACCGCACCGCCGGTTTCGCACGAACGCTCAGTCGCCTGCCATCACTGCATCACGACTCCGCCGTCAGGATGCAGGATCGAGCCGGTGTAGTACCGGCCTTCTTCGCTGGCCAGAAACAGCGCGGTGTTGGCGACATCCACCGCCTCGCCGACGCGCCCGAGCGGCACGCGATCGACCAGGCGCTTCATGAAACCCTCCGCGTTCTTCAGGTTCGCGGTCATCGGCGTGTTGATGAACCCGGGGCCGATCGCGTTGGCCGTGATTCCATAGTGCGCCAGCTCGACCGCGAGCACCTTGGTCAGCATCCACACGCCGGCCTTGCTGACCGCGTACTCGCCGACGCCCGGAGTGGGCAGCTTGGCGGCGCCGGAGGCGATGTTGATAATCCTGCCGCCCTTGCCGGCCGCGATCATCGCGCGTGCGACCTCGCGATCGGTGATGAACACGCCGTCGAGATTTACGCTCAGCACTTTCTTCCAGTCGGCCAGCGGCTTCTCGGCCAGCGGACCCATCGCGGGCGCGCCTTCCTCTCCATAGCGGGCGTGCGAAATGCCCGCGGCGGCGACCAGCACGTCCACCCCGCCGAGCTCGGCGACGCATCGGCGCACCATCGCGGCGACTTGGGCTTCGGCGCTGGTATCGACCTGACAAGCTATCGCTTTGCCGCCGAGCGCGCGGACTTGGGCGGCGGTTTCCTCGGCGGCGGCGAGGTGACGGTCGGCGACCATGACGTTGGCGCCTTCCTCGGCGAAGCGGATTGCGGTTGCGCGGCCGATTCCGCTGGCGCCGCCAGTGATGATCGCGTTCTTGGCCTCGAGTCTCAGGCTCATCGGATTTCTCCTGGTTGCGGTGTCCAAATGCTCAAGCGGGTCGGGCGCCTGACAAAGAAATTGTTATCATGCTCGCGGCGTCCGCTGCCAGTGCGCGCGTCATTTCCGCGACTCACGCGTCATTCTAGGATCGGACCGCGGCATCATCTAAAATGAACAAGATGGCACAACAGCAAGCGGCTACCGAACCTCCGGAGCCGACCAGCGGGTTCGTTGAATGCGAAGGCATCAAGCTTCATTACCTGGACTGGGGCGGCGATCCGAAGAGTCACACATTCCTTCTGTTGCACGGCGGCGCCGCGCACGTCCATTGGTGGGACAGCCTGGCTCCGCTGCTGGTCCCGTATGGCCGCGTGGTCGCGCTCGATTTCCGCGGCCACGGAAAGAGCGCGTGGGCCGATCCGCCGCACTACGGACCCGGATGGTACACGCGCGACGTCAAGGGGATGATCGATCATCTGGGGGTGCGCGTGATCCTGGTGGGGCACTCGATGGGCGGGGCGGTCGCGCAATGGGTCGCGACGACGTATCCCGAGCTGCTCGAAGCGATGGTGTTGATCGACGCGCCCAATGGACCGCCGCCGTTGATGCGGCGGCTAAAGTGGCGATGGCGGCGGCGCTCGCGCGGGGGGCCGCGTCCGGAGTTGCGCTCGTTCGACGATATCAAGCGCAAGTTCCGGCTTTCTCCGCCCGAAACTTATTTGACCAAAGACGACCTGGAGCGGCTGGCGCGCGCAGGATCGTTGCAACTCGAAAATGGCAATTGGGCGTTTCGCCTCGATCCGCGCACGCGCGCGTGGCGCAAGGTCGAAGGGCGCACCCGCAAGCCGAAAATCAAAAGCCTTGCGATGCCGGTGCTGATTTTGCGCGGCGCGCAGAGCACGCTGATCGGCGCGCGGCCCTTGCTTCGGATGCATCGCAAGATTCGCGGCTCGATCTACAAGGAGATCCCGCGCGCGTACCATCATGTGCCGCTCGATAATCCACGCGACACCGCCGCCGCGGTCATCGAATTCACCGGGAGTCTATGAGCGCGGCCGGCGCGGCGATGGTCGCGGCGACCGCGGGCGCGAACCGGGCTTTGAATTCCTGCGCGCCCAGTCTGGTATGCGCCGCCAGCCGCGACAGCGCGGGTTCCTCGAAGTCGGATGGCTCGAGCCTGGTCATGTAAGAGCGTGCTACCTGGTAAGACTCTGTCGAAACATCGACCATCCGCACGCGGACGCGGCCGGTCGCGGGGTCGGCCAGGTCGGCGAAGTTGACCGGCGTCACGCGCCCGCCCGCGATTGCGATGAGCGCGCCGGAACCGCCGCCGAGTAAATAGCGCACCGCGCCGTAACCAAGCGTGCGCGTGTAGTCGGTGTCGAACGGCACCGGCCTGGCGCAGCGCAGCTCGTAGCCGATGTCCTTGGCCACCACCGTCAGATCCGCGCCAAGTTCCTTTAGCGCTGCGCGCACCTGTCCGCGCAGCAACGTTCCGAAGGACAGATCCGCCAGATGCACGTGGCCGTACGCGTCGTATTCGGCGCCCTGCACGGTCGGCATCGAGATCGAGTCGGCGCGCTCCGCGATTCCCTCGGCGATGATTGCGACCCCGTCGTCGCGGCCGCCGGCGCGGCGCTTGATGATCGCGCCGGCGATGGTATCGACGGCCAGGTTCAAGGAGAAATGTTCCTCGCCGAATTCCTCAGGAATAACCGCCAGTGTCGCACCCGCCGATTTGCACATGCTGAGCGCAAGCGAACCTGACTTGCGCCCCATCGCAATCGCCAGGTACCAGCGGCGCGTGGTCCGCGCGTCTTCCATCAACGATTCGATAATCGTGGTGCCGACGGCGCGTGCGGTTTCGAAGCCGAAAGTGGGCGCATTTTCGGGCAGCGGCAGATCGTTGTCGATCGTCTTGGGCACCGTGGCGACGCCGATCCGTCCCGGCGTGCGCTCGGCGATCTTGGTCGCACCATAGGTGGTGTCGTCGCCGCCGATGCAGATCAGATAGCGGACCCCGAGTGTGGTCAGAGCGGCGACGGTGCGCTCGAGCGTCGCTTCGTCGCGCGCGGGGTTCGTGCGTGAGGTCCGCAGGATCGAGCCGCCGGTAAAATGGATGCGGCTGACGTCGGCGATCCTGAGCGGCACCGCGTGCGAGGTGTCGCCCTCGGCGATCCATCGGTAGCCGTCGGGTAGTCCAATCACACTGAGGCCGCACTTTATTGCCTCGATGGTGGCGGCGGCGATTACGCCATTGATCCCGGGCGCGGGTCCGCCGCCAACCAGAATCGCCAGAGTGTCCTGCTTTTCGATACCGGGTTGGTTCATAGAAATCTTACCTGTGGGAAAAATCTAGCACGCGCGGATGTCCAATGCCTCCACAGGCGAGGTGCGGGCTGAAAAACAGATGGCGAAAATCAGCGAATCTCAAGAACCAGGCGGTCGCACAGCCGGCCACGGCTGTGCCGTAAACGCGCGGCAATGGAGCGATCCCGGATTGAGACGAGGTTGGACGCGATCATCCAGACCACTGCGCCGATGATTCCCTTCCCCTTGCGGGAAAACGAAAGCAGGCAGGACGTTGAAAACCCAATCTTCAACATCCTGCCGGGAATCGATGCTACGAGAACAGGTCACCGACCAGATGGAACGGCCACATCACCACCGACCCAACCGCGTCGAGCACAGATCCGACCGCGGAGCCAGTCTGATCCGTGACCTCATTGGTCTTTTGTTCCGCCTGCTGACTTGAGCACGCGGGAATCGCCAATGCGACACTGGCAAGAACAAGAATTGGAAGGATATGTTTCACTTTAACCATCGGTAAGCTCTCCATCTTTACGCAACAAGATATTCGTCACTCCACACACAAGCCGTAACCCTTGCGCTTGTCGCAGACTTACAGTTTCACGCCGGTACCCTGCCCGGACCAAAACAAACCCGCCGTTGCTCACTCCCTTATTCAGCTAAACCTCGCTTAATCATCTCAACTGTGGAATGCGCACTCCGGAAATATTCCCAATAATCCCGAAGCCCTGCAAAAGCCAAATCGCCACAACGATAAACACAACGACGTTGAGCAAACTCTTGATGGGCCCAGCCATCGGAATATAAGTATTGATCAACCACATCACTAGTCCGACGACGACTAACACTACAACGATAGTGACTAAGGTCATAAAATTGCTCCTTTCCGCTGCCGGATAACCCAATCATTCATCAGGTACGCGCACCACTTACGCGTCCCGAAGTTTCAATTTGCCTGCTTTGAATACATGCCCGCTCCGATAAGAACAAAGCCCAGGATGAGTCCTCCGACGCTTAGCGCCACGGGAACCACATGCGTAGATTGCTGGGTGCTTTGAAGTTTGACGTCACCCAGACTGGCCACGTTGCGGGTCTGCGACGTGGTGAATGCCGGAACCGCCAATCCAAGAATCGCCAGAAGGGCGATACATACGCCAAGCCACGTGATCGATTTCATTTTGTTCGTGCCTCTATTCAACACGAGCGGAAACGGATGCCGCCCCGCTGTAAACGTTATATGTTCGTGACGGTCCTTAAGCGTGATCATTTTGCGTTTTCAGCCTGCGCTGACACCAGGCGCAAAGCACAAACCAGTCAGTCATCAGGGCCCATTCTCTGCCCGTATCAGGGGGGTCCAGAAAGAACCGCTGAATTACGAAAAGGAGAGACATGAGTAAAGCCGCGGATAAAAACATAATGACTTTCCGCATTTGCGAATCTCCAATAAACCCGCGTCAGTTTGAAAACTATTGAGCCCTGCATATCACAGTGACAATTTCGCCCTTGCGCGATTCCTTGGCGTGTCATTCCCGCGCGTGGCCGCTTTAGCAAACACGAGTGCGGAAGATGGATTCCAGGGTGGGCGGGATTGAGCGGGTCTCATAAAGAGGCTCCTCACGCCTTGGCTTTGAACTGTTTAGGTTTCTCCAGGTGAGAGCGGTCAAAGGCGAGAGGAAAGCCCGCGATCATGCTGGATCAAGGTCGGACGTGATTCCTTTCCCGATCCCGATAAGGTTAGTCTGGGCGGGTTCCCCAAGACAATCAAGTCAAATCCCGCGGAGGAGTGCGGCTTGTGTGCTCCGGATAACACTTAGGAAGTTATCTATCGCAGCTCCGACGGCATATTTGCCACTATGAGACTTGATGCGGTTCGTCCGCTGAACCTGCCAGTCCATCGCTTCGAGCGTTGTTTGGGAAGCCATTATCTCGAGGATGTTCCCGGCCAAGTTTTTCGGCGCGCAACACGGATCGTCTGAGCGCATAGAGCCTGACCGCGCGCCGCAGTTCACTTCTGTTTTGACATATCTGTGAAGCTCCCGCCTGGAGAAGCTGGGAGGCTTCCGATAACCCGCCTGCGCCTCCACAAATGATTGTCAGGCCAGGTGAATCCACTTTTAGGTTGCGCACCAGTTCCAGCGCGGCTGGCGCGCACTCGAGCATTGTAAACGACACAAACAACAGGTCTGGAGCGTAGGCCTTTACAAACTGACGAATCTCTTCCGGTGACTTGCTTTCGTCCAGAAGGTTTGCGGCCGCGCCTCCGCGGCGAAAAAGTTCAAGTATCATCCGCAGACCCAGTCTGTGAACCTCGCCGGGAACGCATACGCCCAGGATCCGGAGCCGCGAGCTTATCCGGGGCCTGCTGAACCTCTCGCCAAGCTCCGTCACCAGCATCTGGGTGGTATCGTTTATCAATCGTTGATTCTCGCGGCTGATGTGGCTCTCGTCGCGTTCCTCGCCAGCCAGGCGCACAGCGGGAATCAGAACGTCGTCGAAGGTTGGCTCAAGGCCGTGCTTATCACAGTAACGCACCGCTATCTCGCGTGCGCCCGCTACGTCCAGCTCGAGCAGGGTCCGGTAGTAATCATTGTAATCTTCGAGCACGCCGTCGGCGCCGAGCAGGACCGCAAAAAAGCCGAGGGCGGGAATGTAATCGCCAGCGACCTTCAGACATGCCGTCAGAGAAGTGGCGAGGAACAGGCCCGGCAGTCCCCACAGCCACGACCAGAACATCGCGGAAACCAACAATGCAAGCGGGGACAAACCGATTCCACGGCCGATCAGGAAAGGCTCAACCAGGTAACCTACCGCCTGATCGGCAATGATAAACGAGCCGAGCACCTCGACCGACCTGCTCCATCCGGGAAATACCGCGAACGCCACAGACGCCGGCAATACTCCCGCCACCAGGACGCCAACATAGGGAATGAAACGCAGCAGGGCGGCAAGCACACCCCACAACGCCGGATTGGGCAAACCGAGCAGCCACATGGCGCTTCCGATCGTCAGTCCGTATCCGGCGTTGGTCAGCGAAAACAACAGGAGATAATGACCGACTGCACCGGCGGCCGTTGCAATTCCTTCCGCAGATAGTGTAATCCGGGCGCGGGCGGCCAGCCGGACCAGGCGGTCGCGCAAATCTTTCCGGCTGTATAGCAGAAAGAAGAACAGCACAATGATAAAAAAGCTTTCGATTATCGCTGAGATTATCGGCAGGGACGGCCGAAGAACCGTCTCAAACACGGGATCGGAAGCGGGCATCTGAACCACCGTGGAAAGATGCGATGCCTTTGGCCGGGGCGTCGGCGCCTGCACCTGTCGCTCGACGTCCTTGACGCCATCTTCGATACGTTCAAGCCACTGCGGCGTGCTTCCTCTGAGCGCGGTAATTTTTGCCGCGATATTATCGGTGTAATCGGTGACCTGAACCGCGACTGAAGTAAGTTCGACCGTAAGAAAGTAGCCGATTCCGACAATGACCATAATCGCGGACACGACCACGAGGACCGAACTGGCAAAGCGCCCCAATAATGGTTCCAAACGTCCGGCAATCGGGCTGAAAATCACCGCCAGAAGCGACGCCACCGCGAGCGGAATAAGTACATCTCTGGCAAAATACAAAACGGCGGCCGTCACGATCACCGCCAGAATCGGTTGCCCCGCACCGCCGGGTTCGATGCTTTCGTCCTGATCGCTTTCCAGAGGGAGCGGAGTTGTCGAAGGCGTTTCCAAATTAACGAGCAGGCAAGGTTTCAGGTGTTGACCCTGGTTGAGGGTCTTATCGCCGCGTTACCAACGATTCCGGCGGCCACGGCGGCAAGGCCCGTGCACCCGAAGGCCTGCCACCAGGGGAGCCATTGATGGAGTAGCAGCACCGCCGCGCACAAGATGCATATCGCACCGCTGGCCATCAACGCCGCAAGCGCCAAAGAACCTATTGCCCGGTTTACGCGCGCTTCCAGATAGTCACCCATGTCGGCCCGCAGCGTATGCAGCTCGGACTGAACGATGCGCGATACATCGTCCACCGCTCTTCCAATCAGGGTGGCCCAATCGGGATCGGCTTCGGAAGCGCTGTTAGTCGTCGGTTGAGCTCGGTCCGCCATTGTGCCCACTCCCCTCGAGAGACGAGTGCTTCAGGAGCGCGAAACCGAGTATCCCGGCAAGCATGAGTGGTCCGGTCCCGTGATTGGCAGGTTTTGTCCCGAGGATGTAGCCCAGCACTCCTGCCACGAAGCATGCGGCCACGGGATGGGATTCGATCATATGGTCCGGACGGAGGTCAGCCCGAGCGCGTTCGACTTTCGCGTTAACCTCCGCCAAGGTGTCGCGAAGGTCCTGCCGCGCGTCGTCTCGCTCATCCCGGATTTGTGAATGCTCTTCTTCCGTTGTCATGGCTTCCACTGCCAGGACTCGAGCGGTCCTGTCTCCAGTTATCGTGACGGCCAGTTCCGATTCCTGCGATCAGCCCGGTGGTGATGCCGCGAAGCGCAATCCGGCCGGCAATCGTGAGCATCACCAGACCGACACGGCGAGTAACTCCTCCGCCGAGGATGAATCCCGCCGCGGCGGCAGCCGCAAGCGCGGTGAGCGGCTCCTCCCTGATGTATTCGGTCATCTCACGGCTGAGCTGGCGTCGCGACGTGATGGCCGGTGCGGAAATATCCATAGGATTCAGGCCGGTCAGGAAACGCGCCTTACGATCTGGGCAGCGACGTAGCCGACCGCGAAGGCGGCGGCGATCGCAATCCATGGTTCGCGGCGCACGAAGCCGCGCAGATCGAAGTCGAGTCCCTTGTCCTGCACGTATTGTTGTGCGGCGTCGAGACCGTCATGAATTGCCTGGCTGGCGGTCTCGGCAGCGAGACGTCCGTTATCGATCGCCTCTCGGACAGTAGAATTTGCAGCGTTGTCTGATGCCATCGTTGTTGCTCCGTAAGTCCGTGGATTTGTATTAGTTGAGACCGTCGCGATTTCGCAGCCGCGGGAGTAAGCGAACAACCAGTGCTCGAGACAGTCGTTGGCGCTTGCAGATTCCGTGGCTTCCGAAAAGCGCGTGCGTTTGATTTTCTCCCAAGTCTTACCGTATACCCAAGGTGATCGCGGCGCCACGCCGATTCGGTTATATGGAGAACCAAGTGAGGCGAATGCGAAATAATGAAGGTCCAGAAATCTGGTAGGGTGATCGCATGTCGGCAGTGAGAGCGCGAGCGATTCCAGCGGTTCCAAGGTTGCGTGGACTCAAGAACCTTTCCTGGCTCACGTCTTCGCAACAGAACCGGCTTTTCGGTGCGCTCAAGGTGAGCAGGGTGCAAAAGCGCGCCTTGATTTTCGGCAAGAAGGACGCTCCCGAGTCCGCCTACATTTTGCTCTCGGGAATCGCGCGCATCACCTGCTGCAACCGAAAGGGCGAGCGCGTTCTGGTAATTATGATTGCGCCCGGCATGATCCCGGGCGTCCCCCCGACGGTAACCGGAATCCGCTATGACTTCCGGTGCGAAGCGGTCACCGATTGTCAGATTGGAACCGCGCCACTGATGACGTTCATCGAAATCGCTCTGGGAATTTCCTCGGTGCCGTTCAAGAAAATGGCCGCCAGCTATAACGGACGATGGGACCTGGTGCAATTGCGATGCTCGAATTTCATGGCCTGCACGCTCGAGGAACGCCTCGCGCTGATCCTGCTCGAACTATGCGAGAATTTCGGAGTTCGCGAGAAACGCGGCGTGCGGCTGGGGGTGTCGGCAAGGCACAAGGATCTTGCTCAACTGGTGGGCGCTTCGCGCCCGAGGGTCACCGAATATCTCGCCAGCTTCGAGCGCCACGATATGATTTCGCGCGAAGGACGTGAATTGGTGGTGAAGCGCGGCCGGCTGGAAAGTTTTCTCGAAGGCCACCATTTGGCTGTTGACGGCTCGGATTCTGCGGCTTCCGCCGCGCCGTAAAGTTGCCTGGCGGGCTGTTGATAGATTTCATTTCCAGCGCCGCCGGAACTCTCGCCTCTATTTCACCCTGCAAAAAAAACTGGCTGCGTCCCTCGATCTTTTCCACCGCGGCGAGCAAGCATGGCCTGGGCGGAGATCGGCGAAGATCGGGAGCAGGGAGTTCAAAATGGATTTTTCAAGCTCCGGTTAGGGTCCTTTCTTTCACGCAACGGGTTGCCGAGCTCACGAATGCGACCATCGAATTGAAAGAACCCGTGTGCTCGAGGTAACATTTCGTTTGCATCAACGGCGCGCACCGGCTAAGATGCATCTCAACCCAACAGGTGTAATTTTGAATGGATTTAGAAATGTCCGAGACACAGATCTCAACCGACTGACCCGCCTCAAAACCTTGTCATGGCTCTCCAGCCCGGAACTCGGGCAGTTGGCCGGTTCGCTGATCTACTTTGATTTCAAACCGGCGCAGATAATCCTGCGGCAAACCGAGCTCGCGCCTGAAGTCGAGATCCTGGTCAAGGGCGGCGCACGGGCTGTGCTCCTGCCGGAGGCCCACATTCTGGTCAAGGGCATCGCACGGATCACCTGCCAGAGCGTCCTCGGCGAACGGATCACGATGGCCCTGCTTCCACCGGGACTGATCCCGCAGTTTCCTTCGCTGCCACTCAGCCGATTTGATTTTCGGTGCGAGGCTTATAACGACTGCAGGATCGGCAATATTGGCTGGGATCAGTTCAACCGCATCGCAGTTCTTCACCCGGAGACCCCCGTCAACCGATATCACGAGAACGATTTGCAGCAATGGTATCGCCTCCTGCTGCGCAACTCAGGTTTCCTGAAGCTCGGTCTTCACGAACGTATCGCACTTGCCCTGCTCGAACTATCGACGGAATTCGGAATCGTAGAGTCGCGCGGCTCGCTGCTCAGCACAGCTTTCAGCCACCAGGACATCGCCGAACTGGTAGGCGCCTCGCGGCCCAGGGTTACCGAGCATCTAGCTGAATTTGAGCGCATGCACCAGATCATTCGCCAAGGGCGGCAACTGATCATTTGCGTCGATGAGATCAATCGAGATCAATCGCGCCGCGGAGCTGATTCTAAGAAATGATCGGCGGTTGTCAGGCGACCGCGCCCTGACGGCTCGATCCGTGGCGGATGCGCCGGCCATCCCGGTCCGCACCCAACCAAGGACTCGATCGAGCCTCTTTGCGGAGAAGCTCTATCACTTCTTGACCTTGTCAATCATCTTTTCGAGGGTCTTTTTCAGCTTTCCAGCCGCCTGGTCATTCCTCCCTTCTCTTTTGAGGCGCTGATCGTCCGTCACGACACCAACGGCTTCCTTGGCGCGGCCTTTGATTTTGTCACTTGTTCCACTCGTCACATGGTCCTCCATTCGTTATCGGGCGTCGGAGCCGGGGGTGCGCCGCAAAAGCAGCGATCCACAATCACCGCATATAGATTCCGTGTCCCCATCCGCCTCCGAAGAGCAGGAAGATCACCAACACGATCAGCACGACGCTGATCACGCTCATGCCTCTTCCTCCGTAATAGCCGCCGCGGTAGCCATAGAAGCCGCCGCCTCCAAACAACAATACCAGCACAATAATCAGTAGCAACATAAACACTCTCCTACGAAATACTCATTCGTGCGACAAGGGATCGTACACGCATCATGGAATTTCGAGCCTCCGCGCAAATGGCGGCGTCAGGGGCTGTACCAAACCTCGCGAACGGAACGCGAGCAGGATTATTATGATGCGCCGCGGCGAAACGTTAAGTTACCTCCAGCCCTCGGCGGGCTGCTTTGCTTGATTCGCGGAATTGATCCGGCGCAAGCCGGGTGGAGACGGGGGAAATCCCGGTATTCGCGCCGGATCAATTCCGAATCAAGGTTGGTCGTTCCCGACTCCCTTTACACTACATTCTAGAAATTTATACGCCAGCGCTCGGCTGGAGTTCTGGTTACGCGGAGAACGAAATACTCCGGTTCGGGAGATGAGACGGGCCAATGGTGGCTCGGTGCGGTCAAGGACCGCGCGAGGATGGAGGGGCAGGGGTGTTTTGCCAGTACTGCGGTCGCTAGAATCGCGAGATCCGAACGTCTTTCACGAAAATCGGCGGCTCTATCGCCGGGCGGCCGACCCGCGCTGCAGAGGTTCCGCGTTTAATAAGCACTAGCGCGCCATCCGGCGAAACCTCGACCTAATAGATAGGACAGTTATCTGTCCAGGCGCCGATCGGATCGCGATAAACCATCACGTGAAGCACAGGCCGCTCATTTCGCCGGATTCGCGCCATTTGCGGACCAGGGCGAAGAATTCGACCGGGCCTCCGCCGTATAGGCCACCGACGAAGCCTGTGCCCTGGTCTGGTTTGCCTTCGTTGTTGTAATAGCCGGGGGTGCATTCCTGCAGAAATTTCAGATTGTTGTTCGCCTTCTCGCGCATCGCTTTCCCCCACTCGGCTTCCGCCTCGGCCGTGGGCTCGACGCATCGGGCCTCATGCGATTTTGCGCGCTGAACGATCTCGGCGATGTGCCGGGCCTGCTCGTCGAGCATGTGTGGAAAGTTCGCCGTCAGTGCATTTTGGGTGATGCCCATGTGGAAACAGTTCGGAAATCCGTTGCTGTAGAACCCGTGCAGGGTTTTGACGCCGTCGGCCCAGTGCTGGGTAAGCGGCTTGCCGCCACGTCCATAGATCTCGTACCCAGCCCGCCGAGTATAGGAGGTGCCGACTTCGAATCCAGTCGCGAAGATTATGCAGTCCACCTCGTACTCGATTCCGTCGAAGACCAGGCCCTTGTCCGTGATACGATCAACGCCTGCGCCCAGAGTATCCACCAGCGTAACGTTGGGCCGATTAAACGACGGTAGATATGTATCATTGAAGGTGGGGCGCTTGCAGAACTGACGGTACCACGGCTTGAGCGCCTCGGCTGTCCGTTTGTCTTTCACTATTGCGTCCACGCGCGCGCGGATCTGGTTCATCTTCCTGAAATCCGCCAACTCCATCATCCGCGCCATCTCTTGCGGCGATGTTCCGTCCTTGCTCTTGCGCGGCATGATGGCGCCCAGATTGCGGATGATGTCGGTCCATCCGTCATTGACCAGGTCCACGTCCGCGCTGCCACCGCTGACCAGAAGGTTGAAATTGTCCATCCGCTGCTTCTGCCATCCGGGAGCCAGCGTCTTTACCCATTGCGGGTCGGTTGGACGGTTCCCGCGCTCATCGACTGAGGAGGGAGTGCGCTGGAATACGTATAGATGTTGCGCACCCTGCGCGACGTGCGACACGCACTGGATGGCCGTCGCTCCGGTGCCGATAATCGCCACGCGCTTGTCGGCGAGCTTGTGCAAATTTCCGTTGGTATCGCCGCCCGTGTAGCCGTAGTCCCAGCGGCTGGTGTGGAAGGTGTGTCCCTTGAAGCAGTCGATGCCGGGAATGCCGGGGAGCTTCGGCCGGTTGAGGGGACCGTTGGACATGATCACAAAGCGGGCGCGCATTCGGTCATCGCGGTCCGTGGTGATGATCCATCGGCACTCTTGGTCGCTCCAGGCAATCGATCTGATCTGAGTCTGAAAGCACGCCCCGCGATACAGATCGAATTTCTCCGCGATCCGGCGGGCGTGGGCCAGGATCTCAGGTGCGAACGAATATTTCTCCTTCGGGATGTAGCCGGTTTCCTCGAGCAGCGGCAGATAAATGTAGGACTCGATATCGCACTGCGCGCCCGGATAACGGTTCCAGTACCAGGTGCCGCCGAAGTCGCCGCCCTTCTCGATAATGCGGATGTCCCGCACGCCCGCCTCGCGCAGACGCGCGCCGGCGAGCAAGCCGCCGAAGCCACCGCCGATAATCACCACCTCGACCGTGTCAGTCAGCGGTTCCCGCGTAAACCCCGGTTCGACGTAAGGATCGTTTACGTAGCGGCTGAAGTCTCCTTTGGCTTCGACCCACTGTTCGTTGCCGTCGGGGCGCAGGCGTCTGTCCCGTTGCTCCCGATACTTGACGCGTAGGGCATCGGGATCGAAATCTATCGCTTGGGGACCGTGGTCAGCGGACGTAACGTCGGCAGCATCACTCATCGCTCGTACTCCTTCAGCGCGGCCAGAGCACCGCGTACGGTCTGAACACCATTAAACGGTCGTTCAGTGATACTCAAACCGGGCCGTGTCGGTCAATTGGCGGAAAAGCAGGCATTGATCCGCGGGTGCACTTAGACAACCGGCCGCGGGGCGCGCTCATCAGCTTTCAGCTTATGCCGCGCAGGAATTCCTTCAAAATCGCGACCAAGCCGGCGGGATTGTCGAACATCGCGTGATGATACGAATCGGGAAGCACGGCGAACTGGCCCCGCGGCATCATCGCGGCGATTTTTTGCGCTTGCTCAAGAGTGGGAAACGGGCTCTTGAGGACTTTGACGTAAAGCGCCGGACAGGTGATTTTCTCCAGGTCGGAGCCGAGATTGATCGGCTCGCGAATCGTGGTGCGCCGATCGATTTTGTGAATCCACTCGCCTTCCGGCGTCTGGCGAAAGGTGTGGCGCGCGGCGTGCCGCAATACTTCCGGGGCCGCCAATGTCTCACGCGGCAGCATCCTGAAATTCGCGATCGCCTCTTCGAGAGATTTGAAGCGCTTGCCCGGCCGCTCGGAAAAGCCGCGCAGCATCTCGACCGCGCGCTCCGGATAGTCGGCCGGCGAATCAATCGCGATCATCGCGCGAAGCTTCTCCGGATGGCGTGAAGCATAAACCATCGCGTTGTGGCCGCCCATCGAATGCCCAACCAGCACCGGCGCGCCAAGCCCCCAGGTGTCAATGAGGTTATCAAGGTCCGCGACGTAGTGGCGGGTGCCGTATTCCCACTGCTCGGGCCACTGGCTGTCGCCGTGGCCGCGCAGGTCGAGCGCAAGCGCATGGAAGCGATCGGTGAAATGAGGCCCGATGAAGTCCCACCAATGCCCGTGAGCCGAGCCGCCATGAATGAAGAGCAGCGCAGGCTTGTCCTCGCCGCCGTAATCGACGCAGTTCAGCCTCAGGCCATTGACGACGAATTTACGCTCGGTCATGCGAGGTCCGCCGATGCCCGATGGAGCTCTGAATCGTTCATCATTCCTCCCGGCCTCCTGATTTATATCCGCGCGACCCTCGCCTCAATTCTTTGGGCTGGGACTTCCATTTTCGTCTCCACCCATGTGCTTTCTAAACCGGCGGCGATTCCAGTGTCAACGCATCGCACCGCCGCCGGTCACGGCTGGCGGTTGAATCGCGGCCGCCGAATCGACGTGAAATTATCCATCTTCCGCGCGATGCGGTATGTGATCCGCGCGCACGACTCGAGCGTTCCCGCGGGTGCTCGAGCGCAATGGGTTTTTTGACCGGGTTCGTGGTACATCATCCGTGAGACGAACACCGGCGGTGGCGAAAAGCGGTAAACGATGGCTGGCTCGGCCCGCGGTTACGGTTCCGCGCGGTTCGCCACGACCATGTCCACGATCTGGTTGAGATGAGGAGAACGATGGGCGCCCTGACGGATAAATACTGCATCGTAGGAGTGGGCGAGACGCCGCACATGCGGCCCTCGAACCGCACCACGCTCTCGATGGCGTGCGAGGCGATAAGCAAGGCGATGGCCGACGCGGGGCTGCAAGCGTCGGACATCGACGGGATGACCAGCTACCAGATTGCGGATTCCACGAGCTCCGCGCACGTCGCGACGGCGCTGGGGCTTCGGCTCAACTACTGCCTCGATATTCTCGGCGGTGGTTCGAGCACCGAGGCTCTGGTTGCGCATGCGATCGGACTCATTGAAGCGGGTTATGCGAAAACTATCGTGTGCTTCCGCTCGATGAACGGACGCTCGGGGCGCAGGATGGGTGGGCAGATTCCGGGCGGGCCGATTCCGATCGCGAACGCCGAAGGCGACAACCAATTCAACTTGGGTTGGGGCTGGACGACGCCCGCGCAGCGCTTCGGGATGTCCGCGATGCGTTATCTGCGCGACACCGGATGCACCACCAGCGCCTTCGCGGAAATCGCGGTCGCGCATCGCTACCATGCGAGCCTCAACCCCAAGGCGATTTATCGCTCGCCGATCACGATCGAGGACCATCAGCGCTCGCGATGGGTTGTCAAACCGTTTCGATTGCTCGACTGCTGCCAGGAGACCGACGTCTCGGCGGCGATCATCGTAACCTCGCGCGAGCGCGCCTACGATCTGCGCCATCCTCCGGTTTTCATCATGGGTGGATACGCGCGGACGATGACTGAAAGCCCGCAGTGGAACTACTCGCGCCCCGTCCTGCACTATGTTGCCGGCAACTACGGATGGAAGCGGGCGTTCGGGATGGCGGGCATATGCCATCGCGATGTGGATTTCGTCTCGTGCTACGACGCCTTTACTTTCACCACGCTGATCCAGCTCGAGGCCAACGGTTTCTGCGGACCTGGCGAAGCGGGTGAATTCGTCAAAGGCGGACGGCTCTTGATCGATCACGAATTGCCGAGCAATCTTTCGGGCGGGCATCTGTCGGAAGGCTATACGCATGGTGTGCAGATGGTGATCGAAAACGTGCGCCAGTTGCGTCATCGAGTGGACGACGCGTGCCCCGGATGGCGCGAGGGCAAGCATACTTACGATCGCGCCAACGGATGCCGCCAGGTCCGCGACGCGCGCATCTGCTGTGGGATGGCGTGGGGATGGGAAAACATGGCGAGCTGCCTCATCCTGCGCGGCATCGCCGCGTAACGCGCCCGGAGGGTTTCATCGATGCCGGTTACAATTGACTATTCTAAACTCCGCATCCTTCCCGATCCCGATACGCGCGAATGGTGGGACGCGGCGCGCAAACACAAATATCTGGTGCGGCGATGCAACCGATGCGGCCACAAATGGTTTCCACCGAACGTCCCCGCGTGCGCGAAATGCATGTCGATGGAGATCGGATGGTTCGAGACCGCGGGCACGGGCGTCATCCACAGCTATGTCGTGGTCGTGCAGCCTATCGTCGGCGCGTTCGTCGGCGCGGTGCCCTACGTCGTCGCCGTGATCGAGCTGGATGACTGCAAGGAACAAGACGGCGCCGTCACCCGCGTCGCGGGAGTTATGACTAACGATGAATCGGAAGTCGCGATCGGTCTGCCATGCACGGTACTCTTCGAGGCGACCAACGATCCGAAGATCGTGATGCCGCGATGGCGGATCAGCGGCGCCGCCGGGAATACCTGGAAGTTCGTCTCGTAGCGGCGCGCGCGGGGCGCGAGTGGGGGAACCGCGGTGCCGGTCCGCGAAATGCCGATCTACTATCCGGCGCTCCATCGGTGATAACCGTCGTGCGCCTCCCGCATCAGAGGCGATCCGATAACCGGCGAGCTTCGCCGCCGGGCGCGCCGAATCAGCCCTTTGGAAGACCGAGCACGCGCTCACCGATGATATTATGCTGAATCTCGTTGGTGCCCGCCGCGATCGTACCGCGCCGCGCCGCGAGCATCCGATGCGACCACTTGCCGCGATCGATCGCGCCGGAGGCCTGGTATTCGAACTGGCTATAGGCGCCGAGTAGTTCCATCGCGAAATTCTGGATCCTCAGATTCAGATCGGTCGTGCCGAGTTTCATCACCGAGCCTTCCGGACCCGGCGGCAATCCGCGCAACTGGCGGGTAAGCTGGCGGAAGCTGGTGAATTTCAGGGCTTCGGCTTCGCAAGCGAAGCTCGCAATTCGCTGCCGCACATAAGAATCCATGGTGGCGGGGTTTCCGAGACGCTCGAGTTGCGCGGCCAGAGCGGCGAGCTGCCTCACCTCGATCATCATGTCGGTGCGGCCCCCGTGAATCGTGCGCTCGAACATCATGTTGGTAATCGCGACCAGCCATCCTTCGTTTTTCCTGCCGACCAGATTCTCCCTGGGAACCTGCACGTCGTCGAAAAAAACCTGGTTGAAGCCGCGCTCGCCGGTTATCTGCACCAGCGGGCGCACGGTCACGCCCGGGCTTTTCATGTCCACCAGCAGATAACTCAGTCCCTTATGCTTGGGCTGCTCGGAATCGGTGCGGCACAGCAGCGTGGAAAAGTCGGCGTGATGAGCGTTCGAGGTCCAGACTTTCGAGCCGTTGATCAAAAAGTAATCGCCCTTGTCGATCGCGCGAGTTTCAACCGCCGCCAGATCGGAGCCGTGGTTGGGCTCCGACAGGCCCTGGCACCAGATCTCCTCGGCCGAGGGAATTTTCGGGATAAAGCGCTGTTTCTGTTCGGGCGTTCCCCACTGCATCAGGGTTGGGCCTACGCGCGCGATGCCCTGGAAGTTGACGGTGGGCGGAGCCTTGGCGCGATCGAGTTCCTGATTGTAGATGACCTGTTGCAGCAGCGTGGCTCCGCGGCCACCGTATTCCTTAGGCCAGTGGATGCACATCCAGCCGCCGGCGTGGAGTTTGCGATGCCACGCGCGGCGGCGCTCGAACTCGGACTCGGTATCGGGATCGGCGAGTTCGTCGTCCTCGCGCCAGTCGCGGGGAATATTTTTCTCGAGCCAGCTCCTGAATTCCAGGCGGAACGCCTCGTCCGCATCACTGAACTTGAAATCCATCGCGCAATCCTTCCCTTTATCGCGCGCGGCCGCTCATGGCGCCACTAGCGAGCCGCCGCTTATAGAGACTATTTCGCCGGTGATGTAGGACGACAGGTCGCTGGCCAGAAACATCGCGAGGTTGGCCACGTCGCGCGGCTCGCCCAGGCGGCCGAGAGGATTCTGCTTCTTCGCCGCCTCGAAGGTCTTGGGCGGATAGATACGCTCGAGAAATTCGTTGTAGATCACGGCCGCCGCCGACGCCATATTCTCGATCGCGCCGGCGCCCTGTTTGATCATCTGGGGCAGCAGCGCGCGTATCATCCAAAAGTTTCCGCGAAGACATACGTTGAGCACCAGCTCCCAAGTCTCGTCCTTGCACTCGCAAGCGCGGGCCCGAAATGGCTACTTACCCGGGAACAGCGCGGCGCGCGTGATTTCCTTGCGTTCGCTCTTGTCCAAGGCTTCGGCTGCGTGTGACAGCGGGAACGTCGCGTCGCACAACTCCAAGTACGGATAACTCTCCATATGCAGAGCGAGAAAGTCCAGTGACTTTTTCAGGTAATGGGGCGGATAGGTCGCGACGCCGATGATCTCGGCGGATTTGAAGGTCACCATCGATGGCGCCAGCGGCACCGTTTGTCCGGCTGAGATATTTCCGAGTTCGAGAACCCTGCCGCCGGTGCGAACCATGCTGATCGCATCGACGAACGCCTGCGGAATGCCGGCGACCTCGAGGACAACATCGGGAAGGCTTCCGCCGAGTAGTTCGCGCAGCCGTGCCTGACGCGACTTGAACTCCGGAAATTGCCGCAGGTCGATCACTTCGTCGGCGCCAAACCGCTTCGCCTGGGCGAGCCGTAAATCGACCCCGTCGATTGCCACCACTCTTGCGCCACGCGCCTTCGCGATCGCCATCGCGTGCAGGCCCAGGCCGCCTGCGCCCAGCACCAGCAAGTTTTCTCCATAGGACAGCCGGCCTCGATCGAGTGCCCAATAGACCTGCGACAACGCGCAATTCGCGGACGCGGCGATCAAATCCGGAACGTTATCCGGGATACGGTAGAAGTGCTGATTCGGTTTGACGAAGTAATGCGTGGCGAAAGTCGCGGTGAAATGCGGCGGCTTATCCGGATGCGCCGCACCCATTACTCGGTTCTGGCATGCCGCCTGATCGCCCGCCACGCAATTGGCGCATCGATTGCAGACCGTGTAGTAAACCGGCGCGATACGATCGCCGGCCTTGACCGGCACCTCCGCCCAGTCTTTGGTCAAACCCTGTCCGAGATCCTGGATGACGCCGGCCATCTCGTGCCCCGGCATGATCCCGCGCCGTCCGACCTCGCCCTTCCACATGTGAACTTCCGAGCCGCAGACATTGGTCTGGGTGACTTGCGCGATGAGTCCGCCGGGCAGGGGCTGGGGAACTTCGTATTCAAGAAAATCGATCTTGTGGCCCTCTGGAATGAAAGCGATCGTACCTTTCATGATGCTTAACTCCTCATCGCGCTGAACCTGGATGAATGGATCTTGCCCCGCGGAAATCGGCGGCAGCGGCGGCCCGGACACTGCCTCAGTCCCGGAATGCGCGCACCGGCTTCAACTCGCCTTGTAAACCAAACGGCCGTTCTCGGCAAGGATTCAGGCCGGTTCAGGTTGACCGTGTTTCCGGCGGCGCGCACATGGGCGGTTTCGCATACGCCGATGCATTGCCGCGCCACCGCTGGAGGGTTCGCCGTGCCGATTAGGCGGCGAAACCGTACAGCTTGGCGGCATTGCCGCAGACGATCTTTTGGCGCGTGGCGGCGGGCAGATGCCCCAGCTCGCGCGCGATATACTCCTGCGAGTCCGGCCAGATGCCGTCGGGGTGCGGAAAGTCGGAGCCCCACATGATGTTGTCCTCGCCAATTTCGTCGAGCATCTTGATGCCGACGCGGTCGCTCTGGTAAGTCGCATAGCACTGGCGGCGCCAGTACTCGCTGGGCTTCATCTTGAGATCGAGATCCTTGAACTGATCCTCCCATTCGAGATCCATGTGGTCGAGGACATAGGGAATCCATCCGATGCCGCTTTCGCCAATCACCATCCTGAGCCCCGGATGATGCTCGAGCACGCCGCCGAAAATAATCGCCATCAGCGGGACCGCCATGTACATCTGAAAACCGCTCATCATGGTCGCGAACGCGGCGCGGGCAACCTTGGGCGCGAGCTTGCTCAGATCGGGAAGCGCGCTGCCAATCGTGTGCAGATGCACCGGCAGTTTCGCTTCCTCAGCGATCGCCCACAACGGCTCCCAGCACGGATCCCAGAAAGGTTGGAGGTCCGGGCGGTTGGCGATATCGAGGCCGCGCAGCGCTCCGTCCATCGCGACGCGCTTGGCTTCAGCCACTGCGGCATCGATATCGTGGCTCGGAATCGACGCTAATCCCGCGAAGCGGTCGGGATGGGTGCGGCAGAAGCCTGCCAGCCACTGATTGTATATGCGCAGCATCTCGGAGGCGGCTTCATCGTCCTTGAGCCGCATGCTGGCGCCGAGGACGCCATAGAGAACCTCGGCCTGAACGCCGTCGCGTTCCTGATCCTTCAGCCGCAGATCAGGATCGGTCAGGCGCCGAATCCCTTTGCGCCCATCGTCGTAAAGCCCGGTCGACGCCATCCGGTCCGAACGATGAATCTGTCCCGGAACATATTCACGCCCCGCCGAGCCCATTGCGTTCATCAAGCCGAATTTCGCGCCATTGTTCGCGACCCACATTTTGCCCCGGCGGCCCTCGGTGACGAAGGGCATTCGAGCCTTGAGATCAGCGCGCGCATTGGAGGTGAACAGATCGGGCGGAAGCCAGATCAGATCGATATGACAATCGGCCGAAATGAATTGGTATTTCATCCGCGAATCCTCCGGGGGCGATCTTGCTCGATTGCACCTACACGCGCAAACCCGTGCGGCTCCCGCGCCGGCCCCCGCGCGCTTGACGGGGCGCGCGGCTTGAGGTGAGGTAACGGAGCTTTCTACGGCGGCTCGAAACTCTTTCGATGGGGCAGGTATCCGATGACCAAGCATCCGATTCGATTTGGATTCCAATCCGGCCAGCAGAACGTCACCTGGGAGCGGATGCGCGACGCGTGGCGGAAGTTCGACGAATGGGGCTACGACTCGCTGTGGGCGTTCGATCACTTCTACCCGATCTTCACTCCCGACCCTGCGGGCCCCTGCATGGAGAACTGGACCCTGCTCGGCGCGCTCAGCCAGCAGACCAGGCGCGCCCGGATTGGCGCGCTGGTCAACGGCAACACCTATCGCAATCCATGCCTGGCGGCGAAGATGGCGGCCACGCTCGATCACCTGAGCGGCGGCAGGCTCAATTTCGGCATCGGAGCCGGATGGAATGAGCTCGAGCATCGGAACTTCGGAATCGACTTCAAAACCCTCGGCGGGCGCCTCGAGGCGCTCGAGGAGTCCTGCCAGATCATCAAGGGGATGTTCACGCAGGAGCGGACCACGTTCGAGGGCAAGCACTACCAGGTCGCTGACGCGGTGTGTAATCCGAAGCCGCTGCAGAAGCCGCAGATCCCGTTCATGATCGGCGGACGCGGCGAGAAGCGGCTGCTAAAGATCGTCGCCCGGCATGCCGACATGTGGAACACGATGCACGCGAGTCCGGCGCAGATGAAGCGGCTGATCGAGGTGATCGAGCGCCACGGCGACACCGTCGGACGCGACACCGACGAGATCGAGAAAACCATCATGATGCCGCTGTGCTACAAGGCGTCGGAAGATCGCGAGCGGCTGATCTCCGGCGGCGTCGCCAGCATGGCGGGAATCACGCCCGAGCAGGCGCGCGATCGAATCATGATCGGCGCAAAAGACGAGTGCTTTGACAAGATTGCGCAGTACCAGAAGGCCGGCGTCACCCATTTCATCTTCAGCCTCAGGTGGCCGATCCTGGTCGAGGACGAGTTCCAGGGCTTCGCCGAGGATGTGATTCCCGCCGCTCGCGCGCTCTGAGCGGGCCAGTGGAAGAGGCACGTCCGTAATCTTTCGGCGGCGCTTGATTGCTGCACTGGGAGTTGGATTGAGCAGCGTAGGCTGGTTCGTTGGCGTAAGCTCGCAGCCCGCCGTAGGTCTGGCGCGAGCCGGGATGAATCTCTGCACTCCACTACCGAAACCGGTCAACTTCAAGCGGTTTTCGATCGCTACGAGATCGTAACCGAGACTGATCTTGCTGATGCGCTCGATCGCGTAATCGATCATCTCTCGACGGTCCCACCCGAGCGCGCGAACGTCATTCGGATCGATCGGACCGCCCATGTTGTGCCCATGTCAGCCGCGCAAGGGTGATCGTTCAACGTGATCTCCTTGGCGTTCTCGGGAAATTTTTGGTGGGCAGGGAGTGAATCGAACACTCGACACGAAGATTTTCAGTCTTCTGCTCTACCGACTGAGCTACCTGCCCACCGTGGCGGGTATTGCGCGCGATTCGCACGCTCGACGAACGATCATTCGTACCGGTACTCGGCGGCGCATGCAACCCGCTTCCTGCGATCGGCGCGACCGACTGGGACCGGAATTCGTCGTGGCACAGGCTTTAGCCTGTGGATCCCCACACCGGCTGAAGCCGATGCCACCAAAGCCGATGCGCGCGATTCGCGAACATCGCGTCGCGGCCTCAGCGCGAGAGCTGCGCGCAGCGCGACTCGACGAAATCCAGGACTTGCGCTTCCAGGCTTACGCCGTCGAGCTGATCGATCTCCTGCACTCCGGTCGGGCTGGTGACGTTTACCTCGGTCAGATAATCGCCGATTATATCGAGTCCGACGAAGTACAGGCCGTCGCGTTGCAGGCGCGGCCCCAGCATCGCGCAAATCTCGCGGTCACGCGCGGTGATCGGCGCCTTCACGCAGGTTCCTCCGACGTGGATATTGCCGCGATGCTCATCGGCGCGCGGGACCCGGAGCGTGCCGCCCAGCGGCTCGCCGTCGAGCACGATCAGCCGTTTGTCGCCGGCGCGGACCTCGGGCAGATAGCGCTGCGCCATGATCGGCCGGGTCTCGAAGTGGGTGATGGTCTCGAGGATCGCGCCCAGGTTGCGGTCGCCGGTATGGACGAAGAACACGCCCGCGCCGCCGTGCCCGTCGAGCGGCTTGACGATCATCTCGCCGCCCTGTTCGGCCATGAAATGGCGCAGGCGGGCGGTTTCGTAGCTGACGATGGTGGGCGGAATCGCGCCGGGGAAATTGAGCGCGTATAGTTTTTCGTTCGCCTCGCGGAGTCCCGCCGGGTTGTTGAGCACAAAGGTGCGGCGCGTGTCGGCCAGGCTCAGCAGCATCGTGGCGTACAGATAATGCGCGTCGGCGGGCGGATCCTTGCGCATCCAGACCGCCGCGAAATGCTCGATCGCGTAGTCGTCGCCCTCGTCCAGATAGCGGAAGTGCGGATGTGCGCGCATCACCTCGCAGCGCCGCGCACGCATCATCACTTGCGGACCGCGCGCGTACATATCACGCAGGCCAAGGAAATAGATTTCATGCCCGCGCCGAATCGCTTCGAGCATGAAGACGAAGGTCGTGTCCTTGTCGGGCAGCACGCTTTCGAGCGGGTCCATGATGAATGCGAACTTGTGCGGCACGCGGTGCCCTCCTTGCCTATTGATAAACTATACCGCGCGCGCGAGCCATTGCGACGCTATCGCAAGCGCCGCGATCGCGGCGGTTTCGCTGCGCAGCCGGGCGGGGCCGAGTCCGGCGGCGATGAAGCCGGCGCTTAGGGCGGCGGCGATCTCGTCGGGAGTGAAATCGCCCTCCGGTCCGATTGCGATCAGGATCGCGCGCGGCCGCTCGCGTTCGAGGAGCGCGGCCATCGCCTCTGCTCCCGCCGAGCAGACGAGCCGCAGCGCATCGGCGAGCGCGCCGCGCGTCGCGTCGCGAATCAGCTCGCCGAAGGTCAGCTCCTCGCGCACCTGCATCGGCGGTGCGAGCAGGCTTTGTTTCGCCGCCGCGAGCGCGAGCCGGTTCCATCGCGTATGCCGCGCCGGGGCGGAGGTGCGGACCAGGCCGCGCGCGCAAGTAAGCGGCCACAACTCGGTCGCGCCCAGCTCGGCCGCCTTTTCGACGACAAAAGCCATCCGCGGACCCTTGATGATCGCCTGGGCCACAATCAGCCGCGCGCGCGGCGGCGCGGGCCGCATCGCGAGCACGCGCAGCTCGGCGGCGGCGCGATCGTAGCGCACCAGTTGCGCCGCGTATTCCGAACCGTTCGCGTCGATCAGCGTCACCGTCTCCCCCGGCGCGATCCGCATCACGTCGCGCATGTGATGCGCCTCCGGCCCGGTCACGCGCGCGGTCGCGTCGGCGCCGGGCTGAGAATCGATCGCAAAGCGGGGCGGAGTCTTCATCGCGCGAACTCGAGCGTCGCCCATCCGCGGCTGCGGGTTTCGGAGACCGGGCGGAGCAGGCCGCGGTATACGCGAATTACCTCGCGCGACTCGCTGGCGAGAATTCCGCCGAGAATGAGATGCCCGCGGGGCGCCACGCGCCGCGCAAGCTCCGTTGCCATCTCGATGAGCACGTCGGCAAGAATGTTCGCGACCACCAGGTCGAAGCGTCCGCGCACCGAGTGCAGTGGAATCGAGGAGAAACGAATCGCACGGCCCGCTCCGTTCAAGTCGGCGTTGTCACGCGCGTTGTCGAGCGCGTCGGCGTCGATATCGATCGCGACAATCCGCCGCGCCCCGCTAAGCCATATCGCGATCGCCAGCAGGCCGGAGCCGGTGCCGACGTCGAGAGCGGTACGAAGCGCGGCCGGGCCGAATGCGATCCGCTCGATCGCGCGCAGCGCTCCGGCGGTTGACGGATGATGCCCGGTGCCAAAGGCGCGCGCCGGCTTGATCACGATAGTCCTGCGGCCGGCTTCCAATTTCCGCTCCCACGGCGGCACAAGTATCCAGCTCCGTCCGATGCGAAACGGGCGGAACCGATGCTGCCATATCGTCGCCCAGCCGGGATCGGTAATCCTGCGCGCGCGCTTGGCCGGCTCGCCAGGCGCGAGCATCCCGGCGCGGCGCATCGCGAGCCGCAGGTCCGCCAATTTTGCCTTCGAGAGCCGGGTGAAGAACGCCTCGAGGGTCACTACTTCGCGCGGGCGTTCACCCGGCCGCGCGAGTTCCGCGACCGCGCATCCGAGCGCGCCGCTCGCCACCAGCAGCCCCGCGGCCTCGTCCGCGATCGCGGCGGGCGTGCGAAACGCCGCCATGGTGTATGATCGAAGGATGGGGTTGCGTGGAGTCATCGGGGCCGGAGGCAATTTTACGCGAGATCGCGGCGCAATGGGATCGCCCGGCGCGCGTGCGGGCTGTGGAGACACGCCGCGGTTGCGATTGGCGATCCGAGGCGCGGCTGCGTAAAATTCTGGTATCTGATGCGGATTCGAGGACTCACACGATGAGCGCGCGCGTGCTGAATATAGGGCATCGCGGCGCGAGCAAGGCGTTTCCGGAAAACACTCTGGCCGCGTTTCGCGCAGCCTGCGAGGCCGGCGCCGACTTGTGTGAGCTTGACGTGCAGCTAAGCCGCGACGGTGCGGTAGTCGTGATTCACGACGCCACCGTCGATCGAACCACCAACGGACGCGGCGCGGTCGCCGATCTGACGCTTGCGGAGTTGCAGCGGCTCGACGCGGGACGCGGCGAACGGATTCCCACCCTCGAAGAGGTTTTCGCGGCGACGGCGGGGCGATGCGGCCTGGACGTTGAGCTGAAAATCGCCGGACTCGAGCCGCAGGTCGCGGCGATTATGCGCAAGTGGAACGCGGCCGAGACCTCGATGGTGTCGAGCTTTGACTGGCGCGCGCTCGAAGCGATGCGCACGGCCGCGCCCGAAATCCGCTTGGGCGTGCTCGCGGAGAAGAATCCGGCGCGGATGCTCGAGGCGGCGGAGCGCATGCACGCATACGCGGTCAATCCACGCTTTGATTTGGCGTCGCGCGAGTTCTGCGCGGACGCGCACGCGCGCGGCTTCAAAGTGCTGGTGTGGACCGTCGATGCGCCCGAAGCGATGGGGATCCTGATCGCCGCGGGCGTGGACGGAGTCGTGACCAACTATCCCGAGCGGATGCGCACGGTGCTGGGCGGATGATGGGACGTATCGGCGACGACAAGATCGAGGAAGTTCGCGCGCGCGCCGATATCGTCGAGATTATTGGCGCGCAGGTCCGGCTGCGGCGCGCAGGCCGGAACTTCACGGGCCTGTGTCCGTTCCATCAGGAGAAAACCCCGTCGTTCTCGGTCAATCCCGAGCGCGGATTCTTTCACTGCTTCGGATGCGGCGCGGGCGGCACCGTCTTCAATTTCATCATGAAGACGGAAGGGCTCACCTTTCCCGAAGCGGTGCGCCAGATTGCGCGCCGCTACGGCGTCGAGGTGCCGGAGAGCGGCCCCGCGGGCGGACCGAGCGGCTCGGAGCGCGAGGCGCTGTATCGCGCGAATCAGGCCGCCGCCGATTTTTTTGAAGGCGCGCTATGGAAGAGCGCGGCGGGTGCGGGCGCGCGCGCCTATCTGGAAGCGCGCGGTATCAGCACGGCGACCGCGCACGCGTACAAGGTCGGCTTCGCGCCGGGCGAGCCGGTGTGGCTCTCGCGCGCGCTCGAAAAGCGGGGGCTCAGCGAGGCCGGGCTGAAGCTCGGGTTGCTCAAGCGCGACCCGGCGGGGATCCACGACATGTTCCGCGCGCGCGTGATGTTCCCGATTCGCGACGTGCAGGGACGCGTGGTCGCATTCGGGGGCCGCGTGCTCGACGACAGGATGCCCAAGTATCTTAACTCGCCCGAGTCGCCGCTGTATTCGAAGACCCGGACGCTGTACGGGCTTTTTGAAGCGCGCCAGGCAATAGCGGCGCGTGACCGGGCGATCCTGGTCGAAGGATACGTGGACGCGATCATGCTCTGGCAGGCGGGTTTCAAAGAGGTGATAGCGGGATGCGGCACCGCGCTGACGGTCGAGCAATTGCGGATGCTGGCGCGGCATACGCGCAATGTGCTGGCGTGTTTCGACGGCGACGGCGCGGGACGCAAGGCCTCGCTGCGCGCGCTTGAGATATTTTTGCAGGCGGGGCTGCTCGGACGCGGAATCTTTATTCCGTCCGGGTTCGATCCCGACACTTTTGTCCGCGAACAGGGCGCCGAGAGTTTTGCGCGCCTGGCGGACTCCGCGGAGTTACTGATCGATTATTTCCTCGGCGTTCAGGCCGAAGCGGCCGGCCGCTCGATCGCCGCGCGCGCGCAGGCGGCGGAACGGGTCGCCGCGGTGCTGCGGATGGTCACGAATAATTTCGAGTTCGACCTGCTGGCGCGCAAGGCGGCTCCGCTGCTGGGAGTCGGCGAGGAACTGCTGCGCCGCGAGGCGCGCCGCGCGGCGCCGCACAGCCGCGGTGAAGCACTTGCGGCGCGCACCAGCGCTCCGGCCGTGCGCGCGCGCGCCGACGCGGGCGCGCGCGCGGAAATTGGCCTGATCGCGATCGCGCTGCTGCATCCGCAGCTCCGCGCCGAGATTGCCGCCGCCGCGCCCGAGCAGAACTACGCCGATCTAGAACTGGCGCAGGCCCTGATGGAGGTATGCACCCGCACCGAGCCGCACGAGGCGCTGATCGGATGGGCGGCGGAGCGCCTGACGGCGGAGCAGCAGGCGGCGATCGCCGAGATGGCGGTGGGTGGATTTATCGATACCCGCGAGGAGGCGCACAGACTGCTCGGCGATTGTGTCGTCGCGCTCGACGAGCGTCGCCGCCGGCGTGAGGTTGAATCATTAAAGCGAAGCGCGAACGCGTCGCCGACCTCGCACCTCAAGGGCGATCGAGCGGTAGCCGACGCGCAGGCGGTGATCTCGCTCAGGCGAGAATCGCAAACGCGGGGATGATGCAATGGATGCGGCGGCAAATGAAGTATGCGCGTGCCACTTAAATCGGGCGGCGCGAATTGATAGCATCAAGGGTCGGTTGATGCATTCTCTAGGGCCCATAGCTCAGCCAGGTTCAGAGCTGCCGGCTCATAACCGGCTGGTCCCAGGTTCAAATCCTGGTGGGCCCATCTCGTTATATATCAGCCGAGGTTCGATGCCTGGCGCTCGCGCGGGAGTCTCCGCGCGCGCGCACTGGAGGACGAATTGCGCGAAGAGATAGCGCGGCTCATGGACTTGCAAGTCCTTGACCGCGAGCTGCAAGACCTTGAAATGTCGCTTGCCGATGTCGCCGGACGAGTCGAGCAACTGCGCGCCGACACCGAAAAGAATCAGGCCGAACTTCAGCGGCTGACCGAGGAAGATCAGCAGGTCGCCGCCGCGCGCAAGCGAATCGAAAAGGAACTGGCCGAAGGCGAGGTTCGGACCCGCAACAAAAGAATGCGGCTTAACCTGGTCCGCACCGACAAGGAACTTCAGGCGGTCACGCACGAAGTCGATTCGCTCAAGGAAACTAATCAAAGCCTGGAAGCGGAACTCGCCACCTTGAATGAGGCGGTCGGTTCGCGCACGGCGCGGATCAAGGAACTTGGCGAGATCGTGGCTAAGGGGCGCGTCGAGCTGAAGGCGGCCGAAAAGGAAATCGCCGACCGGGTCGAAGAGCTTACCACCTCGATCAGTGCGCAGCGCGCCGCGCGTGACAAGGCCGCCGCCGCGATCGACGGCGCGGTGCTGGCGCGTTACACGACGCTGTTTGCGCGCCGCGCGGGACTGGCGGTCGCGATCGTCAAGCGGGTGGCCAAGGACGGGAAGTGCAGCGGATGCCAGCGGCTGCTGCCGCCGCAGCTTTACAACGAAATTCAAAAGCCTCGCCAGGTGCTGATTCACTGCTGCCCCAACTGCCAGCGCATCCTGTTTTACGTGGCCCCGCCGCCGTCGGAAGCCTAATCGCGCTGGTGTGCGCGGGCGGCGACTGGCGTGCGCATCGCTGCTAGACTTGCCAGCGCCGGAGTGAGTCGGGTGATCGCTCTCCGCAAGGAGAGAGGAAAGTCCGGGCTCCATAGGGCAGGATGGCCGTTAACGGCGGCGCGGAGCGATCCGCGGAAAGTGGCACAGAAAACAGACCGCCCGCAAGGGTAAGGGTGAAACGGCGGGGCAAGAGCCCACCGGCGCGCGAGTGATCGCGTGCGCATGCCAAACCCCATCCGGAGCAAGACCAAATAGGAGGGTGAGCGGCCCGCTCTTAGCCCTCGGGTATGGTCGCACGAGCGCACGAGCAATCGGGCGCCTAGAGGAATGATCGCCGCCCGCAAGGGTACAGAACCCGGCTTACAGACTCACTCCGGTTTCAGTCCCGCACCAGCCGCGCCGCCGCGGCTTCGAGCGCGTCCAGGATTCCCGTGCCGCCGGTCAGGTAGCCGGCCACCCGTGCGAGCGCGTGCAGATCTGGAACTCCGGCGCCCAGCTCGGGCGCGATCGCAAGCTCGATATCGGCGGGAAGTTCACGCGCGAATTCGCCGACCCGCGCAATCTGTGAGAGCGTCCGGGTGCGATAGAGCTCGAGTTCGCGCGCCAGCGCGGCGACTCCGGCACGGCGCGGAGGTTCGGCACGGCCGTGGGTCGCGCGCGGCGGCGCAATCGCCTGAAGATGGGACAGCGCGCGACGCGGATCGCGCGCGGCGTCGCGCCACGAGCGCTCGTCGAGAAAGCGGTTGATCACGATTGCGGACAGGTGCAGCTTGTCGCGTTTCATCTCACCGATTAGATCGCGCGCCTGGCGCAGGCGGTCCTCCTCCGCCGTCGTCACCATCACGAATCGCACCGCCGGCGAGCGCATCAGCGCCTCGGTTTTGCGCAGCCGATCCACGATCGCGTCGGCGGTCTCGGCCGCGGCGGCGAAGAACTCGGCGATCGTCGAGAGTACGTTGCCGCCGGCGAAACGCTCGAGTTCGCGCACCACGAAGCGCGCGGCGTTGCTGGCGACCTTGACCGCCAGCCATCCCGCCGAAAGCGACGGCGTGAAGAGCCACCTTGCGGCGCGTGAATCGAGCAGGCGAGTGAAACGCGCGGGCGCTTCGAGAAATTCGAACGCGTGCGCGGCGGGAGGAGTATCGACCACCTCGAGCGCGAAGCCGCCGTCCTTATGAAGATCGTAAAGCTGCTGCAGCGCGGCGAACGCCTCCGCCCCGGCGAATTCCGCCGACAGGCTCTGGTAAAACGGATTGCCGAGGATGCGCTTGCGGGTGGCGGGATCGGCGGCGAAGCGTTCGACGATTCCGTCCCATACTCCTTTCACATCAAGCATCATCGCCGACAGGCGCAGCGCGGGGTCCAGTCCGGCGGCGCGCACAAGGCGCGCCGACAAGCGCTCGGGCTGGCCGCCAAGGCGGGCCACGCCGAGCGCGTCGCGCAGGCGGCGCGAGGGATCGACGGTGATGAGCGCGGTGTCGAGCTTGGCCTGGGCGGCCGCGATCGCAAGCGCGGCGGCGACAGTGGTTTTTCCGACTCCGCCGGTGCCGAGCAAAATCACGATCGAGCCTTGCTTGAGGAGGTCTTTCAACTACGCGCCCCGAACGCCGCCAAAATCGCCGTCACAATAGCAGGCCCGCCGCGCGCGCGCATCGCGCAGCGGTTGTCGTCCGCGCCGCGCGGACGCATTTCGCGTCGCCCGCGCCGGGTTTAGAATTGTGCGCATTGGGAGGGTATCGATGGAATACACGCTATCCGCATTGGTCGTTCTGACCGTGTTCGTCTTGATCGGGATCCTCGTTCTGATCGCGAGAGTTGGCAGGAAGCCGCCGGCCGAGGCGATCGCGACGCTTGGGCTGCGCCTCGAAGCGATCGCCAACGCGCTCGAGGGAAAGCTGACCGATGCGCGCACAGAGTTCGCGGCCAGGCTTATCGATGTCAAAGGCGACCTACGCCAGGAAATAGCCGATCGCCTCTCCAATGGATTCGCCGAATTCAGAAGCGGGGTGGAGAAGCAGCTTTCCGAGGGGCGTACGGAGCAGGCGACGACGCTCAAGCTTGAGATTGCGGCGCTCACCTCGCAAACGGGCAAGGGCCTCGACGGCATACGGTCGGTCGTCGATTCAAAGCTGGGCGTGATCGGCGAGCAAGTGCAGCAGAAGCTGGACCAAAACATCAAGGAGGGCTTTGCCCAGTTCGAGAAAGTTCAGCAGCATCTTGCCGAAGCCGAAAAGCAATTGCGCAACGTCGGGGAGATCGGCGCTTCTATCAACGATCTGAATAATCTCCTCAAGCTGCCTCATTTGCGCGGGCGATTTGGCGAAGAGAGCCTGGAACGTCTGTTGGCCGATTTCCTGCCCGCCCAGATGTACGAATTGCAGGCCGCGCCCGCCATGGGCGTCGCGGGGCGGGTCGACGCGGTGATCAAGTTTCCGGACCGTAATCTACCGATCGACGCGAAATTTCCGCGCGAACAGGTCCAGGCGCTATTCGAGGGCAGCGACCCAGCGGCGCTCGAGACCGCACGGATCGATTTCGTGCGTGTGATGAAGGAGCAGGCCCGGCGTATCGCGGGCTATATCCATCCGGAGAGCGGCACGACCGATATGGCTTTGATGTATCTCCCGAGCGAAACGCTGTACATGGAGGCGGTGCGTAGCGGCGAGATCACCGAGCATCTGAACAAGCTGCAAGTGTTCGCGGTCTCACCAAACACGCTCATCGTCACGCTGAAGTCGATCCAGATGGTTTTCAAGATGTACGAGTTTGCGAAGGGGTATGAGAAAGCCACTGCGGAACTGGGCAAAGCGCAAAAGTCGTTTGGTTTTTTTGAACGCCACTTCGACGAGATCGGAAAATCACTTAACAAAGCGCAGGACGCCTACGGGACCGCCAAGCGTCATCTCAATACGTATGCGCGCCGGGTCACGGACCTAACCGGACAGGAAGTTCCGCAGCTTGGAGCAGCCGCCGACATGGATGACGATCCGGCCGCGTAGCCGGGGTGCGTCGGGACCCTCACCCGCGCGTCACGGCGGTTGCAAGCCAAGAGCAACCGCCGCGCCGCTTGCCCTCTCCCACAGGGTTGTGGGAGAGGGACATGAGCTGGCGCAGCTATTTCTGGTTCGCGCCTTTGGCGCTGCACGCAAACGCGACACAACCAGGAGTACCTGCATGGCGCCTGCGGCTACTGCTGTTCTTCGTCGCTCGGCGGAGGAGGCTTGAGCTGCGAGCGCTCGGTGCCCGCGGCGATCCATCCCTGAACCTCGCGGCGCTCGCGCCCCAGAAAATCAGCGATCGCTTTGCGCAGCCCGGGATGCGCGATGTGGTGCATGCTGCGGGTAAGGGCGGGGTCAAAGCCGCGCAGCCATTTGTATTCGCCGCCGGCGCCGGGCTCGAAGCGCGCAAGCCCGCGTGCGATCGCATACTCGATTCCCGCGTAGTAGCAGACCTCGAAGTGCAGGAAGCGAACGTCGCGGAAGCATCCCCAATAGCGGCCGTAGAGCACGCCCGCCTTTTCGAGGCAGATCGCGCCCGCGACGATTTCGGCGCCGTCGTAGGCGGCGATAAAGCTCAAGTTTCGCTTGAAGTTCTTGCGCAACGCCGCGAAGAACTCCTCGGTCAGGTACTGGCGCCCCCAGTAGAGCTTCTCGATCGTCGAAAGATAGACCCGGTACATGACCGGGAACAGCGCGTTGGGAATCTCTTCGCCGTGATGGACCCGAACCTTGATTCCCGCGGCCGCGACCGCCGCGCGCTCGTGGCGCACCGCGCTGCGCCGCTTGTGCTTGAGCTGGGCCAGATAGTCGTCGAAGGTTTTGAAGCCCTGGTTGCGCCAGTGGTACTGGTAGCCAAAGCGTTCGAGAAACCCGGCCTTGCCGAGCGCCGCGGCCTCGTCGTCCGCGCAGAAGTTGACGTGTACGGAAGAAAGCTGGTTGTCGTCGCATAGCTTGGCGAGCGTGCCGGCCAGAATCCGCATCAGCGCGGCGCGATCGGCGCCCGGCGCGGTGATCAATCTGCGCCCGGTGTGCGGAGTAAACGGCACCCCGGCCATCAGTTTCGGGTAGTAATCGATTCCCGCGCGCGACGCCGCGTCGGCCCATCCGTGGTCGAACACGAATTCGCCCATGCTGTGCGATTTGAGGTAGAGCGGGCAGGCCGCCACGATCCGTTGCGTGCCGCGCTCGCGAATCACGATATGGTACGGAGCCCATCCGGACTTGCGCGTTGCCGAGCCCGAGCGCTCGAGCGCGGCGAGCCAGTCCCATTCGAGAAACGGCGAATCCTCGGGCGCGAGAATCGCGTCCCATTGGGCGCGTGGGATTTTCTCGATCCCCTCGACGATCGCCGCTTCGAGATATTCGCTTGCTTCATTCATCGTGGGTCCGCGCCAATCGCCGCACAAAGCGTAACAGTCACCCGGCGCATAGCAAACCGTAATCCTGGCCGCGGCGCCACCCTGCTACGCATGCCAATAATTTGATATTCTATAGATGCGCGGGAAGAGCCTGCGCGGCGAAACACGATGACCACGATGAAGATGATGCATGGAGCACGGCGAATCGGATCCGGCGCCGGCCACGCGCCTGGCGGCGAGGGCGGCGATGACGGCGCGGATTCGCGCGATCCCGGCGGCGGCATCGTCACCGAGCGGCGGACCAAAACCCGCGCCAAGACCGCGAAGCCGCCGCTGTACAAGGTGATTCTGCTCAACGACGATTACACGCCGATGGAGTTCGTGGTCGAAGTCTTAAAGGCTGTTTTTCATCGGCCACACGCCGAGGCCACCCGCATCATGCTGCACGTGCATCAGAACGGGATGGGGGTGGCGGGGGTGTATCCGTTCGAGGTCGCGGAGACGAAAGTCCGAACCGTGGAAGAGCTCGCGCGCCAGGCGGAATATCCGCTCAAGTGCGTGATGGAAAAAGAGTAGGGAGCCGGGCCCGCGCCGGTGCTAATCCAGATGCCTCCATCGAACAACATCATGATCAGCCGCGAGCTTCAGGTCACCTTGCAACTCGCGATGACCGAAGCCGCCAACCGCCGCCACGAGTATGTCTGCCTTGAGCATCTGCTCTACGCGATGATCCATGACGTGACCGCCAGCACCATCTTGAAGCGCTGCGGCGCGAACCTCGAGGCGCTGGCGCGCAAGCTGGAACGCTATCTGAACGATCAGGTCGAGCCGATGCCGGCCGGGGAGAATATCGCGCCGCGCTACGCGTTGGGCGTGCAGCGCGCGCTGCAGCGCGCGGCTGTCCATACGCAATCCGCGGGGCGCAGCGAGATCAACGGCGCCAGCGTGCTGGTCGCGATGTTCCAGGAGGCGGAGTCGCCGGCGCTGTTCTTCCTGCAGGAGCAGGGGGTGACGCGCTTCGACGTGATCAATTTCATTTCGCATGGAGTTTCCAAGGTTGGTGAGGACGAGGCGCGCGACGCCGGCGGCGTGGACGAGGAAGCCGACGATGAAGACGACGCGCACGGCGACGGCGATGAGGAGGGCGAACGCAAGCTCTCGCCGTCAAAGGCGCTGCTGACTTACGCCGTCAATCTGACCGAACGCGCGGCGGCGGGCAAAATCGATCCGCTGGTTGGGCGCAAAAACGAACTCGAGCGCGCGATCCACGTGCTGCTGCGCCGGCGCAAGAATAATCCCATTTTCGTCGGTGAGGCGGGAGTCGGGAAAACCGCTCTGGCGGAAGGGCTTGCGCTCGCGATTCATCATAACCAGGTTCCACCCGCCCTCAAGGGCGTCGAGCTGTACGGACTCGACATGGGCGCGCTATTGGCGGGCACTCGCTTTCGCGGCGACTTCGAGCAGCGGCTCAAGGCCGTCATCAAGGCGGTCGCGGGAAATCCCAAGCGCGTGCTGTTCATCGACGAGATTCACACTATCGTCGGCGCCGGCGCCGCGTCGGGCTCGACGATGGACGCGTCGAATCTGCTCAAGCCCGCGCTCGCGTCGGGCGAACTGCGATGCATCGGATCGACGACCTATCAGGAATACAAGCGCTCGTTCGATCGCGACAAGGCGCTGGCGCGCCGCTTCCAGCGGATCGACGTGCTCGAGCCGACCAGCGAGGAAGCGGTGCAGATTCTCGAGGGGCTGAAATCCTATTACGAGAAGCATCACAACGTCCGCTATACCTCGCCGGCGATTCGCCTCGCGGTCGAACTCAGCGCCCGCTACATCAACGATCGCTTCCTGCCCGACAAGGCGATCGACGTGATGGACGAGGCCGGCGTCGCGGGCCATCTGCGCGGCAAAGGCGCCCCCGAACCGGTGACGGTGGGCGTGCGCGACGTCGAGCGCACGGTGGCGCGGATGGCGAAAATACCGGAGCGGACCGTATCCGCCACCGACCGCACGCGCCTGCAAAGCCTGGACGAAGAGCTCAAGCAGGCGGTGTTCGGGCAAGACGCGGCGATCGACGCGGTCGCGCGCTCGATCAAGCTCGCGCGCTCGGGGCTCAGTCATCCCGATCGTCCGGTCGGCGCGTTTCTATTTTCAGGACCCACCGGAGTAGGCAAAACCGAGGTCGCGCGCCAGCTCGCCAAGGTGATGGGCGTCGAGTTCATCCGCTTCGACATGTCGGAGTACATGGAGCGGCACACGGTCTCGCGGCTGATCGGCGCGCCGCCGGGCTACGTTGGTTTCGATCAGGGCGGCCTTCTGACCGACGCGATCAACAAGACGCCGCACTGCGTTTTGCTGCTCGACGAGATCGAAAAGGCGCATCCCGACCTGTTCAACATTCTTTTGCAGGTGATGGATCACGCGACGCTGACGGACAACAACGGGCGCAAGGCGGATTTCCGCAACGTGATTCTGGTGATGACCACCAACGCGGGCGCGCAGGAACTCGCACGCGGGATGATCGGCTTTCAGGGCGGCGTCGGGATGGGCAATCCGAAATCGGTGATCGACAGGATGTTCAGCCCGGAATTTAGAAACCGGCTCTCCGCGACGATCGAGTTCGCGTCGCTTGCCCCGCCGATTATAGAGCTGGTGGTTGAGAAGTTTCTGGGCGAGCTGCAAGATCGGCTCGACAAGCAGAAGGTCGCGCTGGCCGCCACCGAGGCGGCCAAGAAGTGGCTGGCGGAGCGCGGCTACGACCCGCGCTTTGGCGCGCGTCCGCTCGGGCGGCTGATCGAAAACGAGATCGCCCGTGTGCTTGCCGACGAGGTCCTGTTCGGCAAGCTCACCAAGGGCGGCAAGGTCACGGTTGACGTGGCCGACGACAAGCTGACGTTCGAGTACAGCGATCTGCCGACGAAGCATCTTGCGCCGGTCGGGTAGGCCGGGTGCAAGTTACCTGGCTCGCGCCGCGTTTTCGTCTCTACTTTCCTATTTGAGCGCGTCGGTGGCGGCTTTGTTTACCGGCGTCCACGTCACGTCAGGATCATATGCCGTCATGGTGCTGGCAATCTGCGTAGTATTGGGACCCAAGTCCCTTTGATATACTTGAGCGTCCTGGTTGACGATGAAGGTCATTACTCCAGAGTCGCGATAGCTGACCGGATAGGCAACGATCGCGAATCCTCCGGTCATCTTGCCGTCGACGATATAGCTGCGCGCGGCTCCTGGCGCATTGGCTCCCTGACTAGTTAGTATCCGGTAAAGGTAGCCGTGGAAGGGATGCGGCGAGCCGGAGTTGGCGGTGTGGTGTGGATAACCTTCATCAGCCGCTTCGGCGACCAGCGGGCCGAGAGGACTTTCGGGCGCGCCCGGTTTGACCTTCCAGAATAAGCCGTCCTGAGCTCCCGGCGCGCTACGAAACTTCTGTGCATATTGATGCACCTGCGCGCCATCGTGAAAGGCGGCGTAATAGTCGCGCTGGGCATCGCAGATTGCGGCGCAGACCTTGATTACGTTCAGCTCATTGGAGCCAATCCGCCGATACAATATCTCCTGCCTGCCGTACGCCGTATCGAAGTACCATTGAGTTCCGGTTTGCTTGAGCGGTATCGGAGAGGGCCAATTCTCACGGCCGATGTAGAGAAAGGTTCGCCCATCGCTGGCAGAGGCAAACTGATGCGACTCGCGGTACTTGGCGGTAAACGCGTCCTGATGCTTCTGATCGGCGACCCGATCGCCCGACGAGATCAAATCCCGCCCCGAAGGACCCAGAATCGCCAGCATCTCCGCCTCATCGTGATTCTGTACGGCCGCGGCGAAGGCATCGGCCGCCTCGGTAGCCGAACTGAAAGTCTTCTGGCCGGGCTCCTGGGCGAAGGCTGCCCGAGCGCTGACCAGCCCGATTATCAGGATTATCCACAAAACCCGCGGAGCGATCCGGGCGACCGTGCTGTCTCGGTTACCATCCATAGATTGAAGTCCTGGGTTTTTCCGCGATCGGAGGTTAGTGGCCATGCTTGCCGCCTCGACCGTGTCCACCGCCATGATGACCGCCCCTGTCGCCGCCGCCATGTCCCTCATTGCCATGGCCGCCATAGCTGTTTCGGCCACGGGAACTTGCCTTCCAGGCTTCGTTACCCGGCGCGTAGCCGCCGAATAAACTTCGGTTCATGCCGGGATGCGAATAACTATCGTAGCCCCGGTAGCCGCCGTTTGAGTAATAGTTGTTCGAGTAGTTGCCCGGATATCCGCCTCCCCAACCGCCTCCGCCCCAACCGGGGCCGCCGCCGAAACAACCCGTCACCAGAGTTGCGAAGAGCAGCGCTGCAAAGACTCTCGCTATCCGGGCGCGGATGGATGAGGTGTTCATTTTGATATTTGATTGCACTGTAGCGGCGTGTTCAAAGGCGGGATCGCCGAGCACAATTGTCAGGTGGCCGGCGCTCAAGGTCAAGGAACTAGCGGGAGTATTTGTTCTCCGCAGAACGCCAACTTTCGCCATCCGCCAAGGCGCACCTTAGGTTGCGCCGTTGAGCATCGGATCGGCGGGGCGTGCGTTCGGCGTGTAGCGCGGGCGGATCAGACTTCGCGGTCGATTTGGTCGTCGATGATCGCGGCCAGGCTGTCGCGATAGGGCGAGGGGCGCAGCTCGCGCAGCAGGTCGCGCGCGATCTTGACTTCGGCGGCGGCCATCGCGCGCGCCTCGGCGATAAGCGGCGGGTCGCGCAGGATTTCGAGCGCGCGTTCGAAATCGGCGCCCGTCATCTCGACGCGGTTTTGCAGCATCCGCTTGAGCTCGGGATTGCGCGCGGCGGCGAGCACCACCGGCAGCGACGGAATCCCCTCGCGCAGATCGGAGCCGACCGGTTTGCCGATTTTTTCCTCGGGACCGAGAACGTCGAGCAGGTCGTCGATCATTTGGAAGGCAAGCCCCATCGTGAGCCCCAGGCGCGCCATCGCGTCGATTCCGCCGCTGGGCATCCCGGCCAGATCGGCGGCGACCTTTCCGCCCGCGAAGAACAGCGACGCGGTCTTGCGCGTGATCACCTTGCGATAGTCGGCGATAGTCGCCGCGGCGCTGTGGCGCAGCCTGCCTTCCATCACCTCGCCCTCTGTCAGCTCGATACAGGCCTGCGCGGCGGTGCGAACCAGATGTTCCTCGAAGCGGCCGCAGATCTCGAAGGCGCGGCAGAACAGATAGTCGCCGGCTATGAGCGTCGGCGCGAAGCCATAGCGCGCGAGCGCCGAGGGCTTGCCGCGGCGCAGGCGGCCGGCGTCGATAATGTCGTCGTGCAACAGGGTCGCCGAATGGATCAGTTCGAGAGCGATCGCGGCGTCGATCGCGTCTTCGATTTTTTCATCCGAGCCGCCGCACGCGCGGTACACCAGCAGGATGAAAGTGGGGCGCAGCCGTTTGCCTCCGCCATCGACCAGGTAATGGCAAATCTCCGCGATCAGAGATTCGTTCGAGTCGAGCAGGCGGGTGAGCTTCGCCTCGGCGGCGGCGAGATCGGCTTCGACGATCGCGGCGGGATTGGATACCGCGCGATTGGCCGGGGCGGGAGCGCGGCGGCTGGCGAGATCGATGGTGTTGGCTTTTTTCACGGGCTAGCGGAATAAATCCGCCTCGGCGGGGCGAATCAATACTTTCGCACTGCCGTCGAAGGGTTGATAGGGATAGCCGCGCACCAGCACGGCGGGAATCGCGCCGGCTTTCTCCATCAGCAGGCCGGCGGCGCAGGCCAGTTCGTCGGCGATCGCGACGACGGTATGATGCAGCTCGCGGCCGGCAAGATCGGTGGTGCCGCGCAGATCGAGCATCGCATTCATCCCGGCGATCCCGAGGCAGATCTCGGTCAGTCCGTCGCGCCACGGACGGCCGAAGGTATCGGTCACGAGCACTGCGAGATCGACGCCGTAGCGGTCGCGGATTGCGGCGCGGATTTTGGCCGCCGAGGCGTCGGGATCGACCGGCAGCAGAATCGCGCTGTCGTTTTCGAGGCTGTTGGATTCATCGACGCCCGCGTTGGCGCAGACCCATCCGGGACCGGTCTCGACGATAATCACGCCGCGATCGTTGCGCACGATCCGGTTGGTCTGGCGCAGCACCAGCTCTACCGCGCGCGGATCTTTTTCCCATCGCGCGGCGACGCTCTTGGCGAACTCGGACGGCTCGATGTCCTTCAGATGAACGGTGCGGCCCTCGGACTTCGAGACGATCTTCTGGCAGACCACGATGATGTCGCCGGTTTGGGGCCGCAGCCCCGTCCGCTCGAGTCCGGCGCCGATCAGCGCGGCCAGATCGTCGCCGGCCTTGACCATCGGGATTCCTTCGATCGCGGTGAGCGTAATCGAGCGCATGGTTTGGGTAAGCCTACACCGCAAGCGCGCGCAGCACTACTTGCGCAAGGCGCGCGGCCTTTGCGGGGGTGGTCATGATCGTGTCGGTGACGACCACGCGCATCCCGAGTTTTTCGATCTCGCCGGCCAGCGCGCGATCGAGGTTGTCGATCACAAAGGCGCCGGCGATATCGCTATACAGCCGCGCGACGCCGAGCGCAGAGGCCTCAAGCTTGAGCCCGCGCAGCATCTTGTCGGCGGGGCCCTTAATCGTCTTGCCGCCGACGATCGGGCTGATCGCGGCGACGCGATCGCGCATCTTGCGCAGCGCGGCGCGCACGCCGCCGAGCGCCAGGATCGGGCCGATCGACACGAAAGGATTCGACGGCGCGATAATCACCGCCGCCGAGCCGCGCATCGCGCGCATCGCGGCGGGCAGCACGCGGGCGGCGCCGGCGCCGCGCAGCTCGATATTCTCGACCACGCCGCGCGCGCGTCCGCGCACGAAGTATTGCTGAAAGGCGAGCGCCGGCCGCCCGCGCAGCTTCACAAAGGTGCGCACGGGATCATCGCTCATCGGCATCACCTGCGCGCGAACGCCCAGCGCGCGCGCGACCTTCGCGGTGACCTGCGACAGCCGCGCGCCCGAGCGCATCTGGTCGGTGCGGTAGATGTGCGTGGCGAGGTCGCGATCGCCAAGCGTGAACCAGTGCGGGCCATAGAAGCGGTCGAGCGCCTCGAGCGTCGCGTGCGAGTCGCCCTCGCGCCCGTAGCCCAGCGAGCGATCGACCACGCCCGCGAGCGTGTAGGTAACAGTGTCGATATCGGGCGAGACATGAAGGCCATAGAAGAGGTCGTCGTCGCCGGTGTTGACGACGACGGCCATCCGCTCGGGCGCAATCCGCCTCGCCAGTCCCCGGATGAACTTAGCAGCCCCCACTCCCCCCGCAAGCGTGGTTATCGGCCTCGGCGGGGGAATTGGAGATCGGACGCGCGCCATTGGGAGCATTTTTTCCGTGGAGCTTTTTGTACAGGGTGGAGCGCTCGACCGCGATTCGGCCCATGGAGCGCGCCTGGTCTTCGATCAGATCGACGGGTACGAACTCGCCCGCCTCGCCGCCGGCCAGCGCGGTGATGCTTTCTTCCATCAGCGTGCCCGAGAAATCGTTGCATCCGGCCTTGAGCGTGAGCGCGGCGAGATCGACGCCGAGCTTGACCCACGAGGTTTGCAGATTGTTTATCTGGCCGCGCAGGAACAGCCGCGCGAATGCGTACATCTGGAAGTCGAGCACCCCGCTCGGAATCTCTTTGACCAGTCCCTTGCGGAACAGCACCGTGTTCTGATGGATAAAGCGCAGCGGCACGAACTCGGTGAAGCCGTGGGTCTCTTTCTGGATCGTGCGCATCAGATTGAGATGATTGACCACCTGGCGCGGGGTCTCGATATGGCCGTACATCACGGTCGAGGTGGTGGGCACGCCGGCGGCGTGCGCGCTGGTGATGATATCGACCCACGCGGCGACATCGACTTTCTTGTGGCTTAAGATTTCGCGCACCGAGTCGTCCAGGATTTCCGCCGCGGTGCCGGGAATCGAGCCCAGGCCGTGCTCGCGCAGCATCGCGATATACTCGCCGTACTCCATGCGGGTGCGCTTGGCGCCGTACATGATCTCCATGGGCGAGAAGGCGTGTATATGGATCGCGGGAAACGCGCCCTTGATCGTGTCGAGCAGGTCGCGGTACTTGAACGCGGGCATCTCGGGATTTATTCCGCCCTGCATGCAGACTTCGGTGGCGCCGCGCGCGACCGCGTCAGCGACTTTGGCGACGATCTTTTCGTCGGAATGATCGTACGCGTCGGACTCCCAGCGCTGGCGCTTGAAGCCGCAGAACTGGCATCCGACGAAACAGATATTGGTGAAGTTGATATTGCGATTGACGACGTAGGTAACCTCGTCGCCGACATCTTCGGCGCGCGCCAGATCCGCGCACTTCACCATCGCGCGCAGATCGTCGCCCACGGCGGTATAAAGCGCGAGGCCTTCGTCGGGCGTGAGCTCCTGGTGCGCGAGGCTTTTTTCGAGCGGCGCGCGCACGGCGGGCGACGCCTTTGCGAGCAGCGCCGCGGCGGGCGTGGCCTCGATTTCGTCAATCCAGTTTCGCCAATGGTCAAGGTTCATGCGAAGTCTCCCGGGTTCGTTCCCAAATCGCGCGCACATTGGTCGCGACCGCCGGGTCGAGCCATTCGTCATTTATATATTCTTGGTAAACGGCCAGGCGCTCGCCGAGCTCGAAGCCCGCGCGTGCGCACCTTTCGCCCAGGCGCTCGAGATGCGGCCACGGCGCCTCAGGATTAACATAGTCTTTGCTGAGCGGCGAGATTCCGCCGAAGTCGTTGATTCCCGCGCGCAAAAAAAGCTCGATCTCGCCGGGCGACAGATTCGGCGGCGCCTGCACGTTCATCTTTGGCCCGAGCACGAGGCGCGCGGTCGCGATCGCGCGCGCCATCTCGAACGCGCCCGGCTCGGGCGCATCGGCCATCGCTATTTCCGGCTTGGCGCGGAAATTCTGGATGATCACTTCCTGAATATGCCCGTGGCGCTCGTGCGAGTCGCGCAGCGCGATAAGGCTCTGCGCGCGCTCGGCGACGGTCTCGCCGATCCCGAGCAGGATTCCGCTCGTGAACGGGATTTTGAGTTCGCCGGCCTCGTCGATCATCTTCATCCGCAGGGCAGGGTCCTTGTCGGGCGCCGCCTGATGCACCGCGCCGCGCGCGCGCAGCCGCGGCGAGATCGACTCGAGCATCAGCCCCATCGAGGCGTTGAGCGGCCGCAGCATCGCCATCTCGGCGCGCGTCATCAAGCCGGCGTTGGTATGCGGCAGCAGCCCCTCGCTGAGCGCGATTTCGCACGCGCGCGCGACGTACTCGATCGTCGAGCGCACGCCGAGACCTTCGAGCGTCGCGCGATATTCCTTGAACGCGACCTCGGGCTTGTCGCCCAGGCACATCAGCGCCTCTTTGCAGCCAAGCTCGCGCCCGCGGCGCGACCACTGGGCGATCTCATCCGGCATCATCGTCCACGCGCCGGGATCGCCAGGATCCTTACGGAACGTGCAGTAAGTGCATCGGTCGCGGCACAGATTTGTGATCGGCAAAAAAACTTTGCGCGAGTACGTGAGGTCGCGGCCCTTGGCGCGGTCGCGCATTTCTCCGGCCGCCGCGAGCAGGTCGTCCAGATCGCGCGCCGGGCAATCGATGAGCGCGATTGCGTCGGCCTCGCCAAGGCGCTTGCCCGCGATCGCGCGGTCGAGCACCGCACGAATCGGCGGCGCGGCCGTGCGCGCGGAAGAAATAGCGGCAAGCTCTGCGAAGGCCATCCTTCCGCCGTTATAAGCCATCGGATAGTTGCAGGCAACCGACAGGTTTCAGTTTGCTACCGTAGCGGGTTGAGGCTGAAAAGAAATCAGTGGCGCGGGCGTCCCCGCCCGTGCGTGACGGGCGAGCCATCGGCTCGTCCCACCGAATTGAAGCCCGCGATCGTGCACGGACGGCTCGCAAGCTGTTCCCTGGATCAAAAAGCCGCGCGCTACTTCCCGCGCACCGCCGGGATCACTTCCTCGGCGAAGCGCTGGACTTCGTCCACCTGATACGGCGCCATCTGCATGAAAATGAAATGCGTCACTCCCGCCTTTTGATAGCGCTCGACCGTGTCGAGACATTCCTGCTTGCCGCCGATCATGATCTGCGCGCGCGCCTTCTCCGGCGGCTGATTGCCCATCGCGCCGACGATTTGCAGCATCGCGGTCTCGCGCTCCTTCGAGGCGCGGTAGCAGAGCCCCATCATCACGGTCTTCTCGATCTCGTCGGTGTCGCGCCCCTCGGTGTCGCCGTGACGCTCGATCACGCTGATGAGATGCGCCATCCGCTCCGCGCTGCTGCCGGTCGAGTTCCACATGTCGGCGTGGCGCGCGACCAGCTTGAGCAGAGTCTTCTCGCCCTGTCCACCAACCATGATCGGCGGATGCGGCTTGGTGAGCGGCTTGGGATTGCAGACCGCGTCCTTCACCTGGTAATGGCGTCCGTCGAGGCTGGTCTTCTCCTGCGTGAACATCGACTTGATGATCTTGATCGATTCATTGAGTGCGCCGAGGCGGCCGGGGATGGTTTTGAAATCGATGCCGAAGCTCCGGTGCTCGAGCTCGAACCATCCGGCGCCGATTCCCAGGTTCAGCCGCCCTCCCGAAAGCACATCGAGCGTCGCCGCCATCTTCGCCAGCAGGCACGGGTTGCGATAGGTGTTGCCGTTGACCAGCGCTCCGATTCGCGCGCGCTTGGTATGCTGGCTGAGCGCGGACAGAAGAGTCCATCCTTCCATGCACGGACCGGTCGGGTCGGGCACGAAGATCGGATAGAAATGATCGAAGACCCATAGCGAATCGTAGCCCCATCCGTCGGCCTTGCTCCATAAGTCTTTGAGTTCCTCGAATGAGACGTTCTGCTGTCCGGTCTGGATTCCGAAGCGGATCGGATGAGTTGTGGGCATGGTTATTTCCTCCGGGGAAACTCAGTTCTACCACCAAGACACCAAGCCAGGCCAAGACGCCAAGCCAGGCGAAGGCGGAAAGACGGGGATCGCTTCTTAATCAACCGGTCGATTGATGCTTGGCCCGCTGCGCGTCCGTGCGGTACTCTTTTAACTGCGCCACCGAAGCATCGAGGAGAATGTTCGCCTATGCCTCAAGCCGAGGGGGCTCGCGTCGCAACCGAAACCGCGGCGCGGGTCGAATACGAACTCCAGCTCTACTACTGGATGAAACTGATTCGGGCCTTCGAGGAACGCGTCTCGCGCCTGCATCGCCAGAACAAGATCATGGGCGGCGTCTATTCGGGCGCGGGCCAGGAGGCGATCTGCACCGGAATCTGCGCGCCGCTGCGCGACGGCGATTTCGTGGCGCCTCTGCATCGCGACTTGGGCGTGTTCCTGGTGCGCGGATGCGACCCCGGCCGCCTGATGGCGCAGCTCATGGGCAAGGCGACCGGGCTTTCGCGCGGCAAGGATTCGTTCCTGCACGGCGGCGACATGGAGCACGGCATCTTCGGCTCGACCTCGATGCTTGGGTCGTCGCTGCCGGTCGCGGTGGGCGCGGCGCTGAAATTCAGGATGAAGCGCGATAAGAATATCGCGGTCGCGTTTTTCGGCGAGGGCGCGTCGTCGCGCGGCGACGTGCATGAGGCGATGAACTTCGCCGGGGTGCATAAGCTGCCGGTGCTGTTCGTGTGCGAGAACAACCGCTACGCCTACTCGACTCCGCTCGAAAAGCAGATGGCGATCGAAGACGTCGCCGATCGCGCCACGGCCTACGGCTTCAAGGGTCATGTCGTCTCGGGCAACGACCTGCTCGCGGTGCTCGAAGTCAGCGAGCGCGTTATCGAGCGCGTCCGCGCCGGCGACGGACCCGCGATGATCGAGTGCAAGACCTATCGCTACCGGGGCCACAGCGAGCACGACGCCGCGCTGTATCGCGACCAGGAAGAGCTGCTCGAATGGCAGACTCGCGACCCGATTCCGCAATACGAGCTGTTCCTGGAAAGGAAAGGCCACGACTTGAAGCAGATCCGCGAGCAGATGGACGAAAAGACGCATCGCGTGGTCCAGGAAGCGGTGGATTTCGCCGAGCAGAGCGCGCCGCCGAAACCTGAAGAAGTACTTGAAGATTTGTACGCGCCCAATGACGGCGCGCGGCCCAAGGGCAAATAGGCATGGAACTGACCTATATCAAGGCGATCAACTCCGCCCTGATGGAAGAAATGCGGCGCGACGAAAACGTCTTCGTCATGGGCGAAGACGTGGGCGAACTCGGCGGCGCCTTCAAGGCCACCGAGGGCCTCCTCGAAGCCTTCGGCGAAGAGCGCGTGATCGACACCCCCATCTCCGAGGCGCTGATCGTCGGCGCCGGAATCGGCGCCGCCGTGCTCGGGATGCGCCCGGTGCTCGAAATGCAGTTCGCCGACTTCATCTCCTGCGCCTTCGATCAGATCGTCAACATGGCCGCGACCACGCGCTATCGCCACGGCGGCCAGGTGCAATGCCCGCTCGTGGTGCGTGCGCCGTCGGGCGCGGGAATTCACGGCGCGCTGTTTCATTCGCAGAATCCCGAGGCGTGGTTCACCCGTGTCCCCGGGCTCAAGGTCGTTGCGCCCGCGACCGTGTATGACGCCAAGGGACTCTTGAAGGCCGCGATTCGCGACAACAATCCGGTTATCTACTTCGAGCACAAGCGCCTGTACCGCAGCATCAAGGAGGATCTCCCCGACGCCGACTTCACCGTTCCGCTCGGCGTGGCCGAGGTGCGCAAGCCCGGCGGGGACCTGTCGCTCATCACCTATGGCGGCACGCTCGGACAATCGCTCGACGCGGCGAAGATCGTCGAGAAGGAAGACGGCCTCGCCGTCGAGGTGCTCGACCTGCGGACTTTGCTGCCGCTCGATCGCGAGGCGATTCTGGCCACCGCGCGCAAAACCGGCAAGGTGCTGATCGTCCACGAAGACCGGCTGACCGGCGGGATCGGCGGCGAAGTCGCGGCGCTTATCAGCGAGCACGCGTTCGAGTCGCTCGACGGTCCCGTCCGCCGGCTGGGCGCGATGGACACCCACGTCGCGTTCAGTCCGCCGCTCGAAGAAGCGATCCTGCCCAACACCAACAAGATCGTCGATGCGATCCGCAGTCTCGCGGCCTATTGAAATGAGTATTGAAGTAACGATGCCCCAGATGGGCGAGAGCGTGGTCGAAGGAACTATCGTCAAGTGGCTGGTCAAGGAAGGCGACGTTGTAACCGAAGACCAGTCGCTGTGCGAAATCTCGACCGACAAGGTTGACACCGAAATTCCGTCGCCGGGCGCCGGGCGAATCGCGAAGCTCGTGGCCCAGGAAGGGCAAACCCTGCCGGTTGGAGCGCCGCTCGCGATCATCGAAGCGGACGGCGCGACGGCTGCCGTGGCCAAACCCGCGATCGCCTCCGCGCCGCAATCCTCCCCGCCATCAAAGCCTACGGGGGCGCCCGCTCCCTCGCCGGCTGCTGCGCCGCGGCCCCCGCGAGAGATTCGTCCGGCGGCGCCGTCCGCGCCACGAGCCGAAGCTCGAGTTCCAGCGCCCGCGCAAGCCGCGCTCGACAGCGCGGACGATGAGGAGCATCGGCGCTACTCGCCCGTGGTGCTCAAGATGGCGGCGGAGCGCGGAATCGATCTGAGCAAAATTTCCGGCACCGGCTCCGGCGGCCGCGTCAGCAAGCGCGATGTATCGCGCTACCTTGAATCGTTGCGCGCGGGTGGCGCGCAACCGAGCGACGCCAATGGTTTGGCGGCCGCGAGTTCCGCTCCGGTTTCGCCCCCGATCAAGCCCGCCCTTGCGCAAGCGGCCGCCGCGGCGCCGTCCGGGGGAGGGTTTCATCCTCCCGTCTATCAGCCGCGCGAGGGCGATATCGTCGAGCCGTTCACGCGCCGGCGCAAGCTTATCGCCGAGCACATGGTCTTCTCGAAGACCCATTCGCCCCACGTGCCGACCGTGGCCGAGGTCGATATGACGCGCATCTCGCGCCTGCGCGATATTCACAAGGCCGCCTTCGCCGCGCGCGAGGGCTTTGCGCTCACGATGCTGCCGCTAGTCGCGGCGGCGGCGGTCCGCGCGCTCAAGGAATTTCCGCGCATGAACGCCTCTGTCGTCGGCGACGCGGTCGTGCTCCGGCGCGAGATCAATCTCGGCATCGCGATGGACTCCGACGAGGGCCTGCTGGTTCCCGTGCTCAAGCGCGCCGAGGGGATGTCGGTTGTCGGGATTGCGCGCGAGATCGCGGCGCTGCAGCGCAAGGTCGCAGACAAGAAAATCGCCGCCGACGATCTGGCCGGCGGCAGCTTCACGCTCTCGAATCCGGGGCGCGAGGGAAATCTCTACGGTTTTGCGATTATCAATCAGCCTCAAGTCGGGATTTTGCGCATGGGCGAGGTCAAGAAGCGTCCGGTCGTGATCGAAATCGATGGCGCCGACGCGATCGCGATTCGCATCATGATGTACCTCGCGCTGTCGTACGACCATCGCGTAATCGACGGCGTCCTCGGCAACCGCTTCCTGTACCGCACCGCCCGAATAATCGAGGAAGCGGACTTCGAGTTGTAATCGCCGCCGCACAATTCGGCGTCTGCAAGAGCCGGCAAGGTCTTGTGTAATTCCCGCGTGTTGCCGCGCGAGGAATCCCGCATTGCCCCTCGGTTCTATCGACGCGCCGGTCCTCCTAAGAAACAGGATTGAGGAGCACCTCCCCGGAGGCGTGATCGAGCAGGTCGAAGCCGAGAGCTTTAGCGCGCCGGCGCAGCGACTTGAGTTCACGGATGCGATTGAGCTGGTGGTAAGCGGATGCGCCGGGGTCTTGATAAACCAGCTCGCCCGAGAGCACCCGGTACACCAGCACTGCGAGTTGGATTGAGCACCGCAGGCTGGTTCGTAAGCGTAAATTCGCGGCCCGCCGTAAGTCTGGCGCGAGCCGCGATGAATCTCGGCACTCCGCGCACTCAATTTCCCAACCCCCTCTACCGAAACGGGTCAACTTCACTTCTCTTATTTTCCTTTGAAGTTTGGTTTGCGCTTGGCGCGGAACGCGGCGGTGCCCTCGCGCACGTCTTCAGAGGGGTTCGTGATCATCACGGACAGCGCGGCGTCCTCGAGCGCGTTGCCGAGCGTCATCTCCTGCTGCTTGTACATCATCCGCTTCGCCATCCGGATCGCGAGCGGGGGACCGGCCGCGAGTTGGCGCGCGAGCTCGAGGGTGCGCGTCTCGAGTTGCGCGTGCGGCACGACTTCCGTGACCAGGCCAAGTTCGAGCGCGGTCTTGGCGTCATAGACCTCCGCCAGCATCGTCATCTTGAGCGCGCGGTCCATCCCCATGAAGCGCGGAAAGAAATACGCGCCGCCCTCGTCGCACAAAAGCCCGAACTTGAGCGCGGTGTCGCCCAGGCGCGCCTGATCCGACGCGATCCGGAAGTCACAGCACAGCGCGAGCGTCAGCCCGCCCGCGACCGCGGCGCCGTTGACCGACGCGATGACGGGTTTGTCGAAGCGGTTGAGCGACACGACGAGCTGATGAAACCCCTCGCGCATTTCGAGCAAATGGCCCATCGGATGGCCGCGGAAGCGCGAGCGGGTGTCAGGCGCGCCGCTGATATCGCCGCCGGCGCAGAACGCGCGGCCGGTTCCGGTGATGATCAGGACGCGGATCGCGTCGTCCTGGCGCGCGGAATCGATCGCGGCAAGCATCTCCTTGAGCAGCGGCTCGCTATAGCCGTTCATCCGCTCGGGCCGATTGAGCGTGATCTTCGCGATCGCGTCGTGGGCGTCGTAGATGATCGTGTGGAATTCCATCGAAGGTTCACCTCCCGCGGGGTCCCGGGTTCGACCGGTAAAGGTCGGCCATGCCGGGTGCTCGGCGAATCCAGGTTGGTAGCCGCGCTTGTCTGAATATCCTCTCGCCGTCGTTGAGTTCAAGTATCCGCCGCAGCGGATGTGTGCTGGAAGAGTTGTCGAAAAATAATGCCCGATCCGCGATGACTGCGAAACCAGATAGATTACGGAGTCCTCTCACGTAGCGGCGACGCACGTCTTGCGCGGGCACGTCGTGGCCACCTCTGGTACGGCGGTCGCGCACGCGGGCGATGGCAAGCCGCGCGCTGGCGAGTCCTATATAAATCAGGCCGACGCTAAACCCCCGCGACTGCGCGAGCCGAACGGTCGCTGCGAACGAGCGGCCTGAGAGGGTTGTTTCGACGGCGAAGGTGCCGCCCTGCGCGATCAGAATTCGAGTGCGCTTGATCGCCTCGCGGCCTGCGCCAAGCGCGGCGTTTTCGGGCGCATGCGGGGAAAGCCGGGCTGCGAAGACGTCGGGATTCACGATTTCCAAAACCTCACCCAGCAACTTCCGAGCGGAACTTGTCTTGCCAGCGCCGTTGGGACCTGCCACGAGCCAGAACCAGGGAGCGCCCGGCATTACGGCGAACTCTTAGGCATCGGCATCGCCCCATCTCCCATCGCGTCCCGGATCGATTTTCTACCCGCGTATTCGACGCGCTCGCCAAAGTCTCGCAATGATTCCGGGGCAGACCAGTCGATGAACGGAAGCACGCGGCATTTGCCGCCGACGTCGTACGCGACATCCAGCGTCATAATGATCGAAACCTTGCCGAGAAGAGGAACGCGCGGTCGCACCCTACAAATCCACTTTTTTGCTTCGGCCAGCACGACTTTGCGATCAACGCCGATCGCCGGCGAGTCGTCGTAGATCAAAAGATCATGCCGCGACGCACCGCGATAGGAAGGCAGCTTTTCAAGCTTTCGCTCGATCGCCTCTTGAACCATGGTAATCCAGAGCTTTTCGCGCCCGCCACGCAGCCATCCGCCGTTGGAAAGATCGATCACGGAAGTGCCGTTCTTATGCTCGGATTCGGTCATCGCGCGTTGCAGGGCAGGCGTGGTGGCTCGGGTGACTTCGAGCCCAATGGTGGGACCGTCGCCCTCTCGGATCAGAAAATCCGGACGGTCGCCCTGGTCCGCGATCACGGGAAAATCGATCAGGTCATACGTCGCGCGCGCGAGCAGATATAGCCCAAGCGCGTAGCGCTCTTCGACCGGGTTGCGGCGGCCCTTGCGCTCACCGAGGTCTTTGACCTTGCGCCAGAATTTCTCGACGTCCTCGCGCGATCCGAAACGGTATTTCTTCTTCGTTGCCACCGGCACTTTGCCGTTACCGCCCCTTGAAGGTTGGTTCGCGCTTTTCGAGGAAGGCTTTGACGGCCTCGCGATGGTCTTCCGTGCGGCCGGTCATCGTTTGTCCCCACGCCTCGCGGTCGAGCAGTTCGCGGAACTCGTGATTGATCGCGGCGTTCAGATTCGCCTTGATGTAGCTATAGGCGATCGAGGGTCCGTTGCCGAGCTTCCTGGCGAGCTTGGTGACTTCATCGCGAAACGCGGCGGCGGCCACCACGCGATTGACGAGCCCAATCCGCAGGGCCTCGGCGGCATCGATAATGTCGGCGGTGAAATACAACTCGCGCGCTTTGGCCGAGCCGACCAGCCGGGTAAGAGACCAGGTGCCGCCGTAGTCGCCGGAGAAGCCGACCTTGGCGAACGCGGTCCCGAGCCGGGCGTTGTCAGCCGCGACGCGAATATCGCACGCCATCGCAAGGCTCAGCCCCGCGCCCGCTGCAGGTCCGTTGATCGCCGCAAGAGTAGGCTTGGGCATCTCATTGAGTATCAGCGAGGCTTCCTCGCCGTGGCGCAGTCCGGCGACGCGATCCTCGACGGTCTGCGCCGGAGCGGCCGACTCGTTGCGTTCGCGCATCCCGCCGATATCGCCGCCCGCGCAAAAACCGCGGCCCGCGCCGGTCAGCACCACGCATCCGACGTTCGAGTCGTGCGCGGCGCGCGACAGGTTCTCGACCAGCGCCGACATCATCTCGGCGCTCATCGCGTTGAGCTTGTCGGGGCGGTTGAGCGTGAGATAGAGCACGCGGTCCTTGAGTTCGCTCAGCAGATGGTCGGTTGCCATTATTGCCTCCGGAGATGCGGGGTTAGGAATTGAACAGGCGGTCCTTGACTCTCGTACTACTTCAGGTTGGCGATAGAGTCGAGCGCCGTCGGCATGCCGGGATTGTAGCAGAAGAAAATCGTCCACAGATTACACAGATAGCAGGCAGATTTTCGGACGCGAGCGCCGCCGAAGCGGCGCCCGCCGGAATTTTTTGCCGCGGCGCGAAGCACAGCGCCTCTGAATCAGTGAAATCTGTGCAATCTGTGGATTGTTTTATTCTGCTTTTCCCGAGCGCCAGGCGAGGCCGGCCGGCGAGGCCGCGCTGATGAGCGCGAGCGGCGCCCAGAGCGTGAACACCAAGCCCAGCGCCGGGCGATGCCACATCCAAAACAGGCCGTACAATATGTAGATCGCCGCGAGCGCGGCGGCGCGCGTCGATGCGCTCTTGCCCATTCCGCCGCCGGCGCGGGCGAGCATCCGCGCGGCGATCATCGCGCTCAGCAGGATCAGCGCGAAAATCACGAAGCTTGCGCCGTGCGCGGCCGCGATCCAGACAAACAAGACCGTGAAAAGGATGAATCCGCCGACTGCGATAATTCGGAACCCGGCAGGTGTCTCGAGAAAATAAACGATTGGCTCGAAGGGGCCCGGATTGATTCGCATCGCCGACTTACTCTACTTGACGGGCGTGCCCGAGTATCCGATTTTCGATTGGCATGATTAAAACAATCCACAGATTACACAGATTGCACAGATGAAGAGACGTGCGGCTCCTTGCCGGCGGGAAGCATGAAACGCGGGCGGGCGCCGCTCGCGCGGCGCCCGCCTGGGAAATCTGTCTGACAATCTGTGGAATCTGCGGTTTCTTGATTACGCCGCGGCCTTCGCCGTGCCTGCTTCATTCCCTTCTCCAGCCAGCGAGCCGCGCTTGGAGAATGCGACCGCGACCGCGAGCAGCACGATCGACACGACCACCACCGCGACGCGCGTGAGGGTCACGTCGTTGATGGCCGTGGTGCAGAACGGGGCGGCGAGAATTCCGACCAGGTTCATCACCTTGATCATCGGGTTGAGCGCCGGGCCGGCGGTATCCTTGAAAGGATCGCCGACGGTATCGCCCACGATAGTTGCCTTATGAATGTCGGTACCCTTGCCGCCCAGGAAGCCGTCCTCGACTTTTTTCTTGGCGTTGTCCCAGTTGGCGCCCGCGTTGGACATAAAGACCGCGAGCAACTGGCCGGTCAGGATGGTGCCGCCCAGAAACCCGCCCAGCGCGCCGGCGTCGAGTCCAAAGCCGACCAGCAGGGGAGCGAAGATCGCGAGGATTCCGGGGCCGAGCAGCTCTTTTTGCGCGGTCTCGGTGACGATATCGACGCAGCGTGCGTAGTCGGGCAACTCCGTACCCTTCATGATTCCCGGATGCTCGCGCAACTGGCGGCGTACCTCGAATACGACCTGATAAGCCGCGCGGCTGACCGCCTTGATCGCAAACGAACTGAACAGGAACGGCACCGCGCCGCCGATCATCAGGCCGACGAACACGGTGGGCATGTTGATCTGGACGCCGAGCGCGCCCAGATGCGCTTCATCGATAAACGAGCGGAACAGCGAGACCGCCGCGAGCACGGCGGTCGCGATCGCAAGCCCCTTGGTGAGAGCCTTGGTGGTGTTGCCGATCGCGTCCATCCATGACAGCGTGCGCGAGGCCTCTTCCTGATGCACTCCGCTCATCTCGAAGATGCCGTGGGCGTTGTCGGTTATCGGGCCGTAAGTATCCATCGCGAGGATGAACCCGGTGGTGGTCAGGAGTCCCAGGCCGGCCAGCGCGATTCCATAGAACTGCAGCGCCAGCGACTCGTGGAACAGCACCATCGCGGCGATGATCGTGGCCGCGATCACCATCAGCGCCCACACCGAGGATTCGAGTCCCTCGGCCAGCCCCGACAGGATTAGAGTGGCCGGGCCGGTGCGCGCCGCGGTCGCGGTTTCGGTGGTCGGACCTTTTTCCGGATGGGTGAAATAATTGGTCAGCCACAGGGTCACGATCGCGAGGATAATTCCGAAGGTCGCGCAGCATGCGAAGCGCCAGTCGGTCTGACCGGTGCGCGGATCCTGCATGTAAAAGTAGTTGACGATAAAAAATCCAATCACCGATGCGATCGCGGAGACCATGTAGCCGGTGTTGATCGGCTTCATCGGGTCGCGCATCGCAGTGCCTGCGGGCACCCGGACCGCCATGATCCCGAGAATCGAGGAGAACACGCCCACCCCGCGCAGGATCAGCGCGAAGATGATCAGCTTCATCGCGAACATCCCGGAAAACGCGCCGTAGGCGGCCCTGAAGTCGGGCTCGTTGACCGCGTATGCGGCCAGGATGATCGCGGCGACCAGAGTGACCTCGTAAGACTCGAAGATGTCCGCCGCCATCCCGGCGCAATCGCCGACGTTGTCGCCAACGTTGTCCGCGATCGTCGCGGCGTTGCGCGGATCGTCCTCGGGCAGGTCCTGCTCGATCTTGCCGACCAGGTCGCCGCCCACGTCCGCCGCCTTGGTGAAAATTCCGCCGCCCACGCGCATGAACAGCGCGGCCAGCGAGCCGCCGAAGCCGAATCCGATCAGAACCTTCATGGCGTCCTGCTGGAAGATCAGGAAGATGATCGTCGCGCCCAGCAGGCCCAGTCCGACCGTGAACATCCCCGATACGCCGCCCGCCTTGAACGCGAGTTCCATCGCGTCCTTGAACGAGGTCAGCGCGGCATTGGCGCTGCGGACGTTGCCCTTGACCGCCAGCCACATCCCGACGAAGCCCGCGCCGTACGAGGCGCTGACGCCCATCAGGAAGGCGATCGAGATGCCGAGCGACAGGCGCAGATCGTGATAGACGTGGTGGTACATGAAGAACAGCGCGAAGAAGACCGCGATGACGAAGTAGATCATCGTCGCGACCTGGCGACGCAGATAAGCCATCGCGCCCAGCGCAATCGCGTCGGCCACGTCGGTCATCGATTTCGGCCCCGGGTCCGAGCGCAGCACCGCGCGCATCAGGATCAGGCCGTATCCCAATCCGATGACGGCTGAAACCAGAATCAGCCACAGGATCATTATCTGCCCGCTGGTGAGCGCCGGCAGGACGATATTCGCTTCACTCATCTTAGCTTCGATCTCCCGACTAATTCAGGGTCTGGGCGGTCCGCCCGCGGGCGGATCAATGCAGCCGCGCGATACGCGAACGACCACAGCGGGTCCCGGCCCCGAAAGTTATCTGGCGCAGTCTAGGTTTTCCACGGATCGAAGTCCATAACCCGCCGAGCCGCCGTCGGGTGGCTCCGATCAGGTTTGCGATCGCCGCGGCGGGCGCGGAAGTCGCGCGACCGCATTCAACCGGAAGGTCAACCGGCGCGCGGGAGCCGGTCGCGGGGCAATTGCTCGATGCGGTCTTGAATACGGGAGCTGAAATGGCTATCTGACTCAGGGCCTCAAGAGAACTGCGCAAGAGAAGTGCGAATGTTCGGCCGGGCGCACCAACCTGAATCACGCCGGGAAGCCCGCCTAAATCGCATCGGCAATGAGATGATGCGGGCGGCCACGGGTATTGGGCTTGTCCCGCGGTAAGAAAGTACGCGTCGAGCGATTGAAAACGGAGGTCTTGAAAACGCGCGGATATTCGACTCGCTGGTGGCAGGTAATCCGTATCTATGCGGGCGCTCTGCTCTTGGGGGTGTTTTGCGGATGCGGCGGCGGCAGCGGTTCCGCTCCGGCTCCGGCGCCATCCGATGTGTGCCGCGGCTTGCCCCCGGCGACTGCCGCGGACTTCGCCGATCGCCTGAACGCGTTCCTGAATGACTTCTGCTACGAGAAACTGAATTGGCGGCACGACGCGCAGGTGCGGACCAGCGACAATGTCCATACCTTCGTGAAAGTCTGGTACTCGCCCTCGCTGTTCAATTGGATGACGGTCCAGAACCGGATCGGCCCGGTTCCTGACGGCGCGGTCCTGGTCAAAGAGGAGCATTTGAGCCTGAGCGCTCCGTTGCTGCTCTGGTCGATCATGGTCAAGGATTCGAAGCTTTCGTGGGACGGATGGTATTGGGGCGCGTTCTTTCCAAAGAGTTCCACCTCAAGCGCCGAGGCGCCGCCCACCGATACTGCCACCGACACGGGAGGATGCGCGGAGCCGAAGGCGCTTTTGACCGGCGCAGGTTTGTACTGTCTGAATTGCCACGCTTCCGCGATCGCTAATTCCGGCACATTTTCCAGCACCGCGTATCTCGACGCCGCCAGCGGCCATACCGCCGCCTTCGGCCCCAGCGGAGCCGCGCTCTTGGAGTTCATGCCGCTAAGAATCAATCCGAATCGCGCGGCCGCGCCGGCGGATCTCGCGCCCGACTACACCGGAAGACTGCCGAACTCGGCGGTCGCGGATGTCAGACCGTTGCGCGACGTGCCCTGCATGGCGCCGGAGCAACTCGATCACGTAGTCCCTGCCGCCCCGGCCGCCGATGGCCCCGGCGAATTTATTACCTCCGACCAATGCTCGGGCTGCCATGACACGACCGGCACTCTTTACGGCTTGACGCCGAACATGATTTTCCAGGCCCCGGGATCTTCGCCGGTAAATTTGTCGCCGTACGGCGAGTGGCGCTATTCGATGATGGGATTGGCGGGACGCGATCCCGTCTTCCTCGCCCAGCTCGATACCGAATCAACCCTGCACAAGCGACTCGCGGGCAAGCCCAAAGGCGCGGCGTTCGTGCAGGACCTATGCTTTCGATGCCACGGCGTCATGGGCCAGCGCCAATTCCATATCGATCGCGGCTCCGCGCCCGCTACGCTGTTCACGCGCGATCTGCTTGAAGACCCGAAATCGAAATATGGAGCGCTGGCGCGCGACGGCGTTTCGTGCGCCGTATGCCATCATATGTCAGCCGACGGCCTGTCGGACCCATCGACGTACACGGGACTCTTTAACGTCGGACCCGCCAACCAGCTATATGGCCCGTTTGCGTCGGACCCGGACCCGAGCGGAGTTAAAACGGGAGATAGCGTGATTCCGCGTCCGATGGAAAACGCGATCGGGGTGACGCCGTTATTTGGTGCGCAGGTCACCCAGGCGAACCTGTGCGCGTCATGCCACACGATCTTGCTTCCGGTCTACGACGCGGATGGAAATCCCGTCATCGAAGGCGGCCAGCCCAAGACCGACTACGAGCAGACCACGTTTTTCGAGTGGCTCAACAGCGGCTTCATTACAATTCCCTGCCAGCAGTGCCACATGCCGGACTCCTACGGCGGCGACGCGCTGAAATTCAAAATCGCGAATATCGAGGACTCGACCTTTCCCGAAGTGCCCCAAACCGGACCCTCGACCCGGCTTCCCGACAACGAACTGACGCTGCAGAGTCGAACCCCTTATGGCCGGCATCAATTGCTGGGAATCAATTTGTTCGTGCTCGAGATGTTCGATCAGTTTCGCACCGCGCTCGGGCTTTTCAAGTACGACCCGAACCTGCCGAGCGGGCTTGCGCAAATCGTTCTGAGCCAGCGGACTGCCGTTGCGGGCGCCGTCGTGCAAGCGCAAACGAGCACCGCGACCGTAACGGTCCAGAGCGCCACGATCGCCAACGGCACGCTGCAGTCCGACGTGGAAGTGGATAATCTGGCCGGACATAACTTGCCGACCGGCGTCAGTTTCCGCCGCGCATTTCTCAATTTTCAGGTGCTCGATGCCGCCGGGCACGTGCTGTGGGCCTCGGGCAACACCAATTCCGACGGCGTCATCGTCGATAACTCCGGCACACCGCTGGTCACGGAATTTTTCAGTCCCAACCAACAATCGTTCCAGCCGCATTTCTGGACCGATAACCCGATCACCACCGACTCGCAGGTCGAGATCTACGAGGAACTGGTCACCGACCCCCAGGGATTGCTGACCACCAGCTTTTTGAGTCTGGACCACAAGGTCAAGGACAACCGAATCCAGCCGCAGGGCAGGTCGTTCAACGGTCCGAATGCCGACATCACGGCTCCGGTGGGAACCGGAGACGATCCGTCTTATCAACGCGGATGCGGATGCAGCGCGGTTCGCTATCAAATCCCGCTGACCGCCAATCTCGCGAACGCCGTGAGCGTGCAGGCGACGCTATATTATCAGAGCATCCCTCCATATTATTTGCGCCAACGCTCGCAACAAGGGCGCGGACCCGATACCGCGCGGCTAATCAACTTCGCCAACCTGCTCAACGTCAGCGGATATCCGGAGATCGCCGACTGGAAGCTTTTAATCGCGACTTCCGGGCCGATAAAGCTCAACTGAATCCGCTGATCCGCACTTCAATTCGAGACCCTTAAACTATTCGGATCACCCGGCGCTTGATCGTCGTTGCTGGAGAAAGGCTCTCAATTCCCAGGCGAACCGATGGCACGGCGGAGATTGCGGCGCGGGCGGAAGTCGTGCGAACCTGAATTTAGAGTCACTCTGCCCGCCGGAAGTTCGTGCGGCATTTTTTCAGGAGCTTCGTGATGCCTTCATCAATACGATGGTTCATTCTCGGTATCGGTGCCACGTTCGTGGGTCTGATCGTGGGCGGATATCTGTTCGTCACTATGGGCGGAATTTCGATGGAGACGACGGCGCATCCGCTGCCGTTTGAGAAAATGGTCGCCAAAATGGCGCTGCACGCGAGCTTTGGAAACGCCGCGCAGGACAAAAGTCCGATCGCTCCCGACGACACCAACATGCTGGCCGGCGCCAAGTTGTTCACCAAGCACTGCGCGGTCTGCCACAGCACTCCCGGGCAGGAGCATAGCGCGATCGCCAAGGGGATGTTCCCGCCGCCGCCGCTGCTGTTCAAGCACGGCGCGATGGTGACCGACGATCCCGAGGGCATCACTTATTGGAAGGTAACCCACGGGATTCGCTTATCCGGGATGCCCGGATTCAAGGACACTCTAACCGACACCGAGCGCTGGCAGCTCACGATGCTGGTCAAGCACGCCGATGCGCTTTCGCCCCCGGTGCTGGCGGCGCTGGCCCCGCCTGCGCCGATGTAATCGGCGCGGCGCATTCCCGCACGTCCGGGATTTCTCCCATCGGAGAGCTTTGCGTAATACGTCCGAAGGGTGTGCAAGTGCCGATGGCGAGATTTCCTTCGGCTCCGTTCAGGACAGGCTCTCGCGATGCGCGCTGTGCGAGTTGAGCCACACGGCGCAAGGCTGGTGGCTTGCTCGCGCTCGGAATGACAATTTCGCGGTACTTTCCGTGTCATTCCGAGCGCGCGCGGGCGATGCGTATCGAGTCGTGCGCGTCACGCCTGGCGCAAGGGGTCGCGAGGAATCTTGCGAGCCGCGAAAGCAGCCAAGCGGAACGAGCGCCGCAAAGGTCTCCGTTGATCGAAATGACGGATGAGGTCTCGGCGCGATCGCCGCGGCCGATCGTGACCCGCCTCGGGATTCCTTGCGCGCGGCAGCGACGCGCGGGAATGGCGCCAGTGGAACGCGGCCGAGATTGAACTTCGACGGTTGAATCGCGTGGCGCGCGTGTGTTTATCTGTAAGGTTCAAGACGCCATGCAAGTAAATATCGAGAACCCTTCGGCGCTGCGGCGCAAACTCACCATCGAAGTCGAGCCCGACGAGATCAAGCGCGAACTCGACTCGGCGTACAACGAGCTCAAGCGCGGCGTGGTGCTCAAGGGCTTTCGCCCGGGGCATGCACCGCGCACCTTGCTCGAGCGCTTCTTCGGCGACCAGGTCCGCGGCGAAGTCGTGCAGAAGCTGGTCCGCGAGTACACCGAAAAGGCGCTCGAGGAAAACGCCCTCAAGCCGGTGGTCGCCCCGGAGATCGTCACCGAGGAAACCGACCTCGCCAAGACGCTCAAGTTCAGCGCGACCTTCGACCTGCGCCCCGAGCTCGTGGTCAAAGACTATGAAGGACTCAAGATTCCCGAGTTCAAGGCCGAAGTGAAGGAAGACGAGATCGACCGCACGCTCGAGTCGCTGCGCGAGCGCCAGGCGACGCTCAAAAAGATCGAAGGGCGCACTATCGTTGCGGACGGCGACTACGTGCTGGCCACCGTCGAGGGCTTCGACGGCGACAAGCCGCTGTCCGGAGTTCCGGTGCAGGAGCGCCTGCTGCTGGCCTCGAAGACCGCGGTCGCGCATCAGATCGACGAGATTCTGATCGGCGCCGAAGTCGGCAAGCCCGCGCGCGGGGTCAAGAGCTACGCGCAGGACTATGCGGAGAAGGAGCTGGCCGGAAAGACCGTCGAATGGCGGGTCAGCGCCAAAGAAATCTACGAGCGAATCCTGCCCAATCTGGACGACGAGTTCGCCAAGGATCAGGGCGACTGCAAGGACTTGGCGGAACTGCGCACCCGCGTGCGCGCGGAGCTCGAGAAGCACGCCATCGAAGAGGCGGATTCGCGCGCGCGCCAGGGACTGCTCGATTTGGTGATCGAGCGCAATCCCGTCGAGCTGCCGGAGTCGCTCGTCGCGCGTGAGCGGCGCATGATGGAGCAGGAGCTGCACAACACGCTCGAAGCGGGCGGGATTCCACACGAGCAGGTCGAAGAGCGCGTCAAGGCCTCTGCCGACGAACTCGGCCAGCGGGCCGAGAAGCGGGCGCGCACCTCGCTGGTGGTGGACGCGATCGCGGAGCAGGAAAAGATCGAAGTAAGCGACGAGGAGCTGGGCGATCGGGTCGCGCAGTTCGTCACGCAAGCGGGGCGCAATCGCGACCGCGCGGCCGAGTTTTATCGCGACGAAGCCAATCGCGAGGGGCTGCGTATCACGATGCGGCGCGAAAAAGCGCTCGATCTGGTGATGGCGCGAGCCCAGCGCGAACCAGGGGCGGCGGGGGCCGAGGCCACTGGAGCTGCGGAGAAAACGTGAGTCAAGCCCCCAAACACGATTTGAATTTCGTCGGACGTTGCCCAAGTATTGCGGAGCGGATACAATTTGAAGGCGTCAGCGGCCGTTTATCATGACTGGAAGCGCCGGCTGCGACGCGGCTCCGGTTTATGAGCAACCTGGTACCGATCGTAGTCGAACAAACTGGCCGTGGTGAACGCGCCTACGACATCTATTCCCGTCTGCTCAAGGACCGGATAGTTTTTCTGGGCACCCCGGTCAACGGCGACGTCGCCAACCTGATCACGGCGCAATTCCTGTTTCTGGAATCCGAAGACCCGGAAAAAGAAATCAGCTTCTACATCAATTCGCCGGGCGGTGAAGTAACCGCCGGCATGGCGATCTACGACACGATGCAGTTTATCAAGCCTCCGGTCTCGACCCTGTGCCTGGGCCAGGCGGCCAGCATGGCGGCGATACTGCTCGCGGCGGGATACAAGGGACGGCGCTACGCGCTGCCGCATTGCCGCGTGCTGATGCATCAGCCGCACGGCGGGACGCGCGGGCAGGCCGCGGATATCGACATCCAGGCGCGCGAGATTCTGCGCGCGCGCGAAGACATGAACGCGATTCTGGCGCTGCACACCGGCCAGAATATAAAGAAGATCGAGAAGGATACGGACCGCGATTTCATCCTGACTCCGGCGCAGGCGGTTGAATACGGAGTCATCGATGAGGTAATCGTTAGCCGCAGGCCCTCCAAGTGAACCGCGGGAGGCAGTAATGGCCAAGCATGAAGACCGTTCGGGCAACCTGGTCTGCTCGTTTTGCGGCAAGAGCCAGGATGAAGTACGCAAGCTGATCGCGGGACCGACGGTCTATATCTGCGATGAATGTATCGATCTTTGTAACGACATAATCGCCGAAGAGACCGACAGCGAAGAGGCTTTCAGCCAGTCGTCGGCAGTCCCCAAGCCCGCCGAGATCAAGCGCGTCCTCGACCAGTACGTGATCGGCCAGGAGCGCGCCAAAAAGATCCTCTCGGTCGCGGTCCACAACCATTACAAGCGGATCGACTCGCAGATGGTGACCGGCGACGTCGAGCTCCAGAAATCCAACATCCTGCTCATCGGTCCGACCGGGGTCGGCAAGACTCTGCTCGCGCAGACCCTGGCGCGCTTTTTACAGGTGCCGTTCACGATCGCGGATGCGACCTCGCTGACCGAGGCCGGGTATGTTGGCGAGGACGTCGAAAACATCATCCTGTCGCTGCTCCAGAACGCCGATTACGATATCGAGCGATGCCAGCGCGGGATCGTTTATATCGACGAGATCGACAAGATCGCGCGCAAGGGCGACAACCCCTCGATCACGCGCGACGTGTCCGGGGAAGGCGTGCAGCAGGCGCTGCTCAAGATCATCGAAGGCACGATGGCGTCGGTGCCGCCCAAGGGCGGCCGCAAGCATCCGCAACAGGAATTTTTGCAGGTCGATACGACCAACATCCTGTTCATCTGCGGCGGCGCGTTCGTCGGACTTGACGATATCATCCGGCGCAGAATCGCGGGCAAGACGATGGGCTTTCGCGCCGACCTGACCCATCGCGACCCCAAGACCATCTCCGAGCTGCTGCTCGAAGTGCAGCCCGAGGACCTGCTCAAGTTCGGGTTGATCCCGGAGTTTGTCGGCCGCCTGCCGGTGATCGCGACCCTTGGCGAACTGGATGAGGAAGCGCTGGTGCGCATCCTGACCGAGCCCAAGAACGCGCTGGTGCGGCAGTACCAGAAGTTGTTCGACATGGAGAACGTGCATCTGAAGTTCACGCAGGGGGCCCTCAAAGCGATCTCGCGAGAGGCGCTCAAACGCAAATCCGGAGCACGCGGACTGCGCGCCATCATGGAGAGCATCATGGTGGACCTGATGTACGACATACCGTCGCAGCCCAATATCAAGGAGGTGCTGATCTCGGAGGAAGTGGTAACGCAAAAGGAGCAGCCGCTCCTGGTCTATCAGAAGACCGCAGAAACCGCCTGACGCGAGGGAGACTCGGGATCCACACAGATGCTGTTTCGCAACGACAAGAAAGATAATCGCGACGCGACCGGAAACGTGGTGCCATTGTTCCCGTTGCGCGAGCTGATCGTTTTCCCCCACGAAGTCTATCCGATCTTCGCCGGCCGCCAGAAGTCCATCAAGGCTCTGGAAGCCGCCGAGCAGCAGAAGAAGCCGATCCTGCTGGTCTCGCAGAAAGATGCGAAGATCGCCGAACCCGCGCCGCAGGATCTCTACAATATCGGCACGCTCGCGATCGTGGTGCAGCTTCTGCGCCTGCCCGACGGGACCGTAAAGGTTCTGCTCGAGGGCAAAAAGCGCGCGCGCATCATCCGCTACCTGCCCGACGAAGAGTTCTACCAGGTCGAGGCCGAAGAAATCGAAGAGGTTTACGACCGCACGACCGAGGTCGAGGCGCTGATGCGCTCGGTGGTATCCACCTTCGACAACTACGCGCGGCTCAACAAAAAGATTCCGCCCGAGATGGTCACCTCGATTTCCGCGGTCGATGACCCCGCGTTTCTGGCCGACAAGATTGTCGGCCATCTGGGCATCAAGCTTGAAGACAAGCAGGCGCTGCTCGAATCGACCAATCCGGCCGACCGGCTCGAAAAGATTCTGGGCTACATGCGCTCCGAGCTCGAGATTCTCGAGGTCGAAAAGCGCATCCGCTCCCGGGTCAAGAAGCAGATGGAGAAGACCCAGAAGGAGTACTACTTAAACGAGCAGATGCGCGCGATCCAGAAGGAGCTCGGCGAGAAGGACGAATTCAAGAACGAGATTCAGGAACTCGAAGAAAAGCTGCGCCAGAAGAAGATGCCGGCCGAGGCGCGCGAAAAATGCGAGCGCGAAATCAAGAAGCTCAAGATGATGTCGCCGATGTCGGCCGAGGCGACCGTGGTGCGCAACTACCTCGACTGGTTCCTGGCGCTGCCGTGGTTCGAGTACACCGAGGACAAGCTCGACATCAAGGAAGCCGAGCGCATCCTCGAGGAAGACCATTACGGCCTCGAAAAGGTCAAGCAGCGCATCCTGGAATATCTCGCGGTCGAGACCCTGGTCGGCCAGATGAAGGGTCCGATCATGTGCCTGGTGGGTCCTCCGGGCGTCGGCAAGACCTCGCTGGGTAAATCTCTGGCGCGGGCCACGGGACGCAAGTTCGTGCGCGTATCGCTAGGCGGAGTGCGCGACGAAGCCGAAATCCGCGGCCATCGCCGCACCTATATCGGCGCGCTGCCGGGCAAGGTGATCCAATCGATCCGCAAGGCGGGATCGTCCAATCCGGTGATGCTGCTCGATGAAGTTGACAAGATGTCCACCGACTTCCGCGGCGACCCGTCCTCAGCGTTGCTCGAGGTTTTGGATCCCGAGCAGAATTGCACGTTTAACGATCACTATCTCGATTGCGATTACGATCTGTCCAAGGTGATGTTCGTCACGACCGCGAACACGCTCGATCGGATCCCGCGTCCGCTCCAGGACCGGATGGAAGTGATCCGGATTCCGGGATACACCGAGACCGAGAAGGCGCAGATCGCCAAGAAGTTCCTGGTCACCAAGCAGATGGAAGCCAACGGCCTCAAGCCCGCGAACATCGAGTTCTCGGATAAGGCGCTGCTTGGAATCATCCGCTACTACACGCGTGAAGCCGGAGTCCGCAACCTCGAGCGCGAGATCGCCTCGGTATGCCGTAAAGTCGCGGTCGAGGTCGTCAAGACCGATCGCAACGCGCACGTCAGAGTGTCGGCCTCGAGCCTGGCGAAGTACCTTGGCCCCGCCAAATTCCATTACGGAATAGCCGAGACCGAGCCGCAGATCGGAATGACCACGGGACTGGCGTGGACCGAGATGGGCGGTGAGCTGTTGAGCGTTGAGGTGACGATCGTCCCGGGGCGCGGCAAGCTCACCATCACCGGGCAGTTGGGCGACGTGATGCAGGAATCGGCGCAGGCCGCTCTATCCTATGTGCGCTCGCGCTCGGCGATGCTGGGGTTGGACACGGGCTTCTACCACAAGATAGATATCCACATTCATGTCCCTGAGGGCGCGATTCCCAAGGATGGCCCGTCGGCCGGCATCACGCTGGCGACCGCGCTGGTCTCGGCGCTGACCCGCAACCCGGTGCGCAATGACCTTGCGATGACCGGCGAGATCACGTTGCGCGGGCGCGTGCTGCCGATTGGCGGACTCAAGGAAAAGGTGCTCGCGGCGCATCGCGGCGGCATCAAGACGATCCTGATCCCCAAAGAGAACGGCAAGGACATCAGCGAAATCGCGCCGGCGATATTGAAGGGGATTCAACTCGTTCAGGTCGAGCATATGGACGACGTGCTTCGTCACGCGCTGGTGCTGGCCGACCCCGAGGCGTTTTTCAAGCCCAGGCCGCCGTCGGTTAATCCGGCCTTCCTGAACGAAGGCGAAGCCAAGCCGGCGATTGGCGAGGACGAAGAAGACTCGCCCGTATCACCGACCAACCTCTCCTGACGGGGGCCGGGAGCGAAATCCAGGGCGCCGCCACTGCGCGCGATCGCGCAACGCGGCCTAACCGGCGGCATCATGCCGCATAGAGCGGAGCCATGACCAAGGCCGAACTTATTGAAGCACTGTCGAACAAGCTTCCACTTCTCAAGGCCGACGCCGAGCGCGCGGTGAACATTGTGCTCGACGACGTGATCGCCGCGCTCAAAACGGGAGACCGCGTCAACATCTCGGGCTTTGGAACGTTCTCAGTCTCAACGCGCCAGGCGCGTGCCGGGCGCAACCCGAAAACCGGCGAAACGATTCAGATCGCGGCCAGCCGCTCGGCGAAATTCAAACCGGGCAAACAGTTGAAGGACTCGCTGAACGAGGGTCTCGAGGGCGCTCCGAGCCCGGCCCCCGGCTCAGGCGCGTAACGCTTGACGGCAAGCGCGCCGACAACTGTCAGCGCGCCTCACGATCGATTATGATCAGGCTCTGCCCCAATGGGCGGAGCCTTTTCGCATCGGGCGGTTAGCTCAGTGGTAGAGCATCGGCCTTACAAGCCGAGGGTCGCAGGTTCGAAACCTGCACCGCCCACCAATGAAATCAAGCGCTTAGGCGATTATGAATCTTCGCCGAACCGTCCAGTGCCGGTTTTGGTGCCGGTTGCCTGCGGCACCATGATAAAACTCCTTCTTCCGTCATGAAATCTCGATAGCCACGAGAGCCGGCCCAACAGTCTGCGAAACAGAATCTGAAATTCGGGCGTTTTTACGAACCGGCCCTCATGCTTGATTGCGCATCTTCCGGAGCTCGGAACATTGAATCGCAAGAAGATTCGCACCGATTGGTCGCGCCGCGTGACCAACGCCCGCAGCTTGCGAGTTTCCGCATCTGGCAATCTGCGCAGCTCCGGTTGGCGCCCGCGCCGACTATAAACACGATTTCGGCGCTTGGCGAGGTTGGCCAGGGAAGAGTGGTCGAGGGTGATGAAGAAGCTGTCGCACGCCTACGCGATCGCGTCCGCCAGGCCGGAGATATTCGCGATCACGCAGCGATCGCATTCGACATCGAAGTACTCTATGGGCTTAAGCGGTCGTTCGGTATAGCGAACGACTTCCCCGATATTGATCGCCGCAGGATCGCGCGTCAGCTCGATGCGGTCACCCTTTCCGAGGTAGCTTCTATGTCCCGCCGCGAGAAAGGTTGTGTACGGCCGTGGCGAGATGGTTGAGCGAGATGTCATGGCGCTCTGCGATTTCCGCGATGTTGGCGAGGCGGTCGCGCGAACAGCGAGATATATCAGCACGCGCAGGGAATAATCGGTGTAATAGGTGAACTGCATCGCGGCTAGAGTTCAAAGGACTGGATAAGGGACAATAGCTCCCTTTGTTCGGCGTGGCCAAAGGCTTTGTTCATAATCGGATACAGGACTGCTTCTTCCTTGCGGTAGTGACCTTGGAATAGCGCCATCGGCTCAACTGGCTGATCGAACTCCTGCAGAATTGTAGCGCAATCCTTCGCGAGGCTGAGCTTGACGGCGAGTCGATCCACCACGCGCTCGATCTCGCGATGTTCTAACCGCATTGCGGCCGTCGAGCCGCCGCCATTGGTTTCCGTTTGCGCCTCGAGCAGCGGGAACAGCACAACCT
>Ga0307372_10000368_pt1 | contig 81179 bp, 56 predicted proteins | sample OX1MG_FD_202533 | JGI IMG/M metagenome (GOLD analysis project Ga0307372, IMG submission 202533) | Soil microbial communities from Risofladan, Vaasa, Finland - OX-1 | ecosystem: Environmental > Terrestrial > Soil > Coastal area > Acid sulfate soil | place: Finland: Risofladan, Vaasa | collected... | reverse complement strand
TTATTTGGCGCTTGAAATTGGCGACGTTCTTGCGCGTGACGTCGGCCGGGTGCGTGCCGGTCGCGATGGCGAAGTTCTCGGCCGGCAGCCCGAAGGCGTCCCAGCCCATGGGGTGGAGCACGTCAAAGCCGCGCATGCGCTTGTAGCGGCAGACGATGTCCGTGGCGGTGTAGCCCTCGGGGTGCCCCACGTGCAGGCCGTCGGCCGACGGGTAGGGGAACATGTCCAGGCAGTAGAACTTCCTGCCCGCTCGCGGCGTGCGCGGCGCCTTGAAGAGCCCCGCGTCCTCCCAGCGCTTCTGCCATTTGGCGGCGATGTCCGCCCAGGGGATGCGCTCCGGCTTCATAGAGAAGAAATTATAGCTATAATCGAGCCGTGCCCCAATCGAGCCTGGAGATTTTAGACCAGGACGGCGTGCGCGTCCTGCGCCTAAACCGCCCGCCCTCCAACGCCTTGAGCCTCTCCTTGCTCGCCGAGATTCGCGCCGCGGCCCAAGCCGCGGGGCAGGACGCCGCGGCGCGCGCCGTGGTGCTGGACTCGGCCCTGCCCAAGTATTTCTCCTCGGGCCTGGACCTGGAGGATTTTCCCGAAAACGACGCGCGCGCCCAGGAGGAGGTTTTCCTGGCCATGGTCGCGGCGCACCGCGCCTTGGCCGGCTGCCCCAAGCCGGTCATCGCGGCCGCCCGCGGCGCGGCGCTCCTGGGCGGCTTTATTTTGGCCTTGGCCTGCGATTTCCGCTTTTTGTCCGCGGAGCGCGGCCGCGTTTCCTTGGCCGAGCTGCGCCTGGGCATTTCCCCGACCTCGCCCATTTTGCGCCAGGTCGACGCCCTGTCCGCGGCGCCGGGCCTCATTAAGGAAATGATTTTAAAGGCCAAGACCCTGGACGCGCAAGAAGCCCTCTCGGCCGGTTTAGCGGATAAAATTTTTCCGGAAGAGGGCTTCGAGGCCGCGGTGATGAAAGAGGCCAGAATTTTGTCCGGCGCCGCGCCCAAGGCCTACGCCGCCGTCAAGCGCGCGCGCCGCGCCGCGGTCCTGGGCCAAGACGAGGACGCGGCGTGGGAAGAGGGCCGCCGGGAATTGCGGGAGCTTCTCTCCGGCGCCGAGGCCCAGGAAGGCATCGCCGCTTTGCGCGGCAAAAGGAGGCCCAAGTGGCCCTAGGGCCCTCGCCGTTTCGCCCCGATTTGCTCAAGGGAAAAGCCGCGGTCGTGACCGGCGGCGGCACGGGCATCGGCCGCGCCGTGGCCGAGGACTTGCTCCGGCACGGCGCGCGCGTGGTCATCGCCTCGCGCAACTTGGAGCGCCTCCAAGAGACCGCGCGGGAGCTCTCGTCTTTGGGCGAGATTTCGGCCCTGGCCTGCGACATCTCTGACTCGGCCCAAGTTAAGGCCTTGGCCGAGGGCGCGGCGCAAAAGCTCGGCAGGGTGGACATCCTGGTCAACAACGCCGCGGCCAACTTCATCCGGCCTTCCGAGGCCCTGACCTCCGTGCGCTGGCGCAAAATCATCGACATCGTCCTAAACGGCACCTTTTACTGCACCTTGGAATTCGGCCGGCGCATGCTGGAGCAAGGCTCGGGCCGCGTGGTGAGCATCGTGGCGGCCTACGCCTGGCAGGGCGCGCCCGGGCTTTTGCCCTCGGCCGCGGCCAAGGCCGGCGTGGTGGCCATGACCCGCACCTTGGGCGCGGAATGGGCCAAGCGCGGGGTCCTGGTCAACGCCATCGCGCCCGGGCCCATCGACGTGCCGCAGACCCGCGAACACCTTTGGCCCACGCCCGAGATGCAGGAAAAAGTTCTCTCCAGCATCCCCCTGGGCCGCTTCGGGACGGAGCAGGACGTCTCGTCCTTGGTTTTGTTCCTGGCCTCGGAGCTGGGCCGCAACGTTGCCGGCGAGGTCGTGGTCACGGACGGCGGCCAGAGCCTGGGCCGCGGCGCCCTGGACATGCTCTCGGAGCTGCGCGCGGTCCGCGCCAAGCCCAAAGCCGCCTAGCCGCGCGATTTTCCGCGTTCGCGGGACCGCTCACCGTTTGAAGGCTCGCTTGAGTTCCGGGTCGGCTGTATGCCGTTGCCGACCCTTCACACATCCCGCGAACGCGGAAAACCGCACATGCGGCGGCGGGCGGCGGCGCGGAGGGCTCCCGTTTTTCGCCAGCAGGCCCAAAGGGCCGATGCCGAAAACGGGATGCCGCGACGACAGGACCCGCCGCCTCTAGGAGCGCGTCCGTCACGCGCCTGTCACATGGATTTTGCCCCGCGCCTATGGGCTTGGGCGCCCGCTTGGGCGTATCATATCCTCGGACATGCAGCCCGCAAATCGGAGGAACACTCAAATGACAAAGAAGCTCGGCATCCAAATTTTCGCGGCCCTGGCCTTTCTGCCCGCGGCCGTTTCGGCCCAGGAACTCCCCTCGATGACGCAGGTCATGGCCCAGTTGAAGGCCGCGCGCGCCCACGTTCTCGCGGCGCCCGCGCCCCACGCGGCCGCGGCGGCCAAGGCTCCCGCGGCTCAAGCGCCCGCGTTCGACGTCCAGGCGATGGCGCAGGCCGCGCAAGGGGTTTCGGTGGTGGGCGGCGCGCCCCGGGGCGCCGTGCGCTTCGAAGTCAAAAACGGAGAGCTCGGCGCGGTGTTCACCGACAGCCTGGGCGACTCCATCCCCTTCACCTTTGCCCCCGACGTGACCATCAAGAACGGCCGCATCCTTTATCGGGGCGCGGCGGAACTGGGCAAAATCATCTCCGGACGGCCGGTCCTCAATCCCGGCTACTCCTTGGGCTACTACTACGGCGGCACGATTGACCTGGACACCGGCGCGGACACGGCCTTCGTGCACGTGCGCATCGCGGGACCGGCCCTGGCCGGCGCTCCGGACAAGATTTACGGGACCGGCAACGTGCCCATGGTCTCCATGGTCGGCGGCGCTCCCAAGGGCGGACAGGTCGGCATGGTTGTTCTTAAAAACGGGCACGTGGGCGCCGTCTACCAGGACGCCGCGGGCAACTCGCTCACCTACACGTTCTATCCGGATTTGACCGTCTCCAACGGGGAGATTTTCTACAAGAACCTCTACCGCGTGGGCCGGGTCGCGGCCGACACGGTCTTCTTGGACTCCGGCTACGAGCTTGAGTACAGCTACGGCGGCACGATTGACCTGGACACCGGCGCGGACCGGGCTTTCGTCGACGTCTTCATCGCGGCCGTCCATTAATCAGCCGTCCGCCCGCGAAAACCGCCCGCGGGAGCGTGACCAAAGTCGTCTTGACGCCTCCCCGCAAGTCTGTTAAACTCACGGCATCTATGAAAAAGACCATTTTCGCCTTCTGCTGCCTTTTCGCCGCCGTGTCCCCGGCCCTCGCGGTCGAGTGGCAAAGCTTCGGACCCCGCGCCATGGGCATGGGCGGCGCGGGCGTGGCCTTGGCCCAAGGCCCCGTCGCCTCTTATTGGAATCCCGCGGGCCTGGGGCAGGTGGAGAATCCCTCCGGCTTCGAGCTTCCCGTGGGCGCGCAGGCCAGCATCAACGGCTCCTTGATTCAAGGCGTCAAGGATTTGAACCAGCTCAACGGATGTCTTGGATCCGGCGGGAATTATACCAACTGCGGCTTCTCCAGCACGACGCAAGCCAACGCCGCCATTCAAAATACGCTCAATGAGCTCGGCGGCGGCGGCGCGAACCTGGACGGCGGCGTGGGCGCGGAACTCAAGCTCGGCCGGCTGGTTCTCTTCGTCAACGATTTGTTCTACGCCGGAGAAGGCGCTTCCATCGATTACACCCACGATCAATACAATAATATTCAGAGCAACACCTCCAAGGCCTACATCAACGGCATTTCCATGACCGAAATCGGCCTGGGCTACGGGCACGAGTTGCCCTGGGTTAAAGGGCTCTCCGTGGGCGCGAACCTGAAAGCTATCGTGGGCGAGACCGGCTACGGAAGCCTCGATATCGTTAGCGGAACGAATCCGACCTTTTCGCAGAGCAACAACACCAAGAAAAGCGTCGAGCCGGGCATCGACTTGGGCGCGCTCTGGGACTTGAACGAGTTGCTGCCGTTTTTGCCCTTCCGCCCGCGCGCGGCTTTGGTCGCGCGCAACATCAACGCGCCGTCCTTCAAGCAGCCCGCGGCCGCCGCCACCGACAATTTGGTGTCCGGCAACCTGGACGTGGGCCGGCAAATCCGCCTGGGCGCGGCCATTAGCCCCTTTCACTGGTGGAACATCGCGGCCGACGCGGACTTGACCCAGAACCACACCGTGACGGGCCTGCCCTCGCGCGAGGTCGCGCTGGGCACCGAGATCAACATCTTCAACCGCCCGTGGATCAACATCCCCTTGCGCGCGGGGCTCTCCAAGAACACGGCCCTGTCCAACTCGGGCTATCAGTGGAGCCTGGGCGCGGGCTTGAACTTCCTGCACGTCATCATCGACGCCGCGGGCACCATCAGCCAGGACCAGGTGGCCATCCAAAGCCAGGGGAAGAGCACGAAAATCCCAGAAAGCTTCGGCGGCATGATCCAGATTTCCGTGCTCTTCGGCGGCGCGCCGGCCAAAGCCAAGGCCTCTTAAAAACAGCGCGTCGTCGCGCGGCGTTAGGCTAGCGCAGCTCGCGGTTGAACCACCAGACCGCGCCCGCGCCGAAGAGGAGATTGGGAAGCCACGCGGCCAAGAGCGGCGGCACGACCCCGCCTCGGCCCATGTCCTGGCCCACCTGGATCATCCAAAAGTAAAAAAATCCCACGGCCATGGCCGCGCCGAAGCTCACGCTCTTGGGCGCTTGGCGCAGGCGCAGGGCCAGGGGGATGCCCAGGGCGCACAGGATGATGTTGGTGAACGGAAACGCGGTCTTGCCCCACGCGGCCGCGGCCAGGCGCAGGCGGTTGTCGCCCAGATACGCGGCGCGGCGCATGTAGCCGAGGATTTCCCGCAGGCTCATGTCCTCGGGGTCCTGGCTGCGGGGAACCAAGCTCTGCGGCGGCAGGCGCAGGCCGGAGTCGATTTCGGAAAACTGCTTTTCCCCGGCGACCTGATCGCCGCTCAGGGTCCGCTCGACGCCGTTGTAGAACATCCAGGTGCCGCGCTTGGCGTCCCACGCGGCCGTCTTGGCGTCGAGCTCCGTGGTCTCTTCGCCCACGCGCGTCAAGAGAGGCCGGTCGATTTCCCCGGCGTTGGGGCGGAACACCGCGGCCTCGACGGTTTCGTTAGGCCCGGCCAGAAGCGTGATGTCGTCGTAGGTCTCGCCCGCCCAGTTCGGCGTGGGGCGTATTTTAGTCTGCCAGAGAATTTGGCTCCGCGCGTAGCACAGGGGCAGCACGGTCTCCTGCGCCGCGAAGCAGAAAAGCGCGATGAGCGCCGAGCAGGCCAACAGCGGACGCCAGAATTCTTTTTCCGGCACGCCCGCGGCCTGCACGGCGAGCCACTCGCCGCTTTGCGTGAACTGGGTGACGGTGATCAAGGTGGCCAGAAGCGTCGCCATGGGCACCACGCGCACGGCCCAGTAGGGGACGTCGAGCCACAAAAACTGCAGGATGACCCACAGGCCCGCTTTGGTGCTGGCCAGCGCGTTCATTTTGTCGAAGACGTCGCCGGTGAAGATGATGAGGGAGAAAAGCGCCAGGCTCGCGCCGAAGGCGCTAAAGAGCCGCCGGCCCAGGTAGCGCGAAAAAAGGCTCATATCCGGAAGGCCCGGCGCGCCATGCCCGCGCCCAGCATCGCGCCGGCGGCGTCGGCCATCCAGGGGGCGACGGCGGCCAAAGAGCCGTGGCGGCGCCCCAGGCCGATGCCCAGGGCGATGAGCCCGTAGTAGGCGAACAAGAGGCCCAGGCTGAAGGCGAAGTTGGCCGCGCGCCCGCGCCGGCCCAGCGCGAAGCCCATGGGCGCCGCGATCCAAAAGAAGATCAAGGGCGAGAGCGCCGCGGCGCTCCTGACCGCCAGCTCGACGGTGTACTCGATGTGGTGCTGGGGCGTGGTCTTGGGATCGCGCAGAAAGCGCCGGAGCATGGGCGAGCTCATCTCGGGAATGTCCAAGTTGCGCGGCGCGGCCGCGGCGGCCAGGGGCACGTCGATGCGATCCGAGTCAAAGCGCCCGGCCGTGTATTTCGCCGGGTCGGGGTTAGGCAGCTGCAGCACGCCGTCGTCAAGCTCCAGGTGGATGGCGCGGCCCTTGTCGAGCCAGAGGCGCCCGGTCTGGGCGCGGATTTCCAGGCCCGCGTTGGAGCCTTCCGTCTGCGCCAGATAGACCCCGCGCAGGGCGCCGGTGCGCTTGTCTACCTTCTTGGCCAGCAGATTCCAGGGGCCCACGCTCGTAAAGGAACCGGGCTCCAGCACCACGCGGGAAATCTGCGCCGCGGCCTTCTCGTACTGGCCGCGGAAAGCGCGAAAGCCGTCCGGCCCGGCCTTGTGGTTGAGGTAGAGAAGCGCGCCGGAGAGGGCCACGGCGGTCGCCAAAAAGGGCCAGGTGGTCTCCAAAAAGGAGAAGCCGCAGGCGCGCAGGGCCAATATCTCGCTGTTCTCGGAGAGCTGGCCCAGGACCAGAAAGAGCGCCACCACGTAGGCCATGGGAATGGCGAGGCTCAGGAGAAAGGGCAAGAGGCGCGTGAAGCACGACGCGATCCAGAAAATGGAGATGCCCTTGGTCATGGCCAGGGCGAAGAGGCGCAAGAACTGGTTCATGAGCAAAATGCCCAAGAACACGCCCAGCGCGGCGACGAAGACCGGCACGAAGAGCCGGACCAGGTAGCGGGTCATGATCCCCATGTTCCGCTATTCTATCTTTTCCTTTTGTTATAATGGCGCCGTGGAAAGCGTGGAAGAGGCCGTCCGCTACGCGCGGAGCCATTTCGCGGAATTCGTCTCCGACTTGAAGGAGCTGGCGCGCATCCCCAGCGTGAGCTTTCCGGGCTTCGACCCCAAGCACGTCGCGGCCTCGGCCGAGGCCGCCGCGGCCCTGCTCAAGAAAAGCGGCCTGGAAAACGTCGAGATTTTGACTTTGCCGGGCGCGCATCCCTACGTCTACGGCGACTGGCTGCGCGCGCCCGGCGCGCCCACCCTTCTTCTCTACGCCCACCACGACGTGCAGCCGCCGGGCCGCGAGGAGCTTTGGAAGAGCCCGCCCTTCGAGCCCGCCGAGCGAAACGGCCGGCTCTACGGCCGGGGCACGGCCGACGACAAGGCCGGCGTGGTGGCGCACACCAGCGCCGTGGCCGCGTGCCTAAAGACCTTGGGCCGGCTTCCCGTCAACGTCAAGCTCATCATCGAGGGCGAGGAGGAAATCGGCTCGCTGCATTTGGAGGAGTTCCTGCGCCGCTATCGGGCCAAGCTCTCGGCCGACGCCATGATTTTGACCGACACGGGCAATTTCGACGTGGGCGTCCCCTCGGTCACCACGGCCCTGCGCGGCCTGGCCTCCATGGACGTGACCGTGCGCACCGCGGACCACCCGCTGCACTCGGGCATGTGGGGCGGGCCGCTGCCCGACCCCGTCCAAGCCCTGGCCAAGATGATCGCGTCGGTGACCGACGCCAAGGGCGAGCTCGCGGTGCCGGGGATTTCGCCCAAGACCCGCAAGCTCTCCGCCGCCGAGAAAAAAAGCCTCAAGTCCCTGCGCTACCCCGAAGCCAAGTTTCGCGAACAGAGCGGGCTTCTGCGCCGGACCCGGATTTTGGGCAAGAGCGGCGAGATTTTGGAGCGCGTCTGGCACCGCCCGTCTTTTTCCGTCAACGCCGTCCAGGCCTCCACGCGCAAGGACTGCGCCAACATCGTCAACGAGGCGGCCTGGTGCCACATGGGCGTGCGCCTGGCCGGGGACATGGACCCGCAGGACGTCTTGAAGCGCTTGAAAGCGCACTTGAAAAAGCACGCGCCCTGGGGCGCGGCGGTGGAATTTTCCAACGAGACGGCGAGCCCCGCTTGGACCACCGACCCCGCGGGCCCGGCCTTTACCGCCGCGGCCAAGGCGCTGGAAAAAGGCTACGGGCACCCCGCGGTGTTCATCGGCTGCGGCGGCTCCATCCCCTTCGTGGGCCCCTTCGCCCAGGCCTTGGGCGGCGTGCCGGCCCTGCTTATCGGCGTCGAGGATCCCTACACCAACCCGCACAGCGAGAACGAGAGCCTGCACCTGGGCGATTTTTCCAACGCCATCGCCTCGGCGATTTACCTCTACGAGGCTTTGGCTTCCACCGCCGGCCGGCGCTCCTGATCGCTCGAGAGCGTGTCGCTGTCCCTGACGCCGGACCAGATGGACTGGTATTTGGTGCAGCTCCTGCAGATGTCCGGGAAATCCCCCTTCTCATGGCGCGCCAAAAGATTCTTTAATTCCGGCCCCGCCAAGATTTCCCGCAAGGATTGCTTTTTGAGGTCGCCGATGATGAGCGTCGCCTCCACGTCGCGGCAGCAGCAGGCGTTGACCCGCCCGTCCGAGAGGACGACCGGCCCGGTCAGGAGCCGGCGGCAGGGCCCGCGGTGGACCGGCGGGGGCTTGGGGACGAGCCCGGCCTGCCGCAGCGTCGATTCGGAGATTTTCCCGCCCCAATTGTCGAAATCGGTCACGCCGTCGATGGAAACGAGCCCCTCGTCCCGCCGCTGGGCCAGGTAGGACCAAAACTCTCCGCCCGAGCTGTCCAGGGGCCCGCGCAAGTTGACCTGGATCCGGAGGGCCGATCCGGTCCGCTTTTTTTCCTCGATGAGGCCGCGGATGGCGCGCACGGCCTCGTCGAACTTGTCGACTCCCATGACTCTGCGGTAGGTCTCGCGATCGAACCCGCCGAACGAGCAAAAAATCCAAAAGCGCTGGCCGTACTTCATGAGCCTTTGGGCGCGCTCCTCGCTCAGGAGGATGGCGTTGGTATAGAAATGAAAGCGGGCCGCCTCGGGGCGCGAGAACAGATAATCCAGCCGCTCGAAGAGGAATTTGTCCGCGAAGGGATCTCCCACGATGGGGGTCAGGTCCACCTCGGCCATGCCCAGCGCCAAGTATTGGTCTATCGTCTTGCGGAAGAGATCCATGGGCATGGTGGCCTTGGGCCGCTCCATCTGCGGGTAGGCGCAGAAAACGCAGCGGGCGTTGCAGATGTTGGTTCCCTCGATGTAAAGAGCGTGGGGCTGGGCGCCGAAGGGATGGAAGGCGTTGGCCAGGCGGGAGCGCATGAGCGCGTAGTTCAGCAGCAGCGCGCCCCATTCGCGCCAGTAGGATATTTTTTGGCGCAGGGAGGCCGGGATAATCGCGCGGTAGAGGCGCTTGACGGTATGTTTCATCTAGTCGATGTCGATGAGGCGCACGCGGTAGGAGCGCTTCTTGCCGCCGCGCAGGGTCTTTACGGTGACCACGTCGCCCTTTTTGAGCGCGTCCAAGGCGTTGTAGAGGTCGTCGTAGTCCGTGATGGGAACCGCGTTGATGCCCACGATGACGTCGCCCAGGATGATCCGCCCGGTGTCGGGGTCGCGGGCGATGCCGCGCAGTCCCGCGCGCGCGGCCGGCGTGCCGGGCCGCACGCTCAGGATCACCACGCCCGATTGGCCGCCCAAGAGGTCGTAGGCCTGCCGGTCGCTCAAGATGTTGACGCCCAGGCCGGGCTCGACGCTGTGGCCGTAGCGGATGATTTCCGGTACGATGCGCTTGATGACGTCGACCGGCACGGCGAAGCCCACGCCCGTGTTGTTGCCGCTGTTGGAGTAAATCATGGTGTTCATGCCGATGAGCCGGCCGTTCGAGTCCAGGAGCGGACCGCCCGAGTTGCCCGGGTTGATGGCCGCGTCGGTCTGGATCATGCCGTGGATGGTGACGCCGCCCGCGCCCTCGATTTGGCGGTTTAAGGCGCTGACGATGCCCTGGGTGACGGTGTCGTCCAAGCCGAACGGGTTGCCGATGGCGATGGTTTTCTGCCCGACCTGCAGTCCGGCGGAAGTTCCCAGCGAGATGGGCGCGAGCTTTTCCTTGCGCGCGTTTATTTGGAGCACGGCGATGTCCTTGCGGGGCTCCACGCCGACCAAGCGGGCGCCCAACTGCGAGTGATCCTTGAAGGTGACCAAGAAGGCGCCGCCGCCCTCGACTACGTGGTAGTTGGTGAGGATGCGGCCCTCTTTGTCCCAGACGATGCCCGAGCCCGCGCCCTGCGGCACGGCGTACTCGTCCAAGAAGACGTTCTGCACCAAAGCGATGTTGGTGACGAAGACCACCGAGGGCGAGGCTTCGCGCGCCACGGCGATGGTGTTGAGCTCGCTGGGCAAAAGCGCGCGCGCGGGCCAGGCGCAGAGCCAGGCCAAGGCGGCCAAAAGGAGCCGCTTCTCAAAAATGTTTTCCGCTTTCGCAGGCATGTTTTTATTTTATCTCTTCGCCGCGCCGGCGTGTCAACCGCCGCCGACTTGGAGGCTTGCGCCCTTCATGGTCACGGCGTCGGGGTCGATGGCGAAGGGAGTCTCCGGATTCGGGGACAGGGACAGGGAGAGCGGAACCATCCGCTTGAGCCAGGCGACGGGCAGGGGCAGTCCGGCGGCGCCGGCCGAGAGGACGTCGAAATCGAGCCGGCTGGCGTTCCTATCAAGGACGATGCGCGCGGCGGCCGAGACCGGGACGAAAGAGAACTTTCCCCGCAGGGACAAGACGCCACCGTCCATGGTCAGGGACGAGAGGGCCAGGCTTTTCTCCCGGTTCTCCAGGAACAGGCGCAAATCATCCGCGGAGAGCTTGGCGGAAACGATTTTCAAGCGCCCCACGCGCAGGAAGCGCACGTCGTCCCAGGCGCGCAGGCCGGGCTCGTCCTTGACCGGGACCAGCAGCGCGTCGTCTAGCTCCAGCGAGAAATGCGTGACGGCCAACCCGCGGAACAAGACTTGCGGCGCCCACACCCGGATGCGGGGGTAGTCCCCGTCGCGGGCGTCCCAGGGCCCCAGGTCGATGCGCAGGTTTTTCGCCGTGAGCGGGCCCGAGCGGTAGTATTGGAAATAGAAGACGCGTCCGCGAAAGGGCGCGCGCCGAAAATGCCGCTGCTCGAAGAGCGCGGCTTGGCTGCCGTCCGGCAGCGGCCAGGCGCGGACTTGGACGTAGGCGCGCTTGAACCAGCCGCGCGGGTCGTTGATTTGCGCGGCCGCTTCGGGCAGGCCCGCGATGACCGAGGGCGGCCCCAGGGAGCCTTCCTTCAGGATGACGAACCGGGAGAGCTCGCACAAACGATGGTTGACCGCGCGCATCTTGACGCCGGAGAGCCCCAGGGCCTTGTCCGTCCAGGCGAAGCCCGGGCCGTTGAATTCCGGCGCGTTGGCGACCAGGGTCGCGTCCGCAAAAGGCTCGCGCGGGCCGCGCCGCTTATCGACGGCCTCCAGGATGTCGGCGATTTTCCAGTCCGCGGACGCGGGCGGGCGGCTGGGCAAAAGAGTCGTGGCCGTTCCGAGCGGCGTGGGGATGGAGACGGGGGGAATAAATCCCGCCGGGAAATTCGCGGCGCACAAGAGTTGGAAGCCGGCCAGGGGCCAGACCAGGGCCTGCGGCCACGCCGAAGCCGCGCACACGGCCAAGGCCGGGAGCCCGGGCAGGAAAAAGCGCGTCTGGCGGTTGGGCACCAAAGTCCAGAACAGGTAGGACGCGGCGATCCATGCGGGCAGCAGCCGGGCGCTTTCCCAGCGGCGCTTGTGCCGCGGCGAAAGAAGCGAGAGCCAGCCCAGCAGGAAAAAGGGCAGGCCGAGGGCGCCCACGCTGTCTCGAAAGTAGTAAAAAATCGCGCCGCCTTTCCAGAAGGCGACGGATTGATCCGCGGAAGCCTGGATGAGCTTGGGCAGGAGCAGCGGCGCCTCGGCCAGGTACCACGGGGAGAAGAGCGCCAAGGACAGGGCGAGCGCGGCCAGGACCTTGGGCCGGCGCTCCGGGTCGCGCAGGGCTTGGCCCGCCACCCAGAAGGCCGGGAACAGGTAGGCGAAGAAGCTCCACCTGTGCAGCATGCCCAGCGCGAAGACGGCGCCGAAGGCCAGCGAGGCGGACCAGCGCTTGAAGTGCTCGGAGCGGATGAGCGCCCAGTAGGCGGCCGCGGCCAGGGCGACTACGGCCAGGGACGGCAGCTGCGTGAACAAAAGGTTTTGCACCGCGGGCGCGCCGGCGAAAATAATCGCCGCGGCCAGGGCGGTCAGGTCCGGGCGGAACTCCCAGGCGATGCCGAAGACGCAGAGGCAGAGCAGGGCCAAGTAGAGCCAGTTGACCAGGAGCGCCGCCTGGGCCGGCTTGGGCGAGGAGAGCGCGCCCGCGGCCGCCAAGGGATAGAGCGGCGCCGCGGGCATTCGGCCGAGCCCGGGCGCGCGCGTCCACAAGACGGACCAATCTTTTTGCTCGAGGGCTTGGCGGTAGTCCCAGGCCGCGCTCAACTGCTCGGCCTGGTCCCAGGACGGCGGGCTCTCGTCTTGTCGGACGTAGGCCTTGAGCGCGAGAGCCTCCCAGCCGAGAAACAGGGCGAGGCCGGCCAATCCCGTCGCGAGCGCCAGGCGCCGGCGCCACGTCTGGGTCAAGGTAGGTATCCCGCGGCGCGCAGCATGGCCGCAACGTCTTGTCCGGCCGCTTTCCGGCGGGCTTGGCGGCCTTGCGCGACGCTCCGCGTCCAGCGCCGCAGGAGCTCTTGCGCCTGCAGCAGGATGGAGGAATTTTCCTTGTGGACGTCTTTGCGTTCACCCGGATCCTCGGCAAGGTTGAACAGGGCAAGGGGCTTCGCGAATAATTTCCAGGGAGGAAAGCGGAGGGTCAGGAGCAGGCCGAACTGAGAAATCGAGACGAGATCGTCGCGGCGGGAGCCGTTCATCCAGGGCATAAGATTTTCTCCGCGCATGGCGCGCGGCGGGGCGAGGCCCGCGAGAGCAAGAAGCGTCGGGGCGATGTCGATGGCGCGGACCTGCGCCTCCACGCGCGCGCCGGCGGGAACGCCCGGCCCCGCGATGATGAGCGGCGCGCGCAGCAGTTCGTCGTAAAGGGAGTTGCCGTGCATGATGCGGCCATGCTCCATGAATCCCTCGCCATGGTCCGCCGTGACGGCGATGATGGTGTCGTCCAAGAGGCTCTTGGAAGAGAGCTCCTTAAGCAGCCGCTCGAACGCTTGGTCCGTGTAGCGGATGGATTCGTCGTAGGCGTCGATGAGCCGCCGCAGGCGGGGCTGATCCGGGACGCCCGCGCTCTCGTTCCGGCCCAAGGTCTCTTTCCAGAGAGCGGCGGCGCGGTAAGGGCTGTGGACGTCTTGGGTATGGATGTAGATGAAAAAAGGATCGGAGGATTGCCGCTCGAGCCAGGGAAAAACGAGGGTTCTGCAAAGATGATCAAAGGAGTTGCCTTCCCCGAATTTAAAATAGCCGCCCCGGCCGTACTCCTGAAAGCCGGAATCAAGCCCGAACGCCGGCTCGCAGAAAGGGACGGCAAAGGCGCCGGCGGTGCGATAGCCGCCGGCGGACAAAACGGAGGACAGCGTCCGGATGCCGGCCTCCAGTTTTTCGCCGGCGCGGGGAACAAGCGTGCCGGCCTCCAATTTCTGCTCCCAGCCTTTTTCGGGCGGGAAAACGGCGCCGTGCTCGGAAGGATAGAGCGAGGTCATGATGGAGGCGACCGAGGGCAGCGTCCAAGGCGCCTGGACAATGGCCTGGGTAAAGAGGGTGCCGCGCCGCGCGAAATCGTCGATTCTCGGGCTGGTGTTTTTGGGGTAGCCGCAGATTCCCAGATGGTCCGGCCGCAGGGAATCCACGACGAGAAGGATGATGTTGGGGCGGGCGTTGGGCATAAAATGGGGAAAAATAGACAAAAACGTAGGGTATTATATACGATTTGCGGTAAGCATGAAGAGCGACGAGGGCCGCGTCAATTTCATTTTGGTGGATATTTGCTCCGCGCGGGCGGATCATTTCGGACTCTACGGCTACGCGAGACCGACCACGCCCAACATAGACGGACTCGCCAGGGAGAGCGTTGTTTTCGATGGCGCCATGAGCCAGTCCTCTTGGTGCCTACCCAACTACGCCACGCTCTTCACCGGCCAGCGCCCCGAAGCCCACGGGCTCTGCGTCAACGACGCGTCCCGGACCCTGCCCGCGTCCTCCGAGCTCCTGGCCGAGGGCTTGCGCGGCGCGGGCTACAAAACGGCGGCTTTCAGCGGCGGGGTCTATATGCTTCCGGCCTGGGGCTTCGCGCGCGGCTTCGACGTCTACGTCAATAAATTTTCACCCGCCGACCCGGTCAGGATTCCGGCGCCGGTCGACGACAACCTTCCCGCCGTCTACGATTGGCTGGACGCCCGCGCCAAGGACAAGGCGCCGTTTTTTCTCTATATCGCGATCGACGACACCCACACGCCCTACCGCGCGGACCGGCCGGAAATGTTCGACGAAGGCTACGCGGGACCCTGCGATCCTGAGACCCGCACCGTGCCGTTCGCCCGCGCTTACAGCGGCCAGGCCGCCGGTTATCCCGATGCCGTGGGCCGCAAGGCGACTGAATTCAAGAAGGACATCCGCCATTTGGCCCACCACACGGCGCACTACGACGCGGCGTTGCATTCGGCCGACGAACGCGTCGGCCGGGTTCTGCGGCGGCTCTCCAAGGCCGGATTGGACTCTTCGACCATGGTCGTGGTCACGGCGGATCACGGCGAGATGCTGGGGGAAAAGGGCCTCTTGGCGCACACGGAAGGACTTTACGAACCCATTCTCAGGGTTCCTCTCGTCATCCGCGATCCGGCTCTGCCTGGCCGTGCCGGCGCGCGCGCGCGCGGCATCGTCGAGCGCGCGGACATCATGCCGACCATTCTTGAGCGCGCCGGAGCGGCGCCGTCCCCTCGCCAAGGCGCCGGACAGAGCTTTCTGGAGCTTTTGAGAGGTCACGCGCCCGCCTCCTGGCGCGAGGCCGGCTACGCCAGCTCCAAGCGCAACGTGCCGGGCATCATCGACCGGTTCGTCGACGAGCGCGCCCTGCGCGGCGCGCGCTGGAAGCTGGTGTGGTCCATGAACAAGAAGGGTTTCGAGCTTTACGATCTGTCCGCGGACGGCGGCGAAACGCGTGACGCGGCGCCGGAAAACCCGGGCATTGCACGGGACATGGCGTTTTCGATGCTCAAAGAGGCGGAGCGCTCCCGCTTTTAATCTCGCACGAAAGGACGGCGGCTATGGAAAAAAACGCGGAGAAGGACATCAAGTTCGGGACGGACGGCTGGCGGGGCGTCATGGCCCGGGAGTTCACCATGGACAACGTCCGCCGCGCGGCCCAGGCCATCGCGGACTACCTTAAGGAAGAGGCGGCCAAGCCGCGATCCCAAAGAAAGCCCTTTCTGGCGGGTCCCGTCGTCATCGGCTACGACCGGCGCTTCGCCTCCGACTTGTTCGCGCGCGAGGTGGCCCAGGTCATGCAGGGCAACAAATTCAAGACCATCCTGAGCGCCGAGGTGTTTCCGACCCCGGCGTTGAGCTACCTCACCAAGAAGCTCAAGGGGCCCGGCATCATGGTGACGGCCAGCCACAATCCGGCGGCCTACAACGGCATCAAGATCAAGATGGACGGCCGCGCGGCGCAGGAAGACGTTACGGCCGCGGTGGAGTCCTGGCTCGACAAGAGCCATCCCACGAAGTCCGGGGGCTTCCAGGAAAAATCGTTCCGCGAGGTTTATTTGAGCTACCTCAAGTCCCGCGTCAATGTCGCGGCCATCCGCGCGCGCTTGAAGCGCCCCGTCGTGGTGGACTATCTCTACGGCGCCGCCGGCGGGCTCCTGGAGGAGCTCGTCAAGTCCAAGAAAATCATCGCCATCCACGCCGAGCGCGATCCGCTTTTCGGCGGCCTTCATCCCGAGCCGGTCGAGACCTACCTCAAGGATTTGAAGGAAGCGGTCAAGCGCGAGAGGGCGCTCATCGGCATCGCCTTGGACGGCGACGCCGACCGCGTCGGCGTGGTCGACGAGAACGGCAAGTACTATACGCCCTGCCAGGTATTCCCAATGCTCATCGAGTACCTGGTCGAGAAAAAGAAGCTGCGCGGCAAAATCGTGCAGTCCGTGTCCATGGGCTACCTTTCCAAGCGCCAAGCCAAAGCCTACGGCCTGGCGTTCGAGGAGCTGCCGGTGGGATTTAAGCACGTGGCCGAGCGCATCGCCTCGGGCGAGGCGGCTTTCGGCGGAGAGGAGTCGGGAGGCTACGCTTGGAAAGGCGGCATCGCGGAGCGCGACGGCCTCTTGACCGGGCTTCTGCTTTTGGAGATGTGCCTGACCCTGAAGAAGACGCCCTCGCAGATATTAAGCGGCATCGAAGCCAAGCACGGCCGCTCGTTTTTTAAAAGGATGGACCTGCGGCTCAATAAGCCCGTGCCGGACAAGGCCGCCTACGCCGCCAAAATCGCCAAGAAGCTGCCCAAGAAAATCACCGGCTTGGAAATCCAGGAACTGGTTCAAATCGACGGCTTGAAGATCATTCTGGCCGGAGACAACTGGATTCTCATCCGGCCCTCGGGCACTGAGCCCCTCTTGCGCATTTACGCCGAGTCCGATTCGCCGCAGAAGACCCAGGACATGCTGGATTTGGCCCGCAAATGGGCCGGCGCCGGCGCGTACGTGGACGCCGCGGCGCATTAAAATCCAACCCGGGGAGGTCCGTTGAACCCATGAAAGCCATGCTTTTGGCCGCCGGAGCCGGAACCAGGCTTCGCCCGCTGACCTATCAAATTCCCAAGCCCATGGTGCCGGTGGTCAACCGCCCGGTCATCCATCACGTCCTGGACAATTTGCTGCGCCACGGCGTCTCCGACGTCATGGTGAACCTCCACGCCTACCCGGAGCAGGTGCGCGGCTACTGCGGCGACGGCAGCCGCTGGAGCCTGGACGTGTCCTATTCCTTCGAGCCCAAGCTCATGGGCACCGCCGGAGCCATCAAGAAAACGGAATCCTTCTTCAAGGATGGCCCGTTTTTCGTGATGTCGGGCGACGGCGTCTCGGACATCGATCTGACCGAGATGCTGGCCTTCCACCGCCGCAAAAAATCCCTGGCCACCATGGCGTTAAAGGCCGTCGACTCGCGCTTCGACTACGGCGTGACCCTCTCGGACAAGCGCGGGCGAATCACGGGCTTTATGGAAAAGCCCAATTGGAGCGAGGTTTTCTCCAACAAGGTCAACACCGGCATCTATTTGTTCGAGCCCGAGGTTTTGAAGCTCATTCCCAAGGGACGGCCCTACGACTTCGGCCACGAGTTGTGGCCCAAGCTCTTGAAGATGAAGGCGCCCATCTACGCCTACGAGACGCGGGCGTACTGGTGCGACGTGGGCAATCTTTCGGAGTACCGGCGCTGCCAGGTGGACTGCCTGGCGGGCCGCGTGAATCTCCAGATCCCGGGCCGGGAGATCAAAAAAGGCGTGTGGGTCGAGGAGGCCGTCAACATCTCGCCGCGCGCGATTCTGCGCCCGCCCTGCCTCATCGGCAAGGGCTCGGTCATCGAGGCCGGCGCTGAAATAGGGCCGCACACCGTGGTCGGCGACCGGGCCCGCGTCGCCTCCTCGGCGGTCCTGGACAACAGCATTCTTTTCGACAACGTGACCGTGGGCCGCGGAGTGCGCCTGTCCAACTGCATTTTGGGCGCGGGCGGCAACGTCAAGGAAAGCATTTCCGTCTACGAGGCCGCCGTCCTCAACATCCGGCAGTAGGCGGCGCTTCGGGCGCCAAACGCCCGCCCCGGAGAAATCCGGGGCGGGCTCTTTATTTTCGCGGCGGGAAAACTACTGCGCGGCTTGCGGCTGGCTGGGGGCCTGGCTTCCGGCGCCCTGGCCGGCTGCGGAACCGCCCGAGCCGCCGGCGTTCCGGCGCATCCGGCCGAGGTTGCGGTTTTCCTGGCGGTTCAAGGAGCGCTGCTGGCCCTTGGTGATGTAGCCGCCGTTGCGGCGGGCCATGCGGCGATCCTCGCGGCGCATGCGGCGATCGTTGCGGACGATCTTGTTGCGCTGCCGCTTGCTGATCTTGCCGTTCTTATAGAGCCGGTTGGCGTTGCGCTGCTGCCGGCGGGTGCGGTTAAGCGCCTGGGCTTGGCGGGGATGGTTCTTGCGCCAGCGGCCCTGGGCCGCGGCGGCGCCGCCCACGGATACGAGCGCGGCTAAAACCGCGATGAGAAGTCCGGCCATGGTTTTCTTCATTAATGCCTCCGTCGTTTGATTCGCGCGATGCGCTAGATTTGGACGATTGGCGACCGCGAAAAGTGTCGCGCCGGCCGATTTTGAACTATGGTATAATCAATTTCCGTTTAATTCAACCCCGAAGGCTGGAGGAATTCCATGCAGAGACAAGGACGCTACTTTTTCACCTCGGAGTCGGTGACCGAGGGCCATCCCGACAAGGTCTGCGATCAAATTTCGGACGCCGTTCTGGACGCCGTCCTGGCCGAGGATCCGACGGGCCGCGTGGCCTGCGAGACCTTCGTCTCCCGCGGCATGGTCATCGTGGGCGGGGAAATCACCACCGACACTTTCGTGGACGTCGACGATTTGGTCCGCAAGGTCGTGCGCGGCATCGGCTACGACCACCCGAAGTACGGCTTTGACGCGGCCTCCTGCGCGGTCCTAAACGCCATCGGCCGCCAATCCCCGGATATCGCCCAGGGCGTGGACACCGGCGGCGCGGGCGACCAGGGCATCATGTTCGGCTACGCCTGCCGCGAGACGCCCGAGCTCATGCCTCTGCCCATCATGCTGGCCCACCGCCTGGTGCGCAAGCTCTCCGAAGTGCGCCGCTCCAAGACGCTGGATTACCTCGGCCCCGACGGCAAGTCCCAGGTGACGGTGGAATACCTGGACGGGCGGCCCCTGCGCGCCGACACCGTGGTGCTTTCGACCCAGCATACCGATGAGATTTTGGACCGCACCGGCTCCCAGATCACGGAGAAGGCCAAGAACGAGATCATCGACGCGGTCATCCGCCCGGTCCTGGGCAAGCGCCTTATCGACGCCAAGACCCGGTTCCTCATCAACCCGACCGGCAAGTTCGTGGTCGGCGGCCCGGCCTCCGACACCGGCGTGACCGGCCGCAAGATCATCGTCGACACCTACGGCGGGCGCGCCCCGCACGGCGGCGGCGCTTTCTCGGGCAAGGATCCGACGAAGGTGGACCGCTCGGCCTGCTACATGTCGCGCTACATCGCCAAGAACGTGGTGGCCGCGGGCTTGGCCGAGGAATGCACGGTTCAGCTGGCTTATGCCATCGGCGTGGCCGAGCCCGTGGGCGTCTATTTCGACCTCCACGGCACGGGCGAGGTCGATGAGACCCGCCTGGAGGCCGCCGTGCGCAAGCACTTTTCGCTCACGCCCAAGGGCATCATCCAAAGCCTGAAGCTGCGCCGCCCCATCTACCAGGCCACCGCGGCCTACGGCCACTTCGGCCGCGAAGAGTCCAGTTTCGAGTGGGAGAAAACCGACAAGGCCCAGACTCTGCGCGACGAGCTTTTGGGCAAGGCGCCGGCCAAGGCCTCTCGCCGGGCGGTCGCCGCGGCTTAAAAAGCGCCATGCCGGGCAAGGTGGTCGCGGGCCCCGAGGAAGCGCTCTTAGATCTGCGCGACGGGGCCGTGATCATGGTGGGAGGCTTTGGCCTCTGCGGCACGCCGGAAAATCTTTTGGCCGCGGTCAGGGCCAAGGGCGTCAAGAATTTGACGCTCATCTCCAACAACGGCGGCACCGACGAGCACGGCAACGGCCAGCTCATCAAGAACGGGCAGGTCAAGAAGATGATCATGTCCTACGGTGGCGAATGCAAGGCCTTCGAGGAAATGGCCCTGGCGGGAACTCTCCAGGTCGAGTGGAACCCGCAGGGCACCCTGGCCGAGCGCATCCGCGCCGGCGGCGCCGGCATCGGGGGATTTTTCACTCCCACGGGCTACGGCACTTTGGTGGCCGAGGGCAAGGAAACCCGCGTCATCGAAGGGCGAAACTACGTTTTCGAGAAGCCCCTGCGCGCGGACTTCGCGTTCGTCAAGGCCTGGCGGGGCGACCGCGCCGGCAACCTCGTGTTCCGCAAGACCTCGCGCAACTTTAATCAGGTCATGGCCACGGCCGCCAAGGTCGTCATCGCCGAGGTTGAGAAGCTGGTCGAGCCCGGCGAGCTTGAGCCCGATTCGGTGCACACGCCCGGCATTTTCGTGGACCGCATTTTTCAGGGCGCCAAATATTTGAAGCCCATCGAGAAGCGCACCGTGCGCCCGCGCGCCGGGGCGGCGGCCTAACCATGGCCAAGGACATGGATAAGCGCGCCGCCATCGCCAAACAGGCCGCGCTGGAGCTTAAGGACGGCGACTACGTGAACCTGGGCATCGGCGTGCCGACTTTGGTGTCCAATTACCTGCCGCCGGGCGTGAAAATCACTCTCCACACTGAGAACGGCATGCTGGGCTACGGCCCCTATCCGTTTGAGGGTGAGGAAGACCCCGATCTCATCAACGCCGGCAAGGAGACCATCACGGAGCTCCCCGGCTGCTGCTACTTCGGCTCGCACGACTCCTTCGCCATCGTGCGCGGCGGGCACCTGGACGCCACCATTCTTGGCGCGATGGAGGTCTCCGAGGCCGGCGACATCGCCAACTGGATGATTCCGGGCAAGAAGGTCAAGGGCATGGGCGGCGCCATGGACATGGTGGCCGGGGCCAAGAAGGTCATCGTGGCCATGGAGCACGCGACCAAGGACGGCAAACCCAAGATATTAAGGAAGTGCTCCCTGCCGCTAACCGGCAAGGGCGTGGTCTCGACCATCGTGACCGAACTCTCCGTTTTCGACGTGACTCCAAAGGGCCTGGTGCTGCGCAAAAAGGCCGAGGGCGTCTCCTTGGACGATTTAAAGTGCCTCACCGAACCCGCGTTCCAGGTTTCCGACGCGCTGGCCGCGTTCGCGGCGGCCTAGACATGCCCAAAGCCAAGCCGGTGCGGGAATCCCTGACGCAGCTGGCGGACCTAATGTCCCCGCCCGACGCCAACATGCGCGGCACGGTCTTCGGCGGAAAAATCCTGCAGATGGTGGACAAGGCGGCCGCGGTCTGCGCCATGCGCCACGCGGGCCGCGAGTGCGTGACGGTGGCCATGGAGCGCGTTGAATTTTTGGTGCCCATTCAAATCGGCCATGTGGTGACTGTCGAGGCCCGGGTCAACTACGTGGGGCGGACATCTTTGGAAATCGGCGTCGAAGTTTACGCCGAGGACATGGTCAAGGGCGGGCGCCGGCACGCCAACTCGTGCCTGGTCACCATGGTCGCCGTGGACAAGGACAGCCGCCCCGCGCCCGTGCCGGGCTTGATTTTGGAAACGCCCGAGGACAAGGCCCGCCACGCCGAGGCTCTGGCGCGGCGCGCCGCGCGCACTAAAGGGTAAGATTTTTTCGGGCTGCGAAATCCTAAAGACGAAGCTCGTCAGGGGCTGCGGATTGGGCGGGCTCCGCGTCCGAATCGGAATCCGGGCCGGCCAGAAGATCCTCGCTTTGGGGCAGAGTCTCCACTCCCTTTAGTTTCCTCTCGATGCCGCGGGATTTGCGCGCCGCGTCTTCAATGGTGTGCGTGGCCTCCTGCAGCTTCTTGTGGGTCTTGTCGAGCATGTCCCCGAACTGAGTGAACTGGGCCTTGACCGCGCTTAGCAGCGACCAGACCTCGCTCGAGCGCTTTTCGATGGCCAGAGTGCGAAAGCCCATCTGCAGGCTGTTCAAGAGCGCGGCAAAGGTCGTGGGCCCGGAGAGAACCACGCGGCATTCGCGCTGCAGGAACTCCGCTAAGCCCGGAAGCCGCAGGGCTTCGGCGTAGAGCCCCTCGGCGGGCAGGTACATCACGCCGAAATCGGTGGTGGCCGGAGGGTTGAGGTACTTGTCCCGGATGTCGCGGCCGTTTTTCTTGAGCGCGCCTTCCAGCTCCTTGGAGGCTTCGGCCACGGCCAAGGCGTCGGCGCGCTCCTGTGCCGCCTGCAGCCGTTCGTAGGCCTCTTTGGGGAACTTCGAGTCCACTGGCAGCCATATGCCGCCCTCGATGCCGCCGTGCTTTCCCGGGAGCTTCACGGCGAATTCCACCGTCTCGCCCGAGCCTTTGCGCGTGCGCACGTTCGCGGCGTATTGCTCCGGGGCCAGCACCTGATCCAGGAGCATTCCCAGCTGGATTTCGCCCCAGGTGCCGCGGGTCTTCACGTTGGTCAGGATGTTCTTCAAGTCGCCCACGCCGGAGGCCAGTTGGCGCATCTCGCCCAGACCCTTCTGCACGCGGTCAAGGCTCTCCGAGACGATCTTGAATGATTCGGAGAGCCGCTTTTCCAAGGTGGCGTGGAGCTTCTCGTCCACGGTTTGGCGCATCTGCTCGAGGCGAGTCTCGTTGTCCTTTTGAATCTCGCGCAGGCGCTGCTGCACGGTTTCGCGCACGGATTCGAGCTTCTGCTCCTGGAGGCGCGTGAGCTCCGCGATGCGGCCCAGGATGGAGTCGGCTTGGCCGCGCACCGCCGCGGCGATTTCCTCGCGCAGGGCGCGGCTTTGCTCGCTGCTTTCCGCTCGGGCGCGCGCGGCGTCTTCCTGCGCCGCTTTAGCCGGTTCCGCGGCGGCGCGGCGCACGGCGTCTTCCAGGCGCAGGGCCTGGGCCTCGGCGTTCTTGCGCGCGCTCAAGGCCAGCGCGAAGTAAAAAATCGCGGCGGAAACGACGATGGCCGCGGAAACGACGAGCGCCGAAATCACTTCGCGGCCTTCTTGAGGCGCGGCACGTCCGCGAAGGTCAGGACCTGGGCGCGGCAGCTGCGGCCGGCCTCCAGGTAGAGCTTGAGCTTGGCCAGGCAGTCCTCCCAACCCGCGGCGCAGCCGGCGTAGCGCTTGTCCGCGGCCCGGCTCTTGGAAAACCCGGCGTGGACCAGCGTGATTTCGCAGCCGCGGCGCTTGGGGCGGATGAAGAAGCTGGCCAAAAGCGGGATGTCCTTCCGGCGCGAGGCTTTCCACAGCCAGGCCACCTTGCGCCCCGGGTCCAAGTCCACGAAGACGCCCTCGCTCTCGCCGCGCGCCACGTGCGGCGGGAAGGGCGTGCGGGAGTCGGGCGCGCGGAGCTTGGGCCAGACCATGCGGAAGCGTCCGGCGTTTCTGGCGTCTGTTTCCGCGCCTTCAAGCCACCAGCGGCACAGACGCGTGGCCGAAGTCAGCGCCCGGTAAACCTCGTCGGCCTTGGCGTTGATGTCCAGGCTCAGGCGCAGGTCGCGCGTTCCGGCGGGGCTCACCGCGCCGCTCCGGGGGCGGCGCCCGAAAATCCGGAACCGGCGGCTAAGGCCGGGCCGGAGGGCCCGTCTTTCATCAGGAAAAAGGTGTTGACCAGCGTGTTGAACTGAGCGACGTGCTCGGCGTAGCCCGCGTCCGTGGCGGGATAAACGAGGACGTAGAAACCGTCCGGGACCGGCACGACCACATAGGCGTGCTTCTGCGGGATAAACCGTTTGCCGGTGCGCGGATCAGTCAAGACGCCCCAGCGCGCGCCGGGAGGCGCCGGAGCCGGGGAGAGCACCACGAAATGCTTGGCTTTCAAGCCCGAGACCAGGACCTCGTCAATGGGCTGGGCCAGTTGGTATTGGGGGCCGTAGACGTCGCGCAGGGTCTGCCGGATGTAATCATCCGGCCCGGCGTACATCTCCAGGGATCCGTCCGGCAGCCGGTGCGAGGCGTAATCTCGGTACCAGCGCACGCTCAGGCTCGGGACGCCGAGATAGAACTTCGGGTCAAAGTGGCCGATGAACGTGGTGTCCGTGTAATGCTCCCCCTCATGAGCGGTGACGACCTGCCAGCGCCAGGGGGCCAGACAGCGGAAGTCGCCGTTGATCGAGGCATAGGCCGCGTATTTGGGAGCGCATCCCGCCAGGACAACCGCCAAAAGGGCGGCGACGCCAAGGCGAAGGGAAATTTTTCGGCTCATGGGGCGGGATGAGTATAACAGTGAAGGGGGTTATTTTCCATATAAAAAGAGAGCCTAAAGGCGCTCGACCGCGGCCGCGATTCCCAGGCCACCGCCCACGCAGATGGCAGCGACGCCGCGCTTTTCGCCGCGCCGGGCAAGCTCCAGGAGAAGCGTGTGGATGAGCCGCGCGCCGGTTCCGCCGAAAGGGTGCCCCAGCGCCAGCGCGCCGCCGTTGACGTTGAGCTTGTCCGTGTTCAGGCCCAGTTCCTTGAGGTCGACCAAGGTCTGGGAGGCGAAGGTTTCGTTGATTTCGAACAAATCCACCGAGGCAATGGGCCAAGACAGCCGCGAGAGAAGCTTCTTGATGGCCGCGGCCGAGCCCTCGGCCATGCGCTCGGGCAAGAGACCCACGACCTCGGCGCCGACCAGCCGCCCCAGCGGTTTTTTGCCCGCCGCGGCCTTGGCGTCGGCCAGGATGAGCGCCGAGCCGCCGTCCACGATGGCGTGCGTGTTGGCGCTGGTGGCATCGCCGCCCTCGTAGAGAATCTTTGCTTTCGCGAAATAATCGTCGTTCGGGTTTTCCCGGATGGCGTCGTCTTGGATAACCTCGGCCACGGGGACGATTTCTTCCCGGAAAAGCCCGGCTGCCCGGGCCGCCGCGGCGCGCCGGTGGCTCTGCGCGGCCCACGCGTCTTGTTCCTTCCGGGACACGCCCATCTCTTTGGCCACGGCTTGGGAGGTTTCCGAGATGGCGCGCCCGCACCAGACGTCGTTGAAGGAGGGGACAAACGTGCTCAGGGGCACGCGGCTCGAGACGTCCGCGCCGCAGGCCAGGACCAATGAATGCCGGCCCGAGGCGATTTCCTCCGCCGCGACGCGCAGAGCTTCCAAGCCCGCGCCGCAGGCTAAATTCACGGTCGTGCCGGTCAGGCGCGGGTCGGCCTGGAGGCGTTGAGCCACGTAGCGCGCTCCGTAGCAGGCGTGCGGCCCAACGTGGTAGCAGTTGCCAAAGACGATGAAGTCGAGCGCGTCCGTGGAGAACCCGGCGCGGGAAAGCGCTCCGCCCGCGGCGGCGCCGGCCAGATCAAAGGGGTCCGTGCCCGCCAGGGCGCCGCCCTTGCCGCCTTCGGGTTTTTCGCCGCGGCTCCAGACCGCAAAGGGCGTGCGCGCCCCCGAGAGGATGAAGATTTCCGGAGTCATTTTCACGGTATTTTACTACAAACTCCGTCGGGAATGCTTGATTTTTTCGGGCGAAATCGTATATAATTTAAAACCACGATTTAGATAATGCCGAATAATCAATGATAAAAGATGGACACTGGCTTCCGGGGAGATCATGCACCTTAAATCCATAGACATTGTCGGCTACAAGTCGTTCGCGGCGAAAACCCATCTGGATTTGGGCCTGGGCATCACCGGAATCATCGGACCCAACGGCTGCGGCAAGTCCAACATCATGGAGTCCGTGCGCTGGTGCCTGGGCGAGATGTCGTGGAAGTCCCTGCGCGCCGATTCCATGGTCGACGTCATTTTCGCCGGCACGGCCAAGCGCCAGCCCCTGTCCATGGCCGAGGTGACGCTCACTTTCGACAACTCCCAGAACACTCTGCCGGTGCAATTCTCCGAAGTGACCGTCTCGAGGAGGCTCTTTCGCTCGGGCGAGTCCGCGTATTTTCTCAACAAGACCCAGTGCCGCCTGCGCGACATCCGGGAACTCTTCATGGACACGGGCCTTGGCGGCGGCGGCTACGCCATCATCGACCAGGGCGGGGTGGACTTCATCCTGAACTCCAACGTCGAGGACCGGCGCGCGATTTTCGAGGAGGCCGCGGGGGTCTCCAAGTACAAGGCCAAGCGCGAGGAGGCCCTGCGCAAGTTGGAGCGCGTCGAGGCGGACATCTCCCGCCTGCGCGACTCGGCCGTGCTCATCGACGAGCAGGTGCGCAAGCTCGACTCCGACGCGCGCAAGGCCAAGCTTTACCAGAAGTACAAGGAGGAGCTCGCGGCCTTGGAAGCCGGGCAAGTCCTGCGGCAGATGTCGGATTTGGACGCCCGCTTGTCCGAGACGGCGGGCCAGTGCCGCCCGATGGAAGAGGACTTGGGCCGCCTGCGCGTGGAAATCGACGGTGAGGGGGCCCGCATCGCGGCCCTGAACCTCGAGAAGGCCAACGCGCAGAACGAGATGATCGCGGCCAACGGCCGCATCGCCGAGACCAAGGCCGGGATTTCCGGCGCCGAGGCCCAAAAATCGTTTTGCGAGTCGACCGCGGAGGATTCCCAAAAGCGCCTCGACGCGCTCGCGGCGGAAACCTCGGGGCTGCTGTCCCGCTTGGAGCAGATGGATCCGGAAATGGGCCGCGCCCAGTCCGAGGCGGAGAACGCCCGCGCCGAGGAAGCCCGGATGCGCGAGGAATCTTCCGGCGAGGAGTCCCGCGCCGAGGAGTTGTCCCAGCGCTGCGCCCAATCCGGCCGCGCCGTGGAGGCTTTGCGCGAGGAAGCCCTGCGCGCGGCGGAGGCCGTCCTGTCTCTGCGGCGGGAGCGCTCCCGCTTGGAGTCCGATTTCGCCAACCAGGATTTCGCCGTGCGCCAAAGCCTGCGCGACTTGGAAAAAGACGGCGCGCGCGTTTCGGCGCTGCAGCAGGATCTGGACGCCGTTCGCGCCGCGTGGGAGACGCTTAAGGCGGAAGCCTCCTCCAAGCGCGAAGCCGCAGCGGCGCTGGAAGCGGAATTTTCCTCCGCGCGGGAGAAGTATAAGGCAGCCGCAGAAGCCGCGGCCGCGCGGCAGTCCGGCTTAACGCTGTCTCGCGCGAGGCTTGAAGCGGCCGAGACCCGGGGCCGGCAAAATCCCTATTGGACGGGCGCGCAGGCGGTTTTAGGCGCCGGCATCCCCGGCGTCATGGGCATGGTGGGCGATATTCTACGCGCGCCGGAAGATTTCGCGCCGCACCTGGAGGACGCGCTGGGCGAGCGCCTCTACGCGGTCGTCTGCGAGGATTCCGTGGCGGCGAAGGCCTGCGTTGAATTTTTGCGCGCGACCGGCCGCGGCCGCGGCCGGTTTTTGGTGCTGAGCACCATTTCCGCCGCGCTGGCGGAGCGTTCCTATCCGCCCGAATCCCTGCCGCTTCTTTCCCGCCTGAACGTTTCCCCTGCGCACGAGGCCGTGGCGCGCTTTTTGCTGGGCGAGGTTTATTCCCTCGACAAGGCCTTGTTCGCCGATCATTGGGTTTGCGGCGGATCGGATGAGGCGCTGGAAGATTCCATGGGTCCGGCCCATATCGGCGTTCTGCGCGAGGCCATCGCGCAAGACGAGGCGGAGTGCTCGCGCCTGGCCGCGGAAAAAGCGGACATCGAGGCGGACATCGCGCGCAAAGAGGCCGAGCTCGCCGAGGCGCGCGCGGCCTTGGCCTTGGCCGAGGCCGAGGAGAAAGTCGCCGCCGCCCAAATTGGAGATAGGACCGCGTCTCTGGACGCGGCGCGGCAATCGGCGGCCGTTTCCGAGGCCGAAGCGGCCCAAGGTCTTAAGAATTCATCCCTTATTAAGGAAGAGATGGCGGGCAAGAACCGCGGCATCGCCGAATTGGAGAGCGCCGAAGCCGAGGCCAAGGCCAGGGAAGCCGCCGCCGGCAAGGAGTTCGGCAACCTCCGGGAAGAGGCCGCCGCGGCCCGCGCGGGCTTGGAGGCCGTCCGTTCCCGGCTCAAGGCGGCCCAAGAGAAGACATCGTTTTTGGAGAAGGACCTTCAGCGGCTCGCCCAGGAAAAATCCGGGTTGGAGGATTTGCTGTCCCGGCGCGAGCGCGAGCGCGCGGAGCTCGAGGCCAAAAAGACGGAGATGGCCGCGAAGACCGCGGAGCTGGAGGCGCGGCGGCAGGCGCTCGTGGAGACGCTCTCCGAGCTTGAAATTTCAGCCCAGGGCAAGGCGTCGCGTCTGCAGGACATGGAGTCCGCCGCCGCCCAGAAAGAGGAATCCCTGCGCGGGCTGCGAGATCGCGCCGAGGAGCTGCAGGCCAAGCTTCACGCGCTCGAAGTCGAGAACAGCTCTTTGCGGGCCACTCGCGAGGCCCTCTCGCGCCGGCTCTCCGAGGAGCTGGGGCTTTCCGCCGACGAGGCGCGCGAGAAATACGGAACGCAGAGCGCCGAGCCCGAAAAAATCGAGTTTTTGAAGCGCCGGGTCGCGAGCCTGGGCAACGTGAACATGGCCGCGCCCGAGGAGTACGAGGCCCTGACCGCTCGGCAGTCCTACCTGGCCTCGCAGATCGATGACTTGAACAAGGCCGAGGAGGATTTGAAGTCCGCCATCCAGAAAATCAACAGCGCGACGCGCGAGAACTTCCGGCAGACTTTCTCCGAGGTGCGCGAGCATTTCCGCCGGCTTTTCTCGGTGCTTTTCGAGGGCGGCGAGGCGGACTTGATCTTGAGCGATCCGGACAACATGCTGGAATCCGGAATCGAAATCATGGCCCAGCCCCCGGGCAAGCGCCTGCAGAACATCACGCTGCTCTCGGGCGGGGAGAAGACCCTGACCGCCATCGCGCTCTTGTTCGCCTTCTTCCTGGTCAAGCCCTCGCCGTTCTGCATGATGGACGAGGCCGACGCGGCTTTGGACGACGCCAACGTGGAGCGCTTCGGCCAGCTCTTAAAGGAGTTCGAGGAGCGCACGCAGTTCCTCATCGTCAGCCACAACAAGCGCACCATGGAGGCCGCCGACGTCATCTACGGCGTCACCATGGAGGAGATGGGGGTCAGCCAAATCGTCTCCGTGGATTTGCGAAGGAAGTCCGCGGCCACGGCGGCCCCCGCCGCGGCCCAGCCGTCCTCGGATCCGGCCCGGGCTTAGGCGCGCCCGGCCTTGGAGCCGCCGGGATGATCTACGGGGTTTTTTCCGACGTCCACTCTAATTTGGAGGCCTTAACGAGGGTCCTGGAATTCCTCGAATCCGCGGGCGCCCGGGCGTACCTGTGCTGCGGCGACTTGGTCGGCTACGGCCCCAACCCCAACGAGTGCCTGGAAAAAGTGCGCCGGCTTCCCAACCTCGGCGCCGTTTGCGGCAACCACGATTTGGCGGCCATCGGGCGCATGGATCCCGGGTGGTTTAATTCCTACGCGCGCGAGGCGGTGTCTTGGACGCGGCGCGAGCTTTCCCCCGAGTCCCTGAAATATCTTTCCGGGCTTACGCCACGATTGGACGGGCCGGAGTGGACCCTGGCGCACGGCACGCCGCGCAAGCCCGCGGACGAGTACTTCTTGAGCGCGCTGCAGTTCAAGCAGAGCCTGGGCCTGGTCAAATCCTGGCCGCTCTTCGTCGGGCATAGCCACATGCCGCTGTGCTTTAGACTCGCTCCCGGCGGCGGCGTTGAAATGTCCTTGCTCGAGGACGGGCAGGAAATCCTCTTAAATCCGGAGGAGAAGGCGGCTTTTAATCCCGGTTCCGTGGGCCAGCCGCGGGATCATGATTCCCGCGCGTGCTGCGCCCTCTACGATTCGGAGAAAAGAACCGTCCGCGTCGCGCGCCTGGGCTACGACGTGGCCGCGGCTCAGGCCAAAATCCGCCGCGCCGGGCTGCCCGAGTTCCTGGCGCAAAGGCTGGAACTCGGCCGCTGACCTTCGGCCCAAAAGGTTGTTGGGCCTTTTGCCTGGAAGCGCTGGGACCTCCGGCCCATGCCCGATCCTCGGCCGAATGTTATCATGGAACGTCTCTCGTTCAGCCCGAATCTATGAACAAAAGAACGAAAAAGGCGTTTTCGTCCGGCGCGGGCCTCGCGCCGATGCCGCAGGCGGCCGGCCGTCTGCAGGCGTTTTCCCCGGCGCCGCGGCGCACGATATTGTCATTCGAGCGCCGCATCCAGGCCTATTTCTGGAGCTCAAGCCGGGAAAAATCCCTTGCCCGGTGAATCGGCCGTCGTCCGTCGGCGCCTAGCCGGCGCTTTATTTTTCGCGTTTTGCTCGCTCGCCGCGGCGCGGGCACGGGCGAACTATAATCCTTCAATGAGCACGGATTTTGTCAGCATCAGCCAATGGCTGAGCCAGAACATCGCGCAGGGCCTGGCGTTCAACGCCGGCGAGACCTTCGATCCGCCGAGGGAGGTCAAGGATCGGCGGCTTCAGCCCGACATCAGCTTCGGCGCGGGCTTTCTGCCGCTCGACACGGCCAAGTTCCCGGCGACTCCTGAGTTGACCAATGAAAATATCAACGCCGCCGGGTTTTTCCCCTCGCATGTTCTTTTTCCCAACCTCGTTATGCACTTGCGCGCCGGGCTTCCCCACCGCTGCGATTTCGCCCTGCGCGTCGCGGACATGACCACGCCGCCCGGCTACAAGCTTTCCGGCAGCCTTTACGGCCAAGGGCAAAGCAATTCTTTGGGCTTCGATCTGCGCAAACATTTCCTCGGCAGGGACGGAGATCCCATGGTGACCGTCAGCGCGGACTACAACTATGTCTTCGGGCGGTTTAACTTTCATGAAACGCTGCCTGTGGACGTGGAGAATATTGGAATCGTCAATAATCTCGCGGGCAATTTGCGTTGGAGCGTGGCCAGTTACGGCCTGAATTTCGTGATCAGCCAGCAGTACGGCAATTGGATTCCATTCGTCGGGTTAGGATATAACCACGCCGCGGGATCGGTCTCGGCCGGGCTTTCCGATACCGGCGACTCAAATTTGTTCACGCCGATTATCGGACAGGGAGCTTCGAAGGTGACGCCGGATCAGGCGCGCGGGCTTCTGGGTTGGCAGTGGATCCATTCCTGGGTCGATTACTTCGCCGAAGGGGAAATCGAGGCGGCGGGTCCTGAAAGCGGGAAGGTTTGGATTTTGCAGGCGGGCATTTCCCTGCCGTTCTACATTGGGATGAAGAGAAAGAACAAGAGCGCCGAAGGAATCCTCGGCCGGGAGTCCACCGCGCCGCTGGGCTCAGACTCCTCCGAGCCGGTGTTCATGCACTAGCCGTCGGTCCTAGGACTTTTGCCGGGCGCTTCGTAGGACTTTAGACACTCTTTCTTCCGCCTTATTAATCTTAACATCAACATTCGAGAAACGGCGCGCGCTGAAAATATCGTGACTATCAAGAAAATAACCGCGGCAGGCTTGGCAGCGGCGCTTTTGGCGTTGACACCGGGCTTGCCTTGCTATCGGGCCCTGGGCGCGGAGTTTTCCGCGGAGGGGACCGCCGGCCCCGGGGCCGTGTCCGTTCCAGCCGGCGCCGCCGCGGATTTTTTCGGATTTTCTCCGGCGCCGGCAGCGTTGCCGGAGGCGAATCTGCCGAATTTCTCCGCGCTACCTGCGGGGATGGAAGTTCCGCCTTCGGCCGAGGGTCTTCCCGCGGCGCTTTCCGCGCCAACGGCGCGCCCGGAAGGAGCGTCCGCTGAAAAGGCGCCCGAACGTCCGGCCGCGTCTTTGTCGGCGGAATCCTCCGATAAAACGGCCGCGGTCGACCCGGGTCTGGAGACGCCGCCGGACGCCGCCGGCCCGCGCGACGAGTCCGCCACCGGTTCGAGGCCGGTCTCCGTCCATGCCGTCAACGAGTCGGGGCGTCCGCCCCGGCCGCTTCTCCGGCTTAAAAAAATAGCGTCCGCCTTGGGGCGGCTGGTGACGCCCCGCGCCGACGGCGCGAGCCTCAAGGCCGGCTCCGAGCGCATTTTTGATTTCGCTTCGGCAGGGACGCCCTCCGCGGAAGAGGCGTCCGTCGCCGCGGCGTCCGTTTTCGGAAAAACAGCCCCGGCGGCAGGGCTTGGCCTGGATGCCGCGCCGCAAAGCGCCTCCAAAACGGCGATTCCTGCGCCCGCCGCTCCGGGGGCGCCCAAGAACGAACCGCCGCGATCTTTGCGTGAGCGGGTTTTCAGTCCCGTCCGCGCGGCCGCGCGCGCCGTTGGGCATGCCGCGGCCAGGACGCGGGAACTTTTGTTCGGCGATCCGGCTTTGGCGTGGACCACGAGATCCTTGAGGAGGGCTCGCATGGCGGCGGCCGGTCTGGGAATGGCCGACGCCGCGCTGCCGCTGGTCACGGCCGCCGTTATCGGCGCGCTTTTGGACGCCGCGCGCGCGGCCCACGGCACCGCCGCCTTGTCGCATTTGTGGTGGCTCGTGGGCGCGTCCGTCGCCCTGTCGCTTGCCTCCGCGGTCTCGTGCTGGTTCTTCACCTATCTCTACCGCGTGGTCGGGCTGCGCGCCGCCTATCATTACCGCGCGGCCTTGGCGCGCAAGTTCGGCCAGCAGGAGATGGCGTTCCACCTGGAAAAGCAGCACGAGTCCAGCGCCTTGGCCAGCCGCATCCTGAATGACACGAATTACCTGTCTTTCAAGAACATAAGCACGCCCATGGATTGGCCCATGGGCGTCGTCCTGCTCGTGGTCGGCGGAACGCTTCTTATCTCCCAAAGTCTCCTCATTAGCGCGGCGGTCGCCGTGGTCGTCCTTCCGGCGGCCATTCTCATGGCCCGTTACGGCCGCGAATTGGCCAAGTTGAATTTCGAGCAGACCGGCCGCCAGGCGGAGCTGACCCAGCGCTCCCAGGAAAGCTTGCGGCAAGTCCGCGCGGTGAAGATTTTGTCCTCCCTGGACATGGAGATGACGCGCTTCAAGGAGAAGGCCCGGGAAATCATGGATTTGGGCGTGGCCCAGGCGCGCATCCAGTCCAAGATCGCGCGGCTGGGCCTCATCATGGGATTCTTTACCCAGCAGTTCGTTTTCCTTCTGGGCGGGTTGGGGCTTTCGGGGCGCCTGGGCCGCGCGGTCAAGCCCATCACTTTCGGCGGCATCACCCAGATGGCAACCTACTCGGGGTACGCCAGCGTGGGCGCGAGCCAGCTGACCAATGATTATCTCCGCTTCAAGCAGTACGAGGGCGCTTCGCAGATCGTGCGCGGCTACTTGAACCGGGCGCCGCTCATCACGGACGCGCCCGACGCCGAAAAACTCGCCGCCCTCGACGGGGACATTCGCTTCGAGGACGTAAGCTTCTCCTACGGCGGGGACAAGGACGGCCCCGCGCTCGAAGACGCGAGCTTCCACGCCCGCCCGGGCGAGACCGTGGCCATCGTGGGAACCACGGGCGCGGGCAAGAGCACCATCGCGAAGCTTCTTTTGCGGCTCTGGGACGTCGGCCGCGGCCGCATCCTCATAGATGGGCGCGACGTGCGCGGGCTCGATCGCCGTTCTTATTTAAGCCGCGTGGCGGTGGTCCAGCAGGACACCCGGCTCTTCAACGACACGGCGCTCTACAACATGACTTACGGAAGCTTCAACGCCTCCCGCGAGGACGAACTCTCGCCCGAACAGCGGGAGCGCCTGGAGCGCGCCATCCGCATGGCCAAGGCCGACTTCATTTTCGACAAGGCGCGTTTTCCCGACGGCCTTGCGACGCTCGTCTCGGAGGGCGGCTCGCGGCTCTCCGGCGGCGAGCGCCAGCGCATCGGCATCGTCCGCGCCATGCTGCGCAACGCCCCGCTGCTCATCCTGGACGAAGCGACCGCCAAGCTGGACGGCCCCTCCGAGCGGGTCGTTCAAGATGCGCTCGAGCGCGTGGCCGAGGGAGAAGGCGGGCGGCGCCCCACCGTCATCGTCATCGCCCACCGCCTGACCACCATCCGCCGCGCGGATATGATTCTGGTCATGGATAAGGGAAAAATCGTGGAGCGGGGCACCCACGAAGAGCTTTTGGCGAAGAACGGAGTCTACGCGCGCTTGTGGCGGGACGGCGGCTACGATGAGCCCGCCGCCGTCCAGGCGGCCGCTCCCGAGGCGCCGGCCGTCTCCGGACAGGAAGAAAATTCGCCTGCCGAGCCGGAAGCGGCTCCCGCCGGGCCCGCCGCGCGCTCGGCGCGCCACCGCGGGCGCGCGCTCGGCGCTTTTTTGCGCCGGCAAATCAGAGGCGCCCGCCTGCAGGCGCGCCGCTTTTATCTCGCGCTGGCCCAGTTGGCCGCGGGCGACAAGGAGGTCAAGCCATACCTCAAGCCTTATCGCAAGAAAATTTTCTCCACGGTCGCGCTCATGACCGCGGACGCCGCACTGGCCGTCCTCTTGTCCAAGGCCACCGGCTCGCTTTTGGACGCCGCCGCCTCCGTCCTGGGCGTCGGGGCGCTGTCCTCCGGCGCGGTTTTGGCGCTGTGGATCGCGGTGGTAGCGGGAACCTTCTTGGCGCGCCTCTATGTGCAGCCCAAGAGCGTCTACTTGAACAACGCCCTGCAGTCGTGGCTGAAATTTGACTTAAGCGCCGCGCTTTTCGAGAAGCTGCACCGGCGGGAAATGTCCTTTCATATGGAAAAGGAGCACAACTCCGGGGCGCTGGCCGCGCGCATCACCAACGACGTGACCAGCCTGGTCGCCAAGAACACGGCGGTGCGCTTTCCCATCATTTCCTGCCTGCTCAAGGCGGGATTGAGCGCCTTTCTTCTCATGCACACCAGCTGGCTGGTCGGCCTTCTGGTGCTGGCGATGGTTCCGGTGCTGGGCGTCGTCAACGGCTGGGCCGGGCAGAAATCCGAACGGCTCTACACCATTTTCAGCCGGCGGCGGGCCGAGGTGGGCCGCGCCAGCCAGGAATCGTTCGAGAATATCCAGACTGTCAAGGTGTTCGGCCAGGAGGACCAGGAAGCCCAGCGCCTGAACGAAAAGATGAAGGCTTTGGCAGACGTGGGCGTCGAGCAGGCCAAGCCCATGGCCTATTCCGCGATTTTGACCGACGCCTTGACCACATTCGCGACGGAGAATTTGATCTACATCCTGGGCGCCTTGTTCATGGCCGGAGCCTTGTCTTTCGGCGCCGGCTGGGGATTTTCCATCGGAAAAATCGCGGCGATGACCTTTTACGCCGCGCTCCTCAAGGACGGCCTCACCGGCTTGTCGCAGACCTGGATGAACTTCAAGACTATGCACGGAGAGACCAAGGTCGCGCGCCGATGGCTGACGGCAAGGTCGCGCATCGCCGACGGCCCCGACGCGGCGCCGTTGCCGGAGGGCGCGGGCGACGTGCGCTTCGAGAACGTCGGCTTTCGCTACCGCGCCGCGGGCGACCCCGCGCTCGACGGAATTTCTTTCGAGGCCAAGCCGGGAGAGACCATCGCGTTCGTGGGAGAATCGGGCTCGGGCAAGAGCACGATTCTGGGCCTGCTCCAGCACCTCTGGGAGCCGCAGTCTGGCCGCATTCTCATCGACGGGCAGGATGTGGGCAAGACCAAGCTCGAGAGCCTGAGCCGCGCCATGTCGGTCATCCCTCAGGATCCGCCCATCTTTGATGAGAGCCTGCGCTACAACATGCTCTACGGGACCCGCGGCGTGACGGAAGAAGAGCTTCTCTCCGCCATCCGCATGGCCCGCGCCGAGTTCTACAAGGATCTGCCGCAGGGCCTCGACACCCGCGTGGGCGAGGGCGGCAACCAGCTCTCCGGCGGCCAGGCCCAGCGCGTGGCCATCGTCCGGGCACTCTTGAAGAAATCGCGCATCCTCGTTCTTGACGAGGCCACCGCGGCTCTGGATAAATCCACGGAGCGGGACGTGCAGGCCGCCATCGACGGCCTGCGCCGCGGCGGCGCTGACTCGGGCCGGCCGACGACCATCGTCGTCGCGCACAATCTGCCCACCGTGGTCAACGCCGACAAGATTTTCGTCATGAGCAGGGGCCGCGTCGTCGCTTCGGGCACCCACGCCGAACTTCTCAAGACCAGCCGCGTCTATCGCGACTTATGGTCCGCCTTCTCGGGCCGCTCGCCGCAAAAATAATTGAGCCGTAGGGCCCACCGCGGCCTGGGCCCATTACCCGCCGCTTATTGGGTCCTTCGACCCTGAAGATATCAGGGGCCTGCCGCTATAATGACACGCGAAGCAGACGCCATTTCAAGGGGGAGTCAATGCGCTCAAAGAAGCTCGCGGCGGTCCAAGGATCGCTCTTTGCGGTGTTGTTGCTTTGCGGATGGGGATGGAGCGCGGAAATCGCCGGCGAGGGCGGGGCGCCCTTGGGCTCCGAGAACGTCACCCCTGTCGAATCCGTCGAAAATCTTTCCGTCGCCGCTCCCCTCGGCGCGCTGCCGGATTCCCAAAATTTCTCCCTGAGTCAAGATGCTCTCGGCCTGGGCCAAGACGCGGGCCTGCCCCGGCTTCCCGCCGCCGCGGCGGCGCCGGAGCGCGCGGCCGCGACGACGCCGGCCGAATCGGCGCAGACCGCGGCTTCCGCTGAGACGCCCGCGGCGGCGCCGGTTGAAACGCCCGCGATTGGTCCGTCGAGGCGATCCGCGTCCGAGGCCGCCGGAAAGGCGCACCCGGATCTTTCCGCGCAAACACAAGCCGTTCAAATCGCCGCGTCTGTCTCCGCGGACAAGGAGGCCGGCTCCGGAGCGTCCGCCTCAGATGCGGCCTTGGCGGCGGGGTTCGACGGCGCCGCGGCGCAGACCCAGGCTATGGATCCGGTCGTCGCCGAGAGCCTGCGACAATTTTATCCGCGGGTTGTTTTCATCGAGGACGGCTTCGCCGGACCCGTGTCTGAAAAAACGGTTGCTTCCGTCGAGAAGCTGCTTGACGCGGGCGTCCACGTCGTGTTCATGACCCAGCGTCCTCTTAAAGGGCCTGACTCCGCGGAAACGATTCTCGTCTCCCGTTTGCGCAACCGCCAAACCAATCCCCTTATCATCGCGTCGTACGGCGGCGCAAAAATTTCGGTCGCGGGCCGCGCGGAAAACCCGAAGTCCCTTATTGAGGATCAGCCGGGCTTCAACGAGAAGGCCGTTTCCCTCATCCAGGGCGTCACGGAGAAAACAAACAAGACGTTGCCCGCGGGCTCGAGCCTGAAGGGAGAGTTTCTCCCCGCAGCGGACCATCCGCTGGCCTACGCTCTTGAGATTCCGGCTAAAGTTTCCGAAGCGAACGCGGCGGCTCTTAGAAAGGATGTTTTGTCCCGCTACAACCGGGCCCTGGCCGGCGCTGGTCTTCCCTACCGCTTGCGCGCTTCCGCTGGCGATTCAAGGAAGATGACGATATCCGCCATGCCGCTGTCCTCCTCCCTGCCCCGGATTTACCGCGCGCTGGGCGAGCGCTTCGCCGAGGAAAGCCTCATGGACAAGCCGGACAAGTTTTTGGTCCTGGCCGCCCAGTCCAAATCGGGGCTGGCCGCGCGCTTCCCCGCCGCCGCGGACGTTCAGATGGTCAAGTCCGCCGGAGACCTCGACGCCTTCCTGGGCGCGGTGCTCAAGGACAACCAGCTGCCGGGCGTATCGGTCAAGTTGGGCAAGCTCCGGCAGTACGTGGAGTTCTGGGAGCCCAAGCATAGGATGCGGACGCCGGATGACGGCGACGGCGGTTTTTCCGGCGGCGTTTCCGGCGGATCTCGTTCGTCGGGGTCCGGAGCCGTGGACAAGGATTTCGCGCGCTACACGGGAGGAATCATCAACCAGTTGATGGCTTTCCTTTATGAGCAAATCAACCGCGGCAACCACGCCATGACGGGCTTGTCCGCGGCCGAGGCGCGGCTGCGCCAGATGTGGTATGTTCCGCTCAAATTCGGCGTTTTCGTGGATCAGGGGCTCTTGAAAGTCATGCACACCAAGGCGTGGAAGTCGCGCCAGCGCGGCTATCTGGAGTATGCCAACAGCTATCTGGTCAATTTCTATCTGCGCGAGTTCCACGAGTACGCCGTGGCCGCGGCGGACGTCCGGGCGCATCTTCTGCGCTTGAAGACCGACTGGAACAGCGGCGTGGCCGTTGATTTCCGCTCGGCGGCGACCGGCCGCGAATACAAGATTCATACGCGCATCCCACGGACCATGTGGCGGGACACGGCCCAGGGCCGAGTTCTCGAAGCCTACGCCTACCGGACCGGCAAGGAGTCGTTCGGAGACGGCGAGGAGCTCTACGCCCAAATCCTGGCCATGGGGCTTTTGAAGGGCGACGCTAGAATGGGCCCGGACGGGAAATGGCATATGGGCGCGCCGGATGGTCCCGTGGTCGCCAAGTTGAAGGTGCAAATCGAATACCGCTCCGGCCACCGCACCTGGACGTTCGACCCCGAGGAGTTCCTGCACAGCCGCGAGGAAGGCGGCGTCGCCCAGGGTCCCATCGCCCAACGGATCACCAGCGCCATTGAAAGGATGGAAGCGGATCCGGAATATGAGGCTTATTACAGCGAGCAGGAGCAGGGAATTTCCAAGAAGGATTGGGATAAGAAAAAGGCCACGACCCGAAGGGCGCAGAAAGCGGCCAAGGCGCGCAAGGCCAACGCCGCGGCGCGCGCGGCGTTAAAGGCTAAGTGAGAACGGCCATGAAGCGAGGCCTCTGGATTGCCGCGGCGCTGACGCTGCTCTCCGGCGCGCTTCATGCCGCCCCGGAAGAGATTTCCATCGACGCGCCCCCCGCCTCGGTCGAGGCTTTGCCCGCGTTCCCCGCCCAATTGGGCGCGGGACAGGCCCTCTCGGCTAGCCTCGTCCCGGCCGCGGATCGAGCGCTTGGCCAAGACGCGCTTGGCGCGGCGGCCCCGCTTCCTTCTTTAGCGTCCCCCGCGGTTGATGTTCCCGCGGCAAGCGCCGAGGCGCTTGTTTCAGCGCAGAACAAAACGGTTGCGTCGCAGGCCGCGGTCATGCCGACCGCGGTCGCGCCGGCCGCCGAGGTGATTTCGCCCCAAGCCCAAGTCTCCGCGCAATCTGAGAAGGCGAAGGCCGGGCGCGCGGGCGCGCAAGCCGTCCTCAAATCGATGGCCGCTGATATCAAGAGCGGCAAGCCCGGCGCGCTGGCCTCAGCTCTGGGGCTCTACGATGGGGACGCCGCAAATTCCTTCGGCGCCGCCGCCGCTGACGAGGGCGTTTCCGCCGCGGAGAGCCTCGAGGTCTACTTCAGCCGCCACGATAAGAAAGCTCTTGAGTCCTCGTCCGCTTTTACGACCATCCGCCTCATGGATACGTCCGGACGGCGCTGGCACTGGGGCCGGTTCCGGCACGGAGCCAAAATCAACGTCCATGCGGGAAGCCACACTTTGTTCGTGTCCCAGGTGCAGAGCGCCGCGACCAAGGCCATCGGGAAGCTGGTCAAGACCGATTTCGCGGGAGTTTATTCAAAGGAATTCATCAGCCGCCACGGCATCGCGGCCATCCGCAAGCGCCTGATGGAGGAGCTGGCCGCGCGTAATTCCAGCAAGCCCGTGGATCTTGAGTCCCAAGTGCGGGTGGTGCATTTCATGCCTTTCGGCGAGGCCAAGCAGAAAATCGCCGAGAATAAGCAGGAGGAGGCCTTTGGCGCCGTGGTCGAGCGCCGCAATTACGCCATTCCCCCGGCATTGGCGAAAGCGTCAAAATTCCTGCCTAAGGCCGTCGTTCTGGATCTGAGCCTTTACCCCCAGGGCCTGCCCCCGGAAATCATCGAAGACATCAACAAACTCATGAACGCCGGAGTCTACTTCATCCTGACCACGGACAAGCCGCTTTCCGGCCCCGATTCCGCCGAGGAAGTCATCACCAAGCGCCTAAGCCCAAAACAAAAAGACAAATTCCATCGTTATAAGCTCGTGACCCTGGCGAACGGCGGAAATACCTTGGCCACCTACGACGGGCGCTTTCCAAAGCCGATTCCCATGCCTCGTTTTGACCGCAGCCAACGGGATCTTATGAACTTGGCCGCGCAGCAAGAAGGCGTTTTTAAGCCCGAAATCGACAGGCCCGACGCCTTCGCGGTGCCGGTGCCCGAGGGCGTCGCTCCCGAGGCCTTCCTGGCCCGCTATGAGACCGCGCTGCAAAATCTCGGGCTTTCTTCGCAGCAATACAAGATAAGCGTCATGTCTGGACGAGAGGGCGCGCTTGTCGTCCTGCGCCCCCTGGACGCGGGCAGCGCCATTCCCGTGGCCTTGTCCCTCCTGCAGGACCGGCAACAGCTTTATGTCAACCCCAGCGACATGATGGTCATCAGCCGGGATCCGCGGCTCTTGGCCGCGACCAAGGGCGCGCTCCAGCCCGCGATCATGGACCAAAGCCTCGACGGCGAGGCCGCGGCGGACATGGCCTTCGCGTCGCTTCTTCCGGAATATAGGAACAACAAGCCCGGGGATTTGGCCACGTCGGCGTCTGGAATCTCGTCATTCCTCCAGCATCGCAACTTTGAAGGCGGCCGGCGCGAGACCGTGGAGATGTTCCTGGGTCACGTGATGCACTCGGCCTTCAACTGGGCGATTTGGCGCTACCGGGCCGACGGAGTCTTTCCGGACGCGGAGGCGCTCGTCGCCCGGGCCAAGACCATCTGGGACGAGACCATCCGTTTTGAGGGGAAAATGCTGGCCCTGCCTCCGGGCCAGACCATGTCGGCGTACTACGAGGATATCGGCCGCCTGCGCCCGATGCATACCGCGGTCGCGGCCATCCTGAAGGACTATCCCATCGTTCTGGGCACGGAGCTTCCCAACATTTTCGTGGTCCAGCGCTATAAAGGATCGGCGCCCGACTACCGCGACATTTTCCGCTTGGTCTACGACTTCGCCGCGGCTCGGGAGACTCCCGACGGCTACGAGGTCGTCATCGTAGACTTCAAGACCGGCAAAACGCCGACCAACCACAAAATCGACAAGGATGTCCAGCCGCAGCTCTACGAGTGGGTGGCGCGGCAGGCGTGGGAGAAGATTTCCGAAACATACGGCTCGTCCGAGAACCTCAAGCCCGTGACCAACGTCGCCGTGCGCTTCGTCTACCCCACCGGGGCCAAGGCGCCCGCCTTCAACGAGTGGGGCCGCATGCGCTTCGAGAAATCGATGAAGAGCGTGCTCCGGCGCATCCGCAAGGCCTGGGGCGTTCCTCTTCCCGGAGCCAGACCGGCGCGCGCCAAAGCTGCCGCGGCCGCGAAGGGCAAAGGGAAAAAGAAGGCCTCTTCCAGCAAGGCCAAGAAGACCGTTTCGACGGCCAAGCGCGGCGGAAAAAAAGCGGCGAAGTCCTAGGGCCTACGCCTTTCTGGGCCCATTAACGTTTTTCGAGTGGGTCTTTGGACCCTGAACGGCGAAGCTCCGGGCCGATATAATGCCTATAATGACCGCAACTAAAGTACGGATCTGGCGGCAAGCCGTGGCTTGCGCTCTAGCTTGTTTGGTCGTTATCTTCTCCCCCGGCTTTTCCTGCTACACGGCTTTTGCCGGACCCGTCGACGCCGGCGGGGTTCCCGACGCCGCGCCCATTGAGATTCCAGTTGCCGGCGCCGCTGACCTTAATCCCGGCGCGATTAATCTTCAGGTCCCCTCCTTCGAAGCGCAGGGCAATACCCTAGCCAATTTGGGAACGACGGATCGGCCGGCAGCGACCCTGGAAACTCTTCCCGCGCAGGCATCCGCGCCGATGGCTGCGGCGGCCGATAACCCCGAGTCCGCGCAGGCGCAAATCACGGCGCCGCAGCCCCAATTGCGGGAACGCGGCGCGATGCTGTCGCCGCAGGACAAGGCGGTCGTACCGGCCGCGGCGGGCGCCAAGAAAAACGCAGCATTGGCCGCCGCCGAGAAAGCGGAGTCGGTGAAACTCGCCAAGCAGGCGGTCGTCCTCTCCGCGACCCATGGCCAGGAGGCCGTGCGCAAGATTTTAGGCGTCATCTATGACGGCCTTGTTCCAGGCAAGACGGAGCGCGGCGTCGCCGCGGATGCGGCGGGCAACGCGCACGAGAAGCCCTCTGCCGCATCCGGCGGCGCGCTGAATTCTTTCGCCGCGAAACTCACTGCTTCGGAAAAACCGGCTGATGTTCCCCAGCCGGCTTCAACTGCGCGGCGGCTTCTCTCTCCAGCCGAACTCTGGGCTCGTCGGCCGTCTCTGCGATCTCTGGCGCAACATTTTCTAGCCACGCTTAAGGATCCGCGCATGATTGTCTATCTAGGCGGCCTTGTGGCGACCGCCGCGGCATGGGCGGCGCACCTTCCGCTTTCCCACGTGGGAGTTCTCGCCGCGGGCACGGGGGCCGCGCGCGGCGTTTTCCTGGCGCATAAGCCCAAGGTCCGCGCCTTCGCCAAGCGCACCATCTGGCGTCAAGGGGCGCTTATGGCCGCGGCGGCCGGCCTTTTCTTCGCCGCCCGGGCCGTGTCGTCGGACGCCTCGCTCTTTTTGTACGCCTTTTCCGGCACCGCGGCCGTCGTGGGGCTCTCTCCGCTCGCGGCCAAGGCCTCGGAGATCGCGGCGTCCATCAAGGAAAGCCTGATTTGGATTTCCAAATTCTGGAGCCGTATCGGCGCGACCGCGGGCATCAAGGTCAAGCGGCAGCTTATCGCCGCGTCCCTTTTGGCTATCGGCACCTCCGCCTTGTCGCTGATTCCACCGAAGTACTACGGCCATATGTTCCAGCATCTCAAGGACTTGCTGCCCTCGGCGGCCGCGGCCCATCCCACAATTCTGCATATGTATCTAGGCTGGGGCGGCGTCATGCTGGCCTGCTACGCGGCCATCTCCGTTCTGAACTATTTCCTGAGCCGCTTCATGTACGACATCGGCAACCGCATGATGGCGGGGCTTTCCAACTTGTTCTATGAGCACGTGGCGAAGCTTCCCTTATCCTGGCATAAATCCCGGCCCGTGGGCGACGTCATCTCCACCGGCACCGACGCCATCTACAACGTGCAGAGCACGGCGACCATGGTGGTTGTCGACACGGTCAAGGACATCACGCTGCTCGTGCCCAGCCTTATCGTGATGTTCTACTCCAGCTGGCAGATGAGCCTGATTTTGCTTCCCGCGCTTTTTCTCGCGCTCGCCCTTCCCAGCAGCATCTACGGCAATAAATCGAGCGAGGCCTACAAGTGGTTTTTCCGGGACTTGAAGCCCCGCATCGCCAGCCACATCGAGCAGACCGAGGTCAATTCCGAGACCATCAAGTCCGCGGGCAAGGAAGACTGGGAAATCAAGCGCACGCGCTATTTCAGCCACAAGACCTACATCGACGGCGGCGAGGCTCTGGCCCGCGTCAACGCCCCTTACCGGGCGCTCTCGGGCGGGCTGACCAATTTCGTGCAGGTGGGCCTGGTCATCGCCGCGGCCCTGGCCGTCCACGCGGGCATTTTTTCCATTCCGACCGCGACCTTCTACTATTTCGCGGCCAACTATTCGCGCCAGGCCGTGCAGGATCTCTGCGACACCTACGTGCAGTTGAAGTCCATGAAGGGTTCTGCGGCCAAGTTCGATAAAATCATGGCCGACCAGGAAGAGGATTACAGGGAGGGCGGCGTCGCCTTGGCGCCCTCCACCACGGGCCGCGCCATCGCGTTCGACCACGTCAGCTTCGGCTACCGCCCGTCCCAGCCGGTCTTGAAGGAAGTCACGCTCAGCGCCAAGCCGGGCCAGATGATCGCCTTGGTGGGAGAAAGCGGCTCCGGAAAAACCACGGTGACCCGGCTGCTTCTGGGCCTTTTGAAGCCCTCGGAAGGCAGCGTCCGCATCGATGGGCAGGACCTAGAGAAGGTCAACATCAAGGATTTCCGCTCACGCGTCGGGACCATCCTTCAGGATCCGGTTCCCTTCGATGAGAGCATGGCCTACAACATCAAGTACTTCAAGCCCGATGCGACCCAGGAGCAGGTCGAGGAGGCCGCCAAGGCCGCCGGGTTCCACGACGACCTCGTGCGCATGGGCTACGGCCACAATCTCGAGGCCGCCGCCGGCCAAGATTTGGAGCGCAAGCTTCTAGACTCCGGCAAGCGCTCCATCGCCAACAAGATTTTCAAGCGCGTGCTGCGCGCCCTCATCGGCCCGGACGCCGACACGGTCATGCCCATCGGGGATCGCCGCGAGGAGGCTGACAGGAAGCTGGTTTCCCTCATCGCCGCGCGGATCATCGAGGCGCGGAAAATCCTCCTGGGCCAAGAGGCTTCCGCGGAGATCGCGCCGGCCAAGAGCATCCTGGATAACATCGCCTGGGGCTCCGGCGCCTCCTTTGAGGATATCGTAGCGGCGGCCCAAAAGGCCGGCATCCACGAGGACATCGTGCGCCTGGGCTACAACAGCCGCGTGGGCGAGCGGGGCGCGAATCTTTCCGGCGGGCAAAAACAGAAGCTCCTTCTGGCCCGGCTTTTCCTGAGCGCCGGCCATCCCTGGGACCTCATGATTTTGGACGAGCCCACCGCGGCCCTGGACGGGGTCACGCAGCAGAGAATCCAGGACGCGCTCGAGGCCCGGCGCGGAAAAACCACCGTCGTCATGGTCGCGCATCGCTTAAGCACCGTGCAGAGCGCGGACAAAATCGTCGTCTTCAACAAGGGCGCCATCGTCGAGCAGGGGACGCACGAGGAGCTGCTGCGCAAGAAAGGCGTGTACGCGAAGCTCTGGGAAGCGCAAAAGCTCATCGACGAGGCCCAGCAGAACCAGGCGGCTCCCGCCGCCAAGCCTTAAAACCGGCGCCGGGACCCCGCGCGCGCTTGGGACCATTGCCCCAGTCCCGCTAGGACTTTTGGCTCTGTTTGGGCGCTTTCTTTTAGGTGTATAGTGTCTCGACGATGAAGAAAATAATCGCCGGCGCGCTCGCGTTGTCGGTCGTGCTTTTGTCCCCGGGGCTGGAGTGCTACGCCCAGGCCGGGGAAATGGCCGATCCGGAGGTCTCCGCCGGGCGCGTCGGGGCCCTCGCGGTTCCCGTCGCCGCGTTCGGGGAACTCTCCCCCGGAACCGATTTGAGCGGCCTTGTCTCCCCCGCGAACCTGGCCGCTTTGCCCGACGAGCTTCCTTCGGTGAAGCCGGAAGCCGCCGTCTCCGAAGGCGCCTTTACGGCCGCATCGGCGGGCGCTGAAAAAATTTCCACCGAACAACGCGAAGATCGCGGCGCTTCCCAAGAGTTATCCGCGGAAACCAACGTTCCAGCGGTATCGGTGGGCGCGGCGAGCGCTTCGGCGCAAAAAGTTTCCGGACAAACCCCGATGGGGCCTGGTTCCGCGGCGCTCTCCGCCGCCCGCCCGAGCGGCCGTTCGTTTTCAGCGCCGGTCAAGGCATCCCCGCTTTTTTCCAGAATTCACGAGCGTGTTTTGTCGGAAACCAGGCCGTGGCACAAGGCGGTCGTGGCTTCTGCGGTCCAAGAAGCGCCGGCCGCGCGGTTGGGCGGCCGCAGAGGCCCCGGCCTTCTGTCGCCCGACTCTCGGATTCCCGAGGGCATCGAGGCCCGGACCGCGACCCCTGCCGCGCCAGCGACCGCCGCAGCGCAGTCCTCCTCCGGTCGGAATGGAATTTTTCAACGCGCCCGCGCGTGGCTGGGCCGTTTTTACCGCATCTTTCCGGACCATATCCGCAACCGGGACTTTTGGCGCTTCAATCTAGCCCAGGTGATCATCACCCAGGGCGCGACGTTCTACTCCACCGCCCTGCCCGCCTTCGTCGCGCCCACCAAGGCGCTGTCCGGCCGCATGGGCGTCGTGCGTGCGGCCAGCTTCGGCTCGCAGCTCGGCGCGGACGTCATCATGGGGCCGTCGGTCGATCAGAAGAAAACCTCCTCTTTTCTTTTTAAGACCTATTTGGGCCGCGGCATTTTCTTGCTCGCGGTGCCGGTTCTCTGTTTCGCTTTTTTCCGCGGCGGAGGGCTTTTCCCCACGCTGCCGCTCATCGGTCTTTTGGTCGGGATGTCCTTCCTGCAAAGCGCCGGGGTCCTGGCCGCGAACGTCGGGTTCAACCGGGTTCTGGGGGACAACCCTGCCTATTACAACAAGGCCAACGCGGCCAATTCCCTCATCGTCAATCTCGCGGGCGTCCTGGGCCCCGCCCTGGCGGGAGCCTTCATTGCCTGGGCCAACACGCGCTTTGGCGCCTCCTCCGGCAGCGCCCTGGCCTTCGGGGTTTACGGCTTAACGGCCATCGTCGCGGCCCTCATTTACCGGAGCATGACGCTGGTCAACAGGACGGCGTCGCCCGCTGAAGCTTCCGCGCCGGGCCCGCGCCTGCGCGACACTCTTTTGAGCTCTAAGGCCTGGGCGGGTGTCCTCAAGCAGAAGAAGGAAATTCTGGGAGAAATCAAGCGGGGCTTCAAGCTTCTTTGGCACGACCGGTTTTTGCGCCTGACGCTGGTTTTCTCGACCGTCTCCCTGCTCATCAGCGACGCCATCTTTTTCCTGGCCATTCCGGGCTATCTGGGCAAGATTGGGACGGTGGTCCTGCCTGCGTTCATCGCCCACGCGCCGCTCATCGGCCATTGGCTGGCGGGCTTCTTGGGAACCTCCGCCGCCATCTTCGGGCTTTTCTTTACCGCCTCCAATCTGGGCGCGACGATTTTCGACGGGATATTCATCTCCCGCCAAAACAAAGGCGCGGCTCAGGCCGCCGGCGCCGCGGATCCCAGCGCGGCCGGCAAGACCGCGGGCGTGATGGCTTTTTTCGCGAGGATTAAAAACGCCGTGGACAAATGGCTCGGCAAAAAACTGGGCGCGGATTTGACGCCGCTGCAAAAGCAGGGGGTCTGGAGCTCGATTCTGACCGGCGTCGGCTGGCTCGCTTGCCTCTCGCTTTTCCTCACCTCGCACCTTTGGCTGGCCCTGGGCGCCTTCACCCTTTCCTCGTTCCTGCAAAGCCCGGCGGCCATGGTCTGGTCGAGCCTGCAGCAGGGCGTGCTCAACAAGACCTATCCGAAGGATCAAGCCAAGATATGGTCGGCCATGAGCGTCTACAGCCAGGTCTTCACCATGGCCGGCGACTTGATTTTCGGCTTGGTAATGGCGAAAGCCACCATCGGACTGTCCTTGGGTCTGGTCATGGGCGTGATGGGCGTCTGCGCCATCTTGGCCGTCATTCAGCCCTTCGTCGTCTTCCGTCCCGCCCCCGTTCCGGGCGGGCCAAAGGCCTAGAAAGGACTGGGCCGATTGCATGTTCCCGCGTGGGCCCTTGGGCCCGCGAAGAGCCTTTCCGGCGGGCGTATAATAAACTAGAACATGAAAACAGCGGCGAAAGTGTCTATTTTTATCGTTGAGGACGACGCGCATTTCCGCGAAACCTTCGTGGACGTCATGTCGTTGCGCGGCATCGAGGCGCGCGCGGCGGCCTCCGCGACGGAAGCCCTGGAGCTTCTTAAGGGTTTCGCGCCGTCTCTTATCGTCATCGACGCCCAGCTTCCCGACATGCACGGCTTCGACCTCTGCCGCAGGCTTCGGCACCGGGCGGATCTGCGCGAAACGCCCATTTTGCTTCTTTCCGCCGCGCCGCAGTACAACGATCCGCGCGACCGGGTCGAGGGATTTTTGGCGGGGGCGTCCTCGTTTCTGGCCAAGCCCGTGACCATGGATCAGCTCTGGTCCGAGATAGAAACGTTGGTTTCTCCTCGGGCTTGACAGCCCGGACAAGTCCTGCTATCATCTAGAAGTCGCGTCGCGGACGGCCCGCAATCAAAATTTCAGAGGAACATCATGGCGGAAATTCATTTGACGGACGACAGCTTCGAGAAAGAAGTCGTGCAGAGCGCCAGCCCGGTTCTGGTCGACTTCTGGGCGCCCTGGTGCGGCCCCTGCCGGATGCTTTCCCCCGTCATCGAGGAAATCGCCAAGGAGTACACCGGCAAAATCCGCGTCGCGAAAATAAACACCGACGATCATCCTAATTCCGCCACGCGGTTCAAGATTTCAGCCATCCCCACGCTGCTGTTCTTCAAGGACGGCAAGGTCATCGAGCAGATGGTGGGAGTCCATTCCAAGGCGGAGATCAAAAAGACCCTGGACACGCTGGTCGCCAAGTAGGCCGGCGGCTTCCCGTTTTTTTCAAGAACAAATCCCGACGTTAGCGCTCCGGCGCCGGAGGCTCGGCGCCAATCCCGCATGAAGCCGCGCTTCTATCTTATCGACGCTCACGCCTTTTTGCACAGGGCCTACCACGCCCTGCCGCCGTTGTCCACCTCCAAGGGCGAACCCGTGGGCGCGCTCTACGGCTTCGCGCGCATGCTACTCCAGATTTTAAAGAGGGATAAGCCCGAGCGCGTGGCGGTCTGCTTCGACGCGCCAGGGCCCACTTTCCGCCACAAGCTCTATGCCCAGTACAAGGCCACTCGGAAAAAAACCGATGAGGATTTGGTGTCCCAGCTTAAAAAGGCCCGGGAGATGGCCGAGGCCATGGGCTTTGTCTGCGTGGAGGCGCCGGGCTACGAGGCGGACGACTTGATGGCGACCTTGGCTCAGAAAGGCGCGGACGCCGGCCTTGAGTCAGTGGTAGTCACGGGCGATAAGGACGCCCTGCAATTGGTTGGCGACGGCATTAGAGTCTTTAACCCCAGCCGCAATCTTTGGATGGACGCCGGTGAAATCGAGAAAAAATTCGGCGTGGGGCCCAAGGCCGTGGTGGATTATCTGGCCCTGGTCGGGGATTCCTCGGATAACGTTCCGGGCGTGCCAGGCATCGGGCCCGCGGGCGCGGCCAAGCTTCTGGGCCGCTTCAAGAACATGGAAGGGATTCTGGCCGCCGCGCGGGACGGAGACAAGTCCATCGGTCCCAAGGCGGCCAAAGCCTTGGCCGCCTCAGGAAAAGACATCGACAGGGCGCGGGAGCTCATCGAGCTCAAGCGCGACGCTCCGGTGGGCGTCAAGCCGGAGGATTGTCAATCCCCCGTCCCCGAGCCGGCCAGGCTTACGAAAGTGTTCAAGGCTCTTGAGTTTCATGCTCTTTTAAAGGAACTGCTTCCCGATTCGGCGCCGGAGAGCGTTCCGGCGGCTCCGGCGGCCGCTCCCGCGCTGGCCGAGTTCGAGGACTTGGAGCGCCTGCTGGCGCGCGCCGAAAAAATCGCGGTCGGCGCGGTCCGTCCCGAGGATCCGCTCCTGGCCCTGGGCGCCGCGGGCAAAGGCGTCTGCCTTTTGGACGCCGGGCAAATTCGCGCCCGCCGCAAGGCGATCGCGTCCTTGCTGGGCGGACGAGCCGTCAAATGCGGCCATGATATTAAGGAGACGCTTGCCGCCATCGAGGGTTTGGACTTGGATTTGGCCGAGCCGTGGTTTGACGCGCGACTGGCCGCCTACTGCTTGAACCTCCCGCGGGAAAAACCTGCGGCGGGCGAGGACGCGGCGGCGGCCTTGGTCCGCAAGGCCGGCCGGACGATCTCTGAGAGCGCGGATCTTGAGAGCCGGATGAAGGAAGCCGGGGTCCTGGAACTCTACCGGGACGTGGAACTGCCCCTCATCCGCGTCCTGCGCGGCATGGAGCGGGTGGGCGTCGCCCTGGACGAGCCGTATTTGCGGCGGCTTGAGCGCGAGTTTTCCTCGGCCATCGCCGGCCTGCAGGAGGAATTGGACGCCATGGCCGGCGCTCCCATCAACGTCAACTCGCCTAAGCAGCTGGCGGCGCTTTTGTTCGACAAGCTCCAGCTGCCGGTCGTGCACAAGACCGATAAGGGCGGGCGCTCGACCGACGAGGACGCCCTGCGGACGCTGGCCGCGCGCCACCCCATTCCCGAAAAAATCCTGGAATACCGGGAGTTGGCCAAGCTGCAGTCCACCTACGTCGAGGGCCTGCTCCAGCGCCTGGACCAAAAGACCGGGCGGGTCCACACCACGTTCGACCAGGCCGGGGCCGAGACCGGAAGGCTCTCCAGCTTGAACCCGAACCTCCAAAATATTCCCATTCGCTCCGCCTCGGGCCAGAAAATACGCCGAGCTTTCGTGGCGCCCAAGGGCTGCGTCCTTCTCTCGGCCGACTACTCGCAAATCGATTTGCGCGTGCTGGCGCACGTCTCGGGCGACGAGGTCTTGAGGGACTCTTTTTCCCGCGGCGAGGACGTTCATCTGCGCACGGCCTGCGAAGTTTTCCACGTCCCGCCGGAAAAAGTCGACGCGGACATGCGCCGCAAGGCCAAGGCGGTCAACTTCGGCATCGTCTACGGCCAGACGGCTTTTGGCTTGGCCGGGCAGTTGGGCATTCCCCAGGCCGAGGCCGCGGCCATCATCAAGCGCTACTTCGAGCGCTACGCCGGCGTGGCGCGCTGGTTCGAGAAAAACCAGGAGGAAGCAAAGCGGGAAGGCGCCGTGCGCACGTTTTTGGGCCGCTTGCGCCGGATTCCCGAACTGACGGCGAAAAACGCGGCCGTGCGCCAGTTCGGCGAGCGGGCCGCGCGCAACACGCCCATTCAAGGAGGATCGGCCGACATCATCAAGCTGGCCATGCTGGCCGTCGACCGCGAGTTGGCGCACGCGAAAGGCCGCGCGCGCATGATTCTGCAGATTCACGACGAACTGCTTTTCGAGGCGCCGGAAGCGGGCCTGTCCGTCTTCGCCGCTAAAATTAAAAAAATCATGGAAGGCGCTGCGCGGCTCTCCGTGCCCCTGGTTGTCGATGTGAAGGCCGGGACCAATTGGCGCGACATGGAGGCCCTGAAGGCATGAGCCCGCGCGTCTTTGAGCACGCCCCCATCGATTTTCGCGGCATGCCGCCCGCGGTCAAGGGGCTCATCATCGCCAACGTGGCGGTCTTCCTCTTGACGCAACTCGTCGGACCGCAGTTCTACTCCCTCTTCGGCCTGGTTCCCGCGCGCGTGCTCCAAGATCACTGGCTGTGGCAGCCCGTCACCTATTTGTTCATCCACGGCGGCATTTGGCACCTGCTTTTCAATATGTTCGCGCTCTGGATGTTCGGCGTGCCCGTGGAATCCCAGTGGGGGACGCGGGAGTTCCTGAAGTTCTACTTTATCTGCGGCTTGGGCGCGGCCGCGGCGAGCTTGGCCATGAGCCCGCACTCGGTCGTCCCGGTCATCGGAGCCTCGGGATCCATCTTCGGGCTTTTGGTGGCCTTCGCCATGCTTTATCCGGACGCCGTGGTCTACCTGTGGTTTTTCTTTCCCATTAAGGCCAGCCACATGGCGGTTCTTTTCGGCATACTGGAATTTTATTTCGGCGCGACCGGATCCACGCCCGGCATCGCGAATTTCGCCCATCTGGGCGGCATGGTCACGGGCTACGTCTACCTGCGCTGGTGGTGGATATGGAAGATTAAGGCCAAGGCGGCCATGGGCGTGACCCGGGGCGAGCCCTTTTCCGCGGGATTTAAGCGTCCCGCGCCCCGCGCCAAGGCGGCGTCGCGCCAAGCCGCCAAGCCCACGGCGGCCTCCATGGACGACGTGGACAGGATTCTGGATAAAATTTTGACCAGCGGCCTGGAGTCTTTGACGGAAGACGAGCGCGAGATCATGAGACGCTACTCCGACAAGACCAACCACTAGCGCGGCGAAGAGAACTTGAGGAACTTATGCGGACGTTGCGAATAGGCCTGACCGGCGGAACCGGCGCGGGAAAAACCCAGGCCCTGAAAGAATTCGGCCGCTTGGGCGCGGCGACGGTATCCTCCGACGCCGTAGCCAGGGACGTGGTCCGGCCCGGCCGGCCCGCGTACCGGGAAATTGTCGCGGCGTTCGGCGCGTCCGTCTTGGGCGCCGGCGGGCGCCTCGACCGCCGGAAGCTCGGGGAAAAAGTTTTTTCCTCGCCGCGGCTGCGGCGGCGGCTGGAGCGCATCACGCACCCGGAAATTCTGCGTGAAATGGAGCGCCGGTTAAAGCGCGTTCGGCCGGGAGCGGTCGTGGTGGCGGACGTGCCCCTGCTCTTCGAGGGCGGGCACCAAAGGCGCTTCGACGCCGTGATCTTCGTGAGCGCCCCGGCCGCTCTGCGCGCGGCCCGCGTCATGCGCCGGGACGGCTTGAGCCGGGGCCAGGCTTTGCGCCGGATGTCGGCCCAATGGCCGGAGAGGCGCAAGGCCGCGCTGGCCGACGTCGTCATAGCCAACGCCGGAAGCCGGAAAAAATTTTTGACGGCCGTTCGAGAGTATCACAAAGCCCTGACGCTCATCGCCGCGGGCGGCGTCCGCAGCCCGGAATAGACAGGAGACAAAAACATGGAAAGCAGCACGACTCAAAACCAGCCCCAGCCGGCGACCCCTGCGATCCCGGCGACCGCGGAGGCCGCCCGGCAGATGGACGTCACGCAGCTCTCCAAGATGACCCTGGCGCAGCTCTCCGCCGTCGCGCAGGATTTGAAGTTGGAGGGCGTCTCGGGCCTGCGCAAGCAGGAAATCATCGCCCGCATTTTGGAGGGGCAGCTTAAGGCCAACGGCATGATTTACGACGAGGGAGTCCTGGAGATTCTCCCGGACGGCTTCGGGTTTCTGCGCTCGCAGGAGTACAACTACCTGCCCGGCCCCGACGACATCTACATCTCGCCTTCGCAGATAAAGAAATTCGGCCTGCGCAAGGGCGACACGGTCGCGGGCTTCGTGCGCCCGCCCAAGGACGGCGAGCGCTTCTTCGCTCTGCTGCAGGTCAAGAAGATCAACGGCATTGACGCCGAAACAGTCAAGGACCGGCCCTTCTTCGACAACCTGACCCCGCTTCATCCCGACAAGCGCTACACCCTGGAGACCGACCGCGTGGAGCTGACCACGCGGCTCATGGATCTCATCGCGCCCATCGGCAAGGGCCAGCGCGGGCTCATCGTGGCCGCGCCCAAGACCGGCAAGACCGTCATCCTGCAGAAAATCGCCAACGCCGTCGCCGCCAACCACAAGGACGCCATCATCATGGTGCTGCTCATCGACGAGCGCCCAGAAGAGGTGACCGACATGCAGCGCTCCATCAAGGGCGAGGTCGTCGCCTCCACCTTCGACGAGCCCGCGGACCGGCACATTCAGGTCGCGGAGATGGTTTTGGAAAAGGCCAAGCGCAAGGTCGAGTTGGGCAAGGACGTGGTCATTCTGCTTGACTCCATCACGCGTTTGGCCCGCGCCTACAACACCATGGCGCCCTCGACCGGCCGCGTGCTCTCGGGAGGACTCGAGGCCACGTCTCTGCAGCGGCCCAAGCGCTTCTTGGGCGCGGCGCGCAACATCGAGGAAGGCGGCAGCTTGACCATCATCGCGACGGCTTTGGTCGACACCGGCAGCCGCATGGACGAGGTCATCTTCGAGGAATTCAAGGGCACGGGCAACAGCGAGGTCTACTTGGACCGCAAGCTGGCCGACCGGCGCATGTTCCCGGCCTTCGAGATCAATCGCTCCGGCACGCGCAAGGAAGAGCTGCTGCTCTCCGAGGACGAAATCAACAAGATGTGGATTTTGCGCAAAGTCCTGGCGCCCTTGGGCTCCGTAGAAGCCATGGACTTGCTGCGCGACAAGCTGCTGAGCACTAAGTCGAACAAGGACTTCCTGAAGTCGATGGAGCTCTCGAACCTCTCGTGAGTTCCGTCCGGGCGCTTCTGCGCGCCGCGGCTCCGGGCATTTTGTCGGCCGCCGCTGTTATTTCGTTGGCGGCAGGCCCGGCGCCGTTCGGCGCGGCGGGCCCCGCGCAATGGGCGCGCTACTCCGTGCTTTCCCCGGCCGGTCCCGCCGAGCCGCCCGAGAGTATATTTCCGGAAATTCATCGCCTGATTTTTGCCCGGCATCAAGTCGAGCGGGGGGAATCCAACGTGGCGATCCTGGCGCGGCGCTTTGGAACCACGCCGATGGGTCTGGAGTCCACCAACGGGAGCGATCTGCTGCTCCTGCATCCCGGCGAGACCATCGCGGTCTTGAACAAAAACGGCCTGCTCTACCGCGTCCATAAGAAGGAAGAAACCCTCGATGCCGTCGTGGCCCGCTTCTACCGAAATCCGCGGCAGGCCGAGGCGTTTAAGCGCTCCGTCATCGAGGCCAACGGCCTTCCCGGCATCGCCATGCTGGAGCCCTACGAGCTTTTCCGCGGGACGCAGATTCTTCTGCCCGGCGTTCGCGTGCGCTTTGATACCTATCGCTACCCGTTCAAGGGTTTCGGGTGGGGGCGCATCAGTTCGGGCTTCGGCCTGCGCTACCATCCGATTCTGCACCGCTACCGCTTCCACGACGGCTTCGATATTCCCAGGCCGTGGGGAACGTCCGTCTATCCGTCCCGCAGCGGCCGCGTCGTCTACGCCGGCTGGATGGGAGGCTACGGAAACCTCATTATCCTGCGCCACTCGGACGGCGCCACCACGCGCTACGGGCATCTCTCCAAAATCCTGGTCAAGGTCGGAGAGTTCGTCGTCCGCGGCAGAACATTGATCGGCCGCGTGGGGTCCACGGGGCTCTCCACCGGCCCGCATCTCCACTTCGAAGTCCGCGACAAGTACGGCCATGCGCTCAACCCGGGCCGGGAAATCGGCCGGCTCTAAGGCCGGGTTTCCTGGGACTTAAGCCCTAATCTTTCCTGGGCCCTTTTTCCGGCCGCCGCTGGTCCATTGGGCCCAACGCGTCTCAGCCGCATTTCCTTATACTTCTCAATAAATAAGAACGCGCGTCGTCGCGCGGCGGTTGTTTTTACAATCTCAAAAGGAAAATTGGAATGATGAAAGAGAGCGTGCGCAAAACAGTCGCGGTGATCTTGGCCGTTTTTTTGGCGGGCCCCGGCTTGGCCTGGAGCGGCGAAATTGCTTCCGTCGACGCGGGATTTTTAAATTCCGGCGCGGCCGGCGCGGACGCCGGTCTGCGTTCCGTGGGCGTGCCCTCCCGACTCAGCATTGATTTTAACGCCGCGGTTCCCGGCGCGGGCCTGGAAGACGGTCTCTCGTCCGAGCTTCCTAAAGCGGCGCCGATGGCCGAGGCGCCCGCGGCCCCAGCGGCTTCTTCGGATGAGGACGAGCCGAGCCAGGAAAGCCAAGCGCTTCACAAGGAGTACGAAGAGGCGGCCCAGCGCAGCGTCAGCGCGCTTGAAGAGGAAGTCTCCCAGTTTAAAGCCGGCGTCTTCGGCCTAAAGCTTCTGGCCCAGCGAAGCGGGAGCCGGATTCTTTATGTCATCGCCGTGACGGTCGACGGCACGCTGACGCCGTCCTCGGCTGTCGAAGAAAAGTTCGCCGGCGGAGCGATTCCTGAAACGGAAAAAGCCAATTGGGAGGCCGCTCAGGCGGCCATCAAGACGCTCGGCAAGAAGCTCGCGGGCATTCTGCGGGCCAACGAAGAGGCCCACCAAGCGGTCCATCAGCAGATGGAGGCCATCGAGCGCGACCGGGCGATGCGCAAGATTAAGGAGCGGCTCACCGTCGGCAAGGAATTGGAGAGTTGGGGCGTGCCCAACAAGATTTCAGTGGATCAGGGAGGGCCGGCGGGGCTGCGCTACTCCAACCTTTACCGCATGAACGGCATGCCGACGGATCTGGGATTGGCTCTCCACAAAGTCCTGGCCCCCATGGTCGCGCAGGACCCGGCGGTTCTTTCGCGGATTACCCAGGGCCAGATTCACGACGCGATCCGCCTCCTGGCCGAAGGGCGCAAGTACGTTTTGGATCCGAGCTCGGAGGATTTCCAGAAGCTGCGGCGCATGGGCGTCATCTCAGAGGGCTACGCCTATCCCGAGTGGCGCGAGGCTTTTTTGAAGAAAGCCAAAGAGGCCCTTGTGGCAGCGCCTGAGGCCGGGGACAAGCCTTTCGGGCTGAGCTTGCGGACGGCGAACCAGATTCCCAGCGAGGTTCTCAAGGGAATTTTCAAGGACACCGTCGAGCGCTTCCAGACTCGGGCGCAGGCGGACGCGCCGGTGGAGGAGCTTTCCGGGCTTCGGCGCTTGATTCTTTCCCTTTCCGGCGCCACCGGCATTCCCGTGAACATGGGCGCGGGGCCGATGATGGTCGGCGTCCAGCACAGGCAGCTTCTTCCCATCCTGGCCGAGCTTAAAAAGCGCCAGGCGGACGAAGAGGTCGTCAAGGCGGTCATCCGCTCCTTCCCCCTGGGCGAGAGCCTCTACCGCCTGGGCGTGCACAAGCTCTGGGCCAAGGGCCTCACGGGCCAGGGCATCAAGGTCGCGGTCATCGATAACGGCGTCGACTTCGAGCACCCCGATTTCTCGGAGGTCAAGTCCCACAGCGAGAACCTGACCCGCGACCGCGGCTGGTTCACCAAGGGGGCGCACGGAACGCCTATGGCGGACATCATCCACGCCATAGCGCCTGACGCCGAAATCCAATCCTATCAGGCGCTTTCCAACGCGGCGCTTCCGGGCGTGCGCTTGAGCGGCGAGGAAACCAACGCCGCCATCCGGGCCGCCATGGACAGGGCCAAGGCCAACGGCGCCCAGGTCATCAGCCTGAGCCTCGGGGCTCCCATGGGCTTGGCCAACGACGCGATGGCCAAAAAAATCGCCGAGTTCGCCAAGGAGGGAATCCTTGTGGTGGTCTCCGCGGGCAACAGCGGCTTCGATCTGCCGGGCAGCTTCCAACTGGGCACCCCCGGCACGGCGCCGGACGCCATCACGGTGGGCGCGGCGGATTACCACGGCAACAAGGCGTATTTCTCGTCCGCGGGGCTTTCCATGGATCCCAGGAACTATTCCCTTGATGAGAAGCCGGATATCTACGCCTTCGGGGTCAACATCAAGGCCGCGGCGCGGCTGCCCAAGGAAATTTACCAGCAGGAGGCGGTCCCCTACACCGACGTCTCCGGCACGTCGCCGGCGGCGCCGCACGTCTCGGGCTTGGCGGCGCTGATGGTCCAGGCGGCGCAAGAGAGCGGGCTGCAGACGCGCCAGGAGCGGACGGTCCCCGCGGCCAAGGAAGCGTTGCGCGCGGCGGCGCGGATGGTCTCCCGCCTGCCCGTTCTTGAGAGCGCGGAGAGAGCGGTCGACGCTTTCATCCGGGCTTTATCCCTGAGACCCGGCGCGTGATGTCCGGCGCGGGCTTTCGCGGCAGAAGGCTTCCGGGCGCGCCGCTCGCGGCGCTGGTCGCTGCGGTCTTCTTGGGTGCGTCGGCGTCAGCCCAAAGTTTTGACGGGGCGTCTTCCGGCGCTCTGCCTTCCTTCAAGGCGTCAGCGGCCAAGCTCGCGTCTTCTCCGGCCGCGCTCGTCGCGGCCATCAAAAACAGGGACGGAAAAATAGGCGCCGACGCGCGGCTTGAAGCCCTCTGGAAGCTCGGCCGCAAGGAAAATTGGCGGGACCGGTATCTGGACGTCTTCATCGCCGACTTGATCGGCCCCAAGGCCGATCCGGACCCCGGCGTGCGCGGCATCGACGCCTTGATTCTCGCTCAGGTCAAGCATGAAAAAGGCCGCGCCCGCGCCGCGCTGGCCCAGGCGTTAAACCCGCGAAACGGGGAAAAAGATCCGGAGGCGCAAATCCAGATCATTTGCGCCGCGGCCAAGACCAAGGATCCGCGCTTCACCCAAAGCCTCATCGCCGTCGTCACGGACCAGGCGCGCCCTTTGAATGTGCGGGCGGTCGCGGCCCTGGCCCTGCGCCAGGACGACGGGAAGAAAAAGGAAAGCGTTCCCGCGCTGATGCGGGTCTACTTGGCCCGCGCTCCGCTGGCCCACGCCAACGACGATATCCTGCTGGCCTCGGCGGGATACACCCTGAGGTTTTTGGCGCCCATGAGCGGCGCCGCGTGGATGGTTCCCGGCCAGAACATCCTCGCGCGCCTTCGGGAACGGCACCCGAATCTGTCCCTCATGGAGATGATCGCGGGCTACGTCGCCGGGAAATACCTCTAGCTTCGGCCTGCCGCCGCTTGCCGGGCTCTTAACGCTTCGCCGCGCCCGGGTTCTTCGCCAGCCACCCGGACAGGTTTTCGGCCTGGGATTGGCGGAAGCGGATGCCGAGTTCAATCCACTCGAGGCTTTGGTCCAGGGCCCGTTGCGCCATGTCCACGCGATTTGCGGGACGAGAGAAGAACGCGCGGATGTCGTCGAGCCATTCGCGCCGCCAAAGAGAGGAGAGTCCGTCGACGACCCGGCGGCAGGCGTGATCGCCGATTTTCCGGCGGATGTCGGGCCAGCGGGCCTTGATAAACAGCCAAGCTTCCCCTTGCGCCGACGTATTGCCGAGGAGGATGCTGATGGGCTTCCAGGCGTCCTGCCCGCGGATGTCGGCGTCCAAAGACGCGTCCAAAAGCCGTCGCGCCAGCGCGGGGTCCTCGAATTCGGCCAGAGCGCGAAGCAGGTTATCCCTAAGCTCCGGCGTCGCCGCTGATTTAAGGGCCGTAAAGTATTCCGCGAAACGCTTTTCTCCGCCGGCGCGGGCACCGAGGTTCAAGACCGGGCCGGCCAGTGCGGGGTCGAGCCCCGCTGGGGCGCGCAGATATCCGGAAACTTTGGCGTCAAGCCGGGACAGAATTTCGGAATCCTTGGCGACTGAACCCAGGGCCCACAAGACCGCCGCGCGGCACAGCCTCGTTTCGTCGTTTTCGCTTTTTCCCGGCGCCCAGCCCAGCGTTTTCCAACGCGCGGAGAAGATGTCCAAAGCCAGGGCCGCCAAGAGGGGCTTATCCTCGGGGCCGGCCAAGCGATCGTTTAAGGCGCCCAAATAGCCGGCGATGTCCTCCGTCACCAGGCGTGAGCCGTCTTGGCGCAGGAGGACGAGGACGTTCAAAAAGTTCGCGATGGAAGTTTCGCCGGCGCGGGCCTGGGCCCACAGGTCGCTCAAGAGCCCTGCGCGCTCGATGGGCGAAAGACGTCGCAGCGCGGCCTCATCCAGCGCGGCGAGCAGGGAGGCGTCGAGCCTGCAGCGCAGAAATCCGGTCTGGCCGGCGTTGGGATAAATCCATTTCGCGCGGCCGCGGCCGGGCAGAGCCGCCGTGGTTTCCTTCTTGGCGAGATTTATCCGGTGAGCCCTCGGCCCGGTAGGCCCCATCGCCGTCACGACCAAAGGCGCGTTCCAAACAGGGCTGGGCGCTTCCTCGCCGCCCGCGACCCGAAAGCGCCGCTGGATCAAGCGCAGGCGGCGGTTATCCGGGGACAGGGCCGAAACCTCGATTTGCGGGTATCCCGGAATCGTAAGCCAGTCCAAGGCGATTTTCGAGACCGGCTGGCCCGAGGCCTTTTCCAGCTCGCGCCACAAGTCCGAGGCGGCGGTGTTTTGGTAGCGGTATTTGGCGATGTAGCGCCGCAGGCCCTTGCGGAAGATATTCTCGCCCAGGAAATTCTCCAGCATGCGCAAAATCGCGCCGCCCTTCTCGTAGGTCAGCATGTCGAACTGGGCCTCGATTTGCGCGACCGATTTGACCTCGGAGGAGATGGGCCGCGTGTTCTTGAGGGAATCGACGGCCAAGGCTTCGCGCTTGCCGCGCTCGAAGCTCTGCCACATGAGCCAGCCGGGCTTCCAGTCGTCCACGATTTTGTAGGCCAGCCACGTGGCGAAGGCTTCGTTCAACCACAAATCGTTCCACCACTCCATGGTGACCAGGTCCCCGAACCACTGGTGCACGATTTCATGCGCCACGACTTCGGCCACGCGGCGGCGCGCTTTGGCCGAGGAGAGCGTGGGGTGCGCCAGGATGGCCGAGTCCCGGAAGAAAATCGCGCCCCAGTTCTCCATGGCGCCGGCCGCGAAGTCCGGCACCGCGACCAAGTCCATCTTGGGCAGCTCGTAAGGCAAATCGAAGTAGGCGTTTAGGCGCGACAAGGACGCCTTGGCCGCGGCCAGGGCGAAATCGGCCTGATGCAGATCTTCGGGCCGGGTCCACACGGTGACCTTTGTCTTGCCCACGCGCCCGCTTTTGGGCGCCAGGCGCGCCACGGCCACGGCCAGCAGATAAGAGGACATCAACGGCGTCTCTCCGAAGCGCACGGTCTTGAGGCCGTCTTGGATTTCCTCTTTTTCCGCCGGCATGTTGGAGAGGATGGCGAACTTGGCCGGCGCGCAAACGCTCAGCGTAAAGCGCGCCTTGAAGGCCGGTTCGTCGAAGCAGGGCAGCATCCGGCGCGCGTCGGCCGGCTCGAATTGGGTGAAGGCGTAGTTCTCCGTCTTGCCTTCGTGCTTGGCGGTGGAGAGATAGAGCCCGCGCAACTGCCGGTTGAGCGTCCCGGAATAGGAAATGCTAAGAACGGCGGCGCCCGGAGGGAGGCTTTTGGGGAGGGCAAAGGACGCGGTTTCTGCGGTCGTGTCGATTTCGACGGCCGCGGCTGGAACGACGGCGCCGTCGATTTTAACCCGCTCGATTTTCAAGTCCGCCGCGTGGAGCGTGAGGCGCGAGGAGGCTTTTCGCAGGCGGATTTTTAACGAGAGCTCCCCGGAAAACGCGCCCGCGTCAGGGTCGACTTTCAGGCGCAGGTCGTAGGACTCGGGCCGAACGTCTTGGGAGAGCCGCTCCTGGCGCGGCGCTTGCGCCGTGTTTTTTTTCTCGCTGGTCGCGGCGGGGGGCATATCGTCGGGCCTAGGGCTGCGGCGCCAGGAAGAGGTAGAGATGCTCCATGAAGTCGGAGAGGTCCAAGTCGGTCAGGGTCACGTCGATGGGCGAGCCGTTGATGACGCCGTTAACCCGTCCCGAGACCGCGTCGTAGTTAAGAGAGATGTCGCCGGTGTTGGAGCCCTGGATGGGGCCGCCGTCCATCCGGAAAGCGGCCTTAAGGGGCGCGCCCTCGGCCGTTCCGGAGATGACGCCGCCGGTCACGTTGAGCGTCACGTCGTAAGGGGCGCCGCCGTCCGTGCCGGAAATGCGGATGATGTCCGGGGACCATTGGAAAGAAAGCGCCACGCGGCTTTGGCCTTCTTCGCCCGTGAAGGTGCCGTTTTGATTGTCGATATTGACGTCGACGGGGCTGCTCCCCACGCGGCCGGTGATGTCCCAGGCGTAGCGGTTCAAGACCAAGTTGACGGGCCCGCCCGCGAAGGTTCCCGCGATGGTGCCGCTAAACGGGCGGTGGAGAGCCGAGACCGCCGGAGCCCGGAAGCCGGCCTCCAGCTTGGAAAACGTCGGCGCTTCGAGGCTATGCGCGCCGGCCGCCAACGATTCGATTGAGGTCTGGGCTGTCGCCAGGATCGGCGCGGCTAAAACGGCGAGGGAAAGAAAAGCAATTTTTTTCATGTCCATGCTCCTGATGACGAATTATACAAAATGCTTCCTCCAGCGCGATGCCCTTGGCGCGGACGCATCAGCGGACGACGGCCGCGTGGATTGCGAAAAGTTGTCTTGTCATGTAAAGCATGGGATGGCCGAGGTTGGAGTCGTAGACGATGTAGTAGGAACCCCCGGAGGGCTTGCGGCCCTTGCCCAAGACGGTTAGGGCGTGAAATCCGCTGCCGCCGTCCTTGCGTATGCCCGTGTAGACGCCGACCATCACCGCGTTTCCTTGGGCGAGTTCTTCATCGATCTTCTTCTTGAGGGAATTGGAGTTTTGCCGGAATTTCTCGAGAAGTTCTTCTGAGGCATTCGGGCCGACGGCGTCCGCGATTCCGCGCGCCCGGCCCAGGACCCGGTAGTCGAGTCCGGCCTCCGCCGCGGTCCTGCGCTGCTCTTTCCGGGAAAGCCCCTCGTGCTCGAAGGTGTCGTCGGCCAGTATGGCGCGGAGCGTCAACTCCATAATTTTTTTCTCGATGGCCGTCGTATCCCGTCCTTGGCGCGCGAGCTCTTCCTTTTCGCGCTCGCTTTCGGCGAGGGGCTCCTCCACCAGGACGGTTTTGGCGCGCTTGGCCGCGGTCATGACCTTGGCCAACAGGGCCGGATCCTTGCGCCCGTTGGCTTCGGCGCAGGCGGCCAGGGCCTCAATGGCGCAGGTCTTTCCAACCTGTCGGGCACGCCCGGCGAAGCGGAAAATCGCGGCGTTGCCGAGCCCGACGCGGTCTTTCATGACGGAGATGTGGCTCGGCTTCAAGGGGATTTTACGGGCTAAACGGAGGCTCCCGGAGTAAAACGCCCTGGCCGAGGCGGGAAAAGCCTCCGGCGCCGGCGCTTCTGCGGCCGCCGCGAGCGATCCGTCGAAGATGGATGAGGCCGCGGCCTTGAGGCGTCCGGCTTTTTCCAGCGCGCGCCCGGGCCCGGCAATTCGGCGCGAGCTTCGCCGCGCGACGGCGGCGGGCGGCGCCGCGGAAAAGGCGATGGAAGGGCGGGCCGCGGAGGCCGCGGGAACCCCAAGCGCTTGCCGCGGGATTGCGGCGCTTGCCCGCGAAGAAGCTTGAACGGGAAGATTGGGGATGGCGGCGTCTAGGGCCGCGCCGGCGGGCAAGGGCGCGGACCAAAATTCCGAAACGTTCTGGATTGTGGGGAGTTCCGGGACGGAGACTTCCGGAACGGAGATGAGCGCAGCGGCGTCCAAGGCCGGGCCGATTTCCTGAGCTTGGGCGCGCGGGCAAGACGCTCCGCCCGCGGCCAGGGAGAGCAGGGCCCAGAGCGGCAGGGTTTTGGCGGCGCGAAAAGTCTTTCCTTTTATCATGCGCTTATACCATAGCAGTAAGCGCGGCCGAGGCCGAGGGCCGGCGGGTCTCTTGCTCGCACTAAAAGGGCCCAGGAGAAACCGGGACTTTAGGCCTGGAGCGGGCGTTTGCGCCATGCCTTTCGATTTGATAAAATCATTTCTCGAATTCCTTCCATTATAGGAGGCAAGCGTGGCGTTTTTCATCGGTCGTGATCGGGAAGCGCGCCGGGCTTACGGCTTCGACGAAATCGCCTTGGTCCCGGGCGACATGACGATTAATCCGGACGAGGTCGACACCAGCCTCAAAATCGGCGGCATCAAGCTCGCCATCCCCTTTCTGGCCTCGGCCATGGACGGCGTCGTGGACGCCTCCTTCGCCATGGCCATGGGGAAAATGGGCGGCCTTGGGGTCTTGAACTTGGACGGCATCAACACGCGCTACGAGAAGCCCCGCGAAATCATCGCGCAGATCGCCCAGGCGGGGCCCGATCAGGCCACGCGCCTGGTGCAGGATCTCTACCGCGCGCCGGTCAAGGAGCGTCTCATCGCCGAGCGGGTGCGAGAAATCAAGAAGGCCAAGGTTCCCTGCGCGGTCTCGACGATTCCGCAGAACGCCGAGAAATACGGCCGCATCGCCCAGGCGGCCGGCTGCGACATTTTCGTGGTGCAGTCGACCGTGACCACCGTGCGCCACCGGGCGTCCCGCTACAAGCCCTTCGACGTGGCCAAGTTCTGCCGCAAGATGAAGATTCCCGTCGTGGTGGGCAACTGCGTGACCTATTCCGTCGCGACCGAGCTCATGGAGGCCGGCGCTTCCGGGCTCTTGATCGGCGTGGGGCCGGGTGCCGCGTGCACCACCCGCGGCGTGCTGGGCCTTGGCGTTCCGCAGGTGACCGCGACTGTCGACTGCGCGGCCGCGCGCGATTACTACTACAAACGCACGGGCCGCTACGTGCCCATCATCACCGACGGCGGCATGAGCACCGGCGGCGACATCTGCAAGGCCGTCGCCAGCGGCTCCGACGGCGTCATGGTCGGCTCGGCCTTCGCCCGCTCCAAGGAGGCCCCCGGCCTGGGCTACCACTGGGGCATGGCCACGCCGCACCAGAACCTGCCCCGCGGCACCCGCATCCGCGTCGGCGTCACGGGAACCCTGGAGGAAATCCTCTACGGCCCGTCCCGCACCGACGACGGCACGCAAAACCTCGTGGGCGCGCTGCGCACCTGCATGGGCGCCTTGGGCGCCGCGACCATCCGGGAGATGCAGACGGCCGAAATCATCATCGCCCCCGCCATCCAGACCGAAGGCAAGATTTTCCAAAAAGCCCAGCGTCTCGGCATGGGGAAGTGATGCCGTCCATCGTTATCCTGGACTTCGGCAGCCAATACACCTTCCTCATCGCGCGGGCCCTGCGCGAGCTCGAAATTCCCGCGGACATCTTTCCCGGCACGGCGCCGGCGGAAAAAATCCTGGCCTTGGCGCCCCGCGGCCTGGTTTTTTCCGGGGGGCCAGACAGCGTCGGCCGGCGCGGCGCGCCCAGGCCCGACCCCGCGCTTTTTCGTTCCGGACTCCCGATTCTAGGCATCTGCTACGGCATGCAGCTTTTGGCCGACGAGACCGGCGGACGGGTGGCGCCCGCGGCGCGCCGGGAATACGGCAGCGCCGAGGTGGAGGTTTCCGCGGCCTGCCCGATTTTCAAGGGCCTGCCGGCGCGCTTTCGGGCGTGGATGAGCCACGGCGACGAGGTCGCGGGCCTTTCCAACGGCTTTAAGATCGCGGCCAAGACGCCGGCCGTGCCCCTGGCCGCCATCGCGGACGAGGCCAAGTCCTGGTACGGCGTGCAGTTTCATCCCGAGGTCGCGCACACCGAGCACGGCGCCGAGATTTTGGAGAATTTCGCCCGGGGCGTGTGCCGGGTTTCCGAGCGCTGGACCATGGCCTCTGTGCTGGAGTCGCAGGTCTCGGCCGTGCGGGCCCAGGTCGGGACGGGCTCGGTGGTGTGCGCTCTCTCGGGCGGCGTCGACAGCGCGGTCGCGGCCGCGCTCATCTCGCGCGCGGTGGGCGAGCGGCTTTTCTGCATTTTCGTGGACACCGGGCTTTTGCGCGAAGGCGATCGCGAGAGGGTCGAGACGATTTTGGCCCCGTCTTTGGGCTTGAAGATTAAGACCGTCGATGCCGGAGCGCTTTTCCTGCGGCGCCTGCGCGGCGTGGCCGATCCGGAGCGAAAGCGCAAAATCATCGGCAAGACCTTCATCGAGGTCTTCGAGAAGGAGGCCAAGCGCTTGAAGGGCGTCTCGTTCTTGGCCCAGGGCACGCTCTATCCGGACGTCATCGAGTCCGTCTCCGTGCACGGCCCCTCGGCCTCCATCAAGAGCCATCACAACGTGGGCGGCCTGCCCAAGGCCATGAAGTTGAAGCTGGTCGAGCCCCTGCGAGCGCTTTTCAAGGACGAAGTCAGGAAGCTTGGACGGGAGTTGGGCATCCCCGCCGAAATTCTGGACGCGCACCCCTTTCCCGGCCCGGGCTTGGCCATCCGCGTGCTGGGGCCGATCACGCCCGAGAAAATCGAAATCGTGCGCCGCGCCGACGCCATTTTCCGCCAGGAGCTGGAGTCCTCGGGCTGGTCCCAGAAAGTCTGGCAAGCCTTCGCCGCGCTCTTGCCCGTGCGCTCGGTGGGCGTGATGGGCGACGGGCGCACTTACGAGAACGCGGTGGTCCTGCGCGCGGTCGACGCGCGGGACGGCATGACCGCGGATTGGTCGCGCCTGCCGCACGAGGTTTTGCAGGCCGCGGCCGCGCGCATCATCTCGGAAGTCCGGGGCGTCAACCGCGTGGTCTACGACGTGACCTCCAAGCCTCCGGCCACCATCGAATGGGAATGACCGAAACCCCCGCGGCTGATACGGACGTTCCCGGCCTCAAGCTCTTTCGGCGCGGCAAGGTCCGCGACGTCTATGATCTGGAGGACAAGCTTCTCATCGTCGCCAGCGACCGGGTCTCCGCCTTCGACTGCGTCATGCCCGAGCCCGTTCCCGGCAAGGGCCGGGTCCTGACCCGGATTTCCTCTTTCTGGTTCCGCAAGACCTCCGCGCTGGTCCCCAACCACTTTCTGAGCGACGACGTGCAAGACATCAACGCCGCCCTGCCCGAGGGCGTCAAGCTCCGCCCCGAGACTTACGAGGGCCGCGTCATGCTGGCCAAAAAAGCGCGGCGCTTTGACGCCGAGTGCGTGGTGCGCGGCTATCTGGCTGGTTCGGGATGGAAGGAGTACCGGGAGACGGGCGCCATCTGCGGCGAGGCGCTGCCCGCGGGCTTAAAGCCCTTTTCCCCCCTGCCCCGCCCGATTTTCACGCCCGCGGCCAAGTCCGACACGGGCCACGATCACAACATCACCAAGGCCGAACTCGCCAAGCTCATCGGCCCCGCGCGGGCCTCGGAGCTCGAGGAAATAAGCCTGCGCCTCTATTCCTTCGCGGCCGCCTTTTTGGAGCCCAAGGGCCTCATCCTGGCCGACACCAAGTTCGAGTTTGGGCTCTGGGAGGACCGCGTCATCGCCATCGACGAGATGCTCACTCCGGACAGTTCGCGGATTTGGTCCGCCGCGGATCTGGGCGCGGGCCGCGCGCCCGCCGCCTACGACAAGCAGATGCTCCGGGATTACCTGGAATCCTCCGGCTGGAACAAGACCCCGCCTCCGCCGCACCTGCCGCCCGAGGTGGTCAAGGCGTTGAGCGCGCGCTATGAGGCGCTGGCCAAGGCGGTTATTTCATGAGCGCCGCGCCCGCCGCGCTCTCCAACGGCGCCGCCCGCCCGGCGGTGTCGCCCCGCGCGGCCGCGGTTCCCTACCGCGTCGAGGTAAATTTAAAGCGGGACATGCCCGATCCCGAGGGCGCGCGGGCGCTTTCCCTGCTGCGCGCCGCGGGGCTCTCCGCCGTCAAGGAGGTCCGCTCCGCCAAGATTTATTCCGTCCGCGGGCCGCTGACCCTCTCCCACGTCCACCAGGCGGCCAAGGAGCTTTTGTGCGATGCGGTGACCGAGGAATACAAGATTTTGTCGCCGCAGGCGCCGCCGTCCGTAGCGCGCCGCACGCGGGTCGAAGTGTGGTTCAGACCCGAGGTCTCCGACCCGGCCGAGGACTCAATCATGCTGGCCTTCGAGTGCGCCGGCTTGCCCAAGCCCGTCTCCGCGCGCCAGGGCGCGGTCTACTACGTCGAGGGCCGCGTGGCCCAGGCCGCGCTGGAAAAGGCCTTCGCGCGCTGGCTCGCCAATCCGCTCATCTGCCGCCTGAGCGCGGCGCCCTCGGCATGAAGAGTCCTGTTTTGACGCCGCCCGCCGCCGCGCCGCGCACCGACGCCCCGCAGCGCATGGCCGAGGGTTTTTTGAAGCTCTCGGCCAAGGGACTCTCGGATTTAAGCCGCAAGAGCCTCTGGTCTCTGAGCGAGACAGAGCTTCTGGCCGCGCAGGCGTACTTTAAAAAGGAAGGCCGCGACCCGACCTGGGCCGAGATGGAGACCGTGGCCCAGTACTGGTCCGAACACTGCCGGCACAAAACCTTCAACAGCCCCATCGCCTACTCGGATAACGGCCGGACCCGGCGCATCAAGAGCCTCTTCGCCGAGACCGTGGCCAAGGCCACCAAGGAACTCAAGAAACCCTGGTGCCTCTCGACTTTCAAGGACAACGCCGGCATCGTGAGCTTCGGCAAATCCGGCAAATGGGCCCTGGCGCTCAAGGCCGAAACGCACAATCATCCCTGCGCGCTCGAGCCCTACGGCGGCGCGGCCACGGGCCTGGGCGGCGTGGTGCGCGACGTTTTGGCCGCGGGCTTGGGCGCCAAGCCGGTTTTGGCCACGGACGTTTTCTGCTTCGGCCGTCCGGACGATCGGGGGCCGCTGCCGGAAGGGGCTCTCCCGCCGCTGAGCGGGCTGCTTTCGGCCGTCGCGGGCGTGGGCGACTACGGCAACCGCCTGGGAATCCCCTTGGCCGGGGGCGGGCTCTGGTTCGAGGACGGCTACCGCTTGACGCCCTTGGTCTTCGCCGGCTGCGCCGGCATCCTGCCGCGCTGGGCCGTGGGCAAGAAGGCCTTGCCCGGCGATCTCATCGTGGCCGCGGGCGGGCGCACGGGAAAAGACGGCATTCACGGAGCGACGTTTTCCTCCGCGGAACTCGACGGCTCGGCCCACGCCGCGGTGCAAATCGGCCACGCCATCAACGAGAAAAAGCTTTTGGACGCCCTGCTGCGCGCTCGCGACGAGAAGCTCTACCGCTTCGTGACCGACTGCGGCGCGGGAGGGTTTTCCTGCGCGGTGACCGAACTGGCCCAGGCCGCGGGCGGCGCGCGCGTGGATTTGGAGAAGGCTCCGCTCAAGGCAGGGGACTTGGAGCCCTGGGAGATTTGGCTTTCCGAGTCGCAGGAGCGCGTGGTGCTGGCCGTGCCGCCAAGCTCCCTGCGCGCCCTGGAAAAGGTTTTCGCCGCGGCCTCCTGCGAAATTGCGGTTCTGGGGGAAATCACGCGCGGCGGGCGCATCACCGTCGAATACGGCGCCGCGCGCGTGGCGGATTTGAGCCTGGATTTCCTGGAAAACGGACTGCCCCGCGCCGAGAGAAAGGCCGTGTGGAAGACGCCCAAGGCGGCCAAGGCCGCCAAGCCGTCATTTAAGTCGGGCGCGGGCACGCGCTGCGCGGACATCCTGGCCCAGGCCCTGGCCCATCCCAACGTCTGCAGCCGCGAGAGCGTGGTGCGCCGCTACGACTACGAGGTGCAGGCCGGCACGGTCATCAAGCCCCTTCAGGGCGTCAAGCACGACGGGCCGGGCGACGCCTGCGTCATCTGGCCGCGCGCGGCCGTGGGCGAGTCCGAGGGTTTTTCGGGCTTCGCCCTGGCGCACGGCCTTAACCCCTCCTACGGAAAAATCGACCCCTACTGGATGGCCATGGCCTGCGTGGACGAGGCCCTGCGCAATCTGGTCTGCGTGGGCGCGGACATTTCCCAGACGGCGCTTCTGGATAATTTCTGCTGGGGCAGCCCGGATAATCCGGAGGTCCTGGGCTCCTTGGTGCGCGCGGCGCTGGGCTGCTACGACGCGGCCAAGGGCTTCGAGGCCCCCTTTGTTTCCGGCAAGGACAGCCTCTTCAACGAGGCCAAGGACGCCTCCGGCAAAAACGTCGCGGCGCCGGGGACTCTCCTTATCACCGCGGCCGCGCCGGTGCGCGACGTGAGAAAATCCGTCACCATGGACGTCAAGGCCCCGGGCAACCCGCTCTACCTCGCGGGCTGGACCTCGGCGGACCTGGCGGGCTCCTTGTGCGCCGAGATTCTGGGAGCGCAAGGCGCGGGCCTGCCGCGCGTCGAGCCCAAGACCGCGCTCAAGGGTTTCCGCGCCGTCCTGGCCGCGATGGACAAGGGCCTGGTCTTGTCCGCGCATGATTTGTCGGAAGGGGGCCTGGCCGTGGCCGCGGCCGAGATGGCCTTCTCGGGCGAGTTCGGCCTGCGCCTGGATTTGGACGCCATCGCCTGCAAGGGCGTCATCTATTCTCCCGAGTTCCTGCTTTTCTCCGAGAGCCCCAGCCGGATTTTGCTGGAGGTCCCCGCGGACCGCGAGGCCGAGTTCGTTCGCGCCGCCAAGAGCGCGCCCGCGCTGCGCTGCGTGGGCCGAACCATCGCCAACCCGGTTTTGAAGGTCAAGGGTTTGGACGGCCTCTCGGTCATGGAAGAACCCATCGCCGCCTTGAAGTCGCATTGGCAGAAGACCTTGTCTGAGGCGCTCTCGTGAAGGCGCCCCGCATCCTCATCCTGCGTGCGCCCGGCGTCAACTGCGATGTGGAGACCGCGGCCGCGCTCAAGTTCGTGGGCGGCGCGCCCGAGCCCGCGACCATGGCCGACGTGCGCGCTGGGCGCGTGCGGATATTGGACTACGCCATGGCGGTTTTTCCCGGGGGTTTTTCCTACGGCGACGATTTGGGCGCGGGCAAGATTCTGGCCGTGCAAATCCGCGGCTACTTGAAGGACCTGCGCCACTTCGTGCGCCAGAAGCGCCCGGTCCTGGGCGTGTGCAACGGCTTTCAGGCCCTGGTCAAGGCCGGGCTTCTGCCCTTCGGCTCGGGCGAGCCCACCGCGGGATTCGCGGCCAACGACTCGGGCCGCTTCGAGGCGCGCTGGGTGCACCTGCGCCTCAACACGCAGAGTCCCAGCCTCTTTTTCCGGGGCCTGCCCGAAATGATCGAGCTGCCCGTGGCGCACGGCGAGGGCAAGCTGGTCTTGAAGACCCCGCGCCAATTGGAGGACCTGAAGAAAAACCACTCCATCGCCATGCAGTACGTTTCGGACGACGGCAAGCTCGCGGGCTACCCGGCCAACCCCAACGGCTCGGTCTTCAACATCGCGGCGCTCTCCAATCCCGAGGGCAACTGCCTGGGCCTGATGCCGCACCCCGAGCGCTTCACCGACATCCACCACCATCCGAACTGGACGCGCCAGACCTTTTTCAAGCACTGCGCGGGGCTGGAGATTTTCCGCAACGCCGTGGATTACTGCCGGAGCTGATGGCTCAAGCCCAAGCGTCGAGCGACTAACATGTGCGGCATTTTCGCGGTCACGGACTGCGCCGAGGCGGCCGACGTCGTCCGCGCCGGGCTTTTGGCCCTGCAGCACCGCGGCCAGGAATCATCCGGCATCGTCTCCAGCGACGGCGAGCGCCTGCACGCCAAGGCCGGCATGGGCCTGGTCGCGGACGTGTTCCCGGGACCGGCCGCGGCGATTCTCCCCGGCCGCGCGGCCGCGGGCCATGTGCGCTACTCGACCGCGGGGGAATCTCTCCTTAAAAACGCCCAGCCCCTGATGTTCGGCGGGCGCCACGGCGCCTTGGCCATCGCGCACAACGGCAACTTCACCAACGCCGCGGCCCTGCGCCGGGAACTGGAGGCCAAGGGCGCCATCTTCCAATCCTCGACAGATTCCGAGGTGGCCGTGCACCTGATGGCCCGCCGCGGCCCGCCGCTTGAAAAGGCGCTCATCGAGAGCTTGCGCCGCATCGAGGGCGCCTACTCGCTCATCATCTTCACGCCGGGAAAAATCATCGCCGCGCGCGACCCGCTGGGCTTTCGGCCCCTGGTGCTGGGGCGCCTGGGCAAAAGCTTCGTCGTGGCCTCCGAGACCGCGGCCCTGGACGCGGTCAAGGCGTCCTTCGTCCGGGAAATCGAGCCGGGCGAGGTGCTGATTTTGGAGAAGGGCCGCCTCAGGAGCCTAAAACCCTTCGCGGCGAAAAAAATTCCGGCGCGCTGCGTCTTCGAGCACGTCTATTTCGCCCGGCCCGACTCGCAGGTCTTCGGCCGCAACGTGCAGGCCGCGCGCCGGGAGATGGGCCGGCAGCTGGCCCGCGAGATGGCGGGGATATCCGCGGATATCGTCGTGCCGGTGCCCGACTCCGGGGTCTCCGCGGCGCTGGGATTTTCCGACGTCTCCGGCATCCCCTTCGAGATGGCGCTGGTGCGCAACCACTACGTCACCCGCACCTTCATCAAGCCCACCCAGGCGCTGCGGGAAGCCTCCGCGGCCATGAAGCTTTTCCCGGTCTCGGAGGCCCTGCGCGGCCGCCGCGTGGTGCTGGTCGACGACTCCATCGTGCGCGGCACGACGTCGCGCCTCATCGTGCGCCGGGTGCGGGACGCGGGCGCGCGCGAAATCCACATGGCGATCGCGAGCCCGCCCATTGTCTCGCCCTGCCACTACGGCATCAACACGCCGCGCGCCAAGGAGCTCATTGCCGCGCGCCGCACGCCCGAGCAGGTGAGAAAATTTTTGGGGGCCGACAGCCTGCGCTACCTGAGCTTGGAGGGACTCCTCAAGGCCGCGGCCGGGCCCGGCGGGGCGGGCTCGGGATTCTGCTCCGGCTGCTTCACCGGCCGCTACCCGGCGCCCGTCCCCGAGGACGCATGAGCGCGCCCGACACCAGCGTCCTTCTGCTGGGTTCCGGCGGGCGCGAGCACGCCCTGGCCTGGGTTTTGGGCCAAAGCCCGCGCCTTAAAAATTTTTACGCCCTGCCGGGCTCGGCCGCCATTTCCGATTGGGCGCAGAGCCTGCCCGGCGACCCCTCCTCGCCGCAAGACGTCGTGGCCGCGGCCAAGGACCGCCACGCCGGCCTGGTCATCGTCGGCCCCGAGGCGCCGCTGGCCGCGGGCGTCGCGGACGCCCTGCGCGCGGAAGGCATTTTAGTTTTCGGGCCCAACCGGGACGGCGCGCGGCTTGAGTCCTCCAAGATTTTCGCCAAGGAGTTCATGGCGCGCCACGGCATCCCGGCCGCGCGATCTCAAGCGTTTGCGGACGCGGCGTCGGCCAAGGCGGCGCTGGCATCCTGGCCCGAGCCCGTCGTGGTCAAGGCCGACGGCTTGGCCGGGGGCAAGGGAGTCTTTGTCTGCGCGTCGCGCGAGGAAGCGCTTCAAGCGGTGGAATTTTTGATGGAGCGCCGGGGCGCCGGCGCCGCCGGCGGCCGGATATTGCTTGAGGAGGCGCTCTCGGGCCCGGAGCTCTCCGCCATGGCCCTGTGCGACGGGAAAAGTTTTCGCCTGCTGCCACTGGCGCGCGATCACAAGCGCCTCAAAGACGGCGATTTGGGGCCCAATACCGGCGGCATGGGCGCCGTCGCCCCGGTCGCCATCTCGCCTGCGGAGCGCGGCGCCGTGGAAGATGTTTTCGCGCGCGCGATGAAAGGTCTGGCCGCCGAGGGCGTCGACTACCGCGGCGTTCTCTATGCCGGGCTCATGATGACCGCCCATGGCCCCAAGGTTTTGGAGTTCAACTGCCGCCTGGGCGATCCGGAGACGCAGGTCGTGCTGCCGCTTCTGGCGTCGGACTTCCTGGATTTGGCCCTGGCCTGCGCCAAGGGCGATTTGGGCTTAAAGGCAATCAAGGTCCGTCCGGGGTCGTGCGTCTGCGTGGTCATGGCCTCGGCGGGCTATCCGCAAAAGCCGCAACCCGCCGGGGCGATTTCGGGCCTCGAGGAGGTCGCGCGAGATTCCGAGGTCAAGGCGTTTCACGCGGCCACGACGGTGAGGGATCGCGCCTGGTCGGGCGGCTCCGGACGGGTTTTAAGCGTCTGCGCGGGAGGCAAGGACGCCGCGGCGGCGCGGCAGAAAGCCTACGCCGCCGCGGACAAGATTTTTTTCGAGGGGAAAATCCTGCGCCGGGACATCGCGGCGGGCGTTCCGGCGCCGACGTCCCAAACTTCCAAGGGCGGTAGCTTTGGGACGTCCCGAACCCACGCATTTCGGATGTTCGGGACGGGGGTCTAGCATGGCCAAAGCGCGGCCGTTGGTCGGCGTTATCATGGGCAGCCAGAGCGACTGGGAAACGATGAAGCGCGCTGCGGAAGTCTTGGCCGAGTTGGGCGTGGCGCACGAGTGCCGCGTGGTCTCGGCGCACCGCACGCCGGATCTGCTTTTCAAGTACGCCGCCTCGGCGCGCAAGCGGGGCTTGAAGGTCATCATCGCGGGCGCGGGCGGCGCCGCGCACCTGCCCGGCATGGCCGCGGCCAAGACCGTGCTGCCGGTGCTGGGCGTGCCGGTCAAATCCAAGGCTTTAAAGGGCATCGACTCCTTGGTCTCCATCGCGCAGATGCCCCGCGGCGTGCCGGTGGGGACCTTGGCCATCGGCGAGGCGGGCGCGGCCAACGCGGCGTATCTGGCCGCGCAGATTCTGGCTCTGCAAAACCCGGCGCTGCGGCGCAAAATCGAAGCCTTCCGCCGCGCGCAGACCCGGAGCGCATTGAACTCGAAGCTTTGAAAACAATTCTTCCCGGAAGGACGCTCGGCATCCTGGGCGGCGGACAGCTGGGCCGCCTGCTGGCCCAGGACGCGCGGCGCATGGGGTACAAGACCGGCGTCCTGGATCCCGCGCCCAACGGCCCCGCGGCGCAGGTCTGCGATTTCCACATCCAAGCGCCCATAGACGACGCGGCCGCGGCCCTGAAGCTGGCCGAGCGCTGCGACGCCTTGACGCTCGAGTGGGAGCTCATCCCCGCGCCGCTCTTGGACGCCGTCGCCAAGAAAAAACCGCTTTTCCCCTCGGCCCGGGTGCTTTCCGTCATCCAGGACCGCTTGGCGCAAAAGCAGTTTCTGGCCAAGGAAGGCTTTCCCCAGGCTCGCTTTGCCTCCGCGGCGGACGCCAAGGAGCTCTCGGCCGCGGTGGCGGACCTCGGCTATCCCGCGATTTTGAAGCGCCGCCGCGCGGGCTACGACGGCAAGGGCCAGCGCCGGCTGGAGGGCGAGCCGGATTTGCCCGCGGCGATGGATCTCTTGTCCGCGCCCTGCGTCTTGGAGGAGAAAATAGATTTCGAGCGCGAGATTTCAGTCGTGCTGGCGCGCAATGAAAAGGGCGACGTGGCCTTTTTCCCCGTGGCGCTCAACGAGCACGAAGGCGGCATCCTGATCCTGTCTTCCGCGCCCGCGCCCGTTTCCGAGACCCGCGCGCGGGAGGCCAAGGATTTAGCCGCGGCCGCGGCCCGGGCCTTGGGACACGTGGGCGTGATGGCCGTGGAGATGTTCGTCGCCAAAGGGGGCTCGCTGCTGATCAACGAGATCGCGCCGCGCGTGCACAACAGCGGGCACTACACCTTGGGCGCCTGCGCGGTCTCGCAGTTCGAGCAGCACTGGCGCGCCGGCCTGGGCCTGCCCCTGGCCGAGACCGCGCTCCTCTCGCCCGTGGTGATGGCCAACCTCTTGGGGGATTTGTGGGCCGACGGCGCGCCGAACTGGGAGCCTTTGCTGCAAAATCCCGCGGCGCGGCTCTTTCTCTACGGCAAGGACGCGCCCAAGCCGGGCCGCAAGATGGGGCACTTCCTGCTTTTGGGCGGCGACGCGGAATCCTTGCGCGCCGACGCGGAGCGCATCCTGCGCGACATGACGTCCGTCTCCGGTCCGCGGGCGAAGGCTTAAGCCGCCGGCCCCATCAGGCGCAAAAGCCCGGTCAGCGGAATAATCGCCCACTCGGGGCTGGTCTCCAGCTCCTGGCGCGTCTCATCCAGGGCGCGCTCCACGAGCAGAAGCTCCAAAAAGAGGTCCGTCTCCGCTCGGGTCTTGGGCAAGAGGCCCGCGTCCGCGACGGCGGCGAGATAGGATTTCAGGAACGCCGCCGAGACCCACTGGATCCAGAACCGCGCCCAGGGCTCCAGGCGCGCGGCGTCCGCGGCGCGCGAGACGCCGACGCGGCCCAGCAAAATCGTGTAGGCCGCGTAGTCGAAGGAGCGCAGCATGCCGGCGACGTCGCGCAGCGGCGAGCGCTTGACGCGGCGGTCCTGCAGGGACTGCGCCACCGGCCCCTCGAAGTCGAAAATCTGAAAGTCGCTGCCGGTGTAGAGCACTTGCTTTAAGTGGTAGTCGCCGTGGCAGCGGATGCGCCGGCCCGAGAGCTTCTTGCCCAGAAGCCCTTTTAAGCGCGCCATGACCTCGCCTTCCAGGGCCAGCGCCGCCGAGGCCTGCGTCCGGTGCGCCTCCGGCAAGTCCTTGGCCTGCGCGCGCAGCAGATAGAAGGCGTCCTTGGCGCGGGTGCGCAGGGACTGGTAGATCGAGCGCTGGTAGAGCTCCGAGAACTCCTCGGGCGCGAAATTTTTCTCCCGCGCGCCTTCCGAAAGCGCCAAGTGGAGCTCGCCGGTGCGCCGGCCCAGCAGCTTGGCCGCCTCAAGGAAGGCGCCGACGCGCTCCAGGGCCAGGGCGGGAGGCTCCGCATCCGCGAGCGTCCAGAACTTGGGCGTCAGGGCCGCGTCCTTGGGAAAATCCATCCCGCCCGGAATGTCGTCGAAATAGCGGCGCAGGTCGTCCAGGGTGTACTGCCAGGCGTCGCCGCGGTTGGCGACGTAGCTGTGCAGCACGGCCAAGGTCCGCGATTCACCCTGCCGGGCGCGGTAGGTAATTTCGCCGGCCAACGCCGGCGAATAGGGGAAGCTCTTTTTCTCGGCCAGGTAGCGGCTGATTTCCGCGTCGGGGTTCTCGCCCGCGTGCAGGCGCCGGAAGAACTTGAGCACCAGGCGGTCGCCGAAGAGGAATGAGGCGTTGCGCCTGGTCCCTTTGGCCGGCGTCGGCGCGGGCAGAGCCCCTTCGCCCGCGGCGGCGGCCAGGCCCGGGCCCGCGGCCATGACGATTTCGCCCGCTCGGCCCTTCAAGCGCCGTTTGCGGCGGACGCCGTCGAGGATCCGCGCGCAGAAATCCGGATCGGTCGTCGCGTCGAAAAGCACGCCCGCGGTTTGTTCCGGCTCGCCGCGGCGGCGGACCTCCGCCAGCACGCTAAAAGGGTGTTCCTGCCGGATTTTTGCGGCCTTCTCTCCCGCGGCGAAGGCCAGCGGCAGCAGATAGACCTCGGGCGCGGCGTTCAAGAACTCCGCCTGCACGAGGCACAGGCGCGGCGCCGGCTTTTCCTCGCCGCCGTTTAAAGCCGCGTCGTCGAGGACGCGGGCCGAGCGCAGCAGATGCTGCCGGCCCTCGAACCACTGCCGGGCGCGCAGGTAGCTCTTTAACGCCGCGCCGAGCGTCTCGGCGTTGGCCGGGGAGAAAAGCGCCTCCAAGCCGCCGGAAATCTCCACGGCCGGGGTCTGCGCCGGGGCCAGGGCGGCGTTGACCTCTGGCGTCGTGGGCGGCCGCAGCCTAAACCAATAGAAGGAGTGCGGTCCCAGCGTGAGTCGGTAGCGCTCCTCGCCCACGGTCGGAAACTCGAAGCGGCCGAACATCTCGACCAGCGCCAGCCCCTTGAAGGGGGACAAATCGAGCTCGGCCAGCTGCACGAAGCGGGAAAGGTTGGCCACCGCCAGGATGCGCTCGTCCTCGCAGGTGCGCACGTAGGCGAAAATCTTGCGGTTCTCGCAGCCCACCATATCCATCGTTCCCCGGCCAAAGGCCTTGTAGCGCTTGCGCATGTCGATGGCGCGCTTCATCCACCAGAACAGCGAGTGCTGGTTGTTCTGCTGGACCTCGACGTTGACGGCCTCGTAGTGGTACTCGGGCTCGATGATGACGGGGAGGTACAGGCTCTGCGCGTTGGCGCGCGAGAAGCCCGCGTTGCGGTCCGCGTTCCAGAGCATGGGCGTGCGCACGCCGTTGCGGTCGCCCAGGTGGATGTTGTCGCCCATGCCGATTTCGTCGCCGTAGTAGATGACCGGCGTGCCGGGCAGGGAGAAAAGCAGGCTGTTCAAGAGCTCGATTTTGCGGCGGTGGTTGCCCATAAGCGGCGCCAGGCGCCGGCGGATGCCGAGGTTGATGCGCGCGCGCGCGTCCTGGGCGTAGAAGCGGTACATGTAGTCGCGCTCCTCGTCGGTCACCATCTCCAAGGTCAGCTCGTCGTGGTTGCGCAGGAAGATGGCCCACTGACCGCGGTCCGAGACCTCCGGCGTCTGCTGCAGGATGTCCGCGATGGGCGAGCAGTCCTCCATCTGCAGGGCCATGAAGAGCCGCGGCATCAGGGGGAAGTGGAAGGCCATGTGGCACTCGTCGCCTTGGCCGAAGTAGACCGCGGCGTCCTCGGGCCACTGGTTGGCCTCGGCCAGGAGCATGCGGTCCTTGAACTTGGCGTCCACGTGCCGGCGCAGATCCTTTAAGAACGCGTGGGTCTCGGGCAGGTTCTCGCAGTTGGTGCCCTCGCGCTCGAAAAGATAGGGCACGGCGTCCAGGCGCAGGCCGTCGACGCCCAGGCCCAGCCAGAAATCCACCACCTTGAAGAGGTACTCCCGCACCTTGGGGTTGTCGAAATTCAAATCCGGCTGATGGGAGTAGAAGCGGTGCCAGAAGTAGGCCTTGGCCACGGGGTCCCAGGACCAGTTGGAGGTCTCGAAGTCCTGGAAGATGACGCGCGCCTCCGAATATTTGCGCGGGTCGTCGCTCCAGACGTAGAAGTTCCGCTCGGGGCTGCCCGCCGGCGCGCGGCGCGCCTTTTGGAAAAGCTCGTGCTGGTCCGAGGTGTGGTTCAAGACCAACTCAGTGATGACCTGAAGGTTCCGGCGCTTGGCTTCCTTCAGGAAGCGCTTGAAGTCCGCGAGCGTGCCGTAGTCTTTGTGCACGCCGAAATAGTCCGCGATGTCGTAGCCGTCGTCGCGCAGCGGCGAGGGGTAGAAAGGCAGGAGCCACAGGGCGGTCACGCCCAGGTCCTGCAGGTAGTCGAGCTTCTCGATGAGGCCGGGGAAGTCCCCGATGCCGTCGCCGTTGCCGTCGCGGTACGCGCGCACGGGCAACTCGTAGATGACGGCGTCTTTATACCACCGGGGGTCGTTGGTCATCGCGCGCTGAGTTTCAAGTATAGGAAATATGGGCGCGGCCTTTGGGCCCAATTGGAGCTGGGCCCAAAGACCGCGGCCGCCTGGGCCCATCGCCTGCCCCGCGCCGCGGCTCCTGCTGCTAGAATAACCCCAGAAGGGGCTTTGAAGCAAGGAGACAAAACTATGAAGACATCCGCCGCCAAATTTCTAGCCGCCGGCGCCGCCTTGACGCTGGCGCTTCCTTATATAAGCCGAGCCGCCGACTTCGAGGCTCGGGACATCGGGTCCTTTCAGGTGCAGAACGCCGGCGTTCCGGACGAGGCCGCGATGCCGGCCGTGGACAGCGGACTGGCCTTCGATCTCCAGGACATGGGCCAGCGCCTGCCCGGAGCCAATCTGTCCCCGGATCAGCTCGACGCCATGCTTCCCGCGGCGACGCTTCCCGCCGTTAAGGCCGCGACGGTCCGGCCCGCGGCCAACCCGAACGTGCGCTCCGCGGCGCCGAGCGTGGCGTCCGAGGAAAATGCGATGACGCCCGAGAACAGCTCGGGCATCGCGGCGTGGCTCGACCGGCAGGGCCTGCGCGGCCCCGCGCCCGCGGCCAATCCGAACGTGCGCTCCGCGGCGCCGAGCGTGGCGCCAAAGGAAAATGCGATGACGCCCGAGAACAGCTCGGGCATCGCGGCGTGGCTCGACCGCCATCACCTGCGTGACGGCGCCGGCCTCGTGGCCGCGGAGAAAAATATTTTGCCCCAGAGCGCGGCCAGCGTGAATTTCGACGGGGCCGCGAGCGCCGAAGCGGCGTCGGGGGACATCGAAGTCAGCCCCCTTAGCGACCGCGGCCGCGAGCGCGTCCAAAAAGTCGGTCTCCTGATGTCGCAGACAATGAGCATTCGGAACGAGTACTTGCCGAAAATTGTTACGGTCGGCGAGTTGGCTTCCCGCCTTAATTATTACGGCGTAACACCCGAAGCCCAGGAGTTCGCCAGGATTCAAGGAGAATTAGCCCGAATCGACGGTGAGTTTAAGGGGTACTTGGATTTTCTGTTGACCCCTTTGACGGCGTCGACTAATGGCGGCACGGCGGGCACGTGGCAAAATCGCCACTTTCTTCCGCCGGACATCGATAAAGTGCTGGCCGTTAAAGGGCTGACCTTGGACAACGTGGCGGCGCAGCTGGGCATTCTTGAGAGTCATCTGCGCGACGAGGTGACCCAAGCGCAGCAATGGGCGCAGGAAGTCTACGCGAAATATCACCGCACGGACACGGTGAGCAGCACTTTTGCGTCGATAGAAACCACCACGAAGCGCCACTGGTACTATCTTTGGTTGAACCCGGTCCACAAAGTTAGCAAGCAGAAAGACGTGCCCATCGCTCCCAGGCAGATGAATAAATATCCGTTTCGTAGCGGGAATTGGATAACCCGCGTGAAGAACACGAGAAATGCCACGATCCGGATTACGCACTGGCGTCCGACCAACGTGGACGAGAATCTTGACGCCCTTCGGGCGTTTGCCAAGCAACCGCTGCCTCCGCAAGTTATCAAGTAAAATCGCGGCGGCCGGAAGGTTCAAGCGGGCCCGGGAAGCAATCCGGGCCCGCTTTCTTTTCGCGGCGGGCTTTACAACTCGGGCCCAAGGAGATACACTGCTGGCATGAAAAAATCCGCGCTGGCCGCGCTCTTGGCGCTGGCGCTTCCTTATATAGCCCGGGCCGCGGGGCCCGCGGCCAAGAACCCGGGCACCTTCGTCAACGCCGAGATCGAGGAAATCACCAGCCTGGACCCGGTCTTCCCTTACGACAACGCGAGCCAGGGGCTCATCTACAACATCTACGACACCCTGATCGCCTTTAAGGGCGCGTCCTTGACGCGCTTTCGGCCCGCGCTCGCGACCGAGGTGCCCTCGCGGAAAAACGGCCTTATCTCGGCGGACGGGCTGGTCTACCGCTTCCCCATCCGCAAGCGCGTGTTTTTCCAGGACGGCGAGCTCCTGACGCCCGAGGACGTGCGCTACTCCTTGCTGCGCTTCATGCTCACCGATCGCGCGGGCGGGCCCTCGGCGCTTCTGCTTGAGCCCATCCTGGGCGTGTCCTCGACCCGCGACGCCTCGGGCAAGATCACGCTCGACTTCAAAAAAGCCGCGGGCGCCGTGCGCGTGGAAGGAAACGACGTGGTTATCCGCCTGGCCCGGCCCTTCGCGCCTTTCTTGTCCATCATGGCGCGCTGGAGCTACGTGGAATGCGAGTCCTGGGCCGCGGCCAACGGCGAGTGGGACGGCAAAGAGGCCGACTGGAAAAAGTACAACGATCCGGAGGCCGGGCAGTCATATTTCGATTCCCACGCCGACGGCACCGGGCCCTTCGAGCTGGCGGACTGGGACCAGGTGGGCCGCTTCGTGCTCTTAAAGCGCTTCGACCGCTACTGGCGCGGCCCGGCCAAGCTCGCGCAGGTGCTCGTCAAGACCGTGCCCGAGCTCTCCACCCGCAAGCTCATGCTTGAAGCCGGCGACGCGGACTTGGCCGAGGTCGCGGCGCCCCTGGCCGACGAATTAAAGGGCCTGCCCGGCGTGCGCTTGGATCAAGGCCTGCCGGAGCTGGCGGTCGACCCGGTGTTTTTCTTCACCTTCCACATCAATCCCCAGGCCAACCCGGACATCGGATCTGGGCGCTTGGACGGCGACGGCATCCCGCCGGATTTCTTCACGGACAAGAATCTGAGAAAGGCCTTCGCCTACGCCTTTAACTACAAGGCCATGGTCAAGGACGTCTTCCACGGCCGGGCCGAGCCGGCGGTCGGCCCCATCCCGCCGGGGCTGCTGGGCTACGAGCCCGACGGCCCGCGCTACCGCTACGACCCGGCCAAGGCCAAGGCGTACTTCAAGAAGGCCTGGGGCGGGCAGGTGTGGCAAAAGGGCTTTCGCTTCACCTTGACCTACAACACCGGCGGCGAGAGCCGCTTGGCCGCGTGCGAAATCTTGAAGCGCGGCGTGGAGGCCTTGAACCCCAAGTTCCAAATCAACCTGCGCGGCCTGGACTGGCCCTCCTACCTGGCCAAGGCGCAGCAGCGCCTCCTGCCCGTTTTTTCGCGCGGCTGGTACCCCGACTACCCGGACCCGCACGACTTCGCCTTCGCCTTCTACGACTCGGACGGCCGCTACCCCTCGGCGCAGGGCTATTCCAACCCCAAGATGGACAAGCTCATCGCGCAGGCGGCCCGGGAGTTGGACCCGCAAAAGCGCGCGCGGCTCTATCATGAGATTCTGCGCCTGGGCTACGAGGACGAGCCCGACGTGGTGACCGTCTATCCGACCGGCGTGCTGGCGCTGCGCAAATGGGTCAAGGGCTTTGTCTACAACCCGGTGTTTTTGGACGCGTACTACTACCCCGTCTCCAAGGACTAGAGCGTGAGCGCTAAGAGCTCCCGCGGGGCCTTCGCGGTCCTCATCCTGGCCAACCTCATCTACGCCACGGCCTATTCGACGGCGCGCGTGGCCATGACCGGCGTGCCGCCCGCCGCGCTGGCCTTCGTGCGCCTCTTCGCCGCGGGCGCGGTGCTGCTGCCCTTCTTTAAGGTCCGCGGCGCGGCGCCGCTTTCGCGGCAAGATTTCTGGTCCGTGGCCGGCATGGGCATCGTGGGCCTGGGCGCGGCGTTTTGGCTCGGCAACGTGGGCATCGCCTGGTCCTCGTCGACCGACGCGGCGCTGCTGGTGGTCGTCGAGCCCGTCGCCCTGATGCTCCTGGGCCCGGCGCTTTTGGGCGAGACGCTCTCCCGCCGCGAGGCCGCGGGCGCGGTTTTGGCCGTGGTCGGCTCGGCGCTAGTGGTCTTTAACGGCGTGCCGGGCGTGAGCGCGCAGCTTTTGCCGCATTGGCGCGGCGACCTGCTTTTGATCCTGGGCGGCCTGGCCTTCGCCGCGTATTCGCTCTTGGGCCGTCCGGCCCTGGCGCGCGCCGACGCGGGGCGCGTGACCGTGCTCTCCATGTTCTGGGGCGCGGCCGCGGTCTTTCCCTTGGCCGCGCGCGAATGGATGACGGGACAGCGGCCGGTCTGGACCTTTCCCGCGGCGACGGCGACGATTTACCTGGCCTTGGCGGTCACGGCGCTGGGATTTTTCCTGTGGAACTGGGCGCTTGAGCGCGTCGAGACCTCGCGCGCCGCCA
>Ga0307372_10000367_pt1 | contig 81226 bp, 72 predicted proteins | sample OX1MG_FD_202533 | JGI IMG/M metagenome (GOLD analysis project Ga0307372, IMG submission 202533) | Soil microbial communities from Risofladan, Vaasa, Finland - OX-1 | ecosystem: Environmental > Terrestrial > Soil > Coastal area > Acid sulfate soil | place: Finland: Risofladan, Vaasa | collected... | reverse complement strand
GTTCTGCTTCTCCCTCAGTTGTTCCGGTGATGGCGAATGGCGCCACGATCGGAACAGTCTCTTTGCAATTCATCAGGTGCAACTTCGGTGTGTATAATTGTTGCGTTTACTCAGGCGATGATCCGTCCGGCGTTGAGCGATAAACTATGGCCCGGCAACTGCCCGAACATCTCGGAGGTTTCTCACGCGCCCTGATGCGCATTCCAGTGCCCTGGATGTTCGTCCTGGCGTACCTGGCGGGTGTGGGCCTGGAGGCGGTCTGCTTCCACAGCCACTTTTTTTCAACCACACCCTTTATGGGTGAAATCGGCGCCCTCGTCTTTCTGGCAGGAGCCGCGCTGGCGGCCTGGGGATGGCTGTTATTTCGCAAGGCAAAAACCACAAGGGTTCCCGGCCAGGCCTCCGCCAGGATGGTGACCTGGGGTCCGTATCGCTTCACCCGCAACCCCATGTACCTCGGCCTTTCGGTCGCCTACCTCGGCGAGGCCGGGATACTCCGCCAGCTTTGGCCGGCGCTTCTCCTGCCGCTCGTTTTCGCCTATCTGAACTGGATTGTCATCCCGGTTGAAGAAGAAAAGTTGCGCGAGGTTTTTGGCAGCAAATTCGCAGCCTATCAAGCCCTGGTTGGGCGCTGGTTGTGACAGTTCCCTGCGCCCCCCCGGCGCCACCGCATTTCCCGTGAAAAGAGGTTTTCCGATTTGAGCAAGCGCACCAAAGCCGAACTGCTGCTGCTGGCCGCAACCTTCTTCTGGGGCGCAACCTTTGTGGTGGTCAAGGGCGCCCTGGCGGATGCCTCGCCGCTGGTGTTTATCGCCCTGCGATTCCTGCTGGCGGGACTGCTGATGTGGCTGATTATGGCGCGCGGACGGATCGAGCGCCGGGCCGTTCTGCCCAGCCTGCTGCTGGGAACGCTGCTTTTTTCCGGCTTTGCCTTTCAAACCTGGGGACTGGTTTACACCACTCCCTCGAAGAGCGCCTTCGTCACCGGATTCAGCGTCATCCTGGTGCCCCTGGTTTCACATTTTTCCGGATACCGCCTGAGCCGCGGAAACTTGGCGGCAGCGCTCCTGGGCCTGGCGGGGCTCTACTTCCTTGTTATGCCTTCCGGGATTAGTGCGGTGAATCGCGGCGATGTGCTCACCCTGTTTGCGGCCATATCATTCGCCTTCCATATCGTGCTGCTCGGCACCTGGTCGCGCCGCATTTCGTTCACGCAGCTTGCGCCCGTCCAGATCATGGTGGTCGGCGCAATCGCCATCCTGGCCGCGCCTTTTAGCTCAGGCACGGCGCTGCATTGGACCGGCGGTCTGGTGTTCGCTGTTGTCGTCACAGCCGTCTTCGCCACCGCCTTTGCCTTCAGCGCCCAGGTGTGGGCGCAGCAATACACTCCGCCGTCCCACACGGCCCTGATCTTTGCCCTGGAACCCGTTTTCGCCCTGTTGACTTCAATCATTGTTACCGGTGAACATCTGGGCGGAAAGGAGATTCTGGGTTTCGCCCTCATTCTGGCAGGCATGATTATCTCCGAGCGATGGGGTGCAACCCTGCCCGCCCCGGTCGAAGGGTAAGGCGTTGCCGGGTGCCGCAGGCCTTGGAGTGCGGCAGCGGAGCTGCCGCCTTTTTCGATTGCACGGCGGGAGCTGGCGCTCCCGTACTCCAAAAACGCCTTCGCAATGCGCAATGGGAGCAAGTTTTTCATTTCGCGGGTGGCGCATACGTTCCGCAATTTGGAATGTATGCGGCATTTCGATCAGCGAAGCAAAGCGGGCTGAGGCCGGCCTCCTGAAAAACCTCGCACTGGCGGCTGCGCAGCCAGCGGCGAGCCATTGCAGATTCAAGATTCAAATGATCGGAAGAAGCGCGGGCCTCAAACCCGGACGCCCCCGCCACTCCCTTGCCGGCGCCGGCACCCTGCAGGCGCGCCAGCCGCGTAGTGACAAACTTGACGCCCGCCGGGCAGGCGTGATACCCGTAATAGTTCTTCATAGCAGTTGAAGGAGCTGGCGCTCCATCTTTCGGGGCTCCATTGTTTCAAGGCAAGGCCGCTTCAAAGCGTTCAAGAACCGCGAAGCGTTCGACCACTTTCTGGCGTCCGAAACGGACTCAGCACATGACAGGGGACAACATGTTCGAAATGAAACCCAGCATCGCCAAAACCTTCATCATCGTTTTCATCGTTTTCATCACCAGCCTGGCTGCTGTCGCCCCGCTCAGAGCGGCCCAGTTCGATCCCGATATGTACGCCGGCATGCAATGGCGGCTGATCGGTCCATTTCGCGCGGGCCGCGTTTCAGCGGTGGCCGGAGTGATCGGACAGCCCGGGGTCTACTACATGGCGAGTCCCGGGGGCGGCGTCTGGAAATCCACGGACGCGGGAATCGTATGGAAGCCGATCTTTGACCAGGCGCACGTGGCCTCGATTGGCGCGCTGGCCGTGGCGCCCTCGAACGGCAACATCATTTATGTCGGCACCGGCGATTTCGGTATCGCCAGCACCGCGTGGGGGGCGGCGAACCTGGGAGACGGAGTCTGGCGCTCGGATGACGCCGGGCGCACCTGGCGACATATCGGCCTGACCGATACGGCGCACATCGGAGCGATCCTGGTGGACCCGAAGGACCCCGATGTGGCCCTGGTGGCGGCGCTCGGGAACGCCTATGGGCCCGACCCGAACCGCGGCGTCTATCTCACCCGCGACGGCGGCCGCACCTGGACCAAAACCCTGTACAAGGATGACACGACGGGCGCCATTGCCCTGGCCTACGATGCCGCCCGCCCCGGCGTGGTGTATGCGGCGCTCTGGCACCACCAGTCCGCTCTGCCGCCTGCTCCGGCCGATAATGACCAGGCCGGCGGCGCCATCTACAAATCCACCGACGGCGGCGAAACCTGGCACGCCATAACCGGCCACGGACTTCCCACCTGGCCCATGGAGCGCATTGGCCTCGCGGCCGATGGCGGGCGCGTCTTCGCAAATATTTCAAGGTCCCAGGGACACATTGACCACCTTCCAGGCGGGTTGTTTCGCTCCGACGACGGAGGAGCAACCTGGCGGCGCATCACCAAAGATCCACGGCTGACTCCCGGCGGGCGCTCCGGCTATTTCAACCAGGTTTTTATGGACCCCCAGAATCGCGATGTTGTCTATGTGGTTCACACCGGCTTTTACCGCTCGATGGATGGCGGAAAAACCTTCAAGGTCGTCAAAAGTTCGCCGGGCGGCGATGATTATCACAACCTCTGGATCGACCCCAAAAGCCCCTGCCTGCCTTTGAGTGACGGCAACGGCTGCCTCAGCACCCAAATGATATTGGGCGCTGACCAGGGGGCGAGCGTCAGCCTGAATGCAGGCAAGACCTGGAGCTCCTGGTACAACCAGCCGACCGGACAGATGTACCATCTGGCAACGGATAACCGCTTTCCCTTCCATGTTTACGGCCCCCAGCAGGACAACGGCTCGGTGGAAGTGAGCAGCCGGGGACCTTTCGGCGACATTAACTTTATGGACTGGCGGCCCTCGATGGGCGCTTACGAATACGGGCGCGTTGAACCGGACCCGGCGCATCCGCAGTGGATATTCTCCAGCGACGACGGACCGGCCATTCACCGCAGGGTTCGGGGCACCTGGCAAACCCTCGATGTAACCCCCTACATCGGCGAGGACGGGCCCTACCGTTACGCCTTCGGCCCGTGGTGGGGCGCCGAGGAACCGCCCTTCGTGTTCTCGCCCCTGAACGGCAACATTTTGTATGACGGCGCGCAATACGTCCTCGAAACCTCCGACGCCGGCCGCCATTGGCGCCGCATCAGTCCTGACCTGACGCACCGGGCCGATCTGCCGGAGCGCCCTCTGCCGCACGACAAAACCAGCCGCGACTGGGCCGCCATCTCGGCGCTTGGGCCTTCACCCGCCAAGGCCGGCCTGATCTGGGTGGGCACCAACGACGGACTGGTGCAGGTTACTCGCGACGGCGGCAAAAGTTGGCAGCGCGCAATGATCCCGGGATTGAAGCCCCTCGATACCATCAGCATGATTGAGGCTTCGCCTTTCGACCCTGGTGAGGCTTACGTGGTGATGGACCGGCACGACTGGGGTGATTTTCGTCCCTACATCTACAAGACTAGCGACTACGGGCGCGCCTGGACCGCCATCACTTCCGGCATTCCAAACGGAGACTTTGTAAGGGTGGTTCGCGCAGATCCGAAACGCCAGGGCCTGCTTTACGCGGGCACGGAAAATGGCGTCTTTGTGTCTTTCAATGACGGCAAGGAGTGGCAGTCGCTGCAACTCAATCTGCCCACCGCTGCTGTGCGCGATCTGGCCATCCGGGATGGCGACCTGGTGGCCGCAACGTTTGGCCGGGCGTTCTGGATCCTGGATGGCTTGGGCCCGCTGGAACAACTCAGTGCCCAGGTGGCCGCGGCCCCTGCACACCTCTTTCGGCCGGCCGCAGCGTTCCGGGTACGCAGGAACGCCAACTCAGATACCGCATTGCCGCCCGAAGAGCCCGCCGGAACCAATCCGCCTGCGGGCGCGATTGTGGACTACACTTTGCGGGCCGTGCCCTCGCAGACAATCGAATTGGTGATTTATGACGCCAACGGGAAGCTGGTGCGCCAGTACAGCAGCGCGCCCCTGCCGGAAAGCGTGAAAAGACCGGTGGAGTGGCCCACCGTTGCAGACTACTGGATGGCGAATCCCCAACCCTTGTCGACCCATGTGGGAATGAACCGCTTTGTCTGGGACCTCCGCTACACGCCCCCGCCGGCGGTAAAGCACGACTATCCCATGTCCGCAATCATTCACGCTACTCCTGCCGGCCCGGAAGGGCCGCTCGCCGTTCCTGGAGAGTACGTGGTCAAGCTGACCGTGGACGGCCAGACCTATACCCAGCCCTTGACCCTGAAGCGCGACCCGAGGGTAACGGCGCCCGCTTCCGCTTTTGCCGCCCAATTGGCGCTCGATCAGAAACTCATGGCCGGGATGCGCAAGAGTTACGACGAATACCAGAAAGCGAAACAGCAGGGCTCGAGCGTCGCCGCCAAAAAATTTGCCGGCCTCAACGGATCTTTGAGTGGCCTGGCCAACGACATCGAGGGGTCGGACGACGAACCTACGCCTGCAATGTATGATGCGGTGCGCCGCGAGCTGGAAAAGTTAAGCGCCCCATGACATGATACGAGGGCGCCATGATGAGATTATCGGGGCTGGCGCAGACGCCGCCTTTGGGTGTCTGCGTCATCCCAAAGCGTTTGCGCCAGCCGCCATCCGATTTTATGCGGAGGGAAGCATGGCAGGGACTTCCACCCATCGCATTCGTTTTTGCTGTGCCGCCATCGTGGCAAGCTCGATCTTGCTGCTCTCCTGTGGCGGGTCATCCTCCGTTTCAACTACGCCGACCACTCCACCGCAGACGAATTGCAGCAACGCCGCAACCGGCAGCCCCACCGATTACAGCACCAGCCCGATGATTTCCGGCTGTCCGGTGTTTCCCACGGACAATGCATGGAACGCCGACGTCTCCAATTACTGCGTGGACCCCAACTCGGCCCGGTACATTGCCAGCATCAACCAGAACAAGCAGTACCTCCATCCCGACCTTGGCACGGATCCCAGCTATGGAATTCCTTTCGTCGTGGTGCCTGCCGGCCAGCCGCTGGTGACGGTCACGTTCAATCAATACCCTGCTGAGAGCGACCCTGGGCCCGGCTGCATGCTGACGGGCGCGGGTTGCTACCCGTTCCCTCCAGACGCTCCCGTGGAGGGCGGGAACCTCTCCACCGGCGACCGCCACGTGCTGGCGCTCCTGGCCGATCCCGCTCACAACAACTGCACGCTCTACGAAGTGTGGGAAGGCTATAAGGACGCCAATGACAACAATTGGACGGCGGCCAATGGCGCTGTCTTCAACCTATATTCCGACACGCTGCGTCCTGACGGCTGGACTTCCGCCGACGCCGCCGGGTTGCCCATTCTGCCCGGCCTGGTGCGCTACGATGAAGTCGCGGCGGGTGCAATCAAGCACGCGCTGCGGTTCACTGTCGCTCAAACTCAGGCAGGCTATATTTACCCTGCCACCCACTTCGCCAGCAGTTCCACCAATCCCGCCCTGCCGCCCATGGGGCTGCGCCTGCGCTTAAAGTCTTCCTACAACATCTCCACTTACACCGGCGAAGCCCTCATCATCCTCACCGCGCTCAAGAAGTACGGAATGATCGTGGCCGACAACGGCAGTAGCTGGTTCATCAGCGGCGCGCCCGACCCCCGATGGAACGATACCGAACTTGAGGAGCTGAAGAGCGTTCCCGGCAGCGCCTTTGAAGTGGTCGCAACCGGAGCGATCCACACCCAATAGGGTTTCACATCGCAAATACCGCGATGTATGCGCCACACGGCAAGCTGCAGTATTATCTGCTTAAGGATGGAGTGGGAACACGGTAGATCAACTCTACAATGCCAGGGGCCCACTGAGGCTTGCGATTGTCGATCTTAGTGTCTGAAATTTTGGTACAACACGATTATTGAGGTAGGGCAAATCAAAGGTCTTAACCCCGTACCTTGCAGTTCGGCTGTAGGTTTCAAGCTGGCGATAGATACTGAAGAGACCGGAAATTTGCGGGTCTCTGCTAATAGCTTCCCTTCTTCTCATGTGTGTTCCGTAGTGTTTGTTCGAAGAAAGGTCAAAGTATGCTTCAACGAGATGGACGGCAGCATAAAAATAGGCGGTAATGACCCAATCGATATATCCGCTCTGCCCGTTAAGAACAAAGTTTGTAAATTGGAGGTTTTGTCTTGCCTTATTTATATGCTGATCGCATGGGGGCATTGGTTTCAGCGCTTCCACATGACTACGGCAGACGAGGGAATTTGGTCTTCTAGCTCTCTGCCGGGAAGGACGCAAAAATCCAGTCCCTCACCGGGGAACCTTGAGTAAATCCATCGCTCGATGTCAAAAACCGAGTCCAAGGAGGCATCGTCATCATTGCCAAGCAGAATATAGATGCGTGCCCCATCTGCGGACTTATCGGCGTATACGGCAAGAGTATCCGCTACTTGTGCGTACTGCCGAGCAACGAAGCCCTCAAGGGATGCATGGGTAGAGTAAGAAGCGTTAATACGAACTTCTGAGAAGAAGGCGATCTGTGAGAGGACGCGCGAAAGTGTTGGCTCAGTTACCTCACCGCTTGAATCCGCGAGATGAAGTTCTCCCTCTGACCCTGATTCAACCGAAAGGGGGGTGGTCTCGTCGGGTAATAGGCTTTGAGTTTCCATGTATGAAAGCAGATTTCCCATATCCCTATTGTAACTCCTTGTGCTTAAAAGTTTCAGGAGGAGAGATTGACAGCACGTTTGATGACCTTACCACATATATTGGGTTTCCCTGTGCATCGCGGTTTTCGGTCCTAATGATTTGTGTTACTACTGCCTTGAAGCGGATCGTGTTTCCATCTTCAAGCTGATAGACACACCAAGGTTCCTGCGTAGGTTTGAAATCAACCTCTTCCCCCTCTATGATCTTCCCGTCCGGCGTTGGAAGCTTAACAATGCGCGCCACCTTGCACCTCTTCGTTGGCTTTCTTGGTAGCTATTTATATTACATACAACGCAGCATTTTGCAAGGGCAAGCCGCCAAAGAACCGCAAATTCGCGGCCTGCGCAAGTATTTGCCGCCAGCAACCCCCGCAAAAGCCAATGGGCTACCCCGCCAGGTGCGTCAGCAGCTGGACCAGCGTGCGCACGGGGACGCCCGTGGGGCCCTTGGCCAGATAAGGCTTTTCTTCATTCGACCATGCCGTGCCGGCAATATCCAGGTGGACCCAGGGCGTCTCTTCCGCGAACTCGCCCACAAACATGGCCGCGGTGATGGAGCCGCCGGGCCGCCCGCCGGTGTTGGCCAGGTCCCCAATCGAACTTTTGTAGAGGTCGCGATACTCGTCGTCCACGGGCATCTGCCACATCCGCTCACCCGTTTCGCTGCCGCTGGCCACAAGTCGGTCCACCCACTGCTGGTCGCGGCCGAACACCCCCGTGGTGATGTTGCCCAGGGCAACCACGACGGCGCCGGTGAGCGTGGCGGCATCGATCAGCACGTTGCAGCCCAGCTGCCGCGCGTAGGTCAGCGAATCGGCCAGCGCCAGGCGGCCTTCGGCGTCGGTGTTGAGAATCTCAATGGTCTTGCCGCTCATGGACGTCACCACGTCGCCCGGCCGGCAGGCCTTGCCGCTGGGCATGTTTTCCGTGGCCGGGATGACGGCAATCACCCGGACCTTCGGCTTGATCTGCGCGATGGCCTGCATCACTCCCAGCATGGCGGCGCCGCCCGCCATGTCGGTTTTCATCTCGTGCATGTTCTGGCTGGGCTTGAGCGAAATGCCTCCCGAATCAAAGGTGATTCCCTTTCCCACCAGCCCGATCACCGGAGCCTCCGGCGCGTCCGGCGGAGAATAGCGCAGCACCAGCAGACGAGGCGGCTGGTCGCTGCCCTGTGCAACGGCCAGAAAGGCTCCCATTTTGAGATTGCGGATTTCTTCCTCGCCGAGTTCCTCGAATTCCAGGCCTGAACGAGTTGCCATCTCCCGCGCCTGCTGCGCCAGGATAGAGGGCGTCATGCGGTTGGCGGGTTCATTCACCAGCCTGCGAGTGAAGTTCGCCGCTTCGCCAATCGCCCGGCCGCGCTCCAGGGCGGCATTCAGTTCGTTCGAGGGCGCAAGATTTTCGCCCGCGATCACCAATGAATCAACGCCGAACTCGCCGTTCCGCTCCGTGCGATAAGGGTCGGAATCGTAATCGGCGAGAACCACCCCTTCAACCACGGTTTCGAGCTCGGCGGCGCCCGTTTCATCGCCAGCCAGCCAGGCCATCTCCCGGACCCCGCGCGTCCGCAGGTATCGCACCGCCGCGCCTGCCAGCCGCCCGAGTTGGAAAGGCTTGAACTTCTCTTTTTTCCCCGCGCCCACCACCAGCAGCTTCTGCGCCGCGAGCCCCACAGGGCGATGGACGAGCGTCCGCTCGAAGGCCTTGCCCTTGAGCTCCCCGCTCTCCTTCAGCTCGGCCAGCAGCTTGCGCGTCTCCTCGGGAAGCGCTGCCGCGCTGCCGCTTTGAACGGGATCGTCTTCAAAACAATAGACTGTGACAGCAGGCAGTGCCAGCTTGGCCGCCGGCTCGCGCCTCAATTCGATTTTCAATGGTGTTCAGCTCCTTTTGAATTTTGCAAGCCACCACTCCAAACGCCTGGCTGAAGCCGCGCCGGCGGAAAGCGTCAGCCCGCGCGGCGGCGGTAGTCCTGAATGTCCTTTTCGGCTTCGCGCTTGATGGTCCGTTGTCTCTCGGTTTCGCGCCGGTCGTAGACCTTTTTCCCCTTGGCGAGGGCAAGCTCACATTTCACCTTGTTCCCTTTCAGGTAAAGCCGCGTGGGAACAAGCGTGAGCCCTTTTTCCTGGGTCTTTGACATCAGCTTGTCGATCTCCTGCTGATGCAGCAGCAGGCGCCGTTCGCGGAGGGGATCGTGGTTGAGATAACTCCCCGAGCTATAGGTACTGATGTGGCAGTTCACCAGCCAGACCTGTCCGCCCTTCACGGCGGCGTAACTGTCCTTCAGAATAACCTTCCCTTCGCGGATCGACTTGACCTCGGTGCCTCTCAGTTCCATTCCCGCCTCGAATTTTTCCAGGAAGTGGTAATAGTGGGCCGCCTGCCGGTTGAGGGCAAAATTCTTCATTCGAGCTTCTTTGTTTTTGTCGCCCATATGGCCGTGCCCCCGCTGGTTTCACCCGGAACTCATCATGTTAGCACAGTCCCTCCGAAGCTTTCCCAGGTCGGGCCCTTCGCCTTTTGTTCCCGAGAAACCTGATTTTCGCCACAATCGTCTGTATAAAATGAGCTAAAATAAGAACGTGTGAAGCGAAGACGCGTGCGGGTGGCACGGGAATCGTATAAGCTTCGCTGTGGTAGAATATTTTAATTGCTGTTGCTGGTGCTGTTGCGCGTCGGGTAAATGCAATCTCTGTGGGACAACTCCGGGCTTTGCAGTCACATCTATTGTTACGAGTACATTCGGGGCCGGAAAAAAGGGGCGCCCCGTTCAAAGGTAATTGATGCCAATCACGGACACCCATGCTGATCCTGGCAGGAGTCAAACGGACAGAGTGATCTCCCCGTCAAAACCGCGGGAGTTTTCTTTCACCATCCAGGAAACTCCAGGGCTGCTGTCGTCCCTTCGCGAGGGCCTTCGCGAATGGCGCCGGACTTCCAGGATTAAAATTCCCGACGGGTATGCCCCCGCTGAGGCCGTGCTTCCAGTCACGGAAATGCGGCCGTGGTACCGCGACTTCAGGGGCCAGCTCAAATCACATTTTGAGAAGCCCACCGAACCCATTGGAATCTTTAACCGCGCGCAGGAAAAGAAGCGCGCCCTGGCAGGCGCATGTTCTGCCATCGTGGGCGCGGGAGTTGCATTCTGGCTGGGCGGCCCGAAGATGATTGTGCTGGGGGTGATCGGCGGCTACGCGGTGGGAGAAACCATCGGCGTCCTGGCCTTTAAAAAGCAGGAATACCCGCCCGACATCTGGCAGGATTACCAGCAGCAAAACGCTTCATGGGTCAATTCCGTGCTGGTCCATACGATCGTCATCCTGGCCCTGGTACTGCCCTACTATATTTCGCAGTGGCTCAACCCGGTGAAGCAAGCCAAGGTGGAAGTGGTGGATATTTCACCCTATCTGCCGCAACTGCCGCCCTCGGCCAACAAGGCAGGCGGTGGCGGTGGCGGCGGCGCCCGCACTCCGACGCCCCCTTCCAAAGGCAAGGCGCCGCAGTTTAAGACCGTGCAAATGGCGCCGCCCGAAGTGACCGTCCCGAAAATCCAGCCTCTCCTGCCCGTGCAGCCGTCCATTCTGGGTCCGCCTCAAATGAAGCTTCCGCAGATGGCCGACAACAATTTCGGCGATCCGCTGCACGGAGTCCCGGGACCGCCCTCAGCCGGTCCGGGCTTTGGCGGAGGAATTGGCACCGGCCAGGGAACCGGAGTCGGCTCAGGCACCGGCGGCGGACTGGGCCCGGGCCAGGGCGCCGGTATGGGCGGGGGTGCTTACAGCGTGGGCGGTAACGTCAGCGCGCCTATCCCCATTTACAAACCGGAACCTCCTTATTCCGAGCAGGCCCGCAAAGCCAAATACCAGGGCACGGTGGTGCTGTGGATTGTGGTGGACACGCAGGGCAACGTGACCGATGCGCAGGTGGTGAAACCCCTGGGCATGGGCCTCGACGAGAACGCCGTGACAACCGTGAAAACCTGGAAGTTCAAGCCGGCCCAGCGCAACGGCTCTCCGGTGCCCGTCAAGGTGATGGTGGAAGTCAGCTTCCGCCTGTTCTGACAAGGCCTTCCCCATTTTCCCATAACATGCTTTCCCTTCCCGGCAGCAGTGCGCCAACCGCCGCCCGCACGGAAAACCCAGCCGAAGAACTCCACGCCGAATAAAATCTCTTCCAAAATTCCGCCGGGACGGTTGTAATAAGTAGCTTCGACATTCAACTGACACCTCATCAGGCTTTGCGGGTTTGAACAGTCCGCCAGGATAACCTGGCTGCCGGCGGCAATGAAATTCCGGAAGGCTTTCTCCGCCGTTCGCCCGGTTGGCCTGGAGAAAAGAGCGGAGTATCCAGGCATGCGACGTTTATCACTTTTTGCATCGCTCGCCACGATTGCAATTTCAGCGACAGCCCTGCCCGCGCTTTGCCAGCAGTCGCCATCGTGCAAAAAGGCTTCCACTGAAGAAGCCCAGATCGTGGCGCTGAAGAAAAGGGTGGCCCAGCAGGACCAGCGCATCACTGAACTGGAGCGGCAGGTGAGGGCCCTGCTGGAATTGCGCAAACCGGCCGAAGCCAGCGCGCCGGGCCCCGCCGCAAAGCCTGCCGAAAGCGCTGCTGTAACGGCTTCGCCAGCCGGGCCAACCCCGGCCACGGCTGCGGCTTCCCGCGCTCCTGAGCCTTCGGAAGCCGCTCCGCCGCGTGTCCAGACGAGCCGCGAGCAGACCGCAAGGAGCGTTCGCTCCATGCTCTCGCCCGTCCAGTTCGGCGGCAACGTTTATCTCTTCCAGTACGTACCGCTCGGCATCCCGGGCGCCCATCCCAAGTTCGAGCTTTATGCTTTTTCGGCGCTGCTGGACGGCCAGAAGGGCCCGTGGGGATTCCACGCCGACTACCGCTTTCGAACCACCCGGCTGCGCAGCTTTTTCCCCGGCAACACCTGGCTGCAGCAGGGCTACGTGCGCTATCGCACGCCTTACGGGGAGTTCAAGGCCGGCAGCTTTTACCGGCGTGTGGGACTCGAGTGGGACGATTCGTTTTTCGGCAACATCGAATACTTCGACGGCTTCTTGCTCGATCCGGAATTCGGCGTGGGATTCGAGGGCTCGCACAAACTTTCAGGCCGCATGGGCGCGGAGTATTCCCTGCAATACTTCTCGGCCAGTTCGCCCATCAACGGATCTCTGCCGGGGCGCGATTTCGTTTCCCAGCCCGGGGCGCGCGCCAAGAACGACGTGACGCTGCGCTTCGCTCCGGTGTGGCACTTCAACAAGTGGGCGTCGCTCAACGTAGGAGGATCGTTCGCCCAGGGCGCCATCGAGCGCGACGCGGGGCCGCACAACCTGCGCCGCCAGGTGGCCGCCGACGCCACCCTGCAACTGGGTCCGGTGATGACCTATAGCGAGGTCCTGCGGCAGACGGTCAACGGCCAGGTGGTTCTGCCCCCGCAGGATGCCACGTACACGCTGACGGGCATCCGCTGGGCGAAGGGGCGCTACCAGCCGCGCCTCAATTACAGCCAGGCAAACTACCACGGCTTAAACGGCCGCCGGGAATACATTCTGCAGCCCGGCATCAACGTTCGCTTGGCCAGCCATCTGACCTTTATTTATGAATACGACTTCTGGCGCAAACTCTCGGTGATGAAGCCGGCGACGCTCGACCGAAGTTTGAACCTGGTTCTGCTGTACCATTTTTAGGAGGCTGCGAGATACCCTGTAGCGGCGAGTTTATCTCGCCACATGGCGGCGTAAAGCCGCCGCTACAAGCCATTGGGTCTCATTCACCTTTTGGAGGGGCGCAAATTAGACTTGATCGTGAAGATGACATCAGCGCCGGCATCGGCGAGCGGCTTGACCGCATGCCGTGGACCCGCTTCCATTCGCGCGTGACGCTGGCGCTGGGCATCGGCTGGCTGCTCGACGCCTTTGAAGTGAACGTCATCGGCAACGTGCTGGGCATTTTGAAGAAGCTGTGGCAGGTGACCGACGTGCAGGCTTCGGCGCTGGTCACCGTATGGCTGGTCGGCATCATGATCGGGGCGCTGCTCTTCGGCTATCTGGCTGACCGCTTCGGCCGCCGCAAGCTGTTTATCCTCACCCTGCTGCTCTACTCCAGCTTTACGGTGATCTCGGCGCTTTCGCCCGGCTACTACTTTTTTATGGTCTTCCGCTTTCTCACGGCCATCGGAGTGGGCGCGGAATACTCCGCCATCAACGCCGCCATCGGCGAAATCATTCCGGCGCGCTTTCGTGGCCGCGCCAACGCCACGGTGATGAATTTCTGGCCGGTCGGTTCAATCCTCGCTGCGCTGCTGAGCCTTTACTTTATCAACCTGCTGCCGCCTTCGGTGGGCTGGAGGTTTGCCTTCGGCTTGGGCGCCGTTGTGGCCCTCTTCACCATCTGGGTCCGCCGGATTCTGCCGGAATCGCCCCGCTGGCTGCTCGAGCGCGGCCGCGGGCAGGAAGCGCTGGAAGTGATGCAGCAGATTGAATCGCGTTCCGATCACTTTGACCTTGTCGCTTCGCACGCGGGGCGCGTGGCTCAAGTCTCGCCGGGATTCTTCAGCCAGGTCTGGGAGCTGATGCGCGATCATCCGGCGCGGCTGGCGCTCGGCTCCATGCTCGATTTCACCGAGGCCGCCGGGTATTACGGCATCTTTGCCTTCCTACCCCTGGTGGTTTTGCCGCATGTTAACATTACAGATGAAAAGGTTCCGTGGTTCTTCCTGATCGGAAATGTGGGAGCGGTTGCAGGCGGCGCGCTGGCGGCCGTGGCGCTGGACAAGGCCGGGCGCAAGTGGACGGTGACGCTGTTCTATCTGCTGGCCGCTGCTTCCATGCTGGCGATGGGCGTGGCGACGGTCCACCGCAGCGCAGAATGGGTGATGGCGGCCTTCGTGGTGGTGAATTTCTGCGCCACGGGAAGCTGGGTATCCGCTTATCCGACCTTTTCTGAAATCTTCCCGACCCGTTTGCGATCAACGGGCATCGGCTTTTCCGTGGCCTTCGGCAGGATCGGCGCGGCCATCTCGCCGCTGGTCCTGGTGGCGCTGGCCGAGCGCGTGTCGATTATGGACGCCTTCGCGGTGCTGAGCGGATTTTATGTGCTCGGCGCGATCGGCATGGTGCCGTGGATCCTGTGGGGGCCGGAAGGACGCGGCAAGTCGCTGGAATTGCTGGGAGGGGAAAGTCTTGAGGCATGAATTTTCCTGAAATCACCCTGACGCACCTTGACAACCTCTGGTTCCAGGTGAGCGGCACGCTGTGCAACATTGCCTGCACGCACTGCTTTAACAACAGCGGCCCCAACGTGAGGACGTTTGAATTTCTCAGCCTGGAAACGGTGCGCGCGGAGATTGAAAGCGCGACCCGCGTGGGCGTGAAAGAAATCTTCTTCACCGGCGGCGAGCCGTTTCTTCACCCCCAACTACCCGAAATGCTTTCCCTCTCGCTCGATCATGCCCCCACAACCGTCCTGACCAACGGCATGCTGATCAACGAGCGCATCGCCGATCGCCTGGCGGAAATCGAGCAAGCGGCAAGGTACTCGCTGGAAATTCGCGTCAGTCTGGACGGTTACACGGAAGAGATGAACGACGCCATCCGCGGCAAAGGCGTGTTCCGCAGCGCGCTTCGCGCAGTGGCGCGGCTCAGCCGCCGCGGCCTGCTGCCGCTGGTCACCATCGTCCGCACCTGGGCCGACGAAGAAGAGCTTCGAACCCTGGCTGGCTTTTCCGCGACGCTGCGCGAGGCGGGATATGCCCGGCCGCGAATCAAAGTGCTCCCTGCCCTGCCGCTGGGCCGCGAACTCGAGCGCAGCGCCGGCGCCGAGACGGACGCACTGCTGAGCGAAGAGATGCTGGAAGGATTCGACCGCGAGCTGCTGATGTGCTCGAATTCGCGCATCGTCACCGACCGCGGCGTCTGGGCCTGCCCGCTGCTGGTGGAAAAGCCTGACGCGCGGCTGGGTGCGACGCTGGCCGACGCGAGCCCTGATTACGCGCTCAGCCACAACGCCTGCGTCACCTGCTACCATTACGGAACCATCTGCGGCAACATCAGCTCGCTCATCGAGGGTCCGGCGGTCCAGGCGGATGCAGCCTCCAGCGAACTCTCATGAAACGACTCGCCCTTTTCGGCGGCATCTACAACAACTATCTGGCGCTTGAGGCGGCCATCCGGGACGCGCAGCGCCGTAAGGCCGACGGCATCTACTGCCTGGGCGACCTGGGCGCTTTCGGCCCCTATCCGGACCGCGTTTATCCCATCCTTCGGGGGCACGGCGTCCAATGCATTCAGGGTAATTATGACAACTCCCTGGCCGGCGGTCTGGCCGATTGCCAGTGCGGCTACACCGACCCGCGCGACAATCACTTTGCCCGCATCAGTTACAACTACACGTTCAAAAACACCTCGGAAGAAAACAAGGCGTGGCTCGGCACCCTGCCGGAAACTCTTCGGCTTGAAGTGGAAGGCCGCCGCATGCTGCTGTGCCACGGCTCCCCGCGCAGGATGAACGAGTTCCTCTGGGATTCGACCAGCCCGGACGCTTTCATCGAGTATTTGCTGGAGCAATCGAAAGCCGACGTCGTTTGCGTTACCCATTCCGGCATCAAGTGGCATCGTGAACTTTCGGGTGGCCGGCACTTTATCAACGTGGGAGTGCTGGGCCGGCCGGAAAACGACGGAAAAACAAACGTCTGGTACACCCTGCTGACGATTGACCGCGCGGACGCGAAAGTGGAATTCGTACCGGTCGATTACAATTTCAAAAAGCTCGCCGCAGAGATGAAGGCCGAACGGCTGCCAGAGGAGTTCATTGAAACCATTACCAGCGGCTGGTGGACCACCTGCCTGGAAGTTCTTCCCCACAAGGAACGCGCCCGCGGCCGGTTTTGAGCTCCCGTCTACCGACGGTCGAGGGTTCCTTCACTTGCCGCCTTACCCTCTGGCATGGCCGTCGATGGCCGCAGCGCATCTGCTACAGGCTGCGCCAATGTGTTAACATCGAAAATTACAGCTCAGTCCGGACCCTTACTTCACACACACGCCAAGCAGAAAGGATGTTGTGCTCAAGATTGGTATTGTAGGCCTCAACATGGTGGGCAAGACCACCCTGTTCAAAATTCTCACACACGCCCACGGCGACAAACTCGCAAGCGGCAAACCGGAAGCCCATGTCGGCGTGGTCAAGGTGCCCGACGACCGCCTGGACCGTCTGGCCGGGATGTTCAATCCCAAGAAACTGGTCCATGCCAGCATCGAATACGTCGATACGCCCGGCAGCGTCATCCAGCTGGCGCGCACGGGGACGCAGTCGCAGGCCCTGAGGGAAATGGACGCCCTGATCCACGTGGTGCGCGCCTTCGAGGACCCCGCCATTCCGGCTGAGGGCGGAACCGTGGATGCCAGACGCGACATCGAATCGGTTGAGCTGGAACTGGCGCTCTCTGATCTGGCGGTGGTTGAGAAGCGCCTGGAACGGCTGGAGAAAGATATTAAGAAGCAGAAAAATCCCGCCCTTGAAAAAGAGCAGCAGGCCTTGCTGAAGGCCAAGCAGGCGCTGGAGGCGGAGCAGCCGCTGCGCGAGCTCGATTTCACCGCGGACGAAGAGCACACACTGCGCGGCTTCACTTTTCTTTCTCTCAAGCCCATGCTCTTCGTGCTGAATCTGGGAGAAAAGGACGCGCCGCGCGCCAACGCCGCCGAGGAATTTGCCCAGCAAGCCGGGCTGAAGCAACGCCCGCGTACGGCCGTCACCGCCGTCTGCGGCAAGATTGAAGAAGAGCTTTCCGAATTGAGCGACGAGGAAGCGGGCGAATTCATGTCGAGCTACGGGCTGGCAGAGTCGGCCATCTCCCGGCTGATTCGCTCCAGTTACCAGTTGCTGGGCCTGATCTCGTTCTTCACCGTGGGCGAGGACGAGTGCAAAGCCTGGACCATTCGCGAGGGCATGACGGCGCTCGACGCCGCCGGCGAAATCCATACCGACATCCAGCACGGCTTTATCCGGGCGGAAGTGATTCCCTACGGGGAATTGATGGACGCCGGAAGCTTTGCCGAGGCCCGCACGCGCGGCTCGCTGAGGCTGGAAGGCAAGGAATACGTGGTCCACGACGGAGAGATCGTGCACTTCCGGCACTCCGGCTGAGAGCCATTCCGGAATTTCAACCGACTGCCATGCTATTCGCCATTGAGATCAGTCTTGTCCTCGGGGTTGCCGCGGGGCTCGCCAACCTGTTTGGCGCATCCATCGTTTCCGCCCGCGAATGGAGCCGCCCATTTCTGGCCTATTTCATCGCCCTGGGCTCGGGATTTATGCTGGCCACCGCCATGACCGAGATGATCCCGGTGAGCCTGCGCCTGGCGCCGGTTTCGGGACCGGTGCTGATTCTGGCCGGCTATCTGGTGGTGCACATCTTTGAGCACGTCTGGCCAGGGCACTTCCATTTCGGCGAAGAAACCCACGCGGAAGAATTTGTCCACACTCGCCTGGCTTACACGGCGCTGGGAGGCCTGCTGGTCCATACTTTTCTCGACGGCGTGGCCATCGTTTCGGGCTTTATGATTTCGACCTGGCTGGGCACGGTGATCTTCGGCGCCACCATTCTGCATAATATTCCCGAGGGGTTCACCATATCCTCGGTGATGGTGACGGCGGGCAAAGGCCGCGCCTCTGGAATGAAAGCGGCGGGCGCCCTGGGCGTCTCAAGAATTCTCGGCATCCTGACCATGGGCCTGGCCAGCCGCTGGGTGTCGGTCGGCCTGGCGCTTTCCGCCGGGGCCACGCTTTACGTTGCCGCCTCGGACCTGATTCCCGAGGTCAACAAGCGTCCGGGCATCCGGGTCGCTCTGACCGTGGGCGCAGGCGTCGCCATGGTGGTTCTGCTGAAGATGTTGTTTGTGTAGGTCGTAATGTATTCCGACGAGGTCCTGGACCATTTCCACAACCCGCGCAATGTGGGCGAGATCGAGGAACCCTCGGTTGTGGCCGAGGCCAGCAATCCCGTGTGCGGCGACGCCATGAAGCTGTGGATTCTGGCGCGCGAAGGCAGAGTGAGCGAGGCCACCTTCAAGGCTCAGGGATGCGTCCCGGCGGTCGCCTGCGGCTCATGGCTCACCGAAGCTATCAAAGGCAAGCCGGTGGCGGAACTTGCAGCGATCAGCGCGGAAGAGGTTGAAACCGGACTCGGCGGCCTGCCCACAGCCTCGCGCCACGCCAGCATGCTGGCCGTGACCGTGCTTAGAAAGGCGATTGAAAAGCTTCGCCGCTGAGGATTGCCAGAGTAGAGTTTAGAAATTCGCTTTAGCATCAGGAGTATCCAAGGAGAAAGCATGAAAATCATCAAGTTGCTGCTTCTAATGTTTGTTGCCGTGCCCTTTGGTTTCGGGCAGGTCGTGCACGTGACGCACGGCCAGGAGCCCAATCTGCCCAGGCCATTCACCAAGCCCATCGTGGCCAATCCCCCGCAGGGCGCGCCCACGCCCGGCTTCAAGCCTCGGGCGCTACCGGGCTTTCAGGTTTCCCTGTTTGCCAAAGGATTCAAAGAACCCCGCTATCTGGCCGTTGCGCCCAATGGAGACGTCTTTGTGGCCGACACCAGCGGCAACACGGTTTACGTTCTGCACGATCCCGGCAACGGGATGGCCTCCGACGCGCGGACGGCCTTTGCCGGCCATTTGAAGGAGCCGTTCGGCATCGCCTTCCACGGCAACTACGTCTACATCGCCGACACCGATCAGGTCGTCCGCTACCCCTACGACCCCAAAACCTCCAGGCCCACAGGCGGCCGCGAACATGTCCTCGCCCTGCCGGGCGGCGGAATGCACTCCACCCGCACGCTGGTCTTCAGCCTGGACGGCAAGCAGATGTTTGTCTCCGCCGGCTCCGACTGCAACGTCTGCGTGGAATCTGACCCGCGCCGCGCCGCCATCCAGGTGGCCGATCCTGACGGCAAGAATGCCAAGATTTACGCCAGCGGCCTTCGCAACGCCGTGGGTCTGGCCATCAATCCCGATAACGGCATGCTGTGGGCCGACGTGAACGAGCGCGACATGATGGGCGACAACCTTCCGCCGGATTACCTTACCCACGTGCCCCAGGGCGGATTTTTCGGGTGGCCCTACAGCTACATCGGAAAAAACCTCGACTCCCGGGTGAAACAGAAGCGGCCCGACCTGGTGGCCAAAGCCCTTGTTCCGGACGTTCTGCTGGGACCCCACGTGGCGCCGCTGGAATCCGCTTTCTACACTGGAAAGCAATTTCCCTCGAGTTACTGGCACGGAGCGTTTGTCGCGTTGCACGGCTCCTGGAACCGCAGCGTCCATTCGGGCTACCAGGTGGTGTTTGTCCCCTTCACTAACGGCGAACCTTCCGGCTTGCCCATCAACTTCCTCAACGGCTTTGACCCCAACCCGCGCGCCAAGACCGTAGACGGCCGCCCCGTAGGCGTGGCCGTGGCCAAAGACGGCTCGCTGCTGGTGTCCGATGACGTGGGCAACGTCATCTGGCGGGTGTCAAAAAAGTAATCTCCCGGCGGCATGAGGTTGGCACAAAGCGCAGCGCCCACGGTCTGACACTGGGCTCCCCGGCCCGCAGCAGCAAATGTCGGGCCATTTATGGTGTTTTCGCTTGAGCCGAGCTGGAGTATAATTGCCCCGAATGGGGGACGCGGGGGTAAACAGATGCGCGCCGTGTCCGATGGCTTGTTGACAACGGGCCTGCTGACAGTGGCAGGCTACATCCTCCAGATGTTCCTACCTGGCTCGTCCGTCATCTCGGTGGGCTGGAACGCCCACGAATACTATATCCCTGACAATGTCGCTGCTTTTTGGGGCTGCGTGGCCCTGGGCGTAGTGATAGGCTCCATCCAGGTCATTCGGGTCTTGCTGCAGGATGCAGGACGATTACAGTAGAAAGCCTTCCCATTGTTGACTGGGAGAACAAGAAGGGAAGGCGGTCTACGGGCGCTCGCTACCGTGTCGACTCTTGCGCGAGGGCAGAGTCCCCCTACCTTTGGCTTGTCAGCTTAAAGTAGCTTTCGGGGTCGTCGACGTCCATGAGGATACCGGGGTCGGTGACTTCTACAAACTCGGTCTGAGGGCGGTACTGATGGATCAGCGTGTCGGCGCCCTGCTCAGGACCTAGTGCTGCAATCTGATCAAACACTTCCCTGCCCACAAGGACCGGATGGCCATGCTTGCCGTTGAGTTGCGGAATGACAACAGGCTTCCCCGTTGACTTAAAGCGTTGAATTAACTTCTGCACCGTATCCACCGCAATTGCGGGGTGATCTACGAGGCACAATACCACAGCTTCGGGTTCATTCGCTGCCAGCACGCGCAGCCCCGCCTGGAGCGTCGAAGTCTGGCCATGGCGGTAGTCCTGATTGACAGCCACTTCAACTGCCGAGAGGTCGACTCTCTGCTGGATCTGCTCTGCGTGATGGCCCAGAACAACAACCACCCGCCCGATGCCGGCTTCGCGCAGCGCGGAGATGATATTTTCAAGGAAAGTCCTGCCGCGATACATCAGCAGGGGCTTGTCAGCCCCCATGCGTGTGGATTCGCCTGCGGCAAGCACGACGGCAGCGACAACCGGCGAGGAGGGCGTCGCGGCAGATTCCGAACCAACGCTCATGATGTTTGCTGGACCCTGGGCTTCCAGGCGAGCGACGGGACCGAGTCGGCAACGTTTCTGCGCACGGCAATCATTTCGGCCACGATGGAAACGGCAATCTCTTCCGGCGTGAGCGCGCCGATATCGAGTCCCACGGGCGAGTGCACCCGCTCAAGCCACTGAGCGGAAACACCCTCGGCGGTGAGAATTTTGGAGAATTCGGCCAGCTTCCGCTTGCTGCCCACCATGCCGACGTAGCGCGCATCAGTCGTGACGGCCCAGCGCAGGCAATCGAGATCGCCCTTGTGCCCGCGCGTGGCGATCACAATGTACGAGAGGTTGCTTGGAGTAATCTTTTGGAAGATTTCCTCCCACGGGCCGGCGTGCGTGGCCGCGGCCGATGGAAAACGCTCCTTGTTCGCGAAGGCCTCACGGTCGTCACAAACCACGATGTCAAACCCGGCAAGCGAAGCCACTTTCGAGACGCTGCGCGAAACGTGGCCGCCGCCGAAAAGATACAGCGTGGGCGTGGCCAGGATGGGCTCGACGAAAATGTCGAGTGAACCGCCGCAGACGAGGCCGGTGTCGTATTCCGGATTGGCGTTCAGATTGAAATGCAGGCGGCGCGGCTTCTCTTCCCGCATCACGTCCTGCGCGGCGGCCCAGACGTCGGCCTCCACGCAGCCGCCGCCCACCGTGCCCACAATCGAGCCATCATCGCGGATCAGGATCTTGGAGCACTCGTAGCTGGGAATCGATCCCTGCACCTGGATGATGGTGGCCAGCGCTCCCTTGCGGCCTGCGTTCCGCAGCTTGACGATTTCACTGAAGACGTCGCTCATAAAGTTATTTTCAGGGTAAACTGGGGCACGGGTGTTGTCAATTGCGGCCATCCGTCAGTGTCCTCATCAGGATTTGTAGCGGCGAGTTCACCTCGCCAGTGGCGGCGTAAAGCCGCCTCTACGTCCATGTCAGCGCACGGCCGCGCCCATCAGCTATTCTGGCAGAGTTTGATAACATCCGGGTGATTCATCAACGGGAGGTCAGGCATGAAAGCGGTTCGATTCCACGAGCACGGCGGCCCGGACGTTTTGAAATACGAAGACGCGCCGGAACCTGAAATCCAGCCCAACGAAGTTCTGGTAAAGGTGAAAGCGTGCGCGCTGAACCATCTTGACCTGTGGGTGCGAGCGGGCGTGCGCGCCTGGAAGCTGCCCATGCCGCACATCCTGGGCAGCGATATCTCAGGCGAGGTTGCGCAGGTTGGGGCGCTGGTGACCCACGCGAATGTGGGCGACCGCGTGCTGCTGGCTCCGGGGATCGCTTGCGGCCAGTGCGAGGCATGCTGGAAGGGCCTCGACAGCGCCTGCCGCAGCTACACGATTTTCGGCGTGATGGTGGACGGCGGCTATGCCGAATACGTGAAGTCGCCGGCCATGAACGTGATTCCGATTCCCGGCGATTTGAATTTTGAGGAAGCGGCCTCGGTGCCGCTGGTGTTCCTGACCGCCTGGCACATGCTTTTTGGGCGCGCCAAATTGCAGCCCGGCGAGGATGTGCTGGTGGTAGGGGCGGGCTCGGGCGTGGGCATCGCCGCCATCCAGGTGGCAAAGCTTGTGGGATGCCGGGTGATTACGGTGGCAGGGACGGATGAGAAGCTTGAAAAAGCCCGTGCCCTGGGCGCCGACGACGGCATCAATCACACCAGGCAGTCCATAGCCGAAGAAGTGTCGCGCCTGACCGGCAAACGCGGCGTGGACGTGATCGTCGAGCACGTGGGCCAGGCCGTTTGGGAAGATTGCTTTGCCTCGCTCGCCACCTACGGGCGCCTGGTGACCTGCGGCGTGACGAGCGGCGGCGAAGTCAAGCTGAACGTGCAGGCGCTGTTCGGGCGGCAGAGGGCCGTCCTCGGCTCGTTTATGGGCGGCAAAGGAGAATTGATGGACGTGCTCAAGCTGATCGGCCAGCGCAAATTGAAGCCGGTCATCGATTCCGTCTTCCCGCTGGCGGAAGCCGCCGAGGCACAGAAGAAAATGGAGAGTCGGGACTTCTTCGGGAAGATCCTGCTGAGGCCATGAAGGTCACCGCAAGGATGAGGTTTATCACGCAAAGGCGCAACCCGCAAGCTTCGTGACGATCCCGGGGCCGGGCACGTTGCTGAAGGCCATCTGAACCGATGTCATCCTGAGCGGAGCGAAGGATCTGCTTTATTTGTCGCCGGCAACATACAGCAGATGCTTCGCTGCGCTCAGCATGACAGAACTCCTTCGTTCAGCAATTACCCCCGGCGCAGGTAGGCGGAGATCAGGATCACAATCATAGCCAGGCCGAGTGCGGCGTACAGCCACTGCTTCCGGCGCTCTCTGAACCCGTTGAAGACTTTCAACGGAATGGTGAGGCACAGGATGATGACAAAGACAATCATCGCCAGACCAATCTTGAGGGCAAGGAACTGCCAGTAAGGACCCCAGGGGACCAGCCACACCTGTTTGACGTTGTAGAGGCCTGAAGCCAGCAGCAGGACAATCACCGACCAGGAAACCCATCGGAACCTTCCCACGGCGGCTTTCAGCAGCCGCTCCCGCTGCTCCTCTTCCAGAAGGCCGGCGGAGGGGAACAAAACAAGCAGCATGAACGCCATGCCTCCCACGCCGATCACGGCTGCGCTGACGTGTACCCACTGTACGAATGTCGACATTCATGCTTCCTTGCGAATACCGTTGAGCTCTGCTCGTTGTGCCGGACCCAGGTGGTTGCGTTTTGGAACGTCAGGACCGGAATAAACCGGGTGCGCCAGAATGTGCGCTGAGTGCGGCGTTGCCGGCTGCCCCGCCCGCGCAGGACAGGCCGTTCCGCCGCCTGGCGGTGCAGCGTCAGACCGCCTTAAGAATGGACTGCAGCAAGCTTATCGATCTGCTGCGCGAGATCAAAATCTTTCCGGGTGACGCCGCCTTCACTGTGCGTGGAAAGCGAGACACCCACCACGTTGTAGCTGATGGTGATGTCGGGGTGGTGCTGCACCTCTTCGGCCGCTCCAGCGATCTTGTTGACCAGTTCCATGGCGGACAAGAAGGACTTGAGCGTGTACCTTTTCTGAATGGCCTTTCCCTGGAGCGACCAGCCCTCCAGGTCTTTCAGTTTCTGCTGGATTTCGTTCTTGTTGAATGCCGTCACAACGCCTCCTTCTCATACCGACTTCGGAGTTGAGTATAGAAAAGGCGCACAGGACAAGTCAACGGAAGTTGGGAATAGGAGATAGGGGCGCTAAACGTGCGGCCTTGCAGTATCGCCCTATATTGGCGCGCCTGTGGGATGAGCTCCGCCGGGCATTCCGGCGGGGGGCTTTGTATCGAGCGGTGGCTTTAGGGTTTTCTACTCAACTGGCAGGATAAGGATCTTTCGGCCCGAGCTGCCCCAGGTAGTCCAGGGCCTGCTGAATCCGGGCCTCCCTGTCCATATCCTGGAAGGGTATCACGTTGTGCTTCTCCCCAAGCCCTGCAACAGCGCTCTGCGCGGGCGGCATCCTGAGACTCTCCGGGAGGTTATTGAACGACAATTCAATGCGTGAGAACGCCTGATCCAGGAATCCTTTGAGCCCCGTGTTCAGGCTGCTCTCATCCTTTTTCGCCGCACAATCCACCGCCACGACCGGCTGCTCCGCCGGCAACTTCGCAACCGACTCAGCCTTCAGCGCGCGGAATTGCCGCACCGTCTGTTCCAGGGCGCTGATCTGAGCCTGTACGGAACTCAGCGTTCCCTGAAGCTTCTCCTCAACCAACTGTTCGTGCCTGGCAACCAGGTGTTCAACCTTTTGGCAGATAGACTTTTCCAGTCTGGCTGCCACTTCCCCCAGCCGGGGTTCCCACAGCTTCTCAACTTGCCCCTGGGCCTGCAATTTTTCCCGGAACTCGGCAGCAAGCTCGTCGATTCGGCCGGAAATCTGCTCCGCGGCCATTGGCGGCTCCGCTGGCGACTTCGCAACCAGCTCAGCCTTCAGTTCACGGACTTCCTGCATCGTCTGTTCCAGCGTGCTGATCTGGGCATGAACGGGGTTGAGCGCCGCCTGTAGACGTTCCTGGATCGACCGTTCGTGTTCAGCTAAGAGGTTTTCAACATCCGCCGCCGCAATGGGCGGCTCCGCAGGCGGCATGGCAACCGCCTCAGCCTTCAGCTCACGGACTTCCTGCACCGTCTGTTCCAGCGTACTGATCTGGGCATGAACCGGGGTTAGCGCTGCCTGAAGTCTGTCTTGAACCGACCGCTCGTGTTCGGCTAAGAGGTTTTCAACATCCGCCGCCGCCATTGCAGGTTCTGCTGGCGGCATGGCAACCGCCTCAGCCTTCAGTTCACGGACTTCCTGCACCGTCTGTTCCAGCGTACTGATCTGGTCGTGGACGGGAGTTAATGCCGCCTGTAGACGTTCCTGGACCGACCGCTCGTGTTCGGCTAAGAGGTGTTCAACATCCGCCGCGGCGATTGGCGGCTCCGCGGGCGGCATGGCAACCGCCTGACCCTTCAGGTCGCGGACTTCCTGCATCGTCTGTTCCAGCGTACTGATCTGGGCATGGACGGAGCTCAGCGTCGCCTCAAGCTTCTCCTGGACCAACTGTTCGTGTTGGGCAACCAGTTGTTCAAACCTTTGGGCAACAGACCTTTCCAGCCTGGCTTCCGCGTCCTCGACGCAGGGTTCCAACAATTTCTCAATTTGTGCCGGGAGCTGCAGGTTTTCCCGGAACTCGGCGGCGATCTGCTCAATCCTGCCACCGACCTCATCCTGGACGCCATCGATGGCAGCGTGAGTCTGTTCCCTGGCCCGTCTGGTCAGTTCCTCCGTGGTCTTAACGGAAAACCCTTCAAGGTCATTGCGAAATCGATTTTTCAGAGTCTTGATGTCCAGGCTGGGAAGGATCGCCCCGTTTTCCTGAAGACCGGAAGGCAGGCCTGGAAGTTCCACGCCAGAAAAGCCGGCGACCGCCCGCAGCACGTCCCGCATCGTCTGCTGTACCTCATCAATGTCCGGTTGCCAGGGCCGTTCCGTTTCCTTCGGGTCAGACAAGTGAGTGGACTTCGGCGCGCCTTTCTGCTCTTTAGCCCTGCGAACCGCACGAAGTTCCTGATCAAGCGATAAGAATCCCTTCATTTTGTGTAATACCGCTGGCCAGCCGTTACCTGTGCATCGTCAGGAAACGTCTGGACGCCCCGCCAGTCAGGCAGGCACCCCAGTGGCATTCTCCTTCCCTATTGGCGCTGTATTCACTTGAATCGGGACCCTCATGCCGGATTGCAACGAAACACATGGCGGAATTGTCACCATGGAAACTACTGAGAAGGGGTTGGAAGATAAATCACCTTCCCCATACGGAAACCTATCCTTCGTCACTAAAAACATGAGGTTAGAATCTTACCCATGTACTATTAAATCAAGGAACGTTGGTACTAGAACTTTAGTTCCATACAGGATTCCAGCATCAAACACAAGAGAACAAGCGGGAAACAGCTCCCCCGCCCTTTCGCACCAGTTGGACGGTAAGGCCGGGAGGCGGCTGCCCGGGTTTGGAAAAGTCCTTCCCGTTCATCCCGAAGAACCAACGATCCTGAGCTTCTGGAACAAGCCCATTGCCGCATCCGCAGCCCGGAGCACACTCTGTGCGCATCGGGCGCCCGTGGACCCTTTGTCGGATTGACCTGTCCTGATGGGGCGAGTTATTATTTGGTGCGTTCCGCCGCCTTCGTCGGGAGGCAATGACGATGGGGGTCTGATGTGAAGAACTGCCAGAAGTTGGTCCTTAAAACCCGCAGCCGGAACGGAATGGAAATGACCCGTACGCCATTATGCCGGAATCATGCACCGAGGGAGATCGTGTCTGTCCATCCATCCGGCGCCCCGGGCGCAATCATAAGGCGAATAAAAGTGCTCGGTTTGCTCGCCGCCTTAGCCATCGTTCTTGCCGCCGGCCTGAGCCCGGCGATGGCCGCTTCCCCGCAGTATCAGTCGCCCAAAGTTCCCGACTTTTCGATCCTGGCCAACGACGGCCAGACTTATACCCCGGATTACCTGAAGGGCAACGTCGTTCTGTTGATGTTCTGGGAAACCTGGTGCCCGTATTGCCGGAAAGCCATGCCCCAGATGAATGAATTTGCCAGCCAGTATGCCAACGCGCCTTTTACCCTGCTCGGCATCTGCGGCAGCAAGGACCCGAACACCTGGCAAAACTACATCCAGCAGCATCAGTTGCAGTGGCCACAGTACCTGGACAGCAATCTTCACATGGCGCATCTCTTCCAGGCCCACGGCGTGCCGAATTTCTTCCTGATTGATAAGGACGGCTACCTTGTCGCTCACTGGGTCGGCTGGGACGACTCCCTGACGAACCGGGTGGCAAAACTGATCGACCACACCCTGGCCAGGCCCCGCCGCCGGCAGAATTAAGCGCAGCGCCGTCTGTCGAGTGCCGGTTTCATCGACGGATACCCGCAGACTTCCACCCTTCGCCCAAATGCTCACCGCTGAACTGCTACAATGTGAGGTGTTATGCTGCATGAAATTCTTCCGGTCGGCATGCTCGAGTGCAACTGCTCGGTGGTGGCCGATGACAAGACAGGAGAAGCGATCGTGATCGATCCCGGCGACGACGTCGAGCGCGTGCAGAAAATCCTCACGCGGCACGACCTGAAGGTGCGCTACATCATCGCCACACACGCCCACATTGACCACGTGGGCGGCCTGAAAAAGCTCCATGAAGCCACGGGCGCTCCGGTGATGATGCACCAGGCCGATCTGCCGCTCTATCAGAACCTGGCGGCTCAGGCCGCCTGGCTGGGCGTTGAAACGCCCGGCATGGTTGAAGTGGACCAGTTTCTGAAGGAGGGCGACCGCCTGCGCTGGGGTTCGCTTTCGGTTGAAGTTCTCCACACACCGGGACACTCGCCGGGCAGCCTTTCGCTCCACCTTCCGGGCGACGATGAGCGCATCTTTGCCGGCGATACGCTGTTCCAGGGCAGCATCGGGCGCTCAGACCTGTGGGGCGGCTCGCATGAACAACTGCTGCGCTCCATCCATGACAAGCTTCTGCCCTTCCCGGACGAAACACCCGTCTTCCCCGGCCACGGACTCAGCACCACCATCGGCCGCGAACGCGAGTCGAATCCCTTCCTGCAGGATTTGTAACAGCAGTTCTCGCATCTAATTTTGGGAAGGCGCACGGGTCGGTCACGCATCTTATTCGGAAACAGGACCTCAAGACATTTTGGGAAAGGGCACGAGTTTACTCGTGCCGTAAAAGGAGCCACAACCTCCGGCTTTAGCCGCTTTGGTTTATGTGTTGAGCTGGCCGGGTTGACTCAGGTGCTGAAGCCCAGAAACATTTAGAACAACACTCCTCCGGCACGACTGAAGTCGTGCCCTTTCTCTCTGAACGAAGTGCGAAAAAAGTTCAAAATTACTTCAAGAGCGGAAGCATGGCCCTGAATTCCGGGGTGCCGCTTTTCCTGAGCAGTTCGTAGATCATCATTTCGGTGGAACTAAGGACGGCCCCGGCGCGGTCCACCCTGTGAAGTCCCGCTTCCCAATTCTCGCGCCTGCGGGACGACGTGGCATCCCGCGCCACGTGGACCGCGTAGCCCGCGTTCAATGCCGCCAGCACCGTCTGAGTGACGCACACATGCGACTCGACCCCGGCCACCAGCAGCGTGTCGCGGCCCGGCGCAACTTCCTTGAGGCGCCTGACGAAATTCTCATCGCCAAAACAGCCAAAGCTGGTCTTGTCCAACGGAGCGATTCCCGGAACGGCGCCGGCAACCTCTGAAACCAGCGGCCCCAGTCCCTGCGCGTACTGCGTGGTGACGACTGCAGGGATCGACAAAATCTGGCCCAGGCGCAGCAGCAGGACGCAGTTCCGGGTCACGCGGTCGGCCTCAAAGATCGCGGGCATCAGTTTTGTCTGCGGGTCAATGATTACCAGGACGGAAGAATTACAATCAAGAACGCGGCACGCGGCGTTACGAAGTTCGGACATGACGAATGCTCCTGTGCTGATGCAAACAGCGAATTGGCGGCCATTATAGCAGACGCGCGATGGTCACCATTCCATCGCGCCGCCGGGGCACGAAAGCGGCTGGCAATAGTTTCCAGGGGCGCTTTGTTGCCACTACGCTTTGCATCGAACGCCCGGCGCAGGTATCATTCTCTGCCGGAGAGGAGTGCGCAACGCCATGCCGAAGAAACCCGCAAAAACCAGGAACGGAAAAGGACGCCGCAAGTTTCTGAAGACCATGACCCTGGGAGTGAGCACCCTGGCCCTGCCCGCAAATTCAGTGGCCGCTTCGGGTGCTGGAGCCACGACAATGGTTCCCCCGGCAGACGCCAAAACAGAGGCCATCCAATATCCAAGGGTTTACCGCGGGCGACAGCGCCAGCTGATCGGCTTTCCGCTGGGCGGCGTCGGGGCAGGCTCCATCAACCTGGGCGGCCGGGGACAGCTGGATGAGTGGTGGATCTTCAACCGTCCGGACAAGGGACGGAGGCCGCAGTACGCCTTTCCGGCCATTCGCGTGGAGACCGCCGGAAAGAAACCCATCGCCAAAGTTTTGGAGGCGCGCATCATGCCGCCTTACTCAATCGGCCCGAGCGACCTGGGTTCGGACAATGTGCCCGGCCTGCCTCGGCTTGAAAGCTGCACGTTTACGGGCGAATATCCGCTGGCACGGATCGAATTTGAAGATGCGGAACTGCCCGTGCGCGTGTCGTTGGAAGCCTTTACGCCGCTGATTCCCCTGGACGCGGATGAATCCGGCCTGCCGCTGGCGGTGCTGCGCTATCGCGTCACGAATCAGAGTGGGTCGAACGCCAAGGTCTCGATCGCGTGGTCGGTTGAAAATCCCATTGGCATGGAAAGCAACGGCGGAGGCCAATCCGACTCCGGCCACGGAAGGCAGAACGATTTCCGCGAAAGCACGGATGTGAAGGGACTGCTGATGCAGAACCCCTTTCTTGGTTCAGCAGACCCTCAGGCCGGAACGTTCGCGCTCGCTCTGCTGGGCGCCGACTCGGGCACTCTCAGTTACCTTCGCGGCTGGCCCAGCACGCGATGGTGGGAAAGCCCGCTGCTTTTCTGGGACGACTTTACCAGCGACGGCCGCCTGGGGCCGGAAGCGGCCCAACGCAGCGCCGTCGGCGCGCTCTGCCTGGAAAAAGAAATCCCTGCCCGCGCCAGCGCCGAATACACCTTTCTGCTGGCATGGCATTTCCCCAACCGCACCCCCAAGCGCTGCGGCTGGTCTTCTCCGAAAGGTCATGAGAACGACCTGATTGGGAATTTCTACTGCACTCGCTTCAAGGACGCGTGGGCGGTGGCGGAGTATGCCGCGAAGAATCTATCCGGCCTTGAAGAACGCATGCACAAGTTTCTTGACGCGGTTCGCAACACCACGGTGCCCGGCGCGGTGAAAGACGCCGCGCTAGCCAACCTCTCCACGCTGGCCACGCCCACCGCTTTCCGGACCAGTGACGGCGCGTTCCACGGCTTTGAAGGCTGCGTCGACCAAGCGGGATGCTGCTTTGGAAGTTGCACGCACGTTTACGCCTACGAGCCTGCCACGGCGCACGTCTTCCCCGCGCTGTCGCGGTCATTGCGCGAGCAGCAATTCGGCTATTCAACCGACGCCCAGGGCTTGATGGACTTTCGCGAATTCCTTCCGTTTGGTATTGGGCATTTTGGCACGGCGGCCGCCGACGGGCAGATGGCCTGCGTGGTGAAGGCCTATCTTGACTGGCGGCTTTCCGGCGACACGGAATGGCTGCGCCGGCAGTGGCCGGGCGTAAAGCGCGCGCTGGAGTTCGCCTGGATCAAAGGCGGGTGGGACGCCAATCGCGACGGAGTGATGGAAGGCGTCCAGCACAACACCTACGACATTGAGTTTATCGGCCCCAATCCGTTCTGCGGAATGTGGTACCTGGCTGCGCTGCGCGCCGGCGAAGAGATGGCCCGCGAGATGGGCGACGCTTCCGCCGCCGCGGAATACCAGCGCCTCTTTCGCAAGGGGAGCGAGTGGGTGGACTCCAATCTTTTCAACGGTGAATTCTACATTCAGAAAATCGGTTCCGTCGCCAAAGACGATATTGCGAAGGGATTGCAGGCCGGCATGGGGACGGTAGACACCGAACATCCCACCTATCAGTTTGGCGAGGGCTGCCTGAGTGACCAGTTGATGGGCCAGTATTTTGCCCTGATTGCCGGGCTGGGGCTGCTGGTCGATCGCGACCACGTGCTGAAGACGCTGCGCTCGATCTGGAAATACAACTACAAGCAGAACCTGGCCGATCATGCCAGCGTGCAACGCGCCTACGCTTTGAACAACGAGGCGGGGCTGGTGGTCTGCGATTACCCGCACGGTGAGCGGCCCCGAGTTCCGTTTCCGTATTTTGCCGAGGTCTGGAGCGGCTCGGAATACGCCGCGGCCGCTTTGATGATCAGCATGGGGATGGTCGAAGAAGGCGTGCAGATGGTGGAAAACACCCGGCGCCGATTTGACGGCGAGAAGCGCAATCCCTGGAACGAGGCGGAATGCGGATATCATTACGCCCGGCCCATGTCAAGCTGGGCGCCGCTGCTGGCGCTGAGCGGATTCCGCTACGACGGAAGCGAGAAGACGGTTGTGGCGCAGCCGCTGGTGGACCATGACAACTTCTCCTCTTTCTGGTCGGCCGGAACAGCCTGGGGCAACTTTTCCCAGCGCAGCCAGGGTGGGAAAACACGCTTTGCACTTTCCGTTACCGAAGGCAAGTTGGCGTGCCGCAAGGTGACGCTGTGGGCTCCCAAAGCGGGCGCGAGCGCAGCGACGGGCAAGGTCGGCAACAAACCCCTGCCGTACAAGGTTCAACAACAGGGCGACGAAATCACCTTTGTGTTTACTCCGGACGTCGCGCTGGAAGCGGGAGACCAGTTGGCCCTGACGCTGTAAGCCGGAAAACCGGCTGGAATCTGACAGCAAACTCTCACTGCGGATTGCCAATTCCGCCTATTCGGCCAATAATGAGGTATGCGGGGTGAGCCGGCCCGGCCTGATCGGCATTTGAGACAGGAAGAAATTTTCCGGGGGCCATTTCCCGCGGATCGCCGGCCGTTTTGAAGGCTCCGGCGCACAACGTTTTGGGCGGGTGTTTTAGCGCCTTTATTTTCCAAGCGGATGGTGTTGTCTGAGGAGGAATCATGTGGGAGTATGACCAGCAAATGAAGCTTAAGATCGGCCTGGCCGAGATGCTGAAGGGCGGCGTGATTATGGACGTCACGAACGCCGAGCAGGCCAAGATTGCCGAAGACGCCGGCGCGTGCTCAGTAATGGCGCTGGAGCGCGTCCCTGCGGACATCCGCAAAGAGGGCGGCGTGGCGCGCATGGCGTCCATCAAAATTATTAAAGAGATCATGAAGACGGTCACCATTCCGGTGATGGCCAAGGCGCGGATCGGCCATTTTGCCGAGGCGCAGGTGCTGGAAAACGTGGGCGTGGATTACATCGACGAGAGCGAGGTGCTGACTCCCGCCGACGAAGAACACCACATCCACAAGTGGCCCTACAAGGCCCCGTTTGTTTGCGGCGCCCGCAACCTGGGCGAGGCCCTGAGAAGGATCGGCGAGGGCGCGGCGATGATTCGCACCAAGGGCGAAGCCGGCTCGGGCAACATCGTGGAAGCCGTCCGGCACATGCGCGCGATTACCAGCGAGATGCGCCTGCTGACCACCCTGCGCGAAGAAGAGCTGATGGCCAAAGCCAAGGAACTGGGAGCGCCCTTCGACCTGGTGAAGTGGGTGTCCCAGAACGGCAAGCTGCCCGTGCCGAACTTCTCCGCGGGCGGAATTGCCACTCCGGCCGATGCTTCGCTGGTGATGCAACTGGGAGCGGAAGCGGTGTTCGTGGGATCGGGCATCTTCAAATCATCGGATCCGGCCAAGCGTGCCAAGGCCATCGTTCGCGCTACCACGCACTACAACGAACCCGCTGTCGTCGCAGAGTGCTCGGAAGAACTGGGCGAGGCCATGCGCGGACTCGATGTCGCCAAGATGGACCCCAAAGAGATGCTGCAAACGCGCGGTTGGTAGCGCTGTTTGAAACTATCCCTGCTTGTGAATGCAGTGGGCATGAAATTTCGCGATGTTATTGAGATGATTGAACGGGATGGCTGGGAGTTGGCTCGAACCAAGGGCAGTCACCGCCAGTATCGGCATCCGGAAAAGCCCGGGACAGTTACTGTTGCAGGCAAACCGAACTTGGACGTGCCGCCAGGGACACTCAATAGCATCCTGAAACAAGCACGGCTGAAAGGACAGGAACAAAGATGAAATACGTTGTCGTCATCGAGAAAGGCACAGATAGTTGGGGGGCGTATGTGCCAGACCTCCCGGGCTGTGCCGTAGTAGCTGAAACAAGGGAAGAAGCACTGAAGCTAATTCGCGAGGCTGTCGACCTCCACATCGAGGGATTGCGAGAGACGGGCAGCCGGATTCCAGACCCGCAGTCAACGGTCGAATACGTGCAGGTTTGAGAAGGCAACGCCATGCGCGGGCTCGATGTCGCCAAGCTGGACCCGAAAGAGATGCTGCAAACAAGAGGGTGGTAGAAAGTTCTGAATTTTGAGTTTCGAGTTATGAAAGGTGAATGCATCTCCATATGACAGACCTTCAATATCCTATTGGCAAATTCCAGCCTCTCGACAAAATCTCGGACCAGGACCGGCAGGCATTCATCCAGCAGATTGAAGAGGCGCCGGCGAGTTTGTGGTCAGCGGTGACAGGGCTTTCGGAAGAGCAGCTCAACACGCCCTACCGCGAGGGCGGATGGACGGTGCGGCAGGTGGTCCACCATCTGGCGGACAGCCACATGAACGCTTTCATTCGCTTCAAGCTGGCCATGACCGAGGAGCAGCCTACCGTCAAGACCTACAACCAGGAGCGCTGGGCGGAGCTTCCTGACGCGCAGACGCCGCCAGTGGTGGTTTCACTCAATCTGTTCGACTCACTGCACAAGCGCTTCGTTACGCTGCTGCGATCCATGAGCGCCGCAGACTTTGCGCGCACGATGAACCATCCCGAAATGGGAGTTGTTCCGCTTGTTCAGTACCTGAGCCTATACGCATGGCACGGACGCCATCACGTGGCGCACATTACGGCGCTGCGCGAGCGAAGGGGCTGGAAATAGGGGCTTTATTGGGGCAAACGGGGCTTCAGGCTTCGTCTCCGTCTGCTTGTTCAGTGGCACCTTAAATGTGAGCGTCCAGGGCGGCCGCCGGCAGCGGTTTTTTGCAGCATCAACAATCTTGAATTCACCCAACAAAAGGAGGAAGCATGCCAGTTCGCAAGGCTGAAGCACAATGGAATGGAACACTTCTTGAAGGAAACGGCCACATGAAAATGGCCACGGGATCCTATGACGGTCCGTTCACCTTCAAGTCGCGCATGGAAAACGGCCAGGGCACCAACCCTGAAGAACTGATTGCGGCCGCGCACGCGGGCTGTTTCTCAATGGCCTTTTCGGCAACGGTCGGCAAGGCCGGATTCACGCCCAAGCGCGTTCACACCACGGCTTCCGTGCACTTTGACAAAGTGGAAGCGGGCTTCTCCATCACCAGCATCGACCTTGAAACCGAGGCGGAGATTCCCGGCATTGACGAAGCCAAGTTCCAGGAACTGGCGGCGGGCGCCAAGGCGGGCTGCCCGGTATCCAGGGCGCTGGCCGGAACCACCATCAATCTGAAAGCCAAGCTCGTCCAGTAGCCGCAGGCGCGCCGGCCTCTATGTGCGGGTTTTGCATCGCACGTTTCTGAGGCAGTGCCGGCGGCCAGGTTTCATCCTGAGAGAGTCTGCGCCCATGCCGGGAATGATGCGAGGGGCCCTGCTCTGGGCTTCTCGGAACAACGGATTGCGCGAGCGTGCGTCCCGATACAAGTTTGTCCGCCGCAGCGTATCGCGCTTCATGCCCGGCGAACAGATTGCGGACGCGCTCGCCGCCGCGGGCAGTCTTGAAAACCAGGGCCTGGGCACGGTGCTGACGCATCTGGGCGAAAACGTCTCAACCGAAGCCGAGGCCGAGTCCGTAACCCGGCATTACCTGGAGGCGCTTGCGCAGGTGCGGGCCGCGGGGTTGCGCTCCGAACTTTCCGTGAAGCTCACCCACCTGGGACTCGACCTCGGCCATGATCTTTGCCGTTCCAAGGTTGAAAAGATTCTTCAAGCGGCCGGCCAGGATTCTTTTGTGTGGATCGACATGGAATCCAGCCCCTACGTGGATGCCACGCTCGACTTGTATCGCAGCCTCCGCCGGACTTATTCCAACGTCGGCGTTTGCCTCCAGGCCTATCTTTACCGGACGGCGGGCGACCTGGCTTCCCTGCTGCCGATGGGCCCGGGCATCCGGCTGGTGAAGGGCGCCTATCTCGAGCCCGCAAAGGTGGCATACCCCCGCAAAGAGGATGTGGACGAAAACTATTTCGCTCTGGCCTCCAGGCTTTTGAGCAAGGAAGCGCGCGCTGCCGGCCTCCGGGCGGCGATTGCCACCCACGACCTCCAGATGATTCATCGTGTGGAATCGCTGGCGCGTTCGGAAAACTTGACCGGAGATGATTTTCAGTTTCAGATGTTATATGGGATTCAGCGCGCCGAACAGCTTCGCCTGGCCCGGGACGGCTGGCGGTCAGGCGTTTTGATTTCCTACGGAACACTCTGGTTTCCGTGGTACATGCGGCGACTGGCCGAGCGCCCCGCAAACGTTGGATTTGTCATCAGAAATATGCTGGGAGGATAAGAATCTGGCGTCGGGCAGACTGTTGAAATATCCCACAGAGAAAGCGTAGCGGCGGGTTCACCCCGCCAACGTTTCAAAGTGGGCTGGCGGCGTAAGGCCGCCGCTACAGCCGTTTCAACATCCTGCTGGACGAGACCCGGGCCGCACCTATGGAAAGCAAGAAAGAACCAATGATTGGAATTCTCGCCGTACAGGGCGATTTCGCCATGCACGCCAAAATGCTGGAGCGGATGGGCGCAAAGTACAAACTGGTGAAACATGTGGACGACCTCGCCGGCGTCGATGCCCTGATTCTGCCCGGCGGCGAAACCACCACCATGCTGAAATTTCTGACCGAACGCAAAATAGGCGAGGCCATCAAGCAATTCGCAAACGAAAACAAACCCGTTTTCGGCACCTGCGCCGGAGCGATTCTGATGGCCAGAGAGGTTCTGAACCCCGAACAGGAGCGGCTGGGGCTGATCGACATCTCCATCGAGCGCAACGCATACGGGCGGCAGGTTGACAGCTCCATCCAGCAGGGTGAGTGCCCTGAACTTTCCGGCCAACCCGTGGAGATGGTTTTCATCCGCGCGCCCATCATCCGCCGGGTGGGCGAGGGCGTCAAAGTCCTGGGCCGTGCCGCAGGCCTGCCCGTCCTGGTGGAACAAGGCAACCTGCTGGCCGCCACCTTCCATCCGGAGCTGACCACCGACGAAACCATCCACCGCTATTTTCTCAAGAAAGCAACGCAGAGTTGAAGACGCGCAACGTCCGTCATTCTGAGGCCGACTTTTGGCCGAAGAATCTGCTTTTCTGCCTGCCCAATTATTGGTGCTGAAAATCGAAAAGCACGGGTTGCACAGGCGCTTGCCTTGTGGTGTCTGCGCTCTCGCGAAGCGCGAGTCTACCGCAGTCGCAAGCCGATCCCTTCAGGAATCGCAGAGGCCAGACAACAGCCTCTGCGCCAGCCCCGGGGGTGCCGCTCCCTTCGGGAATCACAGAGCCTGGAAATCAGGTTCTGCGCCAGCCCCGGGTGCCGCGCAAAGCGGCGCAACATTATTCAGGCCAAGAACCCGCTAATCCGCCACCTTGGCCCCGGACTCAATGTTGCGCAGCTTGGCCTCTATCAGCGGTATGAGCCTGCCTTGTTTGCTTGTGAGGCGGGAGGTAACCGCCTGAAGGCCCTCGGTCTTGGCAACGCGGGCAAGGCCGTCGACAGCCACCCACTGAAACCCGCGGCGACCCGCGAGGTCCGCCAGGTGTCGAACGGCGACCGGGTCGTCGACGTAGCTCAGAGCAACTGCTGCGTCCCAAGCTCTCTGGGCATTTGGTGCTGTGGAGGCAAGGTGCGCCAGCGAGGCGCACACCTTCTCGAGGCGCCCCGGGTCCCGTGGCCTTACCCAGAGGGAGAGTTGGCCGGAGGGGCTCGCTTCTAGCGTCCTTCCGGATTCCGTCCGCAGTGGGCGAAGCAGACCTACCCGGATTTTGTACCTGCCTGGCACGGCGAATTGATACCACCGGTTCACCAACAGGTTCTGCACGTACGTTTCCCCAGGGCCCAGGTCAAACCTACCCTGCTCACCAAAACCTGCTTCGCTGGCTACAGGCACTCTCACCACCAATCCGTCAGGCCTTGTAACTAAAAACTGAAAGCCGGCCCTGCGGTGCTTCCCCAGGTCAACGTGAACGACATCCGTCGAGACGTTGCGAAGGGTAAAGCGCACGAAAACGGGCTCGTGCAAGGTCAGAGTAGAGCTTTGCAGGTCGAAGGAACTCGCCACCTCAGCCGGCGGCCGAGCCCGGCCCAAGGCACTCCCCACCAGACCCGTCAGCAGAAAGGTGAGAAGCATGGATCCCGCGCCGGAACCCCTTCTTAAATTCGCCATGTTTCCTCCCTTAAATCAGACGCTCCTATCATTACCTCGCTTGTGAAGATGTCAGATGCTGCGTCATCTACGGTAGCGGGTTAATCGATGCCGACGCCCCGCTCTTTGTGACCACGTATTTCCAGCTACCGCCGGCGTTCTGGGAAACAGATCTGGATATAGTGAGAGGGCCCATCAGCGTGCCATGCACTCCACCTGTACAGGAGTAGTTGTAGGTCTGGGACGCGTTAAAGCTGGCAGCCGTGTATGGCTTGACGAACGTCCCCGGGCTGTGGTCGTCGCTAGCTGCCCCACACGTACCCGGAATCGGCGGGTTCGGCGCCACAGTGGGGTTCGGTGTCGCGGAGTTCCACGGCGGATCAGGCCAAACGTATGGATTCTGGGTGCCCGGGTAAGTCACATTCTCATCGACCGTGCAGTCAGTCAGGTCGGAGAGATTGCCCGAACTCGAGCTCCACGCGTAGTCGAAGTGAAGAACCCCTCCTGACTCCGCGGACTCGTCGACTTGGTGGAAGTTCGTCGGAATGGGCTCGACGGTGACCCCGGCGGTGCCTTGGTGCGGCGTTAGACTGCCGTTGCAATAAACGCCGTTGTAGGTATAGACGTAATCAGAATATCTCACCGTAATAGAGCTCGTTCCGACAGCCACACCATCAACCTCTCCGTAGTCGGACGTATTCATGACCGCAACGCCAGTAGTTCCACTGGTCCAGGTTGCCCAGTCACTGTCATCAATGTAGTCTATGGGTCCATGATTGCAGGCCTGGTAAGCTCCGTTGGCCGCGAGCAGCACACCGCCGCCAACGATAAGGTAAGCCGAAAATGGAGTTACCGAAAGTGACTCGTAGCTTTCCGGGCAAGGACACATACAGCAGTCGTAGGCGGAAGCGGTGCCCTGGTTTTTTTGGATGACTATTACGCGGCCAGTTACTGCCACGTTGTCGATTCGGACCCACTCCACGCTGCCGTCACTCGCGCCAGCCGGAATCCTATTCTTCAAAAAGTCGGTGTTTTGCGCGTCGCGAAGTTTTCTGATGTTGATGGCGCGCGTCTCGTGCGGATTCAGCTTGAGACTTGTTAGGGCGGGTGGCGCAGATTCGCGCTTTGTCGAGTCTGCGTTCTCGCGAAGCGAGAGGCATCTGGTTTTTTCATTCCAGCCGGTCCATTGCTGCCACTGCGGTGGGTTTGGGCTGCCTTTTTCATCCTGTAATTCACAATTCATAATTCTCTTTTCCGAGCCATTGTAACCCCTCTCAGCTTCGCTGAACGCAGACTTTAAAAATCAAAATCTGCGCCACCCGCGAGCACAGACAAGAGGTTGATGGGGCGCTCAAGGGCAAATCGTTGGAGACAGTCGCCTAACTAAAACATTGCAGCGACATGGCAATGGTCGTATCTTATTCAGGGTGGCAGCAGTACACTGCGGCTTGGATGGTCAGACACTCAAGTGACTTGCATCATCTGACCCTGTTTCAGGGTCCAAACCACGAACGTTTGAGTGTTAATGCATCCGATTCGATTGCTGCGGAATGAGGTTCGTGCATGGCATACAAGATCTTTATCAGTTACTCGACGAAGAATCTCCACATAGTTGATTGGGCGTATAGGACGCTCGCTAAAGCTGGTGCCGTTGAGGTTTTCGCAGCTGAATATTCAGTGACTCCTGGCCAAGCGCTGAATGAGGAAATTTTGCAAGCTATCCAAAGGTGTGACTTGTTCGTGCTGCTCTGGAGTCATGATGCACACGATTCGGCCTATGTTCAACAAGAAATTGGAGCCGCCGTAAATGCGAGGAAAGCAATATTGCCGGTGGTAATGGAACCAAACCTTCCAGTTCCCGGATTCATCGCCGATTTGAAGTATCTGCCCGCCTATATGGATTGGGATGGGTCGTTCCGCTGGCTGGCAGAATTTGTCAGCGCAAAGGCGGCAAAACAACAGGATCAACAAAAAATGGTTGCCCTGCTCCTTACTCTAATTGGAGGGATATGGCTCTTTGGTCAGGGCGGCGATTGAACCGGGATTATTATTCGAGCCCAGCTAACTAGTCTACGTCGACGAGTGAGGAGATTTAAAGAGGATAGGTGATGGGCTCAGTAAGACCTCTGGGTTTTGGCTGCGGATACTAGAGAGGAATCACATGTATATTCGAACCTTCTCGATACGAAATTTCAAAATTCATCGTGACACAGCCCTCGCCCTATTCCCGATAACTGTGTTTGTGGGCCCAAATAGCGGTGGCAAATCAGCCATCTTCGACGCGCTTGTGAATTTCTCCATGGTCTGCAGGGGCAATCTCGCCGAAGCATTTGGCGAATACCCGTATTCATTCGACGCTATGCGGCATCATGGTGCCTCACAGGCCGCGAGAATCCGTTATGAAGCCGAATTGCTCGAGCGGCCTGAAGACACTGAGTCGCTGCGATATACCATTGAGTTTTCACAGAATCCACCAACCCGTGGAGGGCCCACATACGTCATTTATAACGAGGAACTCGCTGTAGGAACAAGGCGCCTCTTCAGTCGGAGCGAAGACATTTGCGAGCTTAGTGGTGTCTCTAACTTGGATTACGACGGTAGGAGCATCTTTGCGGCTATACGGCGAGCACAGTGGTCGGACGATTTCAATCAATCCCAGCCTCTAGTGGCCCACTGTGCCCGAGAGATTAGTCGCATAGGTCGGTATCGTCTTGAGCCTGCACTTCTGGCCCGACCTGGGAACGTATTTGATGTTGATCCTGGAGAGGGGGACAAAACTTCTCCAACACCGCGCGTGTCCTACCAAGGTGGTGGTTTAGCCTCTGTTCTCTATTTCTTGAGCGAGACGCAAAACCCAGCTATCGAGCAAATCGCAGGTCGCGTTGCCGCAGCTATTGAGGGATTCGAAGGCTTTGAATTCAACCGGGTAGGATCTGACAGCGTCGGTTTCTCAGTGCGGTTTTCTGACAACCGTGGCGCAGTAGTGGCACCCAACGTGTCCGATGGGTGCCTGAGCATGATCGGGTTAGCCGCTTTAGCCCTTGCGCCTGGGCACCCGGGCGTACTGTGTATTGAAGAGCCCGAGAACGGGCTCACGCCAAAGGCAACTCGCGTGTTCTATGAAATCGTTTGCCAGCTCGCCCGCGCGGACGATCCAGGAGGGCAGGTTCTTCTTTCATCACATAGCCCTTTTGTGATCGTCAACGCTTGGAATGGAACGGAGCGCGATTTCATCTATCAGTGCCATCCCTCTGGAGGAATGGCCAAGATCTCAAGATTCGCAGATGTCGTGCATGAGGGCGGCGTACTCCGCAGCGATGGAACTTTGGGCTTGGCACTCGCCGAACAGATCATGGACGGTTTCCGATACCAGCTATAGGCGGGTGGCGCAGACACTTGCCTTGAAGTGTCTGCGATCCCGCGGAGCGGGATGTATCTGCCTGGGTTCATGGCATCCGGCCCATAGCGATGATCGCTGCGTCCTGCAAAACAGAACGGCCAGCTTGACGCAGCCCGCCTGCTGAAAAAACGCTTCGGCGGTGACGTCCCCCATTCTAACTCCACTCAGCTTCGCTGATCGCAGACATTAAACATCAATGTCTGCGCCACCCGCCCGTGATACGATAATCGTTTCATGAACATGCAGTATTGAAGGAGGAAAGTGTGAGAGAGCATGTCGACCATCACGACGCTGAATTGCTGCTGAGGCTTTATGAACTGCGCCGCGAAGAGAAATTGCGCCGGGCGCGGGCGTGGTTCTCGCAGGAGTTCCAGGCGAAATCCACCGACGAATATCAGAAACAGTGTCCCCCGGGTTCGGAGCCGGACGCCTTCTTCCGCATGGTGGTGACCTATTGGGAAATGGCCGGGTCCATCGTCAACAGCGGCCTGATCAAGCAGGATTTCTTTTTCCAGAATACGGGCGAATTTTTTGGCGTCTGGGAAAGAATTAAGGATTTGATTCCGGCAGTCCGCGAGGCTTTCAAAAATCCGCACCTGTGGGAAAACCTGGAACTGATGGCCAAAGCTTACGAGGCGTGGATGGCCAAGCGCTCGCCGGACGCCCTTGAAGCTTTCCGCCAGCGGATACAGGCGATCCATAAGAAATAGACCCCTGCGCGCCTGCAGCCCCTGCCGAAAGCGGGCGGCTCACCGCGACGGAATTTTCAGCGGCTAAAGCCGCGTGCTTCGAACTGTCCGGGTGGCACGACTAAAGTCGTGCCCTTTCACAAAGCGGCTATTGTAAAGCCACCATCATCAATGCACGGCGTTGTCGGCAGGACTGAAGTCGTGCCCTTTCACAAAGCGGCTATTGTAAAGCCACCATCATCAATGCACGGCGTTGTCGGCACGACTGAAGTCGTGCCCTTGCACAAAAAGGGACTTCAAAATGTCGCAACGCCGGGAAGCCGGTTGACTTTCGCTGCCCGGCGGTATATCTCTACTGAGGATTGCATCATAGAGTGACGGACTTCCGTAGCGCCGGCATCTTGCCGGCCCTGAAAAGTGCCGCCGGGACGGCGGCGCTACAAACGGGCGTTCTCACTATATTTTGCAATCCTCAGTAAAACAGTATCCAGTAAGATGGAGTGAAGGACAACGGGCACACTTTCCCACGAACGGAGGGCGCCGTCGTGAAAATCCGAATCAAGGTCAACGGCAACTGGCGGGAAGACGATGTTGAGCCGCGCCTGCTGCTGGTTCACTACCTGCGCGAGCTTGCGGGACTGACGGGGACCCACATCGGCTGCGAAACCTCCCTGTGCGGCGCCTGCACCGTGCTGCTGAACGGCGAGGCGGCAAAATCCTGCACCATATTCGCCGTCCAGGCCGATGGCGCGGAAGTCACCACCATCGAAGGCCTCGGGTCCGACGGCAATTTCCACCCGTTACAACAGGGCTTCTGGGAAGAGCATGGCCTGCAGTGCGGTTTCTGCACGCCGGGCATGATCCTCACAGCCCACCAGTTGCTGGGGCGCAATCCCCACCCGACGCGGGAGGAAATCCGGCACGCCCTGGATGGCAATCTCTGCCGCTGTACGGGCTACCAGCACATCGTCAAAGCCATTGAGTGGGCCGTGGAGCATTCCGGCAGCCGGCAGGAAAGCCCAACCGCCCGCTCTGAAGCCACAACCTGACCGAGGCAGCGTTCAAGAGGTGATGGATGGCCACCAAACTATTGGGAGAACGGATCAAGCGCAAGGAAGATCCGCGGCTGATTCAGGGCCGCGGACACTACGTGGACGACATCAAGCTGGACGGCATGCTGCACATGGCTTTTGCCCGCAGCCCTTACGGCCACGCCGCCATTACTTCCATCAACACGGAAGCCGCCCGCAACGCTCCGGGAGTGCTGGCCGTTCTGACCAGCCACGACCTGAAAGGCAGGCTGGGACAGGTGCCCTGCGCCGCCGGCATGAAGGGATTGAAAGTTCCCGACCACCCCTGCCTGGCGGTTGAACGGGTGCGCTACGTTGGCGAGCCGGTGGCAGCCGTGGTGGCCACCGACCGCTACCTGGCAACCGACGCCGCCGCCCTGGTGGAAGTGGAATACGACATGCTCCCGGCAGTGACCAGTATGGACAAGGCGCTGGAGAGCAATTCTCCCCTGGTCCACGAAAAGTTTGGCGACAACGTGGCGTTCAAGGACAACCTGGAGGGCGGCGACTGGAAAACCATTGAGGCGGACCCGGCGGTCAAGGTGATCAAGCAGCGCCTGATTAACCAGCGGCTGGGTCCCGTGGCCATGGAGACGCGTGGGGTGATCGCCAGCTACTCTCCGGGCGAAGACACCCTGACCGTGTGGTCGTCCACCCAGATTCCGCACCTTCTGAAGACCCAGCTTTCGGTGATGACCAGAATCGACGAGCCGCGCTGCCGGGTGATCGCTCCGGAAGTGGGCGGCGCTTTCGGCTCCAAGCTCAACGTCTACGGCGAAGAAGGCGTGGCCTGCTTTGCCTCAAAGCTGCTGGGCAAGCCGGTGAAGTGGATTGAAGGGCGGCGCGAGAACCTGGCCGGCACCATCCACGGCCGCGACCAGATCAACGACCTGGAAGTTTATTTCAAGCCGGACGGCAAGGTGGTTGGCTTGAAATGTCGAATCCTTGCTGACATGGGAGCTTATTTCCAGCTACTCACCCCGGCCATTCCCACCTCCACGCCGCTGATGATTCTGGGCTGCTATGACATCCCCTGCGTTTCCGTTGAAACCATCGGGGTGTTTACCAACAAGATGGCCACGGACGCCTATCGCGGCGCGGGACGGCCGGAGGCAACCTACATTATCGAGCGCGCCATGAGCATGGTGGCCCATGACCTGAAAATGGATCCCGTGGACGTCCGCACCAGGAACTTTCCCGCTCCCGGCAAAGACATCACCATGGCCACGGGAGTCAGCTACGACACGGCGAATTACCAGAAGACCTTGACGAAAGTGCTCAAGCTTTCCGGCTATTCGAAATTGCGCAAAGAACAGCAGCGCCTTCGCAAGAAGGGCAAGCTGCTGGGCATCGGCCTTTCCACCTACGTCGAAATCTGCGCCATGGGGCCCTCCAGCCGCATGCCCGCAGGCGGATGGGAAAGCGGCACGGTTCGCGTGGAGCCCACGGGAAGGGTGACAGTGCTGAGCGGCGCTTCCCCGCACGGCCAGGGCGAGCAAACCAGCTTTGCCCAGATTGTCGCGCAGGAACTGGACATCCCGTTCGATGACGTGACGGTGTTCCACGGTGACACGGCGCAGGTGCCCATGGGCATTGGAACGTTTGGAAGCCGCGCCACGGCCGTGGGCGGAACGGCTATCTACGTTGCCGCCCAGCGCATCAGGAAGAAAATGGCGCGCATCGCCGCCCACAAGCTGGAAGTGAAACCCGGCGATGTGGTGTTTGACGGCGGAAAGATTCAGCTCAAAGACGGGTCAAAATCCGTGACCTTCAAGGAAGCGGCCGAAGAGGCTTACATGGCGCGCGAACTGCCTCCCGGCATGGAGCCCGGCCTTTCAGAAACCTACGTTTTTGAACCTCCAAACTTTACCTACCCGTTTGGCGCGCACGTGGCCGTGACCGAGGTGGATGAAAACACCGGCGAAGTCCGGCTGCGCAATTATTTTGCCGTCGATGACTGCGGGCGCATTCTGAATCCCCTGCTGGTTGAGGGGCAGGTGCACGGCGGCATCGCCCAGGGCGCGGGGCAGGCCCTGGTGGAATCCCTGGTCTACGACGAAAACGCCCAGCTGCTGACCGGCTCGCTGATGGATTATGCCGTGCCCAAGGCCCATCTGTTTCCGTGGTTTGAAACCGCCAACACGGAAACCCCGACGCCGGTGAATCCGCTGGGAGTGAAGGGCGTGGGCGAGGCCGGTACCATCGGTTCAACTCCGGCCATCGTGAACGCCGTGGCCGACGCGCTGGGAGTCCGCCACATCGATATGCCGCTGAAGCCGGAAAGGGTCTGGAACGTCCTGAAAGAAGCGGCGGCGCCGGGAGGCAAGGCATCATGATTCCTGAGCCCTTCGAATATCACGTTCCCAAAACGCTGGAGGAAGCCACGCAGCTCATCGCGCAGTTTGGCGAGGACGGCAAGCTGCTGGCCGGCGGGCACAGCCTGGTGCCGATGATGAAGCTTCGCCTCGCTTCGCCCCGGCACCTGGTGGATATCGCGCGGCTCGACGGGCTCCGTTACATTACTGAAAAAGACGGCCGCATGGAGATTGGGGCGCTCACCACCCATTACCGCATTGAATCGTCGAACCTGCTGAAAGAAAAGTGTCCCCTGCTGCCGCTGACTGCGCAGGAAATCGGCGACGTGCAGGTGCGCAACAAGGGAACGCTGGGCGGAAGCCTGGCGCATGCCGACCCGGCCGCCGACTGGCCGGCTGCAGCCGTGGCGCTGGGCGCGGAACTGAAGGCCGTCAGCACCAACGGCGAGCGATGGATTCCCGCTTCGGAATTTTTTGTCGACCTGATGACGACCTCCCTGGCTCCGGGCGAGATTGTGACCGCCATCCGCTTCCCCTTGCTGCCCGCGCGCTCCGGCGATGCCTACGCCAAACATCATCACCCTGCATCGGGCTTCGCCGTAGTGGGCGTGGCGGCCCGCCTCACGCTGGATGAGAAGGGCCATGTGAAATCGGCGCGGGTGGGAGTCACCGGCATTACGGCGTCCGCTTATCGCGCGGTCGAGGTGGAGAAGGCCATCACGGGCAAGGCGCCCACACCGAAAAATCTCCAGCTGGCGGCCAGCCACGCCGCCGACGGCATTGAGGCCAACGGCGATCTTTACGCCTCGGCGGAATTCAGGGTCCATCTTGCCGCCGTCTATACTGAAAGGGCCCTGGCCGCGGCAGCCGCAAGTGCCAAAGGGCACTGATTGAGGAAAGGGAGCCGTAGCACGGACTACGGCGGCAAGAACTCGTAGCGCCGGCATCTTGCCGGCCACGATAAATGCCGCCGGGACGGCGGCGCTACATGAAGATTGAAGGTTCATACAAAATACCTGCCGCCCGCGAGATCGTTTACAAGCAGTTGCTCGATCCCGAAGCGCTGGCGCGTGCCCTACCCGGCTGTGAGAAGCTTGCGCCCAACCCCGATGGCACCTACAACGCAGAAATGCGCGTGGGAATTGCCGCCGTCAAAGGAACGTATCAGGGGCGCGTGGAAATCCTCGACCAGAAGCCGCCTGAACGGTTCCGCATGCGGGTGAACGTCCGTGGCAAAGGCGGTTTCCTGCAGGGCGAAGGAGAAATCGTCCTCTCCGCTTCAGGCGATGAGACCACGGTCAGCTATTCGGGCGAGACGCAGGTTGGAGGCATGATCGCCGCCGTGGGGCAGCGCATGATCCAGGCCGCCAGCCGGCAGATTGTCGGTCAATTCTTTCAGGCCTTTGCAAAGCAGATCCAGGAGAGATCAACTCACTAAAGGGTGCTGAAAAAGTCCCGCTCACGTCATTCCGAGGGGCGAGGTTTTTGGTCGGCCCGAGGAATCTGCTTTGTTTTCAGTCACCCGATCAAAAGCAGATCCTTCGCTTTGCTCAGGATGACGTGAAGCGGGGAGCCTTCAGTACCTCCTAGTCCAGATGCCTGCCTGCCGCCTGTCCATGAGCAGGATTGAAACCCTCTGATTTTCCTCCCGTTTTCAACTTCCAGCCTGCCAACCGAAGGGGAGTATAATAGAAGTAGAAGAGGGTCACGATACCGTCATCTGGAGACCTCCATAGCGATGAAAACACTTCGCGACATTCTGGAAGAATCGGTCCGCGAGGGCGACCTCTACGAGAAAATGGACCGCGGCTTCGTGCGCTGCGTTGCCTGCGGCCACGCCTGCCCGATTCCCGACGGCCAGGTGGGCGTCTGCAAGGTGCGCTCGAACCGCGGTGGAAAACTCTACGTGCCGTGGGGCTATGTGGGCGGCGTGCAGTGCGATCCCATCGAGAAGAAGCCTTTTTACCACGCCTATCCGGGAGCGCTGGCCTACAGCTTTGGCATGCTGGGATGCGACCTGCATTGCTCCTACTGCCAGAACTGGGTCACGTCGCAGGCGCTGCGCGATCCCCAGGCCGTCTCGGCGCCACTGCGCGCCACGCCGGAATTGCTGGTGGAAGACGCCTTGCAGCAAGGCGCAAAGGTGATGGTCAGCACCTACAACGAGCCTCTCATCACCAGCGAGTGGGCCGTGGCTATCTTCAGGCAGGCGCGCGCCGCGGGACTGAAGACCGGGTATGTCTCAAACGGCAACGGCACTCCGCAGGTGATGGAATACCTCCGGCCCTGGATTGACCTGTATAAGATCGACCTGAAAAGTTTTGACGACCGCCACTACCGCCAGCTCGGCGGACGTCTGCAGCCCATTCTCGATACCATCCGCCGCACCCATGAGATGGGTTTCTGGGTGGAAATCGTGACCCTGCTGATCAAGGGCTTCAACGATTCCGATGACGAACTGAAGCACCTGGCGGAATTTGTTGCCGGCGTTTCCCCCGACATTCCCTGGCACGTAACGGCTTTCCACAAGGATTACAAGATGACGGACCCCGCGGATACCACGCCGCAAATGCTGAAGCGCGCCGTGGGCATCGGCAGGGCCGCGGGTTTGCGATTTGTGTACGCGGGCAACATGCCCGGCCGCGTCGATGATCTGGAAAACACCCATTGCCCCAACTGCGCTGAGTTGCTCATCGAACGAAACGGCTACCACATCTCAAAATATCTGATTACTGCTGAGGGCCATTGTCCCTCCTGCAACGCCTCCATTCCCGGCCGGTGGGCTGACAAGTTTGAAGGCCAGATTGCCAGCTCGCCTTATCTGCCCTGGTTTCGCCACCGCGGCGCGCAATTGACCACGCTGGACTGATTTCCGCTGCGGCTATCGACCACCCATCAGTTACTGTGGAATACAAAATACGGTGACAACGCTCATTCGTAGCGCCGCCGTCCCGGCGGCACTTTTCAGGGCCGGCAAGATGCCGGCGCTACGGAAGTCAGCCACTCAATCCTCATTAGTGAAGGTGGAAGAGAAAGTATCCTGGGCCGACCCGCATGCTGTGAATGATCCACGGCGGAGACAGCGCCCCGATCAGAAATCCCGCCACGGCCTGCACAAACGCCAGCGGCCAGATGTTGGGATGGCGGGTAAAGATTTCCGCAAAAACGAATCCTCCCGCAAAAGTTGCCGCCATCAGAACGGGATTCGGAATGTGCGCACCCGCAAACAGCAGACCGATGGCAAACGAACGCAGATGCGGAGATCGCATCACCCTCATCAATCGCCGGTGGAAGTAAGACTGCGTGAGGTATTGCTGGAAAGAGCACCAGACAAGATAACCGCCAAACATCAGCCAGGCGCGCGGTGAAGCAAGCCGGGAGGCGCTGTCATGCACCCATAAGCCGTAAGAGACGCCCGCAACCACGACGATCGCGAGCACGGGAAGGCTGGCGCGGAAGCCTGGCCGGAACTCCCGGCCCGTCAGTCCCATTCCCTGCAGCGTGTCGCCATAAAACCACTGGCTGAGGAGGACGGCGGCCAGCATCGGAAGCCAGAGAAAAGGGTGCGCCTGCTGCCAGCGCCAGATGTAAAGCAGAGTGGCCGCGTAAACAGCCAGGACCTCGCTTGCCGTGATCCAGGGACTGATGGCCCGGGGCGCAACAGAAGTTTCTTCAGCAACCTCGCGACTTGCCACAGGCATCGATCCCCCGTTCCTATTTTACGGTACGCTCGGGAGGCGCAAGCAAAATCAAAAGCAGCTACGCGCCGGCAAGCATCTTCCGGACCAGCGCCAAAGAACCTTCCCTGGACATTTCAGGTGGCGCAAACAATTCGTCCCATTCAACGTCGGGGAATCCCATGCGAGTCAGTTTTGCAGGAAGCAACTGGCGGAGGACGCGCGGATCATGTGATGGAAAAGCCTCGATGGCCTGGAAGATTGCCCGGTGCAGGGTGCTCTTCCACGCATAGCCACCGAGCAGCGGAACGAGGGCATCCCGCAGGCCGCCTTCTGAAGTTCCAGCGCACAGCAGGCGCAGGACGAGCTTTTCGAGATGAAGATCCGTTCCCATAGGCTGGCGGCGGTCAGGCTGCTGCCTGCTCGCCGGATTCCCCGGGCGGCTCTGCGGGGGCGCGGGTGCTGGCAAAGAATGACCACTCGCTGGCCCAGGTGGCGACCCGGAACCAGTATCGCCCGAACATCACCAACTGCTGCCCGATGAAGAGCAGCCCGAGCACCAGCAAGGCCCCATCGGAAGACCCTCCGCTGTCGCCAAGAACTGCATGAATCATGTGCCAGGGCATCACCAGGCGATAGATCCCCAGCAGAGCAAGCCCGCACAGCGATGGAATCGCGTAAACAAGAATCGCCTTGGGCAGGCGGCCGATGCAGAATCCCAGGGACGCCAGGAAGGCTTGCACAAATCCCGATCCTTCGCCAAAAACGATTCTGACCCGGGCAAAGTCGATGACCAGATTGACGAACGCCAGCGACAGCAGGACCAGAAGGCCGGCCCCCAGATGGACCACGTATGCCGACCGGTCATTCATCCAGTACAGGGTCGCATGGTCAACAAATCCGCCCAGCCCGGTGTACAAATAGCGGAAGACCGCCCAGTAGGCAACCAGGGCAATGAGCATCAGCCAGAGCATGCGCCAGGCATAGCGGCCGCAGTCACGGAAAAACGCACCCAACCGGAAGCGCTCCTGCCGTCGCTGGAAGCGGGCGAGAATTCCGCCGGCCAGGACGGCGTTCACCGGCAGCGCCATCAGCCCCATGACCATGATGACTTGCGCATAACGTTCGAATGCGCCGCGATTGTTGAAGGAGAAATCCGTCAACCAGTCGACGGGGAAACCCGTCAGCAGCTTCCGGCTCATGAGGCTGTGTGAAGTAAAGTTGAGCATTCCATGGTAAATCGGCAATGCGGCAACGGCAGCCAGCAGCAGGTTGGCCGCAAAAAGCACCCACACCGCCGGCCACGTCCGCCGCGCAAGCCTGAGCCCCTGGCGGACGGCCGTCCGTGCGCTTACCATGTCCACTCCAATTTTTTGGCAGGTTTCAAATCAAACCTCATAAAAATGCCGCCTATCTCCACAATGGCTGCTAGCTGAAAAATCCTGCCGCAAAAAACAGGTTTTCGATCCAGAAAATCCATCGGATATACCATTTTGCGGCAAACAACCTGTGCGCCTTCGCGGTGCGACTGTTGTTGGTGTAATTGGCATCCACCACAAGCTTGCGCGTGGGATCGACCACAGCCGACGTTACCTTGTGCGGCCCTTTGTAGGTGAACTTCGTCCACCGGTATCTGCCGTCCCAATGCTCATGCGCCACCCTGCCGTTATCAAAAGTTACATCAACGTCCACCGGCGCAGACGCCCCGCCCAGGCGGCGCACGATAACGGTTGAACGATATTGCTTCTGCTTGCTTTCCTGGTATTCCCTCAGAGCGCTCTTTAGGGAATAGTAGGCCTTCTTCCCGCTCTCATCGTAGATTCCGGTCCTCCCGTACGAGGGGTCGTTCCAGATGCTGGCTACCTCATAATCAGCAAGGTCGGAATTGTAGAAAAATTGCTGGAAAAACCAGTCCATGTTCCGGCCGGAAACCTGGTTGACCACATCGATGAAGTCGCGCGTGGTGGGGTGCCGGAATCGCCACTGCTGCTGGTAGGTTCTCATCACCCGTGCCAGCACCGTGGGCCCGAGATATTGCTCGAGCGTATCGAGGTTCAGCGCCGGCCGGGAATAGGAATTCACCACGTAGCTCATCCCGGTCCGGTACTGCCAGCCGTTGTGCGCCAGGCTGTCGTCGGTGGCGTGCTGAAGGTAAGCGCCGCGGCCGGAGTTATCCTCCGGCAGCCTGACGCAGGAAAAATAGGGCCCGACAGGAATGGATCCCACTCCCGCAAAAGGAAAGTCGGGAAGCGGGACCCGCAGCCAGGTGAAAGCCTGAAACGGAATGCCCAGGAAGCGCAGGTACGAACACGGATTGCCGTAGGCCGTTTCCAGAACTTTGGCGGTCGAGTAGGTAACAAATCCCTCGTCGAGCCACGGCTCTTCAAACTCGTTGTTGCCCACCAGCCCGTACCAGAACTGGTGGCCGAATTCGTGGATGGTCACTCCCTCCGGCTGGAACTCGTGTTTCCCCGGCCAGAAGTTGGAGCCTGCAACAAACAACGTGGGATACTCCATCCCCGAGGTGTAGGAATTGCGCGGCGGGTCGACAACCGTCAAAGTGTCATACGGATAGGCGCCATACCACAGTCCGTAATACTTGAGCCCGTTGAAGGCGGCGCGAAAATAACGATCGACGAGATTCCGATGGCTCGGCTGCAACAGAAGAGTGACCGACACATTGCGCAGCGCCATATCGGATGCGGGCAGGCCCAGGATTTCGCTCCACTTCGTAAGCAGGTCGCCGCGGACTTCCTGTCCCCAGTCGAACGTGCGCGTGATCTTGATGAAATCCGGGCTGGCCGTCCAGGCAAAGTCGTGGACATCCTGCTGGTAGAAATTGTAGGTGGTGGTGCCGCCGGCATTTTTCTGTGCCGATCGCTGGAAGCCTGTGGCGCCGACGATATAACTGGAAGGAACGGTGAGATCAACGTCGTAGGTTCCGTAATCGGCATAAAACTCCATGTAGCGGTGGAACTGGTGGCAATTCCATCCGCCGGTTGTGCGGCCGCGCTCGCCCGGACCTTCGTACACACCCATCTTTGGAAACCACTGCGCAACCAGAAAATAGTTGCCGTCGTAGCCTGTCCGGTCAAAAGCGCGCGGGAGCTTTGAGGTGAAATCGACAGAGATCTGGATGGTTCCTTTGGGAGGGATCGGCTGCGGCAGCACGATGCGGACGACCGTGCGGTCATCGGCATTGTTGTCGTCCGGGTGAGCATAGGTGATGAGCGGAGTCAGATCCGCGCCGTTGAGGATTTGAATCCTGTCAATCTGTTCCCAACCCCACTTTTCCTTCCCTGGAATCGTCAGCCAGTCGCTCAGCGAGTCCGGCCCCCGGGCGATGGGGTCACGGCGCATGAAGGTACTGTCGAGGTTTTTGAAGGCGTTTAAATAGAGATGAAAATAAAGATCGGGAATCGTGTCGTCGGTGTGGTTCCACCAGGTCAGCACATAGTGGCCCTTGATGGTCTTGGTGTCGGAGTCCAGGGTTGCCGATATTTTATATTGAACGATGGGATGTTCGATATGCGATTGATAGGTTTGGGCCGAAACCGGAGACGCGGTTCCCGCTACACATGGAATCAGGCTGCACAACAGCAAGACGCAGAACGCGCGCATCCAGTCCGCCTCACGGATGGTTTGACCAGGATTGGTTGATACAGGCCCCTGTCAGATGGCTGAAGGGACGAGCGCTATCTTATCAAAATCAGGCCGGCAAGAGCGAAACATTCCCTCAGCCCGCATCCCTTTGATATCTCAGAAAGCCCGCAACGGAAAGGCGGCTTGAGGTATCTAATAGATTTGTGCATTGGGACCGGCCAGCGCCGGCTATGCAGGATGCAACACGCGCAGCTATACTGAAAGGTTTGTGCCCGCTAAGTCATTGCGCACAAAGCTCAAGCAGGCCCGGCCGAGGGATCTGTCAGAGACACCCGGCGCGGGCTAAATTCACGACAGGAAGGGCAGGAACGGTTTTTGCAGACTGACGCGCCACGCTACCTACAGGCCAGGCGGTTAACGCTTTTGACCCTTGCGGGAATCCTCGGACTCGCTATCATTTGCGGTCCCGCGTCCCATGCCGCGCCCCCCCAGCAGACCCAGGAGTTAAAGGGCCAGATCGTCGACGAGAACAAGGCCCCCATTCCGGAGGTTGTATGTATGCTCCAGGGCGGATTGCTTCCCAGCCAGGGAATCACCGTCACCACCGGTTCCGATGGAGACTTCAGCATCCGAGGCCTTCTGCCAGGCACTTACGTTGTGACCTGCACAGCGCTCGGCTACGAGCCCTATGTGGCGACCGGCGTGGTGGTGACCTCCAGTGAAGCGCCTTCTCTGCATGCCGTCATGCCATCCCAGAAGAAACTCGTCGAGAAGGTTGAGGTCCGGGCCCAGGCGGGCACCGTGGCACAGCAGAGTTCGTCGCCTCCATCCACCCTGGGTTCGCAGGAACTCAGCACCCTGCCTGTTGCCGAGCAGAAGTTCAAAGCGTTCCTGCCGCTGGTTCCGGGAGTGATACGCTCTCCCAACGGCAAGATCAGCATCAAAGGCACTTTGGAAAACCAGGGCATGCTGCTGGTGGATGGCGCCCAGGCCGTGGACCCCATCACGGGCAGTTTCGATATCGACCTCTCCATTGACGCCATCCAGTCGCTGAACGTTTACAAGGCGCCTTTTGAGGCCCGGTATGGCGGCTTCTCCGGCGGACTGACCACCATCGAGACCAAGGCTCCTTCCTACCAGTGGGGGTGGGACCTCAACGACTTTTTCCCCGGATTTCGCGGCCGCAGCGGCCAGCTGGTGGGCATCAACGACTGGGAACCGAGGCTCAGCTTTACCGGCCCGATCTGGAAAGACCGCCTCAACTTTTCCGAATCCTTTATCTACGACATGCTGAAGATTCCAGTTCGCGGACTGGCCTGGCCCAACAATGAAACCAAGAAGGAAGGCTACAATTCGCTCACCACGCTGCAGTACGTCTTTTCACCGCGCCATATCATGTCGTTCAATCTCCACGTGTTTCCGCGAAAGAATGAGTTCGCCAACATCAATTCCCTGATCCAGCAGCCGGCCTCGGCCAATCTATCCGAGCGTGGATACTCCGTGCAGGGCAACGACAGCTACCAGTTCAAATCCGGCGCCATCCTGAGCAGCCTTTTCAAATACACCCGGTTTGACGCCAACTCGCACGGCCAGGGCCCGGATAACATGCTGGTGACTCCCAATGGTTATGGCGGAAACTACTTTAACGCCTGGGCAAGAAAAAGCGACCAGGAAGAAGGCACCCTGAACTACCGCTTCCCCGAATGGAACTGGCTGGGCAAACACCGGTCCGATATCGGCGGAGACTTTATCTACCGGGCCTATACCGGAACCAGCCAGTCGCAAACCGTGAAGGTCACCCGGCAGGATGGAAGCGTGGCGGAGCAGATTGATTTCCTGGGCCCGGATGGAGCTCCCTCCACTCAGTCCCCGTCGCTGTTTTCCACCAGCAATGCCGAGGGAGCGGCCTACGTCGGCGACCACTGGATGGTCACTGACCGTGCCGCAATGGATTTCGGATTTCGCTACTACGGGCAGGCCGTGGGCCAACTCGCCACCTTTTCGCCGCGCCTGGGCATTGTTTTCTCGCCGGGAAAGAGCGGCCGAACCGTGATCAGGGGCGGGGTGGGCGTTTTCAAGTCGCGCATCCCACTGCTGGGCGCTGACTTTGACAGCAACCCCACCCGGGTGGTGACGCAGTTTGACCCCCAGGGCAACGTTCTGGGGAGTCCCATCACCTACACGGCCCAGTGTGCCACGAGAGAAACATCGGGGCTGTCCGTGCTCGCTGATTGTTCTGATCTGGATGCCACGCCCTACAACCTGACGTGGCAGGCCGAATTCAACCGCCAGATGACCAGTCATATTGCGGTCCGGGTCGGGTACCTGGGCAGCAGCACCTACAAGGAATTCGTCGTCAGCCCCGTCCAGACCTCACCGACTCTGGGCATGTTGCTGCTTTCCAACCGCGGCGCGGCGCGCTATCACGAACTGGAAGCCACGGTGAGTTATCGCGACCCAAAAGGGAACCAGCTGAACGCCTCCTACGTGCGCAGCAGCACCATTGGCGATCTGAATTCACTGGCCCAGCTCTACGTCCCTTACGAAGATCCCGTCATTCGCCCCGATGCTTACGCAAGCCTGGAGGCGGACGTGCCGAACCGCATGATCGCCTGGGGCATCTTTCATCTCCCCAGCAAGGTCACCTTTGCTCCGGTGATTGACCTGCACACGGGTTTCCCCTGGTCCAGGGTAAACGAATTCCAGAACTATGTGGGCACACCCAACAGCAACCGCTTTCCGACTTTCTTCTCCTTCGACTTCAAGGTATGGAAGATGTTTCCGCTGCCCCACTGGCTTCCCTGGGGAGGCGGATTCAAGCTGCGCTGGGGCATTGGTGTCCGCAACCTGACGGATGTGCGCGACCCGCGCGATGTTTACAACAACATTACTTCGCCCAACTTCGGCCACTTTGTGGGTTACCAGCACCGTGTGATCGAAGTCAACGTGGATACCGGCGATTAGCCACAGCCCTTCAAGATGCGCTGGCAGAGGTTTCCGGTCAGGTGGCCTGAAGCAGTCCACCCCGCAGCCGGTTAGACGGGGCATCCAGCGCGGTCTCTCGGTACCATCCGGCCGCCCGAAATCAGCCGGTAGCGCTCGCCGCGCCAGACGATCTCCGAACCCGCAAAGCTTCCACACCACAGGATGAATCCCAGGAGGTCACGGAACGGATAGAGCCAGCAGTAAAGGGCCGAATAGCGGTCGCCGGTGACACCCCATCCCACCACCAGCGCCTGCACAACCCGGTTGGCAAAAGCCGCACCCAGCAGGCCCAGGCCCAGCGCCCAGTTGCCCGACATCCAGCCCGCCGCCAGGCCCAGCAGGCCGAAGGGCATGGCGAACGTCAAGCCGCTGCCCAAATGGCCCAGGGGACGCGAAAAACGCGAACTTTTCATCCAGCGAAGCTGATGGAGCAGCGACTGCCGCGCCGTGCGGTTCAAAACGATGTGGTCAATGACATGGCGCGAGAGGACGACGGTTTTGCCCGATTCGGCGGTTAAGGCTCCCATGACGAAATCGTCGGCGCAGTAGTCTTGAAGCGCTCCGAACCCGCCCCAGCCTTCCAGAACGGCCTTCCGGATGACCATGGTGGGCCCCAGCGCGAACTTCATTCCTTCCAGAAGGTCGGCCACCAGCACGCCGGACGACATTTCGACAGACATGCCCAGGGCTTCGAGGCGCGACCACGCCCCTCCGCTTGAAACCCCCCGGTAGAGACAGGTCACCATTCCAACGCTCGCGTCCAGCATCGGCCGGACTATGTGCTGAAGGTAGTCTGGCGTCACCCGCACGTCGCTGTCACTAATCACCAAAATAGGATAGGCGGCCCGCGGCGCCATCTTCTCCATCAGGTGGACCTTGGCGTTCGGATAGGCCGGCTCGCCCGACAGCACAATGTGGGCTGGAACCTGCGGATATTTCCGCCTGAGCGATTCGACCACGGCCAGCGCCGGATCGGATTCATTCCGAGCGCCGAAGATCAGTTCGTACGCCGGGTAGTCCTGGCGGAAAAAGCTTTCCAGGCACTCTTCCAGCAGGGGCTCCATGCCGTGCAACGGCTTCAGGACCGTCACCGCCGGCAGGCCTGTCTTCCCTTCCCTTAAAACGGATTCCTGCCGGGTGGAAACCCGGAAGCGCACAGAAGCGATCACTACCAGCGCAAGGTAAACGCTGGCAGCCAGAAGTCCCGTTCCGGCAACGATGAATAAGATGTGTTCAAGCATTGTGACCGAAAAACACAGCAAGGCTCATATGATACGGCAAGATCAGCTGAACCGAATGTTCCGCGAGAGGGTAAGGGACGAGACAAATTATGGCCGAGGATATTGGGGGTCAAGGGTGGCCAAATCTGCCAGAAACTCTTGCGCGTCTAACAAGGTTCTCTCAACTTCGTCATCCAGTCGGAGAATGACTGTAGGGTTGTAGTCTGCCTCAACGCGCATACGCTTAAGTCGGTCCCCCGCGTTTCCAAGCTTGACGCAGGTTTGGTTTTCTGTCCCCTTGTATTGACGCCAGCACCATTGGTGGGAACTCCTTTCGCCTCCGGGTCGTGGCCCAACACTTAATTCGGCGCGAGCATATGCTAGGTTAAATATACAGTAGTATGCACGGCTGATCGCGGTGCGTTTAGACGCCTCGTCGTCATTTAACGCCAACTGCTCAGCAAGGCTCAAGAAGTTATTCCAGTCAAATGGCATCAGATAAGCTCGAAGTCAAAGTTCAGTTTGCCACCAACCTTGCCGGAGCGTGCCAGCCACCAGCTTTCATCAAACGACCTCAGCGCCCGCCTAGCTTCATGCAAGCTGCCAGGAACCCAGACGAGGCAAAACAGGGAAACGAACCCCTCATCATCCTCTACGAGTGTTAGTTTCTTCACTGATTCTTGCCCAAAAGCAGAGTTGAGCGGCTCCTGTGCCTCTAGTAACAGTTCCTCAATGACCCGGCTCCCCATAATGAACGCGAGGATTTCTCGTCGGTCCTCGAACACATAAACCTGCTCTAATGCCTTCGACACGGGGTCGGGTTGAACTACTCGATTCAGCGTCTCAGATAGAATGTGGTGTGCATGGCTTTCTAGCCGTCTTGGGTGTTCAACAACTCTGTAAATGAATCGGGAACCATGCCAAGGTCGAGTAAGGGAAGTCCATGCACTTGGCTGTTCCGTGCGTGGTTGATCCAACGAGGTTGATGTAGCAACGGGAACCGGCGGCGGAGGTGGTTCTTGGATTGCGAATTGCTCTAACGCGCTCATAAAATGCCTTCCAACCCAAGAGTATCGAAAATCCGTTTTTCGTCGTTGCGGAGGATCTCAGCCAATTCCTTAAACGTCGCGTCCGGTCGGTGCTCACGACTAATCTTTACAAAAATCCCATTGGCAATCCCAACGGAGGCATCGACTAGAATGACCGCCTTTCCCTGCAGTAGGATTACACCGGAAAAATCTGGTTCCTTGTCGACAAGCTCGGACGCGATGGGACTTAACAGCGGCGCGGTTACATCCTTTCTTGGCCTGTCCTTGATCTGGATGTGCATTCCAATAACAAGTTGCTGCGACTGCGTTTCCGCCCCGCCGATCTCGCGGATGGCATTAAGGGCTGCGCTGTGCGAGGAGATGAATTTGTCCGCTTCGGTCCAGTCCAGGTTTTCGGCTGTTATCCGAACCTTGCCGAACCCCAGTGCAAGGTTCCGCGCAGGAGTGGCCGGTATCGTACGCCGAAACATGATCGCTAACTCGTCCAACTTCAGCGTCGGGAGATTGACATCTACGCCACTAAACGTGTAACCAGATGGTTCGAGCTCGTTCAAGACTCTCGAAATTAGCTCTCCAGGTGATGAGGACACTCCTAGTAAGGGTCTCTTAAACGGCGATGTGTACTCCAAGAGCGAATAGGTGATCTCCGCTTGCGACTTGTCAGGCATCTTTTCCCTCAGTTAACAGTGGTAGTCTACCATCAGTCTACCGTTCGCTTGCTTAGAATTCCTGAACTCCTGGCAGGCTACTATTCGCGTGTGCTGACCGGGCTCAGACGGCCTTTGCGAACGTAGAACTCCGTACCACGCCACTCGATCCGCCGCTTCGAAAAGCTGACGGCAAGGATGAAGAAGGCCAGAGCGTCCCAGGCAGGCACCAGCCACAGCCTCTTTCTGAGCAGCGGGTCCTTCAGGCCCCACACCCCCACTGTCCATGCCACGGCCAGCCGAAGCACCAGATAGGCTCCCAGGAAACCTGTCGTTCCCTCCCAGGTGTGCTGCACCAGAGTGGCGGCCACCACCCAGGGAAGCGCCTGCGTCAGCAGCCGGCCCAACTGGCCCCACGGGCGCGAATGTCTTACACCAACAGCCCAACGGAGCTGGTGTTTGACGGCGTCCAGCGCCCCTTGCGCCGGGGAAAGGGTGGCGACGGTGTAGGGTATCAATTCAACATCGTAGCCCGTCCCGGCAATCCGCCGGCCCAGTTCAAAATCATCGGAAAAGCAATCCGCAATGGCCTCGAATCCGCCGATTTCTTTCAGCCGTTCGGCAGTGACTGCCGTGGTGGCGCCTAGGGCAAACTTGACGCCTTCCAGTTGCCACGCCACGATGACGCCGGCCAGGAAGTCGGAGGTCAGGCCGACGGCCTCTATTTCAGAACCCAGTCTGGCTTCCGGCTGCATGTGGTACATGCAGGTGACGGCTCCAACCTTCGGATTCCGGAAGGGGCTGACAACTGCCCGCAGGTAATCGGGCTGGACCCGGATGTCGCTGTCGCTGATCACCAGGATGGGGTGGCGCGCCTCGCGCGACAGCCGGCACAGTTTGCGCACCTTGCTGTTCCAGCCCTCGCACGGCGAACCGATGAACAGCCGGATGCTGCGCCCGGGATAATCCTCCATCAGCTTCCGGATGACAGGAATGGCGGGATCGTCGGCATCCGTGACCCCGAACAGTATTTCGTAGTCGGGGTAATCGAGATTGCAGAAACTGGCGAAATTCTCGTAGGCTTCGCGGTCGAGGCCTCTGACGGGCTTCAGGATGCTGACCGGGGGAGTGAAATCAGGATCGCGGTACAGACGGCGGCGGAAATAGCGCCAGGCGCTGAACAGCACGGCCAGATAATAAAGCAGCGAAATGATGGCGCCGACTGAAACGAACCACTCGATCAGGTGCAGGTGCGAATGCATTGCCTTCGTCCTCTTTGCGTCAGATGCAGACCAGAGCCACCCCGATACAGACGATGATGACGCCGATCCATCTCTCCCGGTTCACCTGCTCACCCAGCAGGAATTGGGCGCCCAGAGCTCCAACCGCATAACTCGCAGCGGTGGCGGGAACCACCAGGCTCACGTTCGCCCAGGAAAGTAGCGCCAGCAGTGAAAAGAACGCCACAGCCATCAGGCTGATCCCGATCCACAGCCACTTCACTCGAAAGCCCCGGCCGAGGAATCGCAATACGTTCAGTGGAGTAAAGCGTTTGATTTCTCCAACCGTCTTCATGGCGCGGGACAGGGAAAGATCGCCGAGTTGTCCCGCCACCACAACAATCGAAATAAAAAGGGCCGTCCGGGCCGTCATGGGCTTTGCTTTGTGCTGGGGTGCGTCCCGCCCACCACGAAAACTCCCACGCAGATCAAGCTGACGCCCATCCAGCGGGTGGTGGGGACATGCTCCCCCAGAAAGAAGTATCCCATCAGGGCCACCAGAACATAACCAATGGCCGAGGCGGGTGAAACGTAACTGAAGTCCGCCCAGGATAGCACGAGCATGTAGCTCACCAGGAAGAGCATCAGCAGCCCGATGGCCAGCCAGAGGGTCCCGCTGCCAAAGGCTCTTGCAAAATAGGCGATGGCGGCCCCCGGGGCCCAGCTATGGAGTTCGCCGACCTGCTTCATGCCCTGACTGAGCAAAACGTCACCGGACGAACCGAAGGTGACCATAAGCGCCAGCAGGACAAAAGTCCTGCTCCGCTGGCTTTTGGATTCAGACATGCACTTCCATAGCCCAAAACCTCAGGAATTTGATGGCGGCCCGGAAGCCACGTCAATAGCCGGAACGCTGATTCTAACCGTCTTTTGCGGGCCTTTGCGGGCAAACTTGAGCCGCTCGCTCCGCAACCGGAGAAACTCCACGGCCTCCGTATAAAGCCGCTTGCGCTCGTCTTTTTCCCACAGAGCCTTCCGCAGGATGCGCCACACAACGCGCGGGCGGAAGTAGTATTCATCGTAAAAGCGGTTAACCGCGTCCATCATCTGAGAGGTTGAAAGGTCCGGATACTCGATGTGAGGCAACTGGTGGCCATTGGTATCCGACATGGGAAGATTCACCAGTTGTCCCGCCTCAAGCAACTGGTTGTACATCTCGGTGCCCGGATAACCGTGGGCGATGGACACCTGGATGGTTTCCGTATCCAGTTCCTTGGCGAAATCGATGGTGCGCTGGATGGTTTCCGGCGTCTCGCCCGGCAAACCGATGATGAAGTCGCCGTGGATGGCGATGCCGACCTCTTTGCAGTTCTTCGCGAACCTGCGGGCCATTTCAGTGGTGGCGCCCTTCTTGATGTTCTTCAGAATCTGGTCGTCTCCCGACTCGAAGCCCACAATAAACAGGCGGGCGCCTCCGTCAGCCATGGCCTTCAGCGTTTCGTAGTCCGTGTGGTCGCGCGCCGTGCAGGACCAGCGAAAGCCCAGCGGCTTGAACTTCTTTGAAAGCTCCATCACGCGGTCTTTGCGGATGTTGAACGTGTCATCGTCAAAAAAGAACTCTTTGGCCTGCGGAAACAGCTTCTGCGCCTGCCGGATTTCACTGACCACATTATCCACGGAACGGGTGCGCCAGGCGTGGCCGGAAAGGGTCTGCGGCCACAGGCAGAAGGTGCAAAGGGCAGGGCATCCGCGAGAGGTATAAAGCGAAACGAAGGGATGGAGCAAAAACGGAACGTTGTAATTCTCAATCGTCATGTCGCGCTTGTAAACCTCCGTGGCAAACGGCAGGCGGTCCAGATCTTCCGTCTGCAGCTGCTCGCGCGGCGGGTTGTGGACAATTTTTCCGTCCTTTCGATAGCTGGCGCCCAGGATCTCACTGAGGGGTTTGCCCTGCGCGAATTCAACCACCGCATAGTCAAATTCGCCGCGCACGATGAAATCGATGTCCTCGCTGGCCATCAAACTCTGGTCAGGCTGGATCTGTACCGGCGGGCCGACAAAGCAAACTTTCAATCCGGGCTTGGCCTCCTTCATCTTGCGCACCAGCTGCAGGTCAATCTCAAAGCCCACAGCGGAGGTGAAAAGAACCAGAAAATCGTAGTCCTTTGCTATTTCCACGGTCTGCTGGGGAGAGACCTTGTGAGGGGGAGCATCCAGCAGACGGCTGCCGGGCAACATCCCCGCCGGGTAGGTCAACCACACGGGATACCAATAGGACTCAATCTCCCGGGTGGCCGGCCACCTGGAACTGGCGCCACCGTCAAATTTCTCGAAACTTGGAGGATTCAGCAACAGCGTCTTCAAAACAGACCCCATACAAACTCCCTTCTATCGATAACCCCTTGATGCAACGATGTTGTCTCTCTCCCGCCCGCAGAGGCTATTGTACCCGAAAGATATAACTGCTTTCGAACTTACCCGCTTCGAAACGGAGAACTCATCCTGAATCGTCCCCCTGTATGATTCTAACGCCTTGTACCCGAACCGGCCACCTAACTTCTGTGCGACTCGCTCCCTGAAGAGATTTCCCTGCCCGCTAATTGGCGTCCAGGCGCTTCAGAGCGTCACGGGCCGTTTGATTGTCCGGGTTCAGCTTGAGAGCGGAACGGTATTGGCTGATCGCCTCCTGCGCCTTTCCCTGGATTTCATAAATCCGTCCCAGCCAGTCATAAGCCGCCGCATGCGCCGGGAAATCATCACGCCGGGGGGTGCCGGCCAGATAGGCTTTCAGGTCCTGCTCGGCGCCTGAAAGGTCCTGCCGCTTCATGATGCTGGCCACGGCGCTGTAATATTTCAGGCGCGGATCATGGGGCACGATCAATGACACCGCCCGGACGGCGGCCTCCACTTCCGCCGGCTGATGGTCAGCCTCATAGAAGTCCGCAATCTCAAAGTAAGCTTCGGCCCGCTGCGGTCTGGCTTCCAGAACTTTGCGGTAGTTCGTTGCGGCGAGCTGCGGATTGTTCAAATCGCGCCAATAGATGGCACGGGCCAGATCGCCTTCGGTGCTGTCACGCGAGGCAATGGCTTGCACCTGTTCCCAGGCTCTTTCCTTGCTGCCCCCCAGAATCCAGGGAGCCTGTACATAAAACTCCATCAAATCGCGGCGGGCGGCCAGATTATCCGGATCCAGTTGGACGGACGTTTGAAATTCCAGCCTTGCCTTTCGGGCCAGCAGGAAGCTGCGGGTTGTATCAGCCCTCATGCCGTAGGCGCGCGCCAGCCAGTAGTGTGATTCCGAACAGTCGGGCGACAATTGAGCCGCCCGCTCGGCAAAAGTAACCGCCTGGCCGTAGTCGCCCAGGTCCAGGAAGGAACGCGCCAGCCACAGGGTGGCCTGGGCATCCCCGGGGTTCCTCGCAACCTGCTGCTGGAGAACGGATGCCACCTCGGCGTACTTGCCCGCATCCAGGTCATTGGCGATTGTGGGCCTCGCAGGGCATGGGCTGGGCGCGGCATGGCCTGAAGCCCATCCCTGAGCACCCAGAGCAAAAACAGAAATTAACGCTGCAAAAATCTGTATTTTCAAAAATTTCATAAGCTAAGAGGTTGATCGGCAAGACCTAGGAAGTAGCTTCAGGCAGGCCTCCATTGTTGGAGCAGTCCATAATCTGCACATTTTAGCAAAAACCTCAACAAAACGTATAGAGGGTAATTCCAACACGCGGTACAACCCTCACCTGAATATGATGCATCTTTTCAGGAGATGGCGCATCAATAATACGGCAAGAGCTACGACTCTACGGCGCGACACTTGTTCCGGCCCGGCGGCAGTGCCTAAGCCCCCGCTTATCTTGACGGTACGGAAAGACCATGAGAGGATTACCTTTGTGCTCATGTAGCAGGAAAGGATGATGATAACATAATGAACGTGGCTCCTCAGGTTGAGAACTCTGTCTGCACTGAGCCGGGAACGTTGCTGCTTCTCCGGCCCCGGGGCTTTTGTGCGGGTGTGATCCGTGCGATTGATGTTGTTCGCATGGTGCTGGAAAAGTTGGGACCTCCGGTTTATGTGCGGCGGGAGATAGTCCACAATCGTTACGTTGTGGACGAACTGGCCAGCCAGGGCGCGGTGTTTGTCGAAAATCTTGAAGAGGTGCCCACCGGAGCGGCGGTTATTTTCAGCGCTCATGGAGTTTCCCCCGCTGTCCGCGAGGAAGCGCGCGCACGGCAGCTCCGCATTATCGATGCCACCTGCCCGCTGGTGACCAAGGTTCACCTGGAAGTCATCCGCTACGCCCGCGAAAACTACACCATCGTCCTGATCGGCCATCGCGATCATGATGAGATGATTGGCACCCTGGGAGAAGCCCCGGAATCCATCCATCTGATCTCCTCCGTCGAGGACGTGGAGTCCATGAACCCGGCCGATCCCAACCGTATCGTTTACCTCACGCAGACCACCTTGAGCCTTGATGACACAGCAGAAATCGTCGAGCGGCTGAAACTGCGCTTCCCAGCCATTATCGGGCCTCCGGGACAGGACATTTGTTACGCCACCCAAAATCGGCAGATGGCCGTGAAGGCCATCGCCCCCAAGGCGGATGGGATCCTGGTGGTGGGGGCACAGAACAGTTCAAATTCGAACCGGCTGGTGGAAGTTGCCCGCCGAGGGGGGACGGCAGCCTACCTGATCGGCAACGCTGACGATATCCTGCCTGAATGGGTGAAGGGCCACCGCCGTATTGGTGTCACCGCAGGTGCGTCAACCCCCGAGGTTCTGGTCCGACAGGTTGTCGATCGTCTGAAGGAGTGGGGCTTTACGCGAGTGGAGGAAGTCGAGTGGATCGAAGAAGACGTCCGCTTTGCCCTCCCGGCGGAATTGAAAGTTTAAGAAGCGCTTAAAGAGTACGCGGGGGGTTCATGACACAGGAAGCGGGAATTGAGCTCGAGCCGTTCAAAAACGGGCGTGCGGTTGGAGCGCTGGATGCTGAACTCGATCAGCGTGTTCAGCAGACCATTGCGCGAGCCACCGAGCATCTGATTTCCTTACAATCTCCGGAAGGCTACTGGGTCGGCGAGCTGCAGGCCGATTCCACGCTGGAGTCTGACTATATCTTTTTCCTCCACGTGGCCGGCCAGTTTGATCCCGAGCGCGTGGCGAAACTGGCCAATTACATCCGCCGCCGGCAGCTCCCGGACGGAGGGTGGAATATCTACCAGGGCGGCCCTTCCGAGCTGAATGCCACCGTCAAGGCCTACGTGGCGCTGAAGCTGGCCGGCGATTCTCCTGACCACTCCCACATGGCGGCCGCGCGCCTTAGAATCCACGATCTCGGCGGCCTGGAACAGACCAACTCTTACACCCGTTTTTATCTGGCGCTGGGTGGCGCCGTAAAATGGAAGCATGTGCCCGCTATCCCTCCGGAGTTAATGCTTCCGCCCTCCTGGTTTTTCTTCAACCTTTACTCCGTCTCATCATGGACGCGCGCGATTGTGGTGCCGCTCACCATCCTGTATACGCTGCGGCCGCAATGGCCTGTGCCGGAGTACGCCCGTGTGGATGAGCTTTTCCGCGATCCTTCGGGGCACATTCCCGCCTTTGACTGGGACCGCAAAATCATCAGCTGGCGGAACCTGTTTCTGTCCATCGACCGATTGTTCAAACTGCACGAATCCCTGCCCTGGAAACCCTTCCGCAAAATGGCCTTTGAGCGCGCGAGGAAATGGCTGCTGGAGCACCTGGAAAGGAGCGCGGGATTGGGAGCCATTTTCCCGGCCATGGTCAATTCCGTCTTCGCCCTGCTGGCCATGGGATATCCTGCAGACGATCCCCTGACGGCTCGCGAGCTGAAGCACCTGCGCGATTTTGAGATTGAAAAGGGCGACACGATTTGCCTGCAACCCTGCCGTTCACCCGTGTGGGACACGGCGATCGTCATGTACTCGCTTGAGGAGGCGGGCCTTCCGCCGGACGACCCGGCGCTGGTCAAGGCCGCGAGCTGGCTTCTCGACCGCCAGATTGTCGGCCCCGGCGACTGGCAGATCAAGAACAAAGACGCCGCTCCCGCGGGCTGGGCCTTTGAATTCCAGAATGATTTCTACCCGGACGTGGATGACGCCTCCTTTGTCATGATGGCTCTCCAGCGGGTTGCTTACCCGGAAAAGGCACGGCTCGAACACGCCCTTCGCCGCGGCCTCGACTGGCTGGTGAGCATGCAGAACCGGGATGGCGGCTGGGGCGCCTTTGACCGCGACAACGACTGTGCCGTTCTCACCCGCGTGCCCTTCGCTGACCACAACGCCATGATCGATCCGTCCACCGCCGACGTGACCGCGCGGGTGCTGGAGTGCCTGGGACGCCTGGGCTGGCCGGCTTCGCATCCCGTGGTCCAACGGGCTCTGAATTTCCTGAGAAAAGAACAGACGAAGGAAGGCGCCTGGTACGGCCGCTGGGGAGTGAATTACGTTTACGGAACCAGCGGCGTCCTCCGGATGCTCGAAGCCTTTGGCCTGAGCCCTTCACAGGAAGCGAAACGAGGCGCTGACTGGCTCTGCTCCGTCCAGCACCGCAGCGGCGGCTTTGGAGAATCGTGCGCCTCTTACGATGATCCTTCCCTGAAAGGCCGCGGGGCCAGCACGCCGTCGCAAACGGCATGGGGATTGATCGGGTTGCTGGCAACTCGTAGCGTCGACGATCCAGCCGTCGTCAGTGCTGTGCAATACCTGCTGGACGAGCAAACCGATGAAGGGTTCTGGACGGAAACCGAGTTTACGGGAACCGGATTTCCCCGCGTATTCTATCTTCGCTACCACTTATACCGGGACAGCTTTCCCCTGTATGCGCTGGCGCACTACCAGAACCTGCGAAACAAAAGGGGAGAGGCGGAGTCTATTCGCATTACACCCCCCGAATTCGAACCCCATAACGGAAATGGAAACGGAAACGGAAAAAAGAAGGGGAGGAATTGATGAGATTTCCGCTCAGTCTGACGGCAAATCTGAGTACCTATTTGGCAGGAAAGCGGTTTCATAGAATTGAAAAATTTCCTCTGGTCATGATGCTGGAACCGTTGCATGCGTGCAACCTGACCTGCACGGGCTGTGGACGCATCCGGGAGTACAAGGACACCATCCGTGACAAGCTGACGGTGGAGCAATGCCTGAATGCAGTGGACGAATGCGGCGCGCCCATCGTTTCCATCTGCGGCGGCGAACCGATGATCTATCCCGAGCTGCCGCGGCTGGTCAGCGAAATATTGGACCGCAAGAAAAACATCTATCTGTGCACCAACGGGATGTTCATTCGCAAGCGCCTGCAGGATTACAAACCCACTTCCCGCATGTTCTTCAACATCCACCTGGATGGCATGGAGGCAACCCACGATCTTTGCGTGGAACGCGAGGGTGTTTTCCGCGAGGCGGTGGAGGCCATCAAGTTCGCCAAGGACCGCGGATTCCAGGTGTGTACCAACACCACGATTTACAAACAGACCGACCTGAACGAAATTGCCGAGATGTTTGAGTTTCTGCGGGGCCTGGGAGTGGACGGGCACATGCTGTCGCCGGCCTATTCCTATCTCGCCGTCCAGACCAAGGAAATCTTCATGTCGCGGCAGGAAATTCAGGAAAAGTTCCGCCAGGCAAGCAGTCTGCTGGAAAACTACGCGGTGATGACCTCGCCGATCTACCTGGAATATCTGCGGGGCGAGCGCGAGCTCGAGTGCACGGCCTGGGGCAACCCCACCTACAATCCGCGCGGCTGGAAAGGGCCGTGCTACCTGATTACGGACGGGCACTACGCCACCTTCAAAGAGTTCATGGAAAGCACTCCGTGGGAAAAGTATGGGCCCGGGAATGATCCCCGCTGCGAGCACTGCATGGTGCACGTGGGATTTGAACCTTCCGCGGTGCTGGGAGCTAACCGCACCTTCCCCGACACCTGGAAGCTGCTGAAGTGGCAGATGACCAGCCCCAAAAGCGGGCACAACGGCGCCCCTTACGTAAATGGACAGGCAGGATGACTTCTCTTGTAACAGGGGCCAGCGGCTTTGTGGGAAGCCACGTGGCACGATTGCTGCTGGACCGTGGTGAGCAGGTCCGCGTCCTGGTTCGCCCCCAGAGCAGCCTCGCGGCGCTCGAAGGAATGCCCTTCGAAAAGGTTTACGGCGACCTGCGAAACCCCGAATCACTCGACCCGGCCGTCAAAGGCGTTGACCGGATCTTTCACGTTGCCGCCGACTATCGCCTGGGAGCATCGAACCCCCGGGAAATTTACGATGCCAACGTGGCCGGCACGCGCAACCTGCTGGAAGCAGCAAAGCGGGCGGGAGTCCGGCGCATCGTTGTTACCAGCAGCGTGGCCACCATTGCTGTGGACCGCGCCGGCGCCCTTCCCAATGAGGCAACCGACGCCCGGCTTGACGAAATGATCGGCCATTACAAGCGCTCAAAGTACATGGCCGAGAAGGAAGCCTTGAGGGCCGCAAGTGAAGGAATGCCCGTTGTGGTGGTGAACCCTACCACCCCGGTCGGCCCGGGCGACTGGAAACCCACACCCACCGGACGCATCATCGTGGACTTTCTCAATGGCAGGATGCCGGCTTATGTGGAAACAGGCCTCAACTGGGTGCCCGTTGAAGATGTCGCGCGGGGGCACTGGATCGCCGCCGAACACGGCCGCGTGGGCGAACGATATATCCTGGGTGGCCGCAATATGCTGCTGAAGGAAATCCTGGACCTTCTGGCGCGAATCAGCGGACGGCCCAGCCCGCGCGTTCGGCTGCCTCATGCCGTCGCCATGGCCGCTGGATACGCCGACCAGTTTTTTTCACGCGTCCTGAACCGCCAGCCGCGTATCCCGCTGGAAGGGGTTCGAATGGCCCGGCACAAAATGTTCGTGGATTGCTCAAAAGCTTCCGCTGAACTTGGTTTCAAGGCCGGCCCGGTCGAGGCGGCCCTCGAACGTGCAGTGGCCTGGTATGGACAGAACGGTTACGCGCGCCTTAGCGGCGCAGCCGCAGCGAATTTTGGGCAGGCCGCATAGGAAGCAGAACGGCAACCGAATGAGAATACTGGTGACATTTGCGCTCGATTGGGAATTCAAGCCGTGGCTTCGGCTTGGGAGGTTTCGGTCTGCTTCCGAGAATGGCCGCGAATTCCGCGCAGAAATCGCCGATCAACACGTAAGCGTCATCCTCACCGGAGTCGGGCCCGCCAATGCGGCGCGCTCCATCCGCAACTTTGTGGATCAGGTTCCCGATCTTTGCATCACTTCGGGCCTGGCAGGCGGCCTGAAACATCAGCACCGGCCGGGAGAAATCCTGGCGGCGCGCTGGGCCCGCACAGAAAACGGCGAACACGAGTATGAAAGCGATGAAGGACTTCTGACCGCCGCGGTGGAGTGCGGAGCAAAGCCGGTGAACCGGTTTATCAGTTCTGACCATGTGGTCCGTACCGTGCAGGAAAAACGGCGCATCAGCGCCTCCGCCGATGCAGTGGACATGGAATCTTTTGCTATCATGAAAGAAATGAGCGGGTTGGGTGTGCCCTGCGTTGCAGTGCGCAGCGTATCCGATTCCGCTGAGATGGGTTTGCCGTGCAATTTTGACCGGGCCCTTGACCATTCGGGGCGCATCAGTATGGTACGGGTTCTGGGGCAGGTAGCCTGTGATCCCCGGCAGGCGTGGCCGCTGGCGCAGTTGGGGATACGAAGCTCACGTGCCGCCGCCTCACTCGCACGGTACCTGAATGGTTATATCGCCTGTTTGGCCGCGCATAAGGAGAAAATGGGCCTGAGCGTCCAGCACATCAGCCAATGACCACCGCCAGAACAGAAGAAGCCGGAACTCGTGTCAACCTTCAGCCGCACCAAAAGCGCATGTGGGCTGGAGTTTATCGCGGCCAGGGCCGCGTGATCGCAGAGGAAGTGCCGGTGCCGGCGATTTCCGCCGGAGAAGTGCTGGTGCGCGTTCGCGCCTGCGGCATCTGCGGCACCGACATCAAAAAAATCAAGCACGGCTTCCTGCCCCCACCGCAGATTTTCGGACACGAAATAGCGGGAACGGTTGAGGCGGTGGGCGACGGGGTTGGCCAATGGCGGCCGGGCGATCGGGTACTCACTTTTCATCATATTCCCTGCGGCGACTGTTTCTATTGCCAGCAGAAACTCTACTCGCAGTGCCCCACTTACAAGAAGGTGGGCGTGACCAGCGGCTTCCGGCCCAGCGGTGGCGGCTTTGCTGAATACGTGCGGGTGATGGACTGGATCGCGGAACGCGGAATGGTTCGGATTCCGCCGGATGTCAGCTTTGAGGAAGCGGCGTTTGTCGAACCGGTCAATACCTGTCTGAAAGCCATCTACAAAGCACGCGTCGAGGCGCGCGACACCGTCCTGGTGATTGGACAGGGGCCCATCGGCATGCTCCTGATGCTGCTGGCGCGCATCCACGCCGGCGCCCGGGTGATGACCACCGATCCCATGCCGGCGCGCCGCCGGAAGAGCCTCGAACTTGGCGCCGAAGAATCCTTTGATCCCTTGAACGGAGACCTTGCGGCCGCCCTGCGTGAACGGACCTCAGGCCGCGGCGCAGATGTTGTTCTGGTTGCCGCTCCCCAAGGGGAACTTCTGGAGCAGGCTCTCACCCTGGCCCGCCCGGGAGGCCGTGTTCTGCTGTTCGCTTATAATGACCCGCTGCTGCGCGTAGAGTTCCCAGCCGCCACAGTGGGTATTGATGAAAAGGAAATTCTAGGCAGTTATAGCGCTTCATTTGATCTGCAGGATGAATCTGCCCGGCTGATTTTTGAACGCATCCTGCCGGTTCGGGAATTGATTTCCCACCGCTTTCCTCTTTCTCAAATAGAACAGGCCTTAAGCCTGGCAGCTCATCCTTCTGAAGAGTCTCTGAAAATCATACTGGTGCCCTAATGCAAACTCATGTCAACGGCGATATGAACGCAGCCGTGTTGTACGGTCGTGAAGACCTCAAAATTGAACGGATCCCGATACCTGATCTTGCTCCAGACGAAGTGCTGGTTCGGGTGAAAGTGGCCTTAACGTGCGGGACAGACCTGAAAGTCTGGCGGCAGGGCTACCACGCCAGGATGATTGTCCCTCCTGCCGTTTTTGGCCATGAGCTCGCTGGCATTGTTGAAGCCACGGGAAGCCAGGTCGGCAATGGGCTGAAGCCTGGCTCATGGGTGGTGCCGGCTAATTCCGCGCCGTGCAACACTTGCCTGTTCTGCCGGAAAGGCCAGTCCAACCTGTGCAACTCGCTGCTGTTTAACAATGGCGCCTACGCGGAGTACATCCGGATTCCGGGGCGCATTGTCCGGGAAAATACGCTGGAAATACCCGCCCACGTTCCCTTTCGCGACGCCGCACTGGTTGAACCCCTTGCCTGCATACTTCGCGGCATCGAGGAAACGGGCATTCGTCCCGGCGATACCACAGTGGTTGTGGGGTGCGGCCCCATCGGGTTGAAGTTCATCCGAATTCTTTCCGTCCGTGGCGTGCGTGTGATTGCCCTCGGCAAAAGGAAGAGCCAGATCCGCGCGGCCGAGCAACTGGGCGCCCAGGCGGCATTTGACGTTTCCGGTTTGGACAATCCCGTCACAGCGGTCCGCGAGCTTACTGAAAACGGCCACGGCGCCGATTCCGTCATCGAGGCGGTGGGAATTCCACAGACCTGGCAATGGGCCGTACAGATGGTACGCCGCGGTGGTACTGTCAACCTGTTTGGAGGTTGTCCGCGTGGCAGTCACGTAAAGTTTGATCCTTCGGTGCTGCACTACTCCGAAATCACCATTCGGTCCACTTTTCACCATACCCCTGAGTTCATTCGCAAGGCCCTGGACGCCGTGGCTAAAGGCGAAGTCTGTGCCTCAGATTTTGTGACAGGTGAAATTCCGCTCGACGAATTGCCGCGCTTTTTCCAGAAAATGAAGCACCGCAACGGGGAATTGAAGATGGCCGTCATTCCTTAGGTTCCCTAAAAATTTGCCCCAGGCTTACTCGCTCAAACGGCACAACGGACCGGTTGAGGTCCACTGATCGGTCCACTGGGGCCCTGCCGCGCCTCACAGGTACGTTTCTGCCAAAAGGGCCATAGATGAGACACCAAAATCTATCATATTGATAATACAGGACGTAGTGAATTTTAAACGGAGCAAATGACGCAATGTTTTGCACACTAGCCTTGGCAAAACCTGTATTGATTATCTGGAACTTGCCGAAAACGAATTCAGGATATATCCTAGGACGTAAGTTTGGAACGGCACAACTACGGAAACGCACGCGGGAGGGGGTTCCGCGCAAACCGAACGAAAGGCTTGGGAGGGAACATTTTTCTGGTTTGGCTCCTTAGCGCCAGAGAGATCACTCACACCCCGAAAGGAATTCGAACATGACCCCAATCGGCAAGAAAGTCGAACATGGCAATCAAGTGCGGCTGAACGGTGGGCACTCCGTTTCTGTGCTGCTCCGGAAATCGGCCGAAATCACCCTTCTCCTGGTCCTGGCCAGCAGTTGTGCTTACGCGCAAGCTGCGGTCGAATATGGAGGGGCAACTTCAGGGATTGCCGGCAGCATTTCCGGGACCAACCTGATGAAGAACGTCAAACTCCCTGACACAACAAGCAGCGGCGGTAAGCCCTCCGTTCTTATGACTCAACCTTCGGGCGACTCCGGGGCAAACAAAAATTATATCTTCGATTCCATGAGACAAGGTTCGGTGGCCGCAAACCGGAAGGAGCTTGAGACACATGCCGGCAAGGATGCCGCCAAGCTGATGCTCAGGTCAACGCCGAGCGAGGCCGATGTGAATATTGACGGAAAGCCGGTAGGCAAGACTCCACTGCTGTTGGTTCTCTCCCCAGGCCAATATGACGTGGTGATGAACGGGAAACGGATGGACCACGCGGAGCAAAAGATTGACCTTCTGCCGAAGGAAACGCGCGAGTTCATGCTTCCTCTCAAACAACTCTACCCAACTACGGTCGAGATTCAACTGCACTAGAGAGCCGTGCAGTCGCAGGGAGTTCATATGGGCGGTCCAGTATTTGACAGACAGGTTTTTGTAAAAAGGCAGCAGGCCCCAAAGCCCCCTTCGAGATCTCCGGTGCCCGGAGGGGTGGTCCTTGTGCTTGTTGCTGCTCTGTCGGCTTTTGCGACCTACCGGTATGTAAAAGCGGGCGGAAAGGAACCTTCAAACACCGCGGATAAAGCTCGCATTGCCGAACTCCAGACCCAACTGAAGGCGATGCAGGACCACGTGCAGGAACTTGAGAAACGGCGCCATGCAGCAGCCGCCCAGGAGAGCAAACCCAGCGGCGCAAAACCTGCCCCCGCCGTCAATACGCTCCGGGCTAAACCGGCTCCACGTCCCGACAGCCCTCTGAAGGCGGAAGCGAAACCTTCGGCTAGGGCTGCTGCTAAAGATCCAAGTCACGTGGACGCCGGGAGCGCGGCCGCTGCACCTGCTCTCCGAGCCTCTTCTTCAACGCCCAAGCCCCCGGCATCAGCCAGCCCGGTGGTTTCCACCAAAGAGCTCACCGCCCTGCGCGGAAATCTGGCAGCTAATCATGAGGAATGGCGGGCAACGACAGACCGCCTGGGCAATGTCGTCGGCCAGCTTGATTCACAGCGCTCAGCCATCCAGCAAACACAGAGTGGCGTCAACTACCTTCTGGAAAGGGGGCAGCGGTCCGACATTACTTTCGCGCTCAAGAAGGGATCGGGACTCCAGCATGTCGGCCCGATTGCAATGGAACTCGAATCCACCAGCGTCAAAGGCCAGCATTACAGCATTCGCATGATGGTGGACGACAAATCCATCGTTTTGAAGGATCGTGCACTGAATGAAATCGTGCAGTTCTATACTTCGCGCAGCAAGTATCCTCTTCGGCTGATCGTTTCACAGATCGGGAGAAGAAATGTATCTGGCACTCTGGCTGTTCCGACGGAACTGAGCCAGGAGATGAATAACGCTCATCTGCAGGAAAGGTAAGCAGTCCAGCCGGCCGCGGCTGCCGGCCTTTCGAAACTCTTCCAGCGCGCCCGCTCATTGCTTTCTTCTCGGCGTTTCAGACCGTCCTCCACGAGCACTCCGCCTGCCCCATCGTCCCCAACTTCCACGGACGCAGCATCACATCTCGTCTTTCCCGATTGGATCGGCAGACCGAGCCTCAGCATTCCTCTTTGACTTCCGCGCAGAGAATAGCCATAATCGCCGTCTTGCTTGCAGGCTTCGTCATAGGGAAAAACAGGCACTTTTCCAGGACGTCAGGAGAAACCGGCCATGAGCATTCGCCGTACCCAGGTGTGGATCACTCTCGCACTTTTGCTCTGTGTATTTCCTCCCGGCATTTCGAGCTCCAGGGAGGCAAACCACGCGATCCTCGACCAGCTCTGGGCAGCCCAATGGATTGCGTGCCCGGGCAGTCCCCATCGCGAGTTTGGAGTCTATTATTTCCGCAAAGACTTGTCGCTTTCGAGCCAGCCGCAGCACTTTGTCATCCACGCCAGCGCCGACAACCACTATCAGCTTTTTGTGAACGGCGCGCGTGTGTCCGCAGGCCCCGCGCGAGGCGACCTTTTCCACTGGCGATATGAAACGCTCGACATCGCCGGCCACCTCCGGCCCGGGCATAATGTTGTGGCCGCCGTCGTCTGGAACTACGCCGAACTGGCTCCCATGGCCCAAATGAGCAACGAGACGGGCTTGATCGTGCAGGGAGACACCGCGCAGGAGTCGGCCGTCAATACCAACGCCAGCTGGAAAGTGATGGAAAGCCGCGCCGTTCAGATGATCCCGATCAACCGCAAGACCATTCCCTTTTACACAGTGGTCGGCCCTGGTATTCGCGTGGACGCTTCCCGCGTTCCGTGGGGATGGCAGAAACCGGCCTTCGACGATTCCGGGTGGAATCGGGCAGAGACGCTTGTCGAGGGCGGGCCGCGTGGAATCCGTGACAGTCCCTCCCGCTGGTTGCTGGTGCCGCGAACGATCCCCATGATGGAAGAGAAGCTCCAGCGCCTGGTCAGCGTCAGAAGGTCTCAGGGCGTCGAGGTCCGCAACAGCTTTTTGCATGGGCACGCTCCGGTGACGATTCCCTCTCAGACAACCGCCACGCTGCTTTTCGACCAGAGCTTCGAAACCACCGCGTATCCGGAACTCGTGGTCAGCGGCGGAAAAGGGTCGGTGATTACGCTGACATATGCCGAGGGGTTGTGGAAGGGGCGCGAGAAAGGCAACCGGAACAACATCCAGGGGAAAAAGATGCTGGGCTTGGAGGACCAGTTCCTTCCCGACGGAGGCCCGCAGAGGATGTTCCGCCCATTCTGGTGGCGAACCTACCGCTACCTGCAGGTTGCGGTCAAGACCGGCTCGGAGCCCCTGACCCTGGACGACCTTCGCGGAATCTTCACAGCGTATCCCTTTAAAGTCCACGCGGCCTTTGAGAGCGGCGATCCGACACTGCAGAAAATGTGGCAGGTGGGCTGGCGCACCGCGCGGCTCTGCGCCCACACGACCTACATGGACTGCCCTTACTACGAGCGATTGCAGTATGGCGGCGACACGCGCATCCAGATCCTGATTTCACTCTACATGACCGGAGACGACCGCCTGGCGAAGAACGCCATCGAGTTGTTGAACGAGTCGCGCATTCCCGAGGGCATCACGCAGAGCCGCTACCCTTCTCACCTGCCGCAGTTCATCCCGCCGTTTTCGCTTTTCTGGATCGGAATCATGCACGACCTCTGGTGGTATCACGGTGATACGGCCTTTCTCCGGCAGTACCTTCCCGGCATGAGGGACGTTCTCGGCTGGTTTGGCCACCGCATGACAACCTCCGGCCTGCTGGGAAGGCTGGAATGGTGGAACTTTGTGGACTGGACACCGCAATTCAGCGATGGGGTGCCTCCTGAAGAAGCGGACGGCCAATCTTCCATCCTGACCCTGCAATTTGTGGCAGCGCTCCAGAACGCCGCCGACTTGGAATCCAGTTTCGGCGACGAATCTTTCGCCCGGCATGACCGCACCCTGGCGGAAAAGATTGCGCGCGCCGTTTATGAGAAGTGCTGGGACTCCTCACGCGGCCTGCTGGCGGATACTCCCGCGCGCCAAAGCTTCAGCCAGCATGCCAACATCCTGGGCGTCCTGACCCAGGCCATCCCCGCTCAGGATCAGAAACGCGTCATGCAAAAAGTCCTGGCAGATTCGGCGCTGACCCAGTGTTCTTACTACTTCCGCTTTTACCTTTTCCGCGCCCTCAAGCAGGCCGGGCTGGGCAACGACTACCTCAGCCTGCTGGGGCCCTGGAAACAGATGCTCAGCCTGGGCCTCACGACCTGGGCGGAAAAACCTGAACCAGCGCGCTCCGATTGCCACGCCTGGAGCGCCCATCCGAACTTCGACTTCCTCAACACGGTTGCCGGAATCGAACCGGCCGCGCCGGGTTTTCGCAAGGTTTTGATCCAGCCGCACCTGGGAAATCTCGACCACCTTGTGGCCACGGTCCCCGTCCCCCAGGGAGAAATCAGCGTGAAGTATGCGCGGAGCAATGGTCAACTGTCCGCTGACGTTACCCTGCCCCAGGGCATCACCGGCTGGCTCGCCTGGGGCGGACAAAAGCTGGAACTTCACGGCGGCGAACAGCACTTACAGGCTTCGAAACAGTAGCCTGCAACCCTGGGCATTTGCACAGATCACAGGCCCATGCGCCACTGCGGCAGGCCTGTCCGCCCCCGCCCGGAAAACGAATACTCCGGCAGGTTATTTCCGATTTACCTCTTGGGAGGTTTTGAGGCCGGGAGCCGGCGGCCTACTTCGAGGAAGATCGGACCCCCACGGCCCTGGGACCCTTGGGTCCGTCCTCGATCTCAAACTCCACCGGGTCACCTTCTTTTAACGTGTCGAAGTTAAGCCCCTCGAGACTGCTGCGGTGAAAAAAGATCTCACGCCCTTCCGCCGAAAGAATAAACCCAAAGCCTCGGTCGCGAACAACGCGTTTGACTGTTCCTTGCATAGACACCTCGCATGACGACAGAAGGTTTGTTGCCGTAGCAGCAGACAACAGTTCGGTTTTTTCATGAGAAATACCGGTCGGAGTGAAGTTCCCTTCGTCGCATTGGCTTGAATGTATCAGCGCCCCCGCTGTTTGTCAAACACCCAGAATATCCGCCAACAGAATCCAGGGGCGGTGCCCTCGGAGACTATTGCCCAACCGGCCGGATTCGGTGCTAGACTTTCCCTAACGCTTCCCGGAGGTAGTCTGATGTCAAAGCAAAATCTAACACGAAGAAAGTTTCTCCATGGAGTCGCCGCAGGATCGACCGGTGTTGCCCTGGGCTCATTCCCCGCCACCCTTGCAGCTATGCCCACGGACCATGCCGCCGCGCCCGGCGCCCCCATGACCTCGATCTCCTATCCGCTCGCTCAACCGGGCAAAACGGCCCCCACGGCTGAAATCAATATCGTCACCCAGGCCGAAATTTCCCAACCTCACCAGGACAAGATCCGCGCCCTGTCGCCTTCCATCAAGCTCAAGCTCTGCCGGTCGCGCGACGAATTCCAGCGGGAGGTTCCATCGGCGCACGTCATCTTCGAAGGATTCTCAAAGAATGACCTCGCGCGCGCCAGACAACTGCGGTGGATCCAATGGGGCGCAGCCGGCGTGGAGGGCATCATGTGGCCCGAACTGGTGGACAGCCCGATCGTCCTCACCAACATGCAGCGAATGTTTGCTCCTCCCATTTCTGAAACGGTCTTTGCCCTTCTGCTGGCGCTCACGCGAGGCATTGATCGCTTCACCCTGCAGACGCGCCGGCACCAATGGAAGCCGCTTGACGGCCTGGTGGAAATCAGCGGCAAGACCCTGGGCGTGGTCGGTCTGGGTGGAAACGGCGCCGACACCGCCTATCGCGCTTTTTACGGCTTTGGCATGAAGGTGATTGCCGTGGACCCCAAGCCGCTGCCCAAACCTCATTTCGTTGCCGAACTCCATTCGCTCGACTGGTTCCCCCAGATGGTGCCGCAAGTGGACGTGCTGGTGAGCGCCGCGCCGCTCACCCCCATCTCGAAAAACATGTTCGATGAAAAGGTCTTCCATGCCATGAAGCCCTCGGCCTACTTCATCAACATTTCGCGCGGCAAACTGGTGGACACCCCGGCGCTGGTCCGCGCGCTCAACCAGCGCTGGATTGCGGGCGCGGGGCTGGACGTTGCCTACAAAGAACCGCTGCCGCCCGACGATCCCCTGTGGAGTGCCGATAACGTCATCATCACCTGTCACAGTTCCGGCCATTCACCGCAGACCGAAGGCCGGCGAATGGACCTCTTTACCGAAAACATCCGCCGCTACGTCAACGGCCTGCCGCTGTTGAACGTGGTGGACAAGCAGCGCGGCTATTGACCGCCCGGCGGCGCGAGAATCCAGCGGTTCGTCCGAAGGAACTCGCCCACCAGCGTGACGTCTGCGCTGCCGCACACAATCTGCCTGCAGAAGACGACAGGCGAGAGGATGGAGGCATCTCTGCGGGCCAGTTCCAGCAGCACCCGCCGGGCGTCTTTGCGCTGCCGGGTCTGCCACAGCACCAGTGACTGAAGGGCCAGCATCGAGGTGGAGCGCGGGTCAACGGCCAGCGCCTGGGCGCATTCCGCCAGTGAGTTGTCCGCCTGGCGCTCCCGCCAGTAGGCCAGCGCCAGCACCCGATGCCCCTCCACCGCCTGGGGGTTGCGCATCAGCAGTTGCTGCGCCCCGTCCAGGGCGCCCTGCACATCACCCTGGCGCAGGCGTATCAGCGCCAGTTGCTCCCCGGCCTCAAGAAAGCCGGGCTGCGCGGCAAAAATCTTTGTGAACAGTTCTTTTGCCTTTGCCGACTCGCCCGCTTCCATCAGCAGTTTTCCCAGTTCATACTGGCTCTGCCAGTCGCCCGGATCGAGCGCCACGGCCTTTTGCAGCATCCCCAGGGCCTCCGCGCGCCGATGGGCCTGGATATAAAGCTGCGCGAGGGCAGCATAGGCAGGCCCGTAATCAGGCGCTTGCTGAACCGCCTGATTGAAATACTGAACCGCCTGAGCGGTGTTCTGTTGAAACAGGGCAATCTCTCCCAGCCCGAGATAAGCCGCGCCGCTGGAAGGATTCTCTTGCGCTGCTTTCCTGTATTCGGCTTCCGCGCGCATCTCATCGCCGGTTGAAGAGAGGGCGCGGGCGAGCGCCACGTGCCCCATGGCGCGTTCCGCTGCGGTCGAGGCCAGCGGGATGGCGCCCAGCGCGTCGGCCTGCGCGTCCTTTTTCCGCCCTGAGTTCAGTTCCAGTTGCGAAAGCTCCAGGCGCATGTTGAAGTCGTGCGGCGCCAGCGACGACGCCTTCTGAACCTCGCTCAATGCGATCTCGTGGAGGTCGCCGGCCGAGAGGCCCGTGTCTGCGGCGGCCTGCTTTGCAGGCCCGCTTGCGATATGCCCTGCCAGCCGGCCGAGCTCATAGTGGGCATGGGCGTTCTCCGGCTCGAGGCGCGCCACCGCATTCATTTCCTGCCATGCCCCGCTGAGGTCTCCCTGCTGCCACAAGGCGATGCCCAGCCCACGGTGCGCGGCCCCAAATGAGGGGTCACTCTGAATAGCTTTCTGAAACGCGGCCACGGCGCCGGCCAAATCGTTATGCTCCAGCAGACCCTCGCCCTGGTTGACCAGCGAGATGGCCTGCTGCGACGGCCCCGGTATGGCCGCGCGTGGTGGCGCCGCCGCGCTTCCCGCAGCTTGCCGGCCCGCTCCGAGGTTTATGCGAGGAACCAACAGGCAAGCCAGCAACAGGGCGGCGCAGACCGCCGCCTGTGTGCACGGGGACCGCAAGCCTCGGGCAATTCCGCAAGCGCCCCTACTGCGGCTCGCGAATCTGTTTCGGGTCGCGAATAACGATTTCAGCACGGCCATTGTAGGTGGTGATCTCTCCCAGGATCTCGACCTTTCGGCCTTCCAGGGTTCCCAGGTTTCCGAACTTCGAACGATCTTTCGCAAAGATGACGCTGCCAAAAGGACAGTTGTGATAGTCCTGGCAAAAATCCAGAAAGGTGCTGCCCGAGCGCGAAGTGTAAACCCGCAGAACGCGCCCTTCGACGCAGGTATTTTCACCTGTGTGAACGCCCGCCTCCGGGAGCTCAAGGCATCCACCCGCCGGCACCTGGACGCTGCCCGCCCGGCTGCTTCGAACTGAAGCGTGGCGCATGCCCAGGCGGTAGGCCCCCATGGCGATCAGAACAACCGCCGCGATGCCCGCCACGGTGATGGTCGCGCTCTTCTTTCTGATCATGGCAAAGGGCAACTTCATTGTGGGAGCTCTGCGCTTCCGCCGGAGGCCGGATTTGAATCCACGCCCGGCCCCCGCAATTGAGTATAACAAACGCCGCGCGCCCGGCACGGAACCACGCGGAGACGCCAGGCGGAAGGGAGATTTGCCGCTACACGCCTGAGCGGCGGAACACTCCGTGGGGATCGTGCTTAAAGTGATAGATCTTGGCCACCTTAATTTCAAAACCCCGCATCCAGGAGAATTGACCCACGGCCAGGGCCAGACCCGTTCCCAGCAGCGGACCCAGCCAATAGACCCACCAGCCGTGCCAGTCACCCGCAACAAGAGACGGGCCGATGCTGCGCGCCGGGTTGGTACTGGTACCCGAAACCGGCGCCTCAAGATAAACCATCACAGCATAGAGGAAAGGAAACAGCAGAGGCGTGTAAGGACGAAGGCGCGCGCGCCCGAGAAACAGGAAGAGCCCGGCAATCAGCCCGAACGTCGTGACCACTTCCCCCAGCGTGGCCTGCAGGTACGTAAAGCCCGAACCTGGAAAGGTTCCGCCGAAATCAATGCTCGAGCCCATGCGCCCCCAGACCAGCAGCGGCAGGGCGCCGGCAATTCCTCCGGCAAGCTGCGCAACCATATAACCCAGCGCATGCGGGGCGCTCATTTTCCCCTTCAGCCAGAAGGCCAGGGTGACCACCGGATTGATGTGGGCGCCGCTGGTTTTGCCCACGGTCGAAACCGCAATCGATGCTCCCGTGGTGCCAAAAAGGAAACCGGTGATCAGCCGCCGCAGGCCCGGGTCAGGCAGCAGCGACGCAACGGGACTCCCCTGGCCGAAGTCGAGAATGACAAAGGAAACGCCCACTGCCACCAGCAGCGCCGTGCCGATGAATTCCGCCAAAAAAAGTGTCCACAAATGTTTCATGGTTGCCGCTGTGTCGCCCGGCCCCTCGGGTGGTGATTACTTCCGGGGTTTTCAGTGGTTCGAAGAGGTTTCCGGCTAGCCCTTCTCACAAGCTCCGGTTCGTTTTAGGTTCGTTTTAGGTTCGTTTTTTCAATAGGTACGTGTTTTCAACAACTTCTCAGCTTCGTTTTTAGGTTCGTTTAGGTTCGCTTTTGGGTGCCGATCAATTGTTTTCAACAACCTCTCAGGTTCGTTTTTCTAAAAACATGTTTTTCTGTCCCACAATTTTAATGCCAAAACTCGCCTGCTTATATTTTTCAACAGCTTACGATAACATTAGAAGTCTGCACAGACTGCTTAATTCTACCGGCGCAACCCCCTCAAAGCCACCCCAAAAGGCTACCATACTAGCCCACTTTTGTCAAGGAAATTCTCAGCGGGTGAGAAGGCAGAAACCGGGAGGGCTCCGCCCCATAAGCGCTAACTTAATGGTTGTATGGTTCCGGGGCTTATCGTACACTGGTCGGCATGGAAAATGCCTTGGAGGAGAACTGGCGGGTAGTTCGAAGCCTTTTACCGG